>ERZ1023873.21-NODE-21-length-86951-cov-62.031774_pt1 | contig 86951 bp, 60 predicted proteins | sample MGYA00380391_ERZ1023873 | MGnify/ENA primary metagenome ERZ1023873 (study PRJEB33179, sample SAMN07449006) | human gut metagenome | biome: Human-gut; feature: Human associated habitat; material: Faeces | host: Homo sapiens | place: India: Bhopal | collected...
ATACGGCTACCACCGAGATCTACACTTATGCGATCGTCTGCAGCGTAAGATTTTTATAAGAGACAGATATATAGGCAGTCTTGTCTATATAAAGATTATCATTCGTGCGGATTTCCGAGAATGTCTGTATGCCTAAAGGATATAGTTTTCTTGCCATGCTCGTGGGTTGTTTTCTATTACGATGCGAATATACAAAAAATAACTGACATATCATCAAAGTGCATACAAATATCGTTATGCAACACAAAATTCCTAATTCCTAATTCGGACGCCTTGCCGTCCGACACAATATTTGCATTTCTGATGCTCAATACTATGAGTTGAACGCACAACAAAATCTTTGGTGCGAAATTCTTGAGTTTTGAGTGTTTGGAGCTATAACGCTAATACACAGTCGGTTATACGATTTACGGAAAAAGTGCGTAAACAAGCAGGTTGTCAAAGTGGCGCTTTTAGGGTGTAATAGTGCTTGTTTTGCAGTCCAATACATCAACTGTTGCCTTGCAAGAGTAACGCTTTTAGACTGTAAAAGTGGCGCAATGAGGGCACTATGAGGTCGGGGATGGTTATCGAGGGTGGCTTTTATGCCCGAAAAAACCATAAAAACAGCTTTTCGATTCTCTATAATTGATTTTTATTTTGTAACAGCTTTTTACTCTTTGTACGATATTTGCATGGCAAGACAGATGATTAAAACGACAATAGAGACAATAGAGACAACAGGCTTCGCATTGAAACAAATACATTGTCACAAAAGTTGTCTATATTGTCTCTATTGTCGTTTAAAAATGAATTTTGAGTTTTGAATTGGTGGAATAACACAAATGATATAGCATTTTACACAGCAGCTTATCACTTCGCCTTCACATAGTCAACGAAGGCGTAGGTCTGGTGGTGCTTCTCGTCCGTGGGATGCTCCTCACGACTCACTTCGCGCCATCCTTCGTATTCGGGGAAGAAGGCGTCGGCGGCGGCTGGCGTGTCGTGAACCTCAGTGAGGCAGAGACGGTCAGCAAGGGGGAGCGACTGCTCGTAGACGCTTGCGCCACCTATTATATATACGTCCTCGTCAGCAGCGCAATGGGCGATGGCTTCTTCCAGCGAGCTGTAGGTGTCGCAACCCGGAAACGAGGTCTGCGTACGGCTTATGACGATGTTGCGACGGTTGGGCAGAGCGCCCTTGGGGAGCGACTCGAAGGTGCGGCGTCCCATTATGATGGTATGACCTGTGGTGAGTGCCTTGAAACGCTTGAGGTCGTTAGGCAACCAATAGAGAAGCTTGTTCTCAAGACCGATGGCGCGATTGGCGGCAACGGCAGCAATAACTGATATCATTTTTGAATTTTGAGTTTTGAGTTTTGAATTATTCTCGGCTTCGCCTGCGATTTTGAATTTACCAATTTTGAATTTTGAGTTATAAGTTATGAGTTGTAAATCATTGATTTAGAATAATTCTTAATTCAATAATTCATAATCGCAGGCGAAGCCGCGAACAACTCCTAATTCAAAACTCAAAATTCAAAACTCCTTACACGCTTACTTGCGCTGAGATATGCGGCCACGGGTCGTAGCCCTCGAGCAGGAAGTCTTCGTAGTGGAAGTCGAAGAGATTCTTCACGTCGGGATTGATGCGCATCTTGGGCAGCGGTCTCGGGGTGCGCGTAAGCTGGAGGCGTGCCTGATCGAGGTGGTTAAGATAGAGGTGGGTGTCGCCGGTGGTGTGGATGAACTCGCCCGGCTCCAGTCCTGACACCTGCGCCATCATCTGAAGAAGGAGAGCGTAAGAGGCGATGTTGAACGGAACGCCGAGGAAGGTGTCAGCGGAACGCTGATAGAGCTGGAGCGACAGCTTGCCGTCAGCCACATAAAACTGGAATAGGCAATGGCAGGGAGGCAGCGCCATCTGCTCCACCTCGGCAGGATTCCATGCAGAGACAATCATGCGGCGCGAGTCAGGATGATTGCGGATGAGGTCGAGCACGTTCTGAATCTGGTCGATGGTGCCTCCGTTATAGTCGGGCCATGAGCGCCACTGATGACCGTAGACAGGACCAAGGTCGCCGTTCTCGTCCGCCCACTCATTCCATATTCTCACGCCATGCTCCTGAAGGTAATGCACGTTGGTGTCGCCACGCAGAAACCACAGCAGCTCGTAGATGATAGACTTGAGGTGGAGCTTCTTGGTGGTGAGCAAGGGGAAGCCGTCAGCAAGATTGAAGCGCATCTGATTGCCGAACACGCTCATCGTGCCCGTTCCCGTGCGGTCTGTCTTTGTGGCACCCTCGGTAAGGATGCGGTTAAGAAGAGAAAGATATTGTTGCATGATATTGTTATGTATACGTTTTTCTTGTTTTGTTATACGGATTGTGTGAGAACGGCGGGAGCCTCATCGGGGACATGCGAGCTCTTTATGCGCCATTCCTGCGGGTAGAGGTTGTTGGCGCGGTTGCCGATGTTCTTCTCGAAGCCTATCGGCATGCCGTCGTACGTGAGCAGCACGTAGCCGCGCGGCGTACCGTCAGGCAGAGCCACAGCCTCCTTACGGAGATAAGCCACGGCGTCAGCGTAGGCGAGATCAACGGTGGGGAAGGCTGAGCGGTCGAGCTGTCGTGAGAGAGCGAGCGACTGGTTTGGCACCACATCCTTGCCCTTCACCGTTCCGAGCTGCACACCGGCGTGCATCACCTTCAGCGACGCTGCCGCCTTGTCATAGACGTCAGCCCATCGCGTCGGTACGGCAAGGAGCGTGTCGGAGGCGCCTTGGCGTACGGCATAGTCGGAGGGAGAGACAAGCTGCACGTCGGGCATCTTCATCGCAGCAGCCTTCTCGCCACGTCCTCGGCGCGGTGCTTTCCTGTTGTCCTCCTTCACGGGAGCCTCATCAGCGTCGCCATGCTTGCGGAGCACGGCAAGGAAGAGCCCTTCGCTACGGCTCACTCCCGGCAGGAAGCGATAAGCGGGTATGTCGCCTACGACGGCTGGCGTTATGCCCCACTCCGCCTCAACAGGCAGACTGAGGATGTCAGCACCAAGCTCAGAGGCTATCCACTCCACATTCTCCTCATCCTCGTGCGCATTGAACGTACACGTGGAATAGATGAGCAGTCCGCCGGGACGCAGACACGACCAGATGTCGCTTACTATCTCGCGTTGCAGTCGCCAGCAGTTGTCGACGTTCTGACGGCTCCATTCCGCTATGGCTCCCTCATCCTTGCGGAACATTCCCTCGCCGGAGCAGGGCACGTCGGCAAGGATGGCATCAAACATGATGCGTGCCTTGCGGTAATCGCGTGGATAATTGTTGGTTACGACGACGTCTTCATGACCGAACTTCTGTATGTTCTCGCTCAGAATCTGCACACGTGTGCGCATCGGCTCGTTGGTGAAGAGAAGGCTTCCCTCGGGCAGAGCGGCTCGCAGGGCTGTTGACTTGCCACCGGGAGCAGCGCAGAGGTCGAGCATGCGGACGGGTTGTGTGATGAGATGGCGCACGACAAGGTCGACAAGCATTGAGCCTGCCTCCTGCACGTAATAAGTTCCTGCGTGGAAGAGCGGATCGAAGGTGAAGTTGGGACGTTCGTTAAGGTAGCGTCCCGTGGCGGGACACCAAGGCACGACGCTCTCCATAAGCTGTCCGTTCACCTCACGCGAGGCGGCTTTGAACGGATTGAGACGTATGCTTGTGGGCGACGGCGCTTCTGCCAGTCCTTCGCGGAGACGGCTGTAAAGGGCGTCGCCGAGAAGATCGCGCGTATAGTTTTCGAATTCTGAAGGAAGATTCATAGGATTGTCCTTACTTGTTAAAAGCGTGGGGATATACTTATATTATATATATGTGTTGCAAAGTTACATATTTTTATCCAAGTAAGCAAGTCGCCATTTTTTTTTCGTAGCTTTGCAACTTATCGCCTGCATAAATAGTCAAACATATAGAAAACAATAAAAAAAACATACATACAGATATGAAAAAGACAATCCTTTCAATGGCAATGCTCCTCACATTGAGCGCCACAGTTCCTGTCTTGGCACAGAAACACCGCCACACGCCACGCACGCAGATGGTGGACAAGCAGAAGGACACGAAGGCTGACGCCGCCAATGCCGCCTCGCAGGAAGACGAAGGCATAGAGGCTTACTCGGACACAACGTCGACGGACAATGACAGCGTTTCGGTCACAAGTATGCCAGGATGGAAATCGCATGTGGTGGACGACACCAATGATTTAGACCCTTCGCGCTTCGGCGATCCGTTCTCATGGCTCAGCCACTTGTTCACGACAGCGTTCGGAGGCTTTTTGGGCACCATCATCATCTTAGTGTTCCTTCTCTTCCTCTTCATGCCGCTGATAATAGTGCTGCTCATCATCCGCTATTTCGTACGCCGCCACAAGGACCGCGTGCGTCTGGCTGAGATGGCTATGGAGAGAGGCGTGCCGCTTACGGAAGAGCAGACACCGCTCCTCAACAGCAGAGCACAATATATGTGGAGACGCGGCGTGAAAAACACGTCGACGGGTGTGGGTCTGATGATTTTATTCTGGTGCTTAGGCGCCAATCCTCTTGTAGGCATCGGTGGACTCGTGGCTTGCATCGGCTTAGGACAGATGTTTATGGTGAAATACAACTATGACAGCAAGCTGACGTGGAAGCGTAAGAACGAGGAAACCTACGAAGAACCGCTCTATTCGGACATCGCTGATACGACGGAGAATAACGAGGAAAACGGAGAAGAAAGAAATAATCCCAACGAAACGAATCGTTAAGAAACGAAGATTAATAGTAGCGGAGGTCTCCGGCCTCCGCCACTTCAGAAATCATATTATTAAAACAATGAAGGTAACAAACGAAGATCTCTCTCTTGTCTCACAGGTGGCTGGGCTTCATGACAAAGCGGCTTTCAATGAGCTTGTCAGGAAGTATCAGTCGCCTATAAGACGATTCTTCCTCCACCAGACTTTGGGAGACGAGCAGCTGAGCGACGACCTCGCGCAGGACACCTTCATTAAGGCTTACACCAACATACACCAGTTTAAGGGTACGGCGGCGTTCTCCACTTGGCTGTATCGTATAGCCTACAACGTGCTCTACGACCATCACCGCCGACAGCGTCCCACCACCGATACGGACTGTCCGGCTGTGGCTAACCGATGCGCCGCCAACAGCGAACAGGGCATGAAGATGGACGTCTACGGAGCGCTCGCCAGACTTGCCGACAAGGAACGCACCTGCGTGACGCTGCAACTCGTTGACGGCTATCCCATAGAACGCATAGCTGAGATAACGGGAATGGCGGTCGGCACCGTCAAGTCGCACATATTCAGAGGCAAGCAGAAGCTGACAATGTTCCTAAAACAAAATGGATATTAACTATGACTGAAAAAAAGAACATAATAAGTAATAATGGTGCTGTCGACGAAGAACTCCTCAAGAAGTTCTTTGCCGACAGTGTGCGTATGCGTATAGACGACAACGGATTCGCAGAGCGTGTGATGCAGAGGTTGCCGGAGGAGGTTGACGCGCGCTGCTACAGAATGTATAATCTGTGGACGGCTGTCATGGCAGCGGCATGCGTAGTGGTGTTCTTCCTCGTCGACGGCTTCGACATTCTCAAGACTCGCATCGTCAGCATGACGGCAAGTATGCTCTCCTCCATGTCAGACAGCATACACAACACCCTATCACACATATCCCTACCAACAACAATGAGCGCAAGCATCACCCCTTACACTCCGTTAGTGGTAACACTTGCGCTCATAATCATAGGAAGCATGATTCTTCGTGACTTGAAAGAATCAGCTTAACATTTTTATTAAAAGACTACGTTTAGTCGTCCATCAACTTGCGGTAACGTCCCTTCTTGATGTCTTCATTGCCGAGACGACGTGCCTTGTTGATTTCGTAGTCAGAATAGCTGCCCTCGAAGAAGAACACCTCTCCGTTGCCCTCGAAGGCAAGGATGTGCGTACAGATACGGTCGAGGAACCAACGGTCGTGGCTGATAACCACTGCACAACCGGCGAAGCTCTCAAGGCCTTCCTCAAGCGCACGCAGCGTGTTGACGTCGATGTCGTTGGTGGGCTCGTCGAGGAGAAGCACGTTGCCCTCCTGCTTCAGAGCGAGAGCCAGCTGCAAGCGGTTACGCTCACCACCAGAAAGGTTCTCACACAACTTGCTCTGGTCTGTTCCGGCAAAGTTGAAGCGTGAGATATAGGCACGGGCGTTGACGTCGCGACCGCCAAGGCGCATTGTCTCGTTGCCCTGCGAGATGGTCTCATACACTGACTTCTTCGGATCGATGTCCTTATGCTGCTGGTCAACGTAGGCAAGCTTAACAGTCTCGCCCACCTCAAACGTACCGCCGTCAACCTTCTCCAGTCCCATGATAAGGCGGAAGAGAGTGGTCTTACCGGCACCGTTAGGACCGATGACGCCCACAATGCCGTTAGGCGGAAGCATGAAGTTGAGGTCGTTGAAGAGCACCTTGTCGCCGAAAGCCTTCCGCACGTGCTGCGCCTCAATCACCTTATTGCCGAGACGAGGACCGTTCGGGATGAATATCTCGAGCTTCTCCTCACGCTCCTTCTGCTCCTCACCGAGCATCTGCTCGTAAGCGTTAAGACGTGCCTTACCCTTTGCCTGGCGTGCCTTCGGAGCCATGTGTGCCCACTCGAGCTCGCGTTCGAGAGCCTTGCGGCGCTTGGAAGCCTGCTTCTCCTCCTGCATCATGCGCTTGGTCTTCTGGTCGAGCCATGACGAATAGTTGCCATGCCAAGGTATTCCCTCACCGCGGTCGAGCTCAAGAATCCACTCGCTTACATCGTCAAGGAAGTAACGGTCGTGCGTAACGGCGATGACCGTTCCCTCGTACTGCTGCAAGTGCTGCTCCAACCAGTCGATGCTCTCGGCGTCAAGGTGGTTGGTAGGCTCGTCGAGGAGGAGCACGTCGGGCTTCTGAAGGAGCAGACGGCACAATGCCACACGGCGGCGCTCACCGCCAGAGAGGTGCGTAACGGGAAGTTCGCCCTTCGGACAGCGCAATGCTGCCATAGCACGGTCGAGCTTAGAGTCCATGTTCCATGCGTCTGTAGCGTCGATGATGTCCTGCACCTCAGCCTGACGCTGCATGAGACGGTCCATCTTGTCCGGGTCGCCATAATACTCCTCAAGGCCGAACTTGGCATTGATTTCCTCGTATTCCTTCAATGCGTCATAAGCCTGCTTAACGCCTTCCATGACATTCTCTTTCACAGTCTTCGTCTCGTCGAGCGGCGGATCCTGCGGCAGGTAGCCGACAGTATAGCCCGGACTCCAGACCACCTCGCCGCTTGTGGGCTGCTCGAGGCCTGCGATAATCTTCATAAGAGTGGACTTACCGGCTCCGTTAAGTCCGATGATGCCAATCTTGGCGCCATAGAAGAAGGACAGATAGATGTCCTTCAAAATCTGTTTGCGGTTTTGGGGGATAATCTTTGACACTCCCACCATGGAGAAGATAACCTTCTTGTCGTCTACTGTTGCCATTGTCGAAAATGTTGTTTATTCTATAGAGTTATTGTTGTTTTTATTAGTTTGTACTATCTTTGCAAAGATACAACAATTTTCTGACTTACCGACCATTTGATAAAATTCGTTCAAAAAACTTTGTAGACTGCAAAATTAATCGTACATTAGCATCTTGAAACCATAATGTACATAAAATTACTACACTATAAGATGAAGAAAATATTATTGTTAGGTTCGGGCGAACTGGGCAAGGAATTTGTCATCGCCGCCAAGCGTGCAGGACAGTATGTCATTGCATGCGACAAGTATGAGAATGCACCGGCAATGCAGGTTGCCGACGAACATGAGGTTTTCAACATGCTGGACGGCGACGCACTTGCCGCTGTGGTGGAGCGTCACAAGCCGGACGTTATCGTACCGGAGATTGAAGCCATCCGAACCGAACGACTCTTCGACTTTGAGAAGATGGGCATTCAGGTGGTTCCGAGCGCACGCGCCGTCAACTTCACCATGAACCGCAAGGCCATCCGCGACCTCGCAGCCAAGGAATTGGGTCTGCGCACAGCCAAGTATTTCTATGCCACCACCCTGGAACAGCTCCTCGAGCACTCGAAGGAGATTGGTTTCCCGTGCGTGATAAAGCCACTTATGTCGTCTTCAGGTCACGGACAGAGCATCGTCCGCGAAGCTTCTGAGCTGGAAAAGGCTTTCAATGACGCCATGGAAGGCAGCCGCGGTGACGTGAAGGAGATAATCATCGAGGAATTCATCCACTTCGATTCGGAGTTTACTCTCCTTACCGTTACACAGAAAAACGGTCCTACACTCTTCTGCCCGCCCATCGGACACGTTCAGAAAGGCGGCGACTATCGCGAAAGTTGGCAGCCGTTCAGCATCCCTGAGGACGAACTGCTCAAGGCGCAGGACATGGCAGAGAAGGTGACACGTGCTCTTACCGGAGCCGGACTGTGGGGTGTGGAGTTCTTCCTCACGAAGCAGGGCGAGGTGATCTTCTCCGAACTTTCGCCGCGTCCGCACGACACAGGCATGGTGACACTGGGTCATACCACCAACCTTTCAGAGTTTGAACTTCACTTCCGTGCCGTTATGGGACTGCCAATCGCCGGCATCCACCTCGAGCATGCAGGAGCAAGCGCCGTTATTCTCTCACCGGTGGAATCGAACGATCCGCTGCCTTACAACCTCGTGGAGGCTCTCAAGGAAGACCATACACGCATCCGCATCTTCGGAAAGCCCGAGGCACACGTCGGCAGACGAATGGGCGTGACACTCTGCTATGGCGAACCTGACGCTGACACCACCGCTCTGCGCGACAAGGCTAAGCGTCTGGCTGCTACTGTACTGGGCACCGATCCGTACATGGAGAAGTAAAAGCATGCAGGAAACGACATTACGACAAGACAATACGAACAGGATTCGCACGCTTCAGGCGGCGCGTTTCCTGTTTATTCTTCTTATATATCTGAGCCACAGCGTGGAACCTATCGCCCACTCGCCCTTTGATTTCGGAGGGGAAGGCGGCGTGGCGTTCTTCTTCGTGCTCAGCGGTTTTGTCCTCTCATACGGCTACGGTCCGAGGGTAAGCAGAGGCGAGTTCGACGGGAAGCGCTTCTTCTGGAAGCATTTCTGGCACCTTTATCCGCTCCACCTGCTGCTCTTCTCAGTCACCGTGGCGTTGGACTATAGGCTTGGCGTCAGCTACGACGCATTGCAGATAGCAACCAACCTTCTGCTCGTCCATACATGGATACCGTCCGACCACACGCTGTTCATAGCTAACGGTGTGTCGTGGTTTCTCTGCGATACGCTCTTCTGCTACATCGTGTTCGCATGGCTCTATAAATGGCTCACAAGCATAAGGACGAGCCGCCTCGCAATAGGCATGACAGTGCTTGCCGCCGTGTACGCTTGCCTGGCATTGCAGGTGCCGGACGATATGACCAACTGCACGCTCTACACCAATCCGCTGCTCCGCGCCATCGACTTCTCTTTGGGTATCATTGCCTACCGCTTTTACAAGACCTGCCCAAGCGTAAGGAAGCTGCCGAGACTGTTCCCTTACGTGGACGTGGCTCTGCTGCTGGCTGTGTACGCCCTGTATCAGATAATGTGCCCGCAGATAAGATGCTCCATGCTGTTCTGGCCCGTAATGCCATTGATAGTGGTGAGACTTGCAACGGCTGACGCTTCGCAGGGTTGGGCAACAAGGCTTCTTCAGTCGAAGCCGATGAGCTGGCTCGGATCCGTAAGCTTCGAGATTTTCATCGCACACCTTCTCGTCATCCGCATCGTTCAGCACGTAGTAGGTTATGACGGGTCGGAGAAACTGGCTGCCATCAATCTTGCCGTGTCCATCGTAAGCACCATTCTCGTGGCGGAAGCCCTAAGGAGATGGTTCGTTAAACCGGTCACTGATGTAATAAACCGCCGTTTATTACGTTAAATATATATTACATCACACACAACTATATATCCACAATGGAAACATCAGAACGCACCCTCATCGACCTACCGAAAATATTCGACATCCGCGGCAACCTTACCGTGGCTGAAGGCTTGCGCCATGTGCCTTTCGACATTAAGCGCGTATACTGGACATACGACATTCCTGCGGGCGAAAGCCGCGGCGGTCATGCACATAAAGAATGCCGCGAATTTATCATTGCCGTGAGCGGATCGTTCAGCGTGACACTCGACAACGGACACGAGAAGGAGACCTTCCATCTCAATCACCCTTGGCAGGGACTGCTTGTAGAGACCGGAATATGGCGTACGCTCGAAGATTTCTCATCGGGTTCGGTGTGCCTCGTTCTCGCAAGCGAGGAGTTTCTCGAAGCTGACTACATCAGAGAGTACGACGACTTTGTAAGATATATACAAAACAAGGAAGAAGAAAAGAAATAATGATAGAACTCGTCAATCTTAAGCGCATCACCGCCTTGCATGCCGAAAGCATCAGGCAGGCACTCACTGACGTGGCGGACAGCGGATGGTTTCTGAAGGGAAACGCCACCAAACGCTTCGAGCAGGAATATGCCGACTATACAGGCACCCGTCATTGCGTGGCTTGCGGCAACGGTCTGGACGCGCTTACGCTCATCATGCGTGCCTACATCGAGATGGGCAGACTGAAGGAGGGCGACGAGGTGATTGTGCCTGCCAACACATACATCGCCTCCATCATTGCCGTTTCGAGATGCAGGCTGAAGCCGGTACTGGTGGAACCGAGACGCGACACGCTGCAGATTGACGACAGCCTCATCGAGGATGCCATCACGAAGCGCACCCGTGCCATCATGATTGTACACATGTACGGCAGATGCGCATTCACTGACCGCATAGGCGACATCTGCCGACGCCATAATCTGCTGCTCATTGAGGACAACGCCCAGGCTCATGGTTGTCGCTTCGGCGATAAGAAGACGGGAGCTTTGGGCGATGCCGCCGGACACAGCTTCTATCCGACGAAGAACCTCGGAGCACTCGGCGACGGTGGAGCCGTAACGACGGACGACGCCGAACTGGCTGATATGGTAAGGGCATTGGGCAACTATGGTTCGGAACGCAAGTATGTCTTCTCGCACAAGGGAGTAAACTCGCGCATGGACGAGCTGCAGGCTGCGGTGCTGTTGGCTAAGCTGCCATTCCTTGACGAGGAGAACGAGAGGCGACGCAGCAACGCCCGCTTCTACATTGACAATATAAAGAACCGACTGGTCAGCCTGCCTACCGACGACTTTTGGCAGAACAGCGTGTTCCATATCTTTCCGCTTATGTGCAAACAGAGGGACAAGCTGCAGGAATATCTGAAAGCCAACGGGGTGCAGACCGATGTCCACTACCCCATCCCGCCACATCATCAGCGGGCTTATGAGGAACTGCGCTCCCTCCATCTGCCAATTACGGAGGCCATACACTTGGAAGAACTGAGCATTCCGGTTTCGCAAGTGGTGACTGAAGAAGAAAGGGAATGCGTGGCTAAACTGATTAACGACTTCAGGATATAGCATCAATATTGTAAAGCAAAACCAACTGGAATATTAAGAAATGACCATTCAGGAAGTATCGGCACAGGAATATAAGAATGCCATTGAGCATCATCCGCACATCTTCAACACCGCCGCCTTCTGCGAACTCAACCGACATAAGGCTGACGCAGTAAGGTATCTGCTCTTTGCTGACGGCGGAAAGACGAGGTTCGGGATGGTGCTTGGCGAACGCGGAGGAAAACTGCTCTCGCCTTTCTCGGCGCCTTTCGGCGGATTGTCCGCCAACAAGCAGCAAAGGCTCGACACCATTGAGGAGGCTGTAAAGGCTCTTGCTGAATACGCCCAAAGCGTCAGCAAGCCCGTATACATCGTCCTTCCGCCCGCATTCTACGCTCCGACGCTCATCAATTCCTGCGTGAACATTCTATCACGCCACGCCAAACTGGAATACATTGACCTCAACTTCTTCTTCTCGCTTGACAAGTTCAAGGGGTATGAGGAGGGACTTGAGAAGAGCGCACGAAAGAATCTGAAGAGAGGAATGAGTGCCGGATTCGAGTTCGTAGCCATCCAACGTGACGACACAGAAGGACTACGCCGGGCGTACAGCGTGATAAAAGCCAACCGTGAGGAGCATGACTATAGGTTGAGCATGACGCTGGATGACGTGGAAAAGACGGTTCGCACGGTTCCTGCCGACTTCTTCCTTCTGCAATATGAGGGAAAGGACGTGGCGGCAGCGCAGATATTCCACGTGGCAGAGGGCATTGCGCAGGTGATTTACTGGGGCGACCTGCGTGCCTATTCTCATCTTCGCCCGATGAACTATTTCGCCTACCGACTCTTCATGCACTACCAGCGCGAAGGACTACGCATCCTCGACATCGGTCCGTCCACCATGGACGGCACGCCCAACTATGGTCTGTGCGACTTCAAGACAGCCATAGGATGCGAGATAACCCCAAAATTTGCCTTCATGATAAAGGGAGAAGAGAAACAAGAAGAAGATAATTAACAACAAGAAGAAACAAAAAGGATACATTATATGATAGTCTGCATCGCCGAGAAACCAAGCGTGGCAAAGGACATAGCACGCATACTTGGTGCCACAAGCGCCCACAACGGATATATGGAGGGCAACGGATACCAGGTGACGTGGACCTTCGGTCATCTCTGCACGCTGAAGGAGCCAAACGACTATACCGACTTATGGAAGCACTGGAGCCTCTCGGCTCTGCCTATGATACCGCCACGATTCGGAATAAAACTGATTGATGATGACGGCATCAAGCGCCAGTTTGCCGTGATAGAAAAACTAATGCAGTCGGCTGACAGCATCGTCAACTGCGGTGACGCCGGCCAGGAGGGTGAACTCATACAGCGTTGGGTGATGCAGAAGGCTGGAGCGAAGTGCCCCGTAAAGCGCCTCTGGATTTCGTCAATGACGGACGAGGCGATAAGGGAGGGATTCAGCCAGCTGAAAGACCAGAGCGAATACCAGCCGCTTTACATTGCCGGACTGAGCCGTGCCATCGGTGACTGGCTGCTCGGCATGAACGCCACCCGCCTCTACACGCTGAAGTACGGACAGAACCGTCAGGTGCTGTCCATCGGTCGTGTGCAGACGCCGACGCTTGCACTTATCGTAAACCGACAGAAAGAGATTGATTCGTTCGAGCCGGAGCCTTACTGGGTGCTTGCCACCGTCTATCGCGACACCACCTTTACAGCCACAAAGGGCAAGTTTACGACAAAGGAGGAAGGAGAGGCAGCGTTCTCAACCATAGCCGACAAGCCGTTCACGGTCACTGCCGTGCAGAAGAAGAACGGTACGGAAGCACCTCCACGACTCTTCGACCTTACGTCGCTGCAGGTGGAATGCAACCGTAAGTTCTCATACAGCGCTGAGACAACGCTTAAGATAATACAGGGTCTTTACGAACGCAAGCTCACCACTTACCCCCGTGTGGACACGCAATACCTCAGCGACGACATCTATCCCAAGTGTCCGTCCATCCTCTCCGGCATCAGCAAGCAGTACGGACCGCTCATGCAGCCGCTTATGGGAAAGAAGCTGACGAAGTCGAAGCGCGTCTTCGACACGTCCAAGGTGACCGACCACCACGCCATCATTCCTACCGGCGTGCCTGCCACAAGCCTTACAGACCTTGAGCGAAACGTCTACGACCTGATAGCCCGCCGCTTCATTGCCGTGTTCTATCCTGACTGCAAGTTCTCCACCACAACGGTATTAGGAAACGTGGAGGACATTGAGTTTAAGGTTAGCGGAAAGGAAATCCTCTCTCCGGGATGGCGAGCCGTATACGCACAGCCCACAAGCCAGACAGCAACGCCAACGCCTAATGCCACTTCTGAGGACGACGACCATAACAAGGGCGACGAGGAACGCACGCTGCCCACATTCGTCAAGGTAGAAAGCGGACCGCATACGCCGACGCTTTCAGAGAAGTGGACCACTCCACCAAAGTATTACACCGAAGCAACTCTCCTGCGTGCGATGGAGACAGCGGGTAAGTTTGTGGAGGACGAGACGCTGCGTGCCGCACTGAAGGAGAACGGCATCGGACGCCCGTCGTCAAGAGCAGGAATCATAGAGACCCTCTTCAAGAGACACTATATACGCCGCGAACGCAAGAATCTGGTGGCTACGGCAACGGGAATAGAACTCATCGACATCATTCATGAGGAACTTCTCAAGAGCTGTGAGCTTACGGGCATTTGGGAGAAGCGTCTGCGCGACATCGAGCACAAGAAGGACGATGCTGCCGACTTCATCAACGGACTGAAGCAGCAGGTCACCGAGATTGTAAACGACGTGCTGCGCGACAATACCAACCGACGTGTGACCATACTGACTGACGAGGATCTGAAGAAGAAAAAGAAGACCACAAAGAAGAAGACAACGACAGCCAAGGCGGACAACAAGAAGACTGACACTCCACAACCGACTCCACCAGACAGTACGTCTGCTGACGATTCCATCATCGGAACGACGTGCCCGATCTGCGGCAAGGGAACGATAATAAAGGGCAAGACGGCTTATGGCTGCAGCAACTGGCGCAACGGATGCACATACCGCGTTGACTTCAACAAATAGCCCGACCGCCGGCACACAATAAAACAAGCAAAACATCCAAGACGTGAAAAGACCATACATTCCATTCACCGCTCTCTGCCTTTTCGTCATCATCGCCATGACCATGACGGGATGCGGAGCAGACAAGAACCTCAAGAAAGGCGAGAAATATCTTGCCATCGGCGAGTATTACGACGCTGCCACACAGTTTAAGCAAGCCTACTCAAGGACTTCGCCGAAGGAACGCGAGCGCCGTGGACAGATTGCGCTCAAGATTGCATACTGCAACGAGCGCATCAATGCCTCGCAGAAGGCTATGGCTGCCTACAGCAACGCCATCCGCTACAAGCAGGCGTCCACAATGGACCGCCTCGCCTACGCACGCCAGCTGCTTAGGAACGGATCGTACAAGCAGGCTGAGACGTTGTTCAAGGAAGTGGTGGATTCGCTTTCAGCGGGCGCAGACCTGCAGACCGAGAAGAAGACACTCGGATGCTCGTCGGCTGCTTTGCCCGCAGCATTGTCGCACGACGCCGCCATGACGCTTGCACGCAATGGTCTGGTTTCGGCGCAGAACGCACCGACATGGAAGAAGGAAGGTTCGCGCTATACGGTCAAGCGCATGGACATATTCAATTCGCGCCGAGCCGACTACTCACCGGTGCTTGCAGGCGACCAGTATGACCAGCTCTACTTCACCTCCACCCGTAATGACGCGCAGGGCAACGAACTTAGCGGCATAACCGGAGCTAAGCCTGCCGACATCTTCGTGTCTGAAAAGGACGAGAAGGGACGCTGGCAGAAGCCTGAGGCTGTAACGGGAGGCGTAAACACTGACTATGACGAAGGAGCTTGCGCCATGTCGCCCGACCAAAGGACGATGTATCTGACGCAATGCGCCACCGATCCCACTTATCCCCGTTATGCGCAGATTGTGACTTCTTCGCGATCGGACGCAGCATGGGGAAAAGCCAACGAACTGAAGGTTACGGGCGATACGCTCTCAAGCTACGCCCACCCTGCCGTTTCACCCGACGGACTATGGCTCTACTTTACGTCGGACATGCCGGGGGGCATGGGAGGGCTTGACATCTGGAGAGCACGCATCACACCGGCAGGACTGGGTGGTGTGGAGAATCTTGGTGCGCCCATCAACACGCCGGGCAACGAGATGTTCCCTACATTCCGACCCAACGGCGACCTCTATTTCTCAAGTGACGGCCATCCCGGCATGGGAGGACTCGACATCTTCATCGCCTCCGTAGGCAAGGATGGCAAGTACCACGTGTCGCACCCCGGCTATCCGCTCAACTCGCAAGGCGACGACTTCGGCATGACGTTCGAAGGGGTTCACAACCGTGGCTTCTTCTCGTCAAACCGTAACGACGGCCGTGGATGGGACCATATCTACAGCTTTGAGAACCCGGAGATAATACAGAGCGTGAAGGGGTGGGTGTATGAGCAGGACGGCTACGAATTGCCCGCAGCTCTCGTTTACGTTGTCGGATCAGACGGCACCAATAAGAAAATAAGCGTAAAGGGTGACGGTTCGTTCGACTATGTGCTGACACCGGGCGTAGACTATATTCTGCTCGGAACCTGCAAGGGATTCCTTAATCATAAGGAGGAGATAAGAGTGGAGAAGTCGGACAAGTCGGAAGAACACGTACTGCAGTTCCCGCTCGCCTCGATAACAGCTCCTGTGCTCATCGACAACATCTTCTACGACTTCGATAAGGCTACGCTCCGTCCCGAATCCACTGTGGCTTTGGACGAGCTGGTGAAACTGCTGAACGAGAACCCCAACGTCACCATAGAGTTGTCGGCACACTGCGACTATAAGGGATCTGCAGAATACAACAAGCTGCTCTCGCAACGTCGTGCCGAAGCGGTGGTGGAATATCTCACGGCAAAGGGCATTTCGCGTGACCGCCTCTCGCCTGTCGGATACGGTAAGGAGAAGCCGAAGACCATAAAGAAGAAGCTAACCGAGAAATATCCTTGGCTGAAAGAGAACGACGTGCTGTCGGAGGAATTTATCCTTAAGCTCGACAAGGACAAGCAGGAGATATGCAATCAGCTGAACCGCCGCACCGAATTTATCGTCCTCCGAACCACCTACGGAATGTTCGACAAGGACGGCAAGTTGAAGGAGAAACCGAAGTCAGCGACCAAGAAGAATGACGATGGCTTCGACGACTTCGATGACAGCAAGAAGGAAGAAAAGGAAGACTTCGACTTCTTTATCGAGTAGAGTATTTCATTATTCTTCAGCCTTCACTTTATCGCTGCTGAAGGCATATATCTCTACACAAGGACATGTTCTGCATCCGTGCGGAGTATGTCCTTGTTTGTTATATACGGGTTTATTGTTTTGTGCCGTTGCCGAGAGACATAAGGCAAACATCAAAAAACTTGTAGCAATAAGTGCCATCCATTCATTCGTTTTCATAACTTCTATGGTTTTATGTTTTTTTCTGGATGCAAAATTAGCAAGATGGAATGAATACGTAATGGTAAGATTCCCTAATGGTTGATAGGAAATTCCCTATTTCGTTTACGCCTAAAAACAAAACAGGAGCTACGAGTCTGGCATTGCGCCTTGCTCGTAACTCCTGTTATTTTATTTATCCCTAACTAAGGAATACGTCCTCTCGGCTTAATAGCCGAAGATTTCTTCTGTTGATACTCGCTTGATGGTTCCGAGCTTCTCGAGAGCCTTCATGTCGAGATTCTTCTCATCACCGAGGATGATGTAGCGCCAAGTTTTGCCGGCGAAGTTGTTCTTCTCGAAGTTCACCACATCCTTCAAAGTAAGGTTGGGCAGTGCATCGTAGATGTTGCGGCGGATGTCATAATTGATGCCGCGCTCCATGTTGCTGAGGTAAGAGAAGATGATGCCGGTCTTGGTGATTCGCTCAGAAGCGATGCGCTTGATGGTTGCCTGCTTAGCCAGTTCGAAAGCCTGCTCAGACTGCGGGAGAGTGTCGATGATGTTGTTGAACACGCGGATGCAGTCGCTCATCTTGTCGTTCTGAGAGATGATGTAAGTCATGGCGTAGTCGGTGTCGCGCTGGCGATTCGGTGTAGAATAGTCAGCATAAGCGCTGTATGCCAGTCCGCGGCTCTCGCGAAGCTCCTGGAATACCACACCGTTCATGCCACCACCGAAGTACTCGTTGAAGACTGTGATGACGGGCTGCTCAGCCGGATTCCATTTCTTACCGTCATTGCTATACTGCATCATATAGATGTTCTTGGCATCGTACGGAGCCAGTAGCACCTCTGTCTGAGGAGTCTGCTGCTTGGTGTAATACTTGGCGGCAGGTGCGTCCTGCAACTTCTTGCCAACAGCATGCCCCTTGTCGATAGTGGCGATAAGCTGCTTCAGCTCCATCGGACCATAATAGATGACGCTGTGCTTATAGTTCTTCAGAGAAGCGATGAGGTCTACAAGCTGCTGCGGATCCTTCTGCTCCAGCTCTGTGCTGCTGGGCACGTTGCGGAAAGCGTTGTACGGTCCGTACATACCGTATGTCTGAAGAGCCTGGAAGTTAGTCTTCTGGTCGAGCTTGTTGTCTTTACGCGACTTCAGCGTTGTGCTCACGAAGCGGTCGTAAGCCTCACGGTCAGCCTTGGCGTGGTTGATGACGTTCTCCATGAGAGCCATTGCCTCCTTCATGTTCTCGCCCAGACCACTGAGTAAGATATACATCTTGGAGTTGCTTACAGAGATGCCGTAGTTGCAGCCCAACTCATAGAAGCGCTCCTTCACCTCCTTGGCAGACATCTTGTCTGTGCCGAGCAGGTCGAAGTATTCCTGTGCGTAAGGCAACCACTTGTTGCTCTCCTCACCGAACTCGAAGCGATAGTAGAGGTCGAACAGTTCGTTCTGCTTGTTCTGGATATAGTAAACCGGCAGCTTACGCTTGGTCTGTGCACGCTGGAAGTCCTTGTCGTAGTCGAGGAAGCGCGGCTGTATAGGCGTAACCTCCGACTCGGTTATCTCCTTCACGAATGCGCTCTGGAGGTTGCGGTTAGAGGGGATGGGAGTAATCTGCGGCTTATCAATCTTCTTCTGCGTCGTGTCCTCACCCATGCGCTTATAAACGATAGCATAACCGTCCGTGAAGTGCTTGTTCATAAAGTCGACAATCTGCTGCTTGGTCATGGCGTTGATGCGGTCGAACTTCTCCACCTCTGTCTGCCATGGACGTCCGTTGACGAATGTCTGGACGAAGGCGTTGGCACGGCTGCTGTTGCTGTCAAGCGAACGGAGGAAGTTGAGCTTGAGGTTGTTCTTCACCGAGCTGAGGAGCTTGTCGCTGAAGTCGCCACGCTTAAGCTTGTTGATTTCTGCGAGGAGGATGTCCTTCACAGCCTCAAGAGTCTGACCCTCATTGGGCTGACCCACCATCACAAACTGCGAATAGTCGCGCATGTCAATGCATCCTGCACCTGCTCCGAGGCAGAGCATAGGCTGATTGACGTCGAGGTCGAGCAGACCGGCTGTACCGTTGTTAAGCATATAAGTGATGACGTTGAGCGTGTCGTTCTGCAATGAAGCAGCGCCGTCCATCTTCCATCCTAACATCACCTGCTCAGCCTCCTTGCCCACAACCGTGGTGTCCGTTGGAGCTGTCAGCGTGCGAACCGGTGCAAACTCAGGATATGTGACCTTGCGGCTCGGACGCCATGCGCCGAAGTAGCGGTCGATGGTGGCTACGACCTGCTCAGGGTCGAAGTCGCCCGCCATACAGATAGCCACGTTGTTGGGCACGTAGTACTGGCGGAAGTAGTTCTTTATGTTCGTGATTGACGGATTCTTAAGATGCTCCTGCGTACCGATGGTGGTCTGTGTGCCGTACGGGTGTGTGGGGAAGAGCTTTGTTCCGAGAGCGTTCCACACCTTGTCGCCGTCGTTTGAGAGGTGGATGTTATATTCCTCATACACAGCCTCAAGCTCAGTATGGAAACCGCGGATAACCATATTCTGGAAGCGGTCAGCCTGGATGCGTGCCCAGTTGTCCACCTCGTTGGCGGGGATGTCCTCCACGTAGCACGTAACGTCGTTGCTGGTGTAGGCGTTGGTGCCGTTGGCTCCGATGCTCGACATCAGCTTGTCATACTCGTTGGGGATGAAGTACTGTGCCGCAATCTGCGACACCGAGTCAATCTCATGATAGAGGCGCTTGCGCTCTGTCGGGTCTGTCACGGTGCGATAATGCTCGTAACGGCGCTCTATGTCATCAAGGTAAGGCTTCTCCTTGGCTGCGTCCGTCGTACCGAAAACATTCGTTCCCTTAAACATCAGGTGCTCAAGGTAATGTGCAAGACCCGTTGTCTCGGCAGGGTCGTTGCGCGAGCCTGTGCGCACGGCGATGTAAGTCTGGATGCGCGGCTGCTCCTTGTTGACAGACAGATAAATCTTCAGTCCGTTCGGCAGGGTATAGATGCGTGTCTGCATCGGGTCGCCCTTCACGGTCTCGTAGTCGTAGGCAGAAGCCTGACCACAGAATCCTAAGGATAGGATTGAGGCAAGAATAATAGATTTGAATTTCATCTTTTAAATGTTATTTAATAGACTTTTTATTACATCTTTATATATTACATATACAGTTTCTGGTTCTCGAAGTCCACTTCCTTGTCCAGCTGGTCGTTGAAGTTTCGGAATACCTCTTCTTCCACGTCACCCAGTCGATATTCCTTTGCAGCATCCTTCTTTATTTCGGCTATCCATGCGCGGCGTGCCGTGATGTAGTCGCTCTTGACGCGCTCCACATTCTCCTCAGTAAGCGACGTGAATCCGTAATAGTCCAGAATCATGCGATACGACCATGCCCAACGATATTCGGAGTAATTGGCGTTTATCTCCTCGAATCGTTCGATGAGGTCGTGCGTGGTTTCTATTTCACCGGAGATGATGTCGTCGATGATGCGCTGCTCTTCCGACACGGGCAGGAGCAGTCCGGAGATGTCTGTCCACGGACCTGTGCCAACGGTGGTGGTTGGCTCCACGGGGGCGTGGCGCTTGAGCACGGCTCCCATGTAGATGCGCAGGGCGATGTCGTAATACTTGATGCCCTTTCTTAGCGACGAGTTCTTGATGACATACTCATGATAATTGTATGTGGAGACGTCCTCACCGGATGCGTCACGCAGGTCTTCCAGAATCTTCTTTCCGCGCAGAATCTCGCCCACAGTGAACGGCGACAGCCAGTCGAAGTTGACGACGCTCTTGCGAGCACCAGCCGGACGCTTGTCACGCTTGGGCCACTTGCGAATGTCGCGATAGAGTCCCACGGTGGTGAGGTTGCGGCCCGGCACCAGATACATCACGTCGTTGTAGGCGATGAGGTATGAGAACGGCAGGGAACGCGTGTCGGGATGATACATCAGCTTGCCGAAGCAAACCGAGAACGCACCGATGTGCGCCGGCATGAGTATGTAGGCACCGCTGGCCGTCTTCGTTCCTCGCTCAAGCGTACCGTAGTGCATCGGTCCCATCTTGTAAGCGTGGTTGGAGAAGTTGGTGGCAGAGCCCGCATTGTAGAACGAGAACTGTCCGCCGATAAGCAGCGAGCTCTTGTGGTGTGACGCCGTGAACGGACCGCAGAAAGCGGCACACGCCTCACCGTTCGACATATACGAATTGGCGAAGAACACGCTGCTTGCCGCCGTGAAGCCGTTGCTCAGCTGGCAAGCCTCACCCACGTAGCAGTCCTGCATCTTCACGCTGTTGATGATGGACGATCCGTCGCTGATGATCGAGTTCTCGCAGATGACACCCGTGCCTATATACACCGAGGCGTCACGGTTGCTCATCAGCGTGCAGTCGCTCAGACGCGCCGCTCCCGAAATCTCGCAGTCGTCATATATCACCGTATTGGTTATCTCCTTCGTATTGACAATCTTCACACGATTGCCGATGGTGGCTGTTTCCGGCGACGTGCGCTCTATCTCCTCACGCACGAGTCGGCGTATGGCGTCCTTGAGCGGACGGTTCTGAAAGTGCTTCACCATAAGGGCTGCCACCTGACTGGTCAGGCCCCGGAAGAGAATCAGATTGCCGTCGCCCACCTCGTTTAGGACAGAGATGAGGTTGCCCTCTCCGTACGTGGCGCCGTCTGTGGTTTCCATGGTACATACATTGGTGATGATGCAGTCGTCACCGATGACATAATTATTTATAAATCCCGATATGTTCTCTATAAGGCAGTTGTTGCCGATGGTCACGTTTCGCAGCGTGGCGTTGTTGATGCCCGAGTGTTTCATGAATCCGCGGCTCACCTCCACGTTGTTCGTGAATGTTCCGAGACGTATGTCGCCATAAAACATCACACGATGGAAGAAATTGGGCATGAAGTCTTCACTCACTTCTATGCGCATCCAGTCTTCTGCCCAACATCCGTTGGCTTGAAGGGCTGTGATTTCTGGGTCGGTTAAGTTTCTGTATACCATATATAAACGATTTTGGTTCGTCTTACTCGTCTTCCCCTACATCGTAAAGGAAGTCGTTGTAGGGATATTTCTGTACGTGCAGCTCGCGCACTTTCCTGTAGATCACCTCACGGAACTCGTCGATGTTCTGCTTCTCCTTCGCGGAGATGAAGAGGCACTCGTCGTGCAGCTTCGCCATCCACGTGCGGCGCAGCTCGTCGAGGGTGATGTTTTCCTTGGTTGCAGGAGTGAGGTCGTCCTCCTCCTTCTCGGTCCACGTATAGTTGTCTATCTTGTTGAAGACTATCATGGACGGCTTGTCGGCACATCCGAGGTCCTTGAGCGTGTTCTCCACTACGTTTATCTGTTCCTCGAAGTCGGGGTGCGATATGTCGACGACGTGAAGCAGGAGGTCTGCCTCGCGCACCTCGTCCAGCGTAGACTTAAACGAGTCCACCAGGTCTGTGGGCAACTTGCGGATGAATCCTACGGTGTCGGCAAGGAGGAACGGCAGGTTCTCCACCACCACCTTCCTGACCGTGGTGTCCAGCGTGGCGAAGAGCTTGTTCTCGGCGAACACCTCACTCTTCGAGAGGAGGTTCATGATGGTAGACTTGCCCACGTTGGTGTATCCCACGAGAGCCACACGAATGAGGCGACCGCGGTTCTTGCGCTGCGTGGTCTTCTGCTTGTCAATCTCAAGGAGGCGCTGCTTGAGCAGCGTGATGCGGTTGAGGATGATACGGCGGTCCATCTCGAGCTGGGTCTCACCAGGTCCGCGCAGACCCACACTACCCTTTCCGCCACCCGAACCGGAGCCACCGCCCTGACGCTCGAGGTGAGTCCATAGGCGCTGCAGTCGGGGCAGCATATAGCGATATTGCGCCAGCTCCACCTGCGTTTTGGCTGCCGCTGTCTGGGCACGCATGGCGAAGATGTCGAGGATGAGCGAGGTGCGGTCCAATATCTTCACGCCCAGCACCTTCTCTATGTTTCGTATCTGCTTGGCAGAAAGCTCGTCGTCGAAGATAACCATACCCACGGGGCGTTCGGCGTCTTCCTCGTCAGCGATGTACTGACGAATCTCTTCCAGCTTTCCTGAACCTACGTATGTAACCTGGCTCGGGCCTCCGACGCGTTGCGTGAATCTCTTGACAGTCACCGCTCCCGCCGTATCAGCGAGAAACTCCAGCTCGTCCAGATATTCCTTCGTCTTTTCCTCGTCCTGCTCCTTCGTGATGAGTCCGACGAGAATGGCGGTCTCCGCCTTAACTTCTGATATTACAAATTCTTTCATCAAAAAAAATCAAATACTTTTATTCAGATTACAAATTTACACATTTTTGAGTTAAGAATATTGTTTTAGGTAGGTCTTTTTCTCTTTACCTATATATAAGGTACTGTAAACGCACCCAAAAATTACAAAGAATGTAAAAAAGGAGTGAGTTTCGATGAAAAGTAGTAATTTTGTTCTCCGATTACTTAGACTCTTGATTATTGTCGCAACCAACGTACATATATGACACTACACATAAAGCCCACATTGTTGTTATGCATACTTACCCTGACGCCGTCACTTGCCAGCGCACAATACGCATGGCAAGAGGAAGAACGTGAGGCGTCAAAGCCACACTTCGGCAGCGACATCACGTACAGCGTCGAGGCGCAGGCGTCCGCATCGAAGGGCAAGACTCCGCTGTGGCTCAACGCCAACAAGTACGGACTCAGCTCGCTGGAGGAAGCCAACGGATATATGAGGGCGAGCATACAGCGCTCCGTAGGTGCCGACTCAATAAGACGATGGGCGGTGGGCTACGGCGCAGACATCGTGGTGCCGGCTAATTACACCAGCCACTTCATCGTGCAGCAGGCTTACGCTGAGGTGAGATGGCTGCACGGCATGCTCAGCGTCGGAGCCAAGGAACGTCCCATGGAGCTTAAGAACCAGACGCTGAGCAGCGGCTCGCAGACCTTAGGAATAAACGCACGCCCAGTGCCGCAGGTAAGACTGGCGCTGCCCGAATACTGGACCGTGCCGCTCACACGCGGATGGCTTCACCTTAAAGGACACATAGCATACGGCATCATGACGGACAACTCGTGGCAGCACCAATTCACCAACCGACAGTCGCGCTATGCAGACGACGTGCTATACCACTCGAAGGCGGGATACCTAAAGATCGGAAACGAAGACTCGTTCTTCCCCATAAGCATCGAGATGGGACTGGAGATGGCGGCGCAGTTCGGCGGCAAGCCATACACAATGGTGGACGGCGAGATGAAACGAATCAAGACAGGATCATCTCTGAAAGACTTCTTCGACGTCTTTATCCCTGGTGGCTCGGACGAGACGGACGGACTATACACCAACAAGGAGGGCAACCAGCTCGGCTCGTGGCTTATGCGCGTCAACTACGACACAGAGGAATGGCGTGCATCGGTGTATGCCGACCACTTCTTCGAAGACCACAGCCAGATGTTCTTCCTTGACTATAACGGATACGGCGAGGGCAAGGACTGGAACAACTGGAAGCACAACCGCTACTTCCTTTACGACATGAAGGACATCATGCTCGGCGCAGAGGTGAACATCAAGTACGGCACATGGCTGAGAAACATCGTCTTCGAATATCTCTATACGAAATACCAAAGCGGACCGTACAATCATGACCGCACGCAGAACATCAGCGACCATATAGCTGGCATCGACAACTATTACAATCACTCCACTTATACCGGTTGGCAACACTGGGGACAGGTGATCGGCAATCCGCTCTACCGCTCCCCCATCTACAACACCAACGGACAGATACGCGTGGAGAACAACCGCTTCGTGGCGTTCCATCTCGGAGTGGACGGAGCTCCTACGGACCGTCTCGCCTACCGCGTCCTCGCCACATACCAGTCTGGACTGGGCACGTACGAAAATCCCTTCACAAAGCCTCACCATAACGTCAGCTTCCTGACCGAAGCCACATACCACCTTAATAACGGATGGGACGTACGAGCAGCATACGCCATGGACTTCGGCTCCAGCCAGATGCTCGGACATAACGCAGGAGGACAGATAACGGTAAGAAAGACAGGCATCCTTACAAAGCAAAAGAAAAGATATTAATTTTTAGTGATGACAATACGAAAGAACAAACTGGCAGCCATCGCCGCCATACTGACAACAGCCCTGACCCTTGCTTCGTGCGAACTGGAGACAAGCGACAACGGAAAGTTCGACGGCTTCTGGCATCTCGAACGCGTAGACACGCTCGCCACCGGAGGCAGCCTCAACCTGCAGCAGAAGCGCATCTTCTGGGGAGTGCAGGCGAAGCTCATCAGCGCACGCGACATCGACAAGGACCAGAACCACGGCTATTATCTCCGCTTCCGACAGACCACGGATAGCATCATCACCCACACGCCATACAAGGACAACTGGCACCAGGACAAGGGTGAAGACGGCGGCGACCTCCCCATCGTCGACCCTGCCCTACTCGCCCCATACGGCATCAACAACCTGGAAGAACCCTTCCTCAAGGAACGACTCAACGGCAGCTCAATGGTGCTAAGGTCAAAGACCCTAAGACTTTACTTCAAGAGATTCTGATAGCGGGCGTATCGCCCGAATTAGGAGTTAGGAACGAATAAAGGGGACTTGCTGACTAATCAGATTGATTGTCAGCAAGTCCCCCTTTTCTTTAATATCTTACCATGCTCTTATTAAGAGTATTCCTCAATTTCCTCCTTGGCAATACCTGTGGCTTTCGATATGTCTCCTATAGACATTCCCATACGCAACAAGTTGCGTGCCACCTCCTTACGTCCTTCCGCCATACCTTCTTTACGGCCTTCCGCCCTGCCTTCCTCCATGCTTCTTTTGTTGGAGTCGACAAACAGCAGACGTTCGGCACCAAGCTTGTACCAAAAGTCATCGTATGCAAGGAGTTCGTCTTTTGTCATGGCGGATTCTTCCACAGCCTTTAGAGCTTTGGAGGTCTCGGGATTGTCCAGCAGTTCTTGCGGCACTTCCTTTGTATGCTCATCTATCTCCGTCAGGAATCTGAGCCAAAGTACAGCCATCTTCTTTTCCATGACGGAGTGTGCCTGGAATTTTGGAAGCTCCACGAATGTGAAGTGCAGTCCGTTTATGATCTCGTCGCTATGCAGCTCGTGCACAACATTATAGTTATGTATAAACTCATCGGGATATTCCTTCATGAAAGTCTCGTTGACAAGGTTGAGCGAGTAGACAGGTTGCAGAAACTCATACTTGCGTTTCTTGTCTAACTGGCGCACGAAAGCCTTGGAAGCATTAAAGAGCACGCGCTGCTTGAATGCTTCAGTCCACAGCATCTGCATCTCCACAATAAACTGTCTGTTCTTCACGTCACGACACCTCACATCCACAATGCTGTTCTTGCCCACGTAAGTGTCGGGCACCAGTTCAGGCGACAGATACTCCACGCTCTCTATCTGCTCATCGCCAGCCAATGGCAGCAAGGCATTAAGCAAGCTGATGAGCAAGTCCTTATGCTCACCGAATATCTTCTTGAATGTAAGGTCGGCTTTGGGGTCAAGATATCTCATGAGTGGAATTGTGTTAACGGTTTGACAATATTAATATGTAGCAAATTTACAAATAATAATCGAGATATGCAGTCTGATAAGCCGAAAAGCTTTTTTTTGACAGGTAGACTCTTCAGACAAGAAGACAGGCTCTTTTTGACAGGAAGACATGAAGACATGATGTTAGGGTGTGAGAAGAATAAAAAAAATGTCTTCTTGTCTTCATGTCAAAAAACATGTCTTCTTGTCTAAAAAAACATGTCTTCCTGTCCGATATGCAAATATCATACAAGCGGTAAAAAGGTGTTACAAAATAAAAATTGATTATAGAGATTTATGCTGCAGATTTTGTGGAGTTTTGCTGCGTTATTGACACCTACGACTATAAATAAAGCCTCTTCTGCATGCTAAAAGTTCTGCTTTCAGAGTGCAAGAGAGGCTTTGTTGCCTTGCAACTGTGGCTGTATTGGAGTGCTAAAGTGGCTGTATGGCAATGTAAAGTGGCTTGTTTTGAGCCCTCGTTTGTGGTACATCATGCTTGTCAACGTCGTAACACATTGCGTATTAGCAAGATAACCCAAACGGCTCAAAACTCGAAAATTTCGCACCGAAGATTTTGTTGTGCGCTGAGCGAGGAGTATTGAGCGTTAGGAATGCAAATATTGTGTCGGCTTACTTGTCAAGCACTTCGTACACGGAGTTGTTGCTCTTGAATTCCGGCACGATTTCCTTCATCTTCTTTACGGTCGCCATGTCGTCGTAATGCTTGCTTGTCTCGACGAGGTCTTCGATGTCGCGCTCCACGGTGTCGTAGTCGTATTGGCGCACCTTGGCAATGCGGATTTTGTCGTGGAAGGACGGCATGGTGGTCTCCTCCTTGTTGAGCACCTCTTCATAGAGTTTCTCTCCGGCACGCAGACCCGTGTATTTTATCTCCACACCCGTGGCTCCACTCAGCTTTATCATGCGCTTCGCAAGGTCGGCAATCTTGACGGGGTTGCCCATGTCGAAGACAAATATCTCGCCGCCGTTGCCCTTCGTGCCAGCCTCAAGCACCAGCTTGCACGCCTCGGGGATGAGCATGAAGAAGCGAATGATGTTGGGGTCGGTGACCGTTACGGGACCGCCAGCCTTTATCTGACGCTTGAAGAGAGGGATGACCGAACCGTTGGAGCCGAGCACATTGCCGAAGCGGGTGGTGACAAACTGCGTAACGCCTTTTATCTTGCCCGACTTGATGGCATGGTCGAGGCTCTGTACGTAAATCTCGCAGATGCGCTTTGAGCATCCCATCACGTTGGTGGGGTTGACAGCCTTGTCCGTGGATATCATCACAAACTTCTTTACGCCGTACTTTACGGACATGTCGGCAAGAATCTTCGTGCCGTAGACATTATTCTCGATGCTCTCGCTCGGATTGTTCTCCATCATCGGCACGTGCTTGTATGCGGCGGCATGGAACACGTAGTCAGGAAGATAACGGCTGAAGATGTCCTCCATGCGTATTATTCCGCTTACGGAGGTGACTATTGTCTCTGCCTTTATCTCGGGGAAGTTCTTCGCCATCATGAGGCGGATGTCGTGCTGCGGCGTCTCGGCGCTGTCGATGAGCACCATCTCACGCGGACCGAACTTGCATATCTGCTTCACTATCTCGCTGCCGATGCTGCCAGCCGAGCCGGTCACAAGGACGCACTTGCCACGCAGCGTGTCTGCCACGCTCTTAAGGTCGATCTTTATCTCGTCGCGCGGAAGAAGGTCTTCGATGCTCACCTCCTTAAGCTGCTGTGTCTGCGGCTGCGCCGGATTCCATTCGTTTGCCTTCGGGATGTATATATGTACGCCAGCCGACAGCAAATCGTCCTGCAGTTCCTTGTTGTTTCGGAACGAGTCGAGGGCTCCCTGTGCCACGAGCAGACACTCCACGTGGTGCTTACGGATGATGGTTTTCAGATTAGAGTCGAGCGGGAAGACGCTCAGTCCCATCAGCACACGATGCTTCACATGCTCCTCATCGCTCACAAATCCGGCAAGCGACATCTTGAGCGTCTTGTCGTTTCGCACCTGCTTGGCAAGTCCCATGCCGCCCTTCGTCACGCCGTAAATCAGCGTGGCGCGTGCATTGAGCTTGTCAATGGACACGTCGTACACCGTCTTCACCAGCACACGCACCGCCCACAGCAGAAGCACGCTTATAATGGAGGCCAGAGCAATCTCACGTCCACCAACATACACTCTCTGGAAATACTCGAACTGCATCAGTCCGAAATGTCCAAAGTAAGAGAGCACACAACCGACAAGCGACGCATAACCGACGCGTTGCAAGTCAACAAACGAAGAGTAGCGCAATATGCCGTCATAAGTATGGAACAGCTTGAAGCCTACTGCGAAGAATGCGGCATATATTGCACACATCGAGCATAACTGCCACAATACGCTAAGTGTTTCCGCCCCACTGTATACCTGCTGATAGACAAGCAGGAAGGACAAGAACACAAGTAGGCAATCAAAAAGGAATATGCACCAATATGGCAGAGATCGCTTGCTGAAGTACCAATTTACAAGTTTATCGAAAAATTTCATGTCTGTCGTAAGTTAATAAATTCACTTATTATACTAACGCATAATAGCACGTTTTATTACATCTACGATATACATTACATCTTCGTCGGAAACACATGGTCCGCTCGGAAGGCAAAGTCCGCACTTGAAGAGCGACTCGCTCACGCCGTTCACATAACACGGGCTGTCGCTGTAAACAGGCTGACAATGCATCGGCTTCCACAAAGGGCGAGCCTCCACATTAGCCTTGTCGAGAACAATGCGCATGGCCTCCACATTGCGGTTAGGCTCAAGCTGGGTATGGGCAGACTTGGCTGCATGCGTAACACCGGCTGCGCCTCCAACAGCCCCGTTGACCACCTCGGAATAAACGGCTTCATCGCCCTCTACACGCAGATGGTCGTCAAGGAGGATGGTGCAAAGCCAGAAGTTGGAGTCAATGTCGGAAGTGGCATTGTCGTGTACGGTAATACCCTCTACGTCTGCAAACAGTTTCTTATAAAGGTCGTGCACATGACGATGATGAGCAATATGGTCATTTACGACTGTCATCTGACCGCGTCCTATACCAGCACAGACGTTGCTCAAACGATAATTATATCCAATCTGCTCATGCTGGTAATAAGGATAAGACTCACGTGCCTGTGTAGCGAGGAACATGATATTGTTCCATGCCTTGTCGTCAGGACATATAAGGGCGCCACCGCCACTCGTGGTTATCATTTTATTGCCATTGAAGCTGAGCACGCCATATCTGCCGAACGTGCCGCAGACCTGCCCCTTGTAACACGAGCCGAATCCTTCTGCGGCATCCTCAATGACGGGAATGTCCCACTTGTCAGCCACAGCAAGCAACTCCGAAATCTTAGCCGGCATACCGTAAAGATAAACCACAATGATGGCTTTCGGCTTACGTCCAGTCTTTGCCACACGGTCAGCGATGGCCTCATCCAGTAATTGCGGATCCATATTCCAGGTGTCGCGCTCGCTGTCTACAAAGACCGGTGTTGCGCCAAGATATTTCACTGGATTGCTTGAGGCACAGAACGTGAAGGACTGTACCATAACCTCGTCGCCAGCGCCCACGCCACAGGCAATGAGAGAAAGGTGGACGGCTGACGTACCCGAGCTGAGAGCCACGACACGCTTGTCCTCACCGACAAAAGTCTCAAGGTCTTTCTCAAAGCCGTTTACGTTCGGACCCAACGGCACCACCCAGTTGGTATCGAACGCTTCCTTTATATAATCCATCTCCTTACCGCTCATGTGGGCAAGGCATAAGTATACTCGTTTTCTTTCCATGTCTATTGTTTTTTTAAATCAACTCGTTGTTATATTTTATCCGCTTGCCAAGGACTGTCGCAAAAATCATCTTTATGTCAGCCAAGAAGCTGTAATGGTCAAGATAATAGAGGTTTATGCGCACCTTGTCAGGATAGATAACCTTATCATTAAACTCCTGTGGATTGGCTTGACCGGCAAGCAAAATTTCCTCGTCACGATACTTCAGACTCGCCGGACCGGTTATGCCGGGACGAAGCTGCAGCACACGACGGTCGTCACCTTCCAGTTTGTCTGCATATCCAGGAACATCGGGGCGCGGACCGACAAAACTCATATCGCCGATAAGCACATTCCACAATTCTGGCAGTTCATCAAGCTTGTATCGGCGAAGCTTTGCACCAAGCGGAGTTATTCGGCTCTCGCCTGCCACCGACACAGTGGAACCGCTATGGTGTGCGCTCATCGAGCGAAACTTATACATAGTGAACAGCTTGCCGTCCTTGCCGACACGCTTTTGGGTGAAAACTGCCGGTCCGTCGGGCATCTTCACGCGGATAAGCATCCATACCACAAGCAATACCGGACTCAGAACTATGAGTCCGACAAATGCCATGATACGGTCAAAAAGGTATTTTGCTATCATTATTTTCCTCTAATTTTCAGTCCTATTACTTTGAATATTCCCATTAACGACCCCCAACCGTACGAAAGGTGGAGCGTAAGGAACGACATGAGAAGATAAAAGAAATTCAGTCGTTTCTCCTTCCATATCGCGAGGCTGACACCACCCAATGCTATCAGGTATGCACACAAAGACATCAGCGCCAATGATCCTATCCATACATTCAATGGCATAAGCAATACAGGCAACAGCAACGACAGAACAAAAGCCAATGGAATGAAATGACGAAGCGACAACGAACTGAAATACTTTGTGTAATACACGGTCAGTATGTTCCACTTGCCGTTGCCGTAATTGTTCTTAGCCAATGCCTTGAATGTCTCACGCGCCAGATAGGTGCACGAGATTTCTGGGATGATGAAGATATGGCCACCACCCCGCTTGATGCGCTTGTTAAGCTCAATGTCCTGATTGCGCACAAGGCGCTTGTCGTAGAGTCCGTATTTCTGAAAAACCTCACGACGCCAGCATCCGAAAGGAACGGTGTCTACCTCACATGCCGACGACACGCCTGTTCTGAACGACGAATTGCCAACACCGAAACGATTGCTCAGCACCTCACGTATGGCAAGGGTCTTGGGGGTTTTGTTGAGTACGTCGGTATTGAGGACACAACCGATGTTGTCAGCATTCAGCTGGTACAAACGGATGACAAGCGTCGAGAAATAGTTGGATGGATACAGGGCATGTGCGTCCAAGCGTATGATGACCTCTCCCTTAGCCTCCTTTATGCCGACGTTCATCGCACATGGAGCCGTGCGCTCCGGATTGTCAAGAAGACGAAGGAAGGGATACTTGGCTATGTATTGCGAAATTATCTGACGTGTCCTGTCCCGACTCATTCCGTCTACCAACAACACTTCCATGTCGTCATGACTGAAGTCCTGCTGCAGAACTGAGTCGAGAAACGGGACGATGTATTTCTCTTCGTTATAAATAGGACAGATAACAGACAGTTTCATATTCAATAATACAAACAGTTTTTGACAATTTTATGTTAGAGTCTGCCGTCGATGATATCGCGCGACAATACGCCCTTAACGTCATAAACCACGCTATTCGCGGCACGAACAGCAGAGAAGTCAATGTCGCGGAACTCGTTGTGAGCAACGGCGAGAATTACGGCATCGTACTTCTCGTCAGGAAGCTGCGTCTTGATGCTGATACCATATTCGTGCTCAACTCTTTCGGCGTTAGCCCACGGATCGTACACGTCAATGTTATGGGTGTATTCGCTAAGGGTGTGATAGATGTCCACCACCTTAGTGTTGCGGATATCGGGACAGTTCTCCTTGAACGTGATGCCGAGAATGAGAATCTTGGCGTCCTTGACGAGGATGCCTTTCTTGTTCATACACTTCACCACCTGATTGGCAACATAGTCGCCCATGCCGTCATTCAGGCGGCGTGCTGCGAACATGACACGCGGAAGAACGCCATACACCTGTGCTTTCTGGATGAGATAGTAAGGGTCGACGCTGATGCAGTGTCCGCCCACCAGACCCGGCTTGAGTTTGATGAAGTTCCATTTGGAAGCCGCTGCCTCAATGACGTCGTTGGTGTCGATGCCCATAGCATTGAATATCTTTGCCAGCTCGTTCATGAAAGCGATGTTTACGTCGCGCTGCGAATTCTCTATTATCTTCGAAGCCTCAGCCACACGGATGCTCGGCGCCTTGTGTGTGCCGTTGACGAGTACCGAATTATAGACGCCATCCACGATATCAGCCACCTCGGGTGTAGAACCAGAGGTCACCTTCTTTATCTTCTCCACGGTGTGAAGCTTGTCGCCCGGATTGATGCGCTCGGGGCTGTAGCCTGCGAAGAAGTCCTCGTTATACTTCAATCCGCTCACACGCTCCACTACGGGCAGACACTCTTCCTCAGTAACACCGGGATAGACGGTCGACTCGTACACGACGATGTCGCCCTTATTGATAACCTTACCCACTGTCTCGCTGGCACCCCAAAGCGGCTTGAGGTCAGGATGGTTGTTATTGTCAACGGGTGTAGGTACGGCTACAACGTAGAAGTTGCAGTCGCGTATATCGTCGAGGTTGGTGCTACAGACAAAGTTATGGTTATGTATAGCGTCGCCAAGCAATTCATCAGACACTTCCAGTGTGGAATCATGACCTTGCATAAGTTCGTCTACACGATGCTGGTTCATGTCGAAACCAACAGTCGGATACTTTGTTGAGAAAAGACGAGCCAATGGTAGGCCCACGTATCCAAGTCCGATAACAGCAATTTTAATATCCATTTACATTATACATTTAAAAATTCGAACAAAGTTAACATATTTATTTGAAATGGAGGGGCATTTATAACAAAACAATATCAATAGATATGGCTAAGCCAATTCTGCAGCTATTATCTTGATGACAAATGGGGGAAGATAAGCCTGTGCCGAGTGTATGCAGTTAAGTTTCATCGGGACAAGACAATCTTGACATTTATAAATGTCGAGGATTATCTCAGCAAGACGATTAACGTCATGCGTAGGGAAGACAAAACCATTCTTTCCATCGGTAATGATGTTTGCGTTGTCATGCCAGTCGCTTGCTATGACAGGCAGTCCGGCGGCAAATGCGTCTATGACAGTGCCGGCGAGTCCTTCTCCAGGATAGTATGTAGGGAAGAGCAAGGCTGTGTATTCTTTCAGAGTGTATACGCTTTTGTCGAACGCTACCTTTCCGCAATATTTCACAAAGTTTGGAATCTTGGTTTGAAGAGTTTCAAACCAAGCGCGGTCTGATTCTTCCACATTACCATAGAGGTCAAGCGTAGCGATGGTGCTGCCAGCCTTCTCGTTAGCAAGACTCACGGCTTGCACTGCATCGTCAATGCCTTTCGTTGGTGTGATACGCGAGAATATACAAAAACGCATAGGACGTAGATTACAGCCCGCGAGTTCGTCGGCAGACAGAATGTGCAGCGGCTTGCAGTTGGGCATCACCTTAACGCGATGCAAGCCCAATGCGGCAAGCGCAGTCTTCATGTTCTGTGTCTCGGGATAAATCATGTGCAGACGCTTGGCGAAAGGCAGCAGCCAGCGGTTGCGCTGCAGCAGTTCGGCGAGCCATCCGCCTATCACTACATAATGGATGCGGCGACGGAACAGCAGGTTATATATTACGACAAGCGGCAGAATCACCTTTATGCCATTCTGCGCAGGCAGGATAATCACATTGCGGCTGCGTACCACGCAACCGAACAATTGGAAAAGAAGGCGCAGGACAACGCTCTTGCCACCGGCTGTGTCGATGCGCTTTATCTCTGACGCCCCGTATAACGACTCGAGTTCGTCGGCTACGATGCGCGTCTTGATGGTCTGCCCGTTATAACTGTTGTTCTTTATATCAAAATTGCCAATGATGCTTATCTTTCTCATATTCGCTTGTTTTAGGTTAACAGTTGTTACTTTCCGAAGAAATTTGATAGATGCTCACGCAAAAGATAGTATGCCTTCATTATCACAAAGCGTGTGAATGACATGTGCGTCAGTGAGACTGTGGAGAGATGCTGCTCGCGGGTCTTCGCCATCAGTTCGCTTATCATGCTCAACTGCTTCATCAGGCTGCGGGTTTTCTTTGCTCCGACTACATTGTGCTCGTGCTGACGGTATAGCATAAGCGGCTCGGGTTCGGCTACGACGAAGCCCTTGTTCCACAGAACGGCGATGGCGAACCACGCATCGTGCATCACTATCTTCTCAGAATAAGGGAAACAGACCGCCTTTGCCTCACGGTTGAGCATCATCGTGCAGCCCGGCATGTTGTTGTAGAACAGATGATAGTACTTGTCGTTGAAGACAGACATGGGATAGTGGCGGAACTCCCAGTAAGACTCGGCGAAGACGTTAAGCTTGGCATCCACCAGCTTCAGGTTGGTGCAGGCGATGACCGGACTGCCGCTATGCTCAGCCTCGCCTTCTTGCATGCGCTTCAACGTCAGCTCCACCTTGCGCGGAAGCCACACGTCGTCATGGTCGCAAAACATGTAATAGTCGGCTTCCACATTGCGCAGCATCCACATAAATCCCTCTTTCGCTCCGAGATTTCTACTGCTTGGCATGACGATGATACGACTGTCGCGCCCAGCCAGCTCATGTATAAGGGCTAAGGTGTTGTCAGTGGAGGCATCGTCACGGATGTATAGCTTCCAGTCGGTGTAGGTCTGGGCAAGCAGAGAACTGACCTGCTCCTCCAGATAGTTCATGCCGTTGTATGTAGAGAGTAATATTGCTAATTCCATTTTGTTTCGTTATTGTTTGTGTTTCTCCTGGATGGTGCCAAGCATACCAGAATCTGCCAGCAAACGGTTGATCCCCTTGCCGGTCATGCCTTGATTGTACAACTTTGATCGGATGCTTTTTACCTTATGCTTTATCCAAGACGTACGAGCAATAAGGAATAACGCTATCGGAACCTGACGAGACAAATTATCAGGCAAAAAAACAGCTCAACATCATTATTTAGAAAGGAGTTTCTCCTTATAAATATCAATCATACCTTGCGCAATAACATTCCAGGAGCATTCTCCATCCGAATAGTCACGTTCAATGTTGACCATCATAGCCTCAACGTTTTGCGGGCATTCTATCAATTTGTCTATAGCTGAAGCCAGAGCTGGAGCATCTTTTGGAGGAACAATCATGCCATACTGACCATCTTTGACCATAGTTGGCAGAGCACCGACATTGGTAGCCACGACAGGCTTATTCAAAGCGAAAGCCGACATAACAACACCACTCTGTGTCGCATCAATATAAGGACACACCACAAACAATGCATTGCGTATTAACCCTACCAGTTCACCATCTTCAATATATCGATTTAGCAGCAACAATTTACCATTATTATAGATGGCATACTTGTTTATGTCAAAATATATGTTGCCCTTACCTGCAACAACAAGTTTAACATTAGGGTGTTTTTTGCATACTTCATCCATAGCCCCGCACAAGTATTCAACGCCTTTATGCGAACTTATACCACCAAAGAACAAAACATAATTGCTCAAATCAGTGTTTTTAGGCTTCACATTCCGTAGGTTTTTGTATACACTAAGACGCGACAACGACACACGTTTACGCTGCATGTTGTAGGTCTTAATGAACTGTTCCTTTTGGATTTCATTCAACAATATGAAACTGTCAAGCAGCCTAAAGCATACATAACGATGGAAACGATTGACCAATGTATCCTCACTTGAGTGTGGCAAAGGGTCATGCACAGTGATGACCGTGCGCTTTCGCAAGAAATATGTAAAGAACTCACCATAACGTGGAGGCCAAGTGAGATGCACAATATTTACCTTTAGGCGTAAGATGAAACACACCAATCTGAAAATAGCAAGCAAGTTGCATAGCGACCAATCATGTTTGCCTGGCATGTTTACAATGTATGTCTTCGACAAGTCAATGTCAGTAGATAAATAACCAAGCTCAGGAAAATCGGAAGCAGGATATACCCCTCCTTTTTTCTTAAGCGAGTCTATTTTAATCAGTGTGAGCCTTTTGCTAGACTCTGATACTTTAAGAAAATAATAAAAATCCAACTTTTTCTGTAATTCACCAACCAGAGGGATGTCACAGTCGGCAAAATGCGGTGTTGATATATATGCCACTTTCATATTGTTGTTCTTTAGTAGTTATTAAAAACCATATTAATACAGATAGCTGTTCATCAAGCAAAGAAAGCCACATGATAAGCATAAGCTATAATGAGCCTACAATACGCTCTAAAATCATTGACATCATTTCATTATACTTATCGAGATAGCCTTGCGCAAAAGCAGCACATTTATCTCTATCAAAAGTCTGCAATTTTTCTAATACAAAGGCAGGCTTTGGAGTACGTCGGAACAGCGAATTGCTTGACACACGGCAGTCAAGAAAACCAGCCACCTTAAGTATGTGACGAATCTTGCTCGTTGAAGAGTCGCAAAACAATCCGTTTGCATGTTTGGTGCCATAATTGTCGAAACTAAAGAATGGCACCGCATTGTGTAGACATACAACAATAGGATGCATATTATTGCCAATATAGCCACAAGAATGTTTCAGTAGAGTGTACCAATCGACAGGATTGAGCGGCAGCTCTATCTCCTTGTCAAGTTGTCCTGACGATCGACTTGTGGAAAATGGCAATGACACACACTGTATACCATACTGTTTGGCAATGTTTTGCAGCTCATACAACCATGCTTGAGAAACATTTGATCGCTTGTCGTTTTTAAAGCTTATAAGCAGATATTTGTCAGCAAGACCATATTTTTTCATCAAATCTTCCTTTGAAGGAAGCAGAACTGCAGCATTTTGATTAAAAGCAAATACGGGATCAGGGGTGACAGGCGGACAGCATTGACCTTCTGTTATGTATGAGAACATCTTCTTTGTGTCAACGTCACGTACCGATGCATATTTATAAGCCAAAATTCGCTCCTTCATCTGCTTGCGTAGATGCTTGGGGATAAACTTATATTGGGAATCTTGACTTGCCGCAGACATCAATGCCACCGGCACCGGCTTTTCAAGAAAATCGTTCCATATCCCCCAAAACGGATTGGGAAATACTACATCAGAGGTCACTGAATTGATTGCTATGATCTTACGGCACGGAAATACGATACGCTCAAACAACGGGTGATGTTGAGCTACGGCATCGCTTCCAATAATGACAGCCTCTATATGTTCGCTTGAGATGACGGTTGCAACATCTTTTATTGTACGGCATAGAGCAGTTTCATTCCACAACTTAAGACGAAGTTTCAAGTAATTAGCATACTGAAATGATGGTGTTATTCGGACATAAAAATCCTCTAAATCTTTTGCCACCCAATTTATAACTACAGGTTCATGCCCATGATTCTTTAGAAACATGAACGTCGAAAGGAGCTGAAGCGTCGCTCCAAAATTACATGCCGAATTATATGCAAGCAAGCCTATTTTCATTTTATCTGCATTTTATTACAATGTTACCATACTATATAATCGAGAACTGCACAAAAAAGTAATTATTTATACAATCCCAAATTATAGACTTTTTGATATTCAAAGCCATTACCCATGAGCAATACTCCCTTTGTACCTCCAGTACGCCCGCCAATAAAGCAGCAACAACGGGTAAGTAGATAAATGGCAGAAAGATAATCTAAAGCATCTTTCATTGGATTGCGCACAGAATCGTTCTCTTTAAACTGTGCAAGCAATTGGTCTGATCGCATGTCTTTGCTGCTATATCTACGCTGATCAATATACAGAAGTTTATCACCAAACTCTTCTTTTAACACGGAGAGCATATCTTGATCTTCTGTAGCCACAAACACACTATTGCACTGTTTCTCTTTCATTACCTTTTTTGCATCATTTATGATTTCCGTCACATCAGGTTGAACAGGATGGTTCTTAGGTTTTGCCACTACATAGTCGGTTCCTCGACATAATACGCCGAGCACACGCCCCCTACCCTCAAATAGTTCATTTTCTTTTGCACGAAGAAATTCAAGTGTTTCGTTATTAAAATGAATGTATTGTTTAAAGACATTACGGAAATATGCTATTCTGGCAGGATTATCATAAAACTCAGCCTGCCCCATGAGATACTTCTTTTTAGGAGCAGGAGCCATACGGTTTATTATTACGTTTTTGCTTCCTATCACGTCTTCAAGTCCATAGCCTGCAGGCTGCTTGAAAAACATCTCCCATACATTTTTTCTCTTATCTCCTTCTTTCTCTGTGTATTGGGTTGTATAGTTCTTTAGATCGACAACAGGAATGTATCCATAATCCAAAGCATATGCTATATGCATACACACTTTATTTACAAGCCAGAACAATCCACCTGCTTCATCATTCCAACCTATAACATAAAATGTCTTGTCAGCATTCTTGCTACCAAGACTAACTCTACGCTCACGTACCTTAATAGATAAATAGCACTTATAAAGCCAATCAAAACAAGGTATATGCTCAAGCCATCTAACTAACAACTTTTTCATAGAATAATAATAGATAATAATATTTAAACAAACACTCATATCTTCATCATGAAAAGAACAAGTATTGTACTTATATATTAACGGCCTATTAGCATTTTTATTTTATACAAATCTTTCCAACCGATTAACAAACATCGCATTTGCATAAAAAACACGTATCGATATGTTGGAATAAAAATATGTATTAAAAAGCCCGCAATAAACTGCGTGATAATCGCCACTACCGCAACACCATCTACACCATAACGCGATATGACTAAGAAATTAAGTACCACACACACTATGCATCCACTAAGACTACGCACCACAAAATATTTCTGTTTCTCATCCACAATCAGAAGCTGACCCGAAACGATGTTCAGAGCCACGCCAATAATCTTGAATGACAATATTTGCAGAATAGCTATAGAAGCAGCATATTTCAATCCGAAAGTCCACAATACAATATAACGCGAACATAAAGACGTGAAAATGGCACATAACACACAAGACCAAACAGTGACATTCATGAACACCTGCGATTTCTCACGATATGATTCCATATTATTCTTACGCTCCTTAACCAGTATTGGACAGACTGTTTGTATGAGAATGGTAGGCACATAAAGCAATAACTCCACAAACTTTGAAGCAACAGAGAAATAACCCACTGATGTTTTGTCTATCATATTACCAATCATGATTTGGTCAATCTGTAAAAAAATCGTTGCTGCTAATCCAGACAACAACAACGGAAACGATTGACGTAAAAGATAACATGCCCATGATTTGTCAAATTGCCAAGAGCGCATACTGCCTATCTTTTTCTTATAAACATAACAATAACCTTGTGCCAATACACATGCGTCAAAGACCAAAGAAATGACAAACCATATCAATGAAGCATGTACAAGCAACAGCACGCCTTTGATTATTCCTGATAACACCAGACGCAATATACCAACTTTCACAATAGATTCGTTCTGCACCAATGAGGTGAAATAGTTTCTTATCACGTCAAAAGGCGTCAACATCACAGTAATAGCATACACCATTATTATACCGAAAGTGTAGAGGTCAGACTCATTGATATATGCCACTATAGAGATAAGTATTATGGTGATAAGCGAAAGTAACAAACGGAGTGTAAACACTGTACCCAAAATAGTATCTTTCTGCTCATTTGCTTTTGCCTCCTCTCGTATCTCTATATTCTCAAAGCCAAAAGTAGCTATAACTAGAAACAATGTGACAAAACTTATGGCATAATTCATTACACCATATTGAGTAGGACCAAGATATCGGGCCACAAAAACACCCACCAACAAGGCACTTACCAGTCCGGCAAGCTTACCTACCAGCGCCCAAAAGACATTCGATATTATACGTTTGTTAACTTTTTCCTCACTCATGTATTTTCCTCTCTCTCTACAAGTTGTCTTTTATCTCTATTATAACAGCCTTCAAAATAAGCAATACAAAGCACAACGACGTTAAACCAATAGTATATGGCAATATGCGAAATCATACTAAGTACCATGATCAATGCTCCAACAACTGACATAGCAGAAGCATATTCTTTTTTTGCCTTAAGACACTTAAAAATGTCATTAAAGAGCAATATCATCGAAATCACGTATAGAAAAAATCCTATTAATCCGAAATCGAACCATGCCTCTAGATAATCGTTGTGGGCAGAAAGAGACAAACGTGAATTGTGAACGACCGAATTGAATCCATTTCCAATAAAAAAAGAGAATGCATCCTGATTTGATATCAAACGCCATGTTTCAGCCCACACATCAGTACGTCCACTACCATTGTCGTCTTGTATACCTTCAAATCGCTCGAAAACATCGTTACCACCCATGGTTCCTATATAAACAAAGACAGCTATAAAAGCACTTAGCATACAGGATCCGATTATTATTTTGCTGAATTTGCCTTGCTTTGATACCAATTGATTTGTTATAATATAAAACAACATTGCAAGCGCAAGCGCAAGCACTCCTCCACGTTTCACCGATGAAAAAACTGCTATACAGATAATAACCACCATAGCTGTCCTAACAGTCTTTGACGGATAAACCAATACTAAAGGCAAAATATATAAAGAGTAATATGACGACCCCAAATGCACATTCAACAGTATGTTATCTATATCGTAAAAGCTATAATAAGTCAACAGAAACATTACTGTAATGACAAGAAATATCGTTTTTAGTCCTTTTTTGTCGCCTTTATGCAAAACAAAATAATAAGTCGTATTAAATATAAGAATAGGTAATGCAGACCAAATCAAGTCAGCTAAAAACGTTAGGAAGCCACCTTCTTGAGCAGGAACAATCGCGGTTATCAACAAAACCCATAACATGTAAATATTAAAAAAGAAGACCGTTTTTGACGGAACTTCAATAAGATAGTCTTTTACAAAAAGGCGCAAACCAAAAACGCTCCATACACAAAAGACAAATAATAATATAACATTTTTCTGTGCAAAACCACTATCAGACTCCTGATCAAACATAACAACACATGCACTCAAAGCAAAAGCAATGAGTGCAATATAATAATATGCTACAAGGAGTTTTTCTTTTGACAAAAACATTAATTCTTTCCTAAAATATAGCCTTTTAATACATACGCCAAATCGCCAACAAACACAAGCATCGTCATTGCAAGAACGAAAAACATACGAAGAGGTTTAGTAGCACGAACTGGCACATCAGCACTCTTTAACATTGTGAATGCGGGAGTACGCTCACGAAGTTTAGCCTCTGCTGCTTGCAACTGTGTTACCATAGCAGTGTATGCATTAAACTTCAACTGCATGTCATTTTCCAAATCTTCCTGTTTTGAACGCACACTTGTGAGAACAAGATCCATATTGGCATCTGAATAACTACCATACAAACGACGGGACTTTTCATAATCCGCTTTAGTTTTAGCAGTTAACATTTTGTAATAATCCACGTCGTGACGCGCCTTCTGTGTTCGATAATTCGTTATAAACTTTTGGAGTTGGGTAGATACTGAATCAGCAAGATTCTTACATACCAATGCGTCTTGAGCCTCAGTACTTATTGTTATCACACCTGTCTTCTTGTTGACCGCAAGTTTAATGTTACTTCTCACTGCTTCAACGATATCGTTTTCTTTTTTAGAAAGATAATAAGGATTAGCAAATATGCCCTTATTATTACCAAGTTTCACGTCCTCATCCTTCGATTTAAAGAAACGTTTTACTGAAGCAAACGTTTTAGTCCACCACGCTCTTTTTTGGTGCTTTTTAAGATAATCATAATATGAACACTTCAGAGCACCATCTTGTGTCTCCACTTTTATTTTAAGCAAATCCACCACAAATCCGTTGTCATTTAGCAAATCAGGATATAGTAGCGGTGAAATCGCATCAGTACCTGTTGCGTTAGCAAGATCAATTCCAAAACTTGAAGCCAACGAGCCCAATCCTCCCACACCTGAAGGATTCTCCATTTCGGGCACAAGCATGGCACTTGCAGTATAGGAACGCGGTACACAGATTATAAAAAGCGAAGAAAGAACTATAGTAATAGGGAGTGAAATGAAAAATAATTTCTTCTTACTCTTCACTATCTGTATTATTTCAAACAGATTTATGTAACCTTCTTTTTTTCCCATCTTATTATTATATTTGTAATAAAGGTAGTCAAATTAATGACTACCTCAAAACCATATTTTACTTCAATATATTAGAGAGCGTTGCAATCATCGCTGCAATTGACGACATGCTTGATCCCATGCTCATCATCTCTGCCGTCGACATCTTACGCTTCAGCTTGGCAGGAACGACAATCTCGCAACCCGGCTGCACCTTGGCGCCATGACCGACCTTAGCCACCTTGCCGTTCATATATATAATGTATGCACGGCGCTTGACGGCATCGGCGGCGTAACCACCAGCCTGGTCGATGTAATAACCGGCACGCTTGCCCTTCTCGTATGCCACGGTGTTGGAGTACATCACCGCACCGTTGATCTTCACCGTACCGTTATACTGTGGCACGATAAGGCGGTCGCCGTCACGAAGCACCACGTCGGCATCCGATCCCGGCTTCTTCATAGCCTCCTCAAGGTCCACACCGACAGGATATTCGTCAGGCACCTGGAACTTCTTGATGTTAGCGTTGGCAGCTCCCTGAGCCGTAGACTGCACGGCACTGGCGTTGTTTGACGAAGCGGCAAGCGTCAGAAGATTCTTCTGCTGCTCCTCCTGCTGCATCTTCAGCACAGCCTCCATACGTGCCTTCTCTGCATCGTTGGCCTTACGCATCAGACGCGCACCCTTGATGTAGGCAAGGCCGTTTGATCCGCCTGACATGCGGAAGAGGTCGCTAAGGCGTGTGTTGTTGCGCTCAAGAGCGTATGTTCCGGCGTAAAGCACCTCGCCTTCCACAGTGACGTTCTGCTGCTCGGTGTAGCCGGGCGAACGCATCACGTAGACCTCATCGAAGGGCATAAGCGTGAAGCTGCGGTCGCCGTCCACAGCGAAGTTCTCCTTAAGCGCCATATTGAACGTACGTGCGATGACGCTGTCAGGACGTACAGCCTTCGAGTCGCTCACACGGCGGCTGACACTGACGTTGGAAAGCGAAGCCTTGTCGGTCAGTCCGCCAGCCTGTATGATAAAGTCCTCAACGGTCTCGTTGTCGGCATACTTATACACACCGGGGAACTGCACCTCGCCGCGTATGGTGATGGTTCGCTCCGTCATGCGCTCCGTCTTCGTGGCTACGAAGAGCACGTCGTTCTCCTTCAGCGGAATGTCAGCCACCTTGCCGCTCATGATGCCTTCCACGTCCACGCTGATTACCTCCAGTGTGCGGTCCGGCTTCATGCGGTGCATCACGGCACGCGATGTGATGGCCTCTTCTGTCACGCCGTCAGCATGCTCGATGAGCGAGCGCACGCTGTTCACCTGTCCGTTCAGATTATACTTGCCGGGACGGAACACGGCTCCCTTTATCTCCACGGTGTTGGAGTAACGCGCCATGACGGAGTCGACGCTTACAGAGTCGCCGTCGGCAATGCGGAAGTTAGAGAAGTCGAACTCCTCCACGTTATATGCAGAATGGTCGATGCCGCTCTTGCGGTTGACGCTGACAGCCTTGCGGTAAGCGTCGCCGGTGAATCCGCCCGAATACTTGAGGAGCGAAGCTATCGACTCGTTGGCTTTCATCTCATAATACATAGGACGCTTCACCTTACCCGTGATGTTCACGAGGCAGTCGTACGGTCCCACTACGATGACGTCGTTGTCGGCAAGGCGTACGTTACCCGTAAGCTTACCGTTGAGGATATAGTCATAGATGTCGACTACCGTAACAAGGCGGTTGTTACGATAAACCTTGATGTTACGCAACGTACCTATCTCGTTCGTGCCGCCAGCCATGTAAAGGGCATGGAACACAGTGGCGAAGGCAGAGAGCGTATACGTACCCGGAGTCTTCACCTCGCCCATCACGTTCACCATGATGGTGCGGGTCTGTCCCACGGTCAGACGAATCTTGCTGCTGCTGTAGCGGCTGCCAAGTGTGGAGCGCAGACGAGCGTTGGCCTGCGCGACGGTCAGACCGCTTACCTGCACCGGACCGAAGCCCTCGATGGTAATGCTACCGTCAGGCGACACCGTACACTGCTCCGACTTCTGCGACGCTCCATACACGTCCACGAAGACGGCATCACCAGGACCGAGACGATAGTTCTGCGGAGTGGCGATGTTCATGTTCGGCTCGAAGGTAAGCTCCTCATTGTTAAAGATATCGCGTCCGAACACCTTCTTCTTTCTGGCTTCACGCTCGGCAAGAAGCTGCTCCAGCATCTGCGCCGTATCGGGCACCATCTCGAACATCTCCTTCTGATAGTCCATAAACTCCTCGTCGGTTTCGTCGTACGTATGCTTGTAGTTACGGTCGCGCTCCGACTTCACACGCATATTCGAGTAGTTCTGCGCATAGCTGTCTGCCTCACGTCCGTAGTCTTTGCGGGTGTACTGGTCGCGCGTCTTGCCGTTATTGGTGCGCAGACGTGTGTCCGTCTTTGCAGAAGTGTCGTCGCTAACATTGCCAAGACCGCCCTGTTTCAGCTGGCGCTCATATTTATTGCGCACACGGCGAATCTGCGAAATGTCAACGCCACGCTGCATGAGGTCAGTGACAATCTGCGACTGCGACTTACCCTGCTCCTTCGCCTTCATGACGTACTGCATAACCTGCGTGTCGGTCATGGACGACTGTGCAGAGACAGCCATAGGCATGATCAACATGAAGATTAAATAAATCAAGTATTTCTTCATAACTTGTAGATATGTGTGTGTATTAGTATGGTTACTTTTTTCTTATTACTATTATATATTAACTCAAAATAATACATTTTGTTGTACCGAAAGCCATATTAATTAAAAGCTTTTACTTATTAAGCGCTTTCTCATATATATCTTCCAGAACCAGTCCGGCAATGGTAAAACCGAAAATAGCCGTGATGTGCGACATCGATCCGTTAATCTGCGCTTTCTGGAACGAGCAGGGGTCGTCGCCCGTGTCCGTGCCACGGTTTTCGAGCAGTTCTTCGCTGTAGACGCACTGGAACTTATGAGCAGGAATGGTCTTGGCACGCTTCATGCGCTTCCTCAATGCAGCGCCGAGCGGACAGCCGCGCACCTTCCAGAATTCAGCCACACGAATGCGCGTCGGGTCCATCTTGAGCGCAGCTCCCATTGACGAGAACAGCACAGCCTGCGTCTGGCATGCCAGCAGTATGAGCGCCGCCTTGTCCTTCAACGAGTCGATGGCGTCCACAATATAGTCATACTCGTCCAGGCAGAACTCCGAAGCGCTCTCCTCCGTGAAGATCTTCTGAATGGCAGTAACCTCACACTCAGGATTGATCTCCAGCAGACGTTCCTTCAGCGCCTCCACCTTCGGACGGCCCACAGTCTTCATCGTAGCCATAAGCTGACGGTTGACGTTAGACAGACACACGCAGTCGCTGTCCACGATGGTGATACGGCGGATGCCAGAGCGCACAAGACACTCCACGCACCAGCTTCCCACGCCGCCGACACCGAATACGATGACGCGCTTGGAAGCTATCTCCCCCATTACATCCTCACCAAGAAGCAGTTCGGCACGCTTGAAAATGCCATTCTCTATTCCCATATTCCTAATAATATTCACATTGTTACAAGCTGCAAAGTTACACAAAAAAATCCCAATCACTTACTATTCCACTTTTATTTTCATCGGACAAGGAAGACAGAATCATTTTAGTAGATAGCATAATGGCTGTTTGCCGTCAACAGACCGGCAAACAGCCATTATTGATTTATTCGAAGTCAGCTTGTTGTTTTTCCAATAGCCTAATGACACATATATCAGGACATTACTCTGCCACAAGCCTTACGGGCATGGCACGGTATCGTCCCTTGTTCATTCCAGACGAACCCGACACAAAGCGGTAGTTTGACAAGTTAAGGCTCTTGCCGAAAGCATCGAGATACAAGTACCAGAAGCCGTATTCAGGACTTTTTTCCGAGAATCCTTGGTATTCTGACAGACGTGAACTTGTCCATAGGTTGGCATGATAGCTGTCCTTGTAAACCGCGTCCTCGTCGTTCTTGCCCTCATAATATCCGCTCATAGGGATAAATATCTCGGGAATATCCTTGTTTCGCGTAGTAATTCTCAGACAGTTGTACTTCTCGCCATAATGAGTCGTCTGCTCTACTATCGCCAAGTCATTGTTGTTGTCTATAAGACCTCGCAGACACATGTTGTCGCACACCTTGAAGTTACCTATTGCCAAAGCATCTACCACACGGTTATCTGTTTTTGCCGAGTAATTGTCAGAGTTATCAGCCTCCGAAATCTTAAAGTAGCCACCTATTGCTCCTATGTTGTCTTTAAGGGCGGTTGTGGAAGGAGAATAGTAGCCGTTGTTTGTGGCACCAAGGTTGCGGTCGAGCATGTAGTAGGCCTTGTAGCCGGTAGTTCCGTCTGTATAAGTAACATTAGCCACTACGTCAACCATCTCATAATAGTACCATCCCGAAGCCTTGCTCTTGCCCAACTGATATTTGCCTGCTGCATCTCCTGTCAACTGTGCAAACAATCCTACATGATAAACCGGATAGGATACCGTAATATTGGTTTTATTGTTGGTGATGGTTATAATGGTAAATGCCTCATCGCTAATCCACCTTTTATAATTATTAGGCGAATTGTCGGCCAGCGTCACCTTGTAGAATCCGTTGACGCTTTTCTCGTCCACATTCACTCGTGTGTCTTTACACGTGAGTTCGTCGCCCTGAAGCTTCGGAATGAGATAGTAAACAGGATTATTGCCCACAAAGAAGTGGAGTCCGTCGTTGCGAACTCTGCCTTGGTTTTCCTTTGGCCATATGCCCTTAAGCGAGGTATCCATCCATTTGAAGTAGTCTTTCTGTTCTTCCTGAGTAAGTCCGTCAAGTCCTCGTATCTGCACAATTCTATTTGGATCTTTACGGAAGTCGTAGCCCTTCTGGATAATCTCTATCTTGCGCGACAAGTCGCCTGATGTTATTGTCACAAAACCAGATTGCGCAGCCGATTGGCAGTTCTGGGATAGAGTAAGCTTAATGGTGTACAATCTGCCTGTTTCGCCTGCTGTTGTTGGCAAATTAATATACGATGCTTGTAATGTATTATCATCTGGAACTGTAATCCAAGAATCGTTCGATACAACGCTAAGACCATTATACTCACTATTATCTTTTGGCTTGGTTGTTACAAACGTAATTGTAGCCTCCTCGGCATTACCCTCTACAGTCTGCTTGCCACACACGCCAAGTTCGTAGTCCTTACATGCTATCATGTCCACAATAGACGGATTGTCGTCCACCACTTCTACAGACAGTCTGTTCTCTGTAGGATTGTCTATGGCTTCCTGCTCTTTCGACCATCCTTCATGGTTTACAGCCGTAACCTTAACCTGATAATGATGGTTGCGAAGAAGATCCATCTGCGTTGGAGTGCCGTTGTTCAAGAACTCCACTTTATAATAGGTATCTGGACCGCCATCATATTTTGCACGGATAATCATATATGCTTTGCCAGCAGGTGTCTCGTAGAAAGGATGCTCGCCCATACTATAGTCTTCCTCATCCGCGTAAGCTACCGACGAAGGCAGAGACACATCGTTATCCAACTCAGTGGTGGCTATTGTGCCCTTTGTTGCCGTGTTGAAGAGCTTGAAACCAGTAATCTCGAAGTTTTTCACCTTAGTATCATCCATTGTAACAGAAGCCTTGGCAAACTGACGGAACAACCACACGTCGGTTTTGCTATTAAGCAGGTCGTCCACCTTTACGCTTCCCCAACAAACGGGAGCGGTGAGTTTGGGGTTGCCCTCGCGTGTTGCGTTGTACAGGTTGTTCTTGCCATCAACATCCTTGGCGTCGCTCTCTGTTATGTCGGTGTTGGCAACAACATGCAGCGTTGCCGTTCCTTCCATAACCTTAACCTTCACCTTGCAGGTGCCGTCGTCATTCGGCTTGATGTCCGCGCCTGTGATATTGCTCATGCCGAGATAATTGTCTTCTGCATCGTAGCACAATACGCAGAGTTTGTTGATTTGCTGCTGAGTTGCTCGTGTCGCCACAGTATTCTTGGTGAAATTAGGCAACTTAAGAGTCAGCACAACTCCCTCCGACGGCACATCGGGTGTGTCGCCTCCTACAATGTCTCTGATGTCGCTGCAAGCAGTCGACACCATAGACAAGAGCATGAAGAACCAAATTGTCAATTTCTTGATATACATATCGTTGTCTTTTAATTATTACTTTTTAAAAGGGAGATCCCTTCTTCCACGTCTTTGTGTCCGTATCGAAACTGCCTTCCACAACATAACGCTTGCCATGCATCTTGGTTGAGGGATAGTTATCACCGTCGAACAGTGTAGTATGAATCTCATCACCATTTACCTTAACCTTCAGAATCTTATCATACTCTCCCAATGGGGCTTTGAGGTGGAGTATGGTCTTGTACCAAGTTTTGCCATTGCTGTCCTGTCCGTATTCCTTGCACTCAAATTCGTTAGGAACATTGTTGTTATTGCACCACATTGTAAATTTAGAATCACCAGCACCATTGTTTACTCCAAATTTAGAATACCAAGCAGTTATTTTTTTGTTCTTGGTGTATATGGTATATTCTACGTCTACAACGGTAGGCTTCTCGTCATAAACTCTGTAGTAAGGATCCGACAAAGGGTCGTACAGATACCAGCCTTCACGATCCTCATAGTTGAAGAGTGTGATGCCGGGGTCATTGTGATGAGTGAAACGATGCGGCTGGAAGCCAGTACTGAGGTATGTACCATTGCTGAAAATAAGCAGGGTCTGTCCTGGCTTTATCATCTTTTCAGCAGTAGTCTGTGCCTGTCCCTTATTGTTGTTAGATCCAGACATAGCATTATGCGCTATACTATAATAGTACCAACCAGGGTTGTTATTGTCAGCCTTCATCGAGTGACCTGGCCACCCTCCGGTGAAATACCATTCTGCGACATTCTCGTCCTTTGTACCATCAGCCTTTGTCTCACCTATCTGTGTGTAGATGTAGACCTTGTGATAGTCCACGTGCGACGAACGGTCTTTACTCCAGTCAGCACCTCCTTGCACCCACCATCCATCTCGCCAGTTGTTGTTTTCTTTAGAATTATTGTAGGCTTCTTCATCAAGCATATTAGAATGCTGGAATTCGTCAAGGTTACTTGCGTCTTTAGTCCACGCCAAGTCGTTTATGGCTCGCATATAGATATGATAAGGACCTACTGGCGGACGCACCGTTACGCGTATCTGCTGTTCAACATTGTTATCGCCAATGGCTTTAACAGTAAAGACGTGTGTGGTTGTTGTCACAGGGTTGGTAACAGCCGTTATGGTGAAGGTACCATCAGCCACATTAGTTTTGTCGCACTTGATGTTTATTTTAGATTGGGCATATTCTACATTTTGTCCCTCTCCCGAAACCGTCCAGCCATCAGGGAACTGAATGCCACCAAGGTTGGTAGTGAACTTCACCACCTTTGTCAATTCGGGTGAATTTTCAGCATCATACTGTATTACAATATCCACAGGATCCACCTTGAAGTATGGTGTAACGTCGTACGATACATCAAGATATTTCTTAATGTTGCCAGCCTTTATCCATACCTTGGCAGTACCTGTAAGAGCATTAGCTGCTGTAAAGTCGGCTACCGAGAGTTCTGGATTTATACTGAATCTTATACGATGAGTTGCAATATCATTAGTTGCGACAATAACGGGGGACTTTCCTGCTGAAATCTTTTCAATCTCCGTATCACATCCGAACTTAATGTCGCCATTCGTTACATTTGTCAGATAGTCGATGAATGCTACTTTTTGCGATCCTACCTCTGCCTTTGTGCTTGATACCCAAAGCGTAGTATGGTTGAGGTCTACATCTATAGTTGCCATCTGCCAAGGCTCTACACCTACCACACAGTCGAGGTCGATGTTGCCAAGACTCTTTATGCGTCCCACTATCTCGTAGTAAGTGCCGCGCGGGAAAGTTGGCACTTCAGTTGTTGAGGTTTCGTCCTTACGATGTCCAAGATTGATGTTATAGCTGTTAGCGATAGCAGAACCACCTACAGCACCACCTACCTTCAATGCCGACTGCTGCGAAGCCTTAGCCACATAGCGCTCGGGCAGATAGTAGGTGGCACGGAAGAGCCACTTCTTTTTGCTGTCTGCTGGTTTAGCTACACCCTCACCTGCAACTGTTATGATGTCCTCGTTGTTGACATTGGCATTGGCTGGGGTTTCTGTCCACGAAGTATAGTAAGAGCCATTACCCGTAGATGCCACGGCGTCGTACAATGTCGGCTCGATGCCCTTGGCATAGTCGTCGCTTACATTGGGGTTAGTGAACTTGCCGTCCCACAACAGACTGGTCTGTGGCGAGAGTTGCTTGCCCATAATGTCGGTTATCTGCAATCCGTTAGACTTCAACGCTGCATCCATGTCTGCGTCTTCGGGATTGTATATAAGGTTAAGACACACCTTTACACAGGTGAATCGCAGATTAGCCATCACGGTCTGTGGAGTCGTGTCCGTATTCTTTATGGTAATTGTTCCGTCGACAGTTGTGCCGTCGGCTGCCTTTGTGTCAGGCTCGTATATCATAGGGATGTTATTGGCTACGGGCATGCCTGGCTTTGACACCGGGGTGTAACCCAACACCACTTTCTTCAAATCGTCTTCAGTTGTTATGTTATTGACATCGAGCACATCGTTCATGTTTGCCACTACGTACACACGATAGGTGCCGGGCTTGATCTGCAACTTATAAGAAGCAACTTTCTCATTGAGCATATTGCTTGCTTCGGGCGATGGAAGTTCCTGCGAAAGGAATGTTCCGTTGCCGTCAACGGGGAAGGCATAAAGATGCAGGTCGTTGATGTTGCACTCCTCTACAGAGGCATTGTATGTAGGGTTGCTTGGGTCGAGACTGCTCGTAACCTCATCGCCTTCACGGGTTACCGGTACATAGACACACAGATTGCCCTCAGACGGTGCTGGTGTGTTGTATACGTCGGCATCATCTGTGCATGCTGCCAGCAACAACAGGGCAGCAACAGAAAGGAGTATGTCTGCAAGTCGTTTCATTTATTTATGTTGTTATTAGGTTTCTATGTATTTTAGTTAAGAAGTCGCTGATAGTTGAAGGGGAGAAAAACTATAAGCTTATGTGTTGTATGCGCTTTGCCCAGTCGAGCACACCAACAGAAAGGTTCAGGTACTGCCATTCGGTGCCGATAAGGAAGAAGTCGAGGCGATAGTCATACTCGCGGTCGAGATATTCCTGGATGCCGTAGTTCTGGGCTGCATAGGCATCGCGTCCCTGCTGGAGGATGTCGGGCAGGTTGATAAGAGCGACGGTCTTGCCCGACACCTTATTATATATATGTAGCATGGCGTTGCGATCGTTCTCCTCAGGAGAATAATACACCAGTCGCGAGAGCATCAGTCCGGCATGAGCCGTACGTTCCTTCACGTTGCCCGAAGCATCGCGGAAGTCGGTGGTCCATGTACGGAAAGGCGTATAGCGAAGCTTGGTGTCGCGAGCCAGAGAGTTGTCATAGTTGATGTGGCCGTTGTCGGCTATCACCTCGTAGCCGAAATCATCGGCAGAGATTTTGTCAGGTGCGTCAATCTGATGCAGCGAGATGGTGAGCTGCTTGGTGTCGCGCACCAAAGAGATGGTGTCGTGGGTGGCTTCCATGTCGCGCACGGCTGTAAGGTGCTGCGAGCGGCCTATCCACAGCGTGTCGAGCGGAGCCGAACAGTCCACCTCGTCTATGTCACCCGCCTCATTGCGGTCTAACACGGCACAGAACTTAGTCATGTCTTCGCCTTCGTTAGGGGCATGAATGCGGAACTTGGCACCATTAGTTGCCAAAGCATCTTCGTAGCGTTTCTGCTTTGCAATGGCGAGGAACTGATATTCGCCAGGCTGCAAATTGAGATGTACGGCAAAGTCATGGCGGCGGATAGGAGCGTCGGTGTCTGTGTTGTAGGCGTCCTGACGCATGAGATACTTGCCGTCCTTGTCGTACACCATGACAACAACGCCTCCAACATGGTCGTTGAAAAGGTCGGCGCGCTGCGTGTTGTAGTCGTAGCGGAAGTGCAGGTAAGCGCCATTGTCGCATGGCTCAAGGTCGTCGTGCATCAGCGAGCAAGAAGCCAGCAAGGGTGCAAAGGCGAGTAATGAGCATAAAGATTTAACCAGTCCGTGAAACATAATGTTTGCCGTTAAATTAATTAAGATTGATTTAGATGTTGATGTTTGGATAGTAGCGGAGGCCGGAGACCTCCGCCACTTTTATGCTTTACAGTTTAGAGGTCGATGCTCTGGCTGCGCTTAGCCCAGCTAAGAATCTTAACCTCTACATTGATGTACTGATCGTTCTCGTCATCAGGAACAGTAGGCTTCACCTCAGGAACCTCAGGATAGCCAAGACCGCTGATGCTGTTTACGGAAAGGTCGTACCAGTTGTTGCGGAGCACACCGTAACGGCCAAGATACTTTTCGTTCTTTGAATCATAAGCTTCGCCAGGATTCCAAGGAGTCAGCTCGTTGAAGTGCTTTACGCGGGCGATGTAGTATGCCTCACCGTGCAGATATGTAGCAATACCTGAAGTAATTTTACCTTTTTCTTCTTTCAAGCCAAGCTTTTCGTTGATTTTATTAACAACTGTCGGATCAACCTTATTATCAGCAGCGTCGCCTGTGTATGTGATGTTCTCTGCCTTAATAAGATGCTGACCAGCCTCACCACTAATATTATTCTCAGTAGCATCAAGCTTTACAACATACTTTGCCTGCTCTGCAGCAGTTGTAATGCCCATAGCAGTTACGGCAACGGTATGAATCTGCGTCTCAAGATTAGCTTTGGTCCAGATAGCGGTATTGTTACCTATCTTATAGAAAGTCTTTTCTGTTGTTCCTTCAAGAGCCTTAGGAGTGTAAACAGCCTTAAACACAACACGTGTGGTCTGGCCCTGCATCATATTGGCAAGGTCGAATGTGTTCTCAAGACAATACTGAGGATGATCAGTACCTGTTTCGCCCTTAACCTCGCTGTTCTTTATCATATTAAACGCATTCTTGCACGCAGCCAGATTATTAAGAGCAGAACCGGAATAGTTAGGATCCTCACCCCAATATACACGCTTGAAAGATTTGTTTGTAGCGTCAGCGAAACGGTCTTCTCCCCATATCTCGCCCCAAGCAGTCTTCAAGACATCAGTCTGATGAACGGGGTAAGTAGACTTATTGGTAACGTCAAGCTTCCAGTCCGTAATTACCACCTTGTCTCCAGCGTATGTTGTTCCGTCAGCGATAGTGTAACCACCAGTCTTGTAGTTCTGCATCGTAACCTTAGCCAGACCACGCTCCACGTATACTGTGGTGGCAGCCTTTGCCTGAGCCTCCTCACGTGATGCGCAGATGTTGTTAACCTTTACAAGAGTTGTCGGATTTGATGTTTCATCTATATACTTCGGAGCGTTAGCCATAAAGATATAATCAGTCTTGGTATAATTGTCAACACTTACCTTTGAAGCATCCTTGCTCCAATCAGCGTACGATACGCCTACAGCAGGCAATGCAACCTTAGAAGTGGTGGCTTCCGCATCGTTGTTGAGGAGCACCAAAGCCTGATAATCGCCACCAACTTTAACACCATTGAGCTGCACAGTAGCGATAGCCGCTGTCGTAACTCCGTCAGACTTGACATCCGTCCAAGGGTTCATAGTGCCAAGCTGAGCGCTTGTGACAAATTTTCCTGCATTATCAAAGATGAGGATAGTACCGTTCTTAACCTCATACTCAGCAGCGGTACCTTCATCAAATGAAGGTGTACCTGGCTTGGGATCATCAGCACGAGTTCCGCTTGTTGTCGGCAGATTGATTCTGAACGAAGCATAGGCTTCACCTGTCTGATTGCCTTCATGGCCGTTAGAAGCGAGGTCGTCATTGCTTGAACAAGCGACCAAGGCCGTAGCCATGACAGCCATTCCGAATAGATTCTTAACGTTTCTCATTGTTAAAAATTTTAGTTGATAAATTATTAATTATTTTAGTTTAAATTTAAAGCGTAAAGAGGCTGGGAAGGGTGTTTCGCAGCACCCTGCCCTATTAATAGAGAAAAATTATTATTAAGTTTTTCTTTATTTCGTGTTAGCGATGCGTTCGGCATTTGCCTTGGCGTCAGCCGAACCTGCGTCAGCCGCCTCCAAGAACAACCGGCGTGCTGACTGATAGTCCTTTTTCAGCACAGCCAAAGCGCCTCGTGCGTTCAATGCCTCAGCAGAATTGCCGGCTTTCTCCAGATGTTTCTCAGCCGATGCCATGTCGCCTTTCTGCAAGTCGGCACATGCAGCATTAAGATTGGCTGTAGGGTCGGCAGGGAACATACGCACGGCTATGTCGAACACCTCGTTGAACTCCGGCGAACCAGCCTCCATCGTCTGTGCCACAAGATACATCTCCAGCAACGAAAGCTGCTGCGGACGGGTTCTGAGTATCTGCTTGGCTTCCTCAACGGAGAAGGGACGCACGGTATAGCTAACGGTATAGTCGCTATGGCGCAAGCGAGGATAGATGTCCTTCATTATCACGGCATAGTCCTGCGGATAGAGCTGGCGGATGCGCTTGTCCTTATCGTCGGGAGCAAGGCTCGAGTCTGAAATCTTAAGGATTTCGTCCTTATTAGCCAGATGCGACTGCTGCACCTTACTGCGGAAACCGTCCCAATCCTCAGGCGTATAGTCAGAGCTGAACAGCTTGGCGTCAATCGGATAAAGCTGCGCCACATAATTCTTCAGAGCCGCCGCACGCTCACGTGCCAGACGTTCGTTGTTGGCATAAGAACCTTCAGGCGAAGCATAACCGTGAATGTTGATGCCGTTGATTTCCACATTCTTGTCATTGCGCACAAGGTCGATGGTGTTAGTTATCTTAGCCAGTTCGCGTGCGTTCTCGAAGAGGTCTACCACGATGTTCGTCTTGTTCACACGGAAGCTGAGGTAAGCCTCGCCCTTCTCGGCACGTTGCTTGCGAGCCTCAGCGAAAGGCTTGACAAACGTAAGAGCCGGCATCCATGCGCCGATATTGTCAATGGTGGCAAGGTGAAGATTGTCGAGATTCTCCCTGTCGCCGCATCCGCAGATGTCCTGAGAAGTAAGCAGACTCAGACAGTCCGATTCGAACGGACGCTTGCGTGTTACGCTCTGGGCGTAGCTGACGCTCTGACGTGTGCCGTTCTTTCTGACAACCACCAGCGGCTGCTGGCTGCCCGTAGCACCAGAAGCCAATTCACCGCTGCGCTCCATGCGTATCTGCTTTGACCTGCCATTGATAATGATAGGTGACAGAGCTATGGTGTCGCCGTCGGCAGCAAGCATCGGAGTGAAGACGAGCTGCTGTTCAGACTTGAGCTTCAGGTTGTTGAGATTGAGGCTGAACGCCACATCCACCCTGTTACCCTCCACATACGTATGCAGACTGTCTATGGCTACAGCTCCAGAGGCAAGCTTCTGTGCCATTGCGGAACCGCAGGAAGCAGCCCCTATCAGGCATGAAATGATGATGCGTGTAAACGAATTAGTGTTCATAATGCTGTTTAGAAAATATAGATCATACTGAGAGCGGCCTTTGTCGGACCGACATAGTTGCGATGGTTCTTCTCCAGGCATCTGGCGCAACGTCCGTAGAGCTTGTACGGGCTATAGGCATAACCGACGCCCAACGACGCCTCCATGTTCCAATGGCGCGAGAGCAGCCATTGATAGCCATAGGTGACACCCGCACCTATATACCATCCTTCATAGTGTCGTCCGCTCTTCGTCTTGGGCAGGATGCCGAACGGTAGGTCCACGTTCTTGACGTTGTATTCGCCGGCAAGAGCATGCACTCCGAAGAAGCTGCCTCCGAAGCGCTGGCATGTCCACCAGCGGTATTCCGGCTCCACATTCCAGATGCGCACCTTCTTGCCTCCGGAAAACTCCCAAGGATTGAGCGTGGCAAACAGCTGTGCTGTCTGCTTCTCGGCGATGCCCACCTCAACACCTGCGTTAAGCGATGTCGTAGCCCAACCTAAGAGATTGGTCTTCAGAGCCACGTCCTGCGCCTTTGCCGCGCCTGACGATGCTAACAGCATCATTGCCAATACGAATATATAAATATGCTTTATCATATTTAGGTTTTTATGTCTATTAACTATATTTCGGTTTAAGTATATATATCTTCTAAAGCAGCCTTATGAATGAGTGTTTTTATGTGTTTCGCATCATCATAAGTTGTGTTTTTGTGTACCTCGACTCAATCAAGGTCTCGCATAGTTTTTACGATGCAAAAATATGAATAACATTCATAGCCTACATCATATTTTCATCAAAATGTAACATTTTTATTGTGCAAACGTTTTCACAAATTCAATGCAAACATTCGTCATTGGTAGTGACGTCCACCAACGCAAATATCGTACAAACAAGTAAAAACCTGTTACAAAATAAAAATCGATTACAGAGATTTCAGAAGCCGTTTTCGGTCGTTTTTGCCGTCAGCAAAGCCCCTTTGACAGTCAAAATCCAAGCCCCACCCCCCAATAAAGCCACTTTTACGGTTTCAAACTTCTTGTCTTGCACGCCAATGGTGGCACTATCAGACAGCAATAGTGCCACTATAGCACCCCAAAACAGCCACTTTTACACACCCATAATTTACGTCCGCCACCCACCAACCGCCTAACACACTGTATACGAGCAACATAGCCTCAACCTCTCATAACTCGAAAATTTCGCACCAAAGATTTCCTCCTGCGCCGAGCTCACAGTATTGAGCGTTAGAAATGCAAATATTGTCATGGCAAGAATGTTTTCCAAGCATTCTTGCTCAATATCATTTTGAAGTACCAATTTTTTAGTAAGGATCATCTCCTGATAATATTTCATCTTTAGAAGGAAGAATGATAGGATTAGGAACAACTACCTGCTCGTTAGAAACCAAGATGGGCTTAAGCTGGGAGCAAGTAGGGACTAAGCTGGGAGGAAGTTGAGAAATTATTTGTTACGCTACAGCTGCCTACATCTATCTCCGATCTTAAAATTTTGTATGGCTGGTCAAACACTTCAAAATTCAAGGCAAAATATGTAACACCTTTGATTGAAGCACAACTTGTCTGTATGACTCATCCTGACAAACCAACAAGTCCTAATCAACGATACCTTCTTACAGAAAATGGAAAATTGTTGCTTACAAATGAGACTAGTAAAACTGATGCTGAAGAAAATATCAATCGTCTTATTGGAAAACTAAGCGAGGAAGAAAGGAACATCGCTTTGAAATTACTACAAAAGGGTGCTAATACTGAATGATATTAATAAAAGTGGGATTGTAATGGTTAAGTAAAAGAAATCCGATCATTAGAGTCCCGTTAAAATCGGGACACTAATGATAATTAATTTAAATCATGTCCAAGTTTTTTCTTTGGACAGCTGTAAAATAAAAACCACGCATTATCTTTATAGTCTTATCCCATATTTCCAGATGCCTTCATTCATCATCTGTGATGGCATAAATGACTTAAGCGAAGAGCAAATAAAAAAACAAAGGCATTGACAAGCCGTCACGACCTGTCAATGCCCATCTGATCCGATTGTGATTTATTCAAAAAAAAGACTGTTTCCTCGTTTCTTATTTCAGTTTCTGATAGCCGTAGGATGCATTATCTCCCAACTGCTCTTCGATGCGGATAAGCTGATTGTACTTTGCCATACGGTCGGTACGGCTCATAGAACCTGTCTTGATCTGACCAGAGTTGGTTGCCACAGCGATGTCAGCGATTGTGGTATCCTCTGTTTCACCGGAACGATGTGAAGTAACGGTTGTGTAACCATGACGATGAGCCATCTCTATAGCATCCAACGTCTCGGTGAGCGAACCAATCTGGTTCACCTTGATAAGGATAGAGTTAGCCGCTCCCATCTTGATGCCCTTCTCCAGGAACTTCACGTTCGTAACAAAGAGGTCGTCGCCAACCAGCTGGCAACGGTCACCGATGGCAGCTGTAAGCTTCACCCAGTTGTCCCAATCGTTCTCGTCAAGACCGTCCTCGATGGAATCGATAGGATATTTGGTGATCAGTTCTTCCAAGAACTTTATTTGCTCTTCAGCTGTGAGTTTCTTGCCGTTAGGATCCTTCTTCTTGCCATCCTTCAGCTGACGATAATCGTAATACCACTCGCCATTCTCCTGAACAGCAAACTCGCTGGCAGCGCAGTCCATTGCAATCTTCACATCCTTTCCCGGCTCATAACCGGCATCCTTGATTGCCTGACAGATGCTCTCAAGCGCATCCTCTATGCCGTTGAGTGCAGGGGCGAAACCACCCTCGTCGCCGACAGCTGTGGAAAGTCCGCGGCTCTTCAGGAGCTTTGCCAAGGCATGGAAAACTTCGGCACCCATACGGATGGCCTCCTTCTCTGTAGGAGCTCCCACCGGACGAATCATGAACTCCTGGAAAGCAATCGGCGCATCAGAGTGAGCACCACCATTGATGATGTTCATCATAGGAACGGGAAGTGTGTAAGTGTTGCAGCCACCGATGTAGCGATACAACGGGATGCGGAGATACTCGGCAGCAGCATGAGCCACTGCAAGCGATACGCCAAGAATGGCATTCGCACCCAAGTTTGATTTTGTCTTGGTGCCATCCAGCTCCAACATCTTATGGTCGATAGCACGCTGCTCCAAGGTTGAGAATCCAACCAAAGCCGGTGCAATTACGTTATTCACATTCTCTACGGCCTTTAATACCCCCTTGCCACAATAGCGGCTCTTGTCGCCATCACGAAGCTCCAAAGCCTCGTTCTCACCTGTTGAGGCTCCAGACGGAACTGATGCACGGCCTACAACGCCAGACTTTAATGACACCTCAACCTCTACTGTAGGATTGCCACGAGAATCCAGGATTTCTCTTGCATGAACTTTTTCAATAATCATAATACAATAATACTTTTAACTTTATAAAACTATATTCAAAACCGCATGAACACAACATCGTGTCGCATAAATACGGTTTCTTATTCTGAGTGCAAAAATAGTAATCATAAGAAAAAGCTCCAAATTCAAAGCATCCTAAAAAATAGGTAATTTTTTTAGCCACGCATTGTCTTCACAGTCTTATCCCATATTTACGGACACCTTCATTCATCATCTGTGATGGCATAAATTCCTTCCTTCTCCAGAATCTCTTCCAGAAATTCAGAAGCGTTGTTTTGATTTCGTGTACAAAGATAATGCTTTTATTATAGATACATAAAAGATATCAGCTATACATCAATAGATAAATCCTATCGTTGTAATATTTGGCGTGGTGAAAAATAATATATATCTTTGTGAAATGAAACTTACACAAGATAAGATATGGAAGAAAGTATGGTATTCAAAATAGTAGATATATCTTCCGGAGCCATAACGCTTGCCTTGGCAGCTATTCTTATTTTCTTGAAGATGCCCCAAGACATCCGTTGGAAAGCAATGCGCAGGATGCTCAGCCTTCTGTCGTTATGCTATATATGTATGGGTGTTTCCAATCTTATCACCGGACTTACTGGCGTCAGTGAGGCAGAAAACGCAGAGATGGGTATCGCAGTCCTTTTGGTGTCATTCTTTCAGGCGTTGTTCTTCACTGCTACATGTCTTGCATTTGTAGCACCCTCTAAGGTTGGAGTGAGATGGTTGACGGCAAATGTTGCGGCTGCTTCGTCAGTATGCATAGTCACCATATATGCGTTGATACGATGCAAGTGGGCAATAAATTATATATGGGTGATAGATATATTGCTATATATCTTACAACTTGTATATTATTGCATTTTGTTCTACAGAAGCTATGCTGGATGTCAGAAAGTGCTTGAAGACAACTATGACGATGAACTCTCGAGTGGATTGCGTTGGATAAGAAACTGCTTTTTAGGTGCCCTTACTGTAGGCGTCAGCGCATTGCTTTTCGCTATGTTTCGTATGGGTGATGTGATGTATTTGATTTTCACGAGCATTTACACCTTATATTATATATACCTTGTGATCTGTGTCATCAACTATCGTATAGAGGCTGGGTATATTGTTAAGGTAGTTACATTGGACGAAGTCTCACAGGACATTCCAGATAAATCGCCTGATGAATCGCATTTCGACGAGCAGAATTTGCGTGATGCTATAGAGAAGTGGGTGAGTGATAAGCTGTATGTGAAGAACGACCAGACCGTAGAGGAGATAGCCTATGAGTTGGGCACAACACACACGGTGCTCAAGTGGTATTTCACCAATCGTATGCACACTACTTTCCGCACTTGGCGTATCTCGCTACGCATTCAAGAAGCCAAACGTCTGATGCGTGAAGAAAAAGTAGCGCCATCGGTTGTCCATAAGATGGTTGGCGTGGCAGACAAGAGCAACTTCCACAAACAGTTTCGCCAAGTTACTGGCGTTACACCTAAAGAGTATGCAGAAAGAGCTTTGGGGGACGAGTAATGATTATTCTCCCTCAATAAAAGCAAATCATAGAGAGAATCGTGGTATTCCAGCTTTTTCGTTGGAATATCACGTTTTTTTTGTGGTATTTCGATTGTCCTACTGAAATACCACTTTTATACAGGTGGGTTATTGTTTGTAAAACCGTAAATTTGGACAAATTTATCAAATTTAAATCATTTAAAACATTTACTATGGCACATTTTTATATTGTCAATTACGACTCGCCACCCCCTTCACAACGAAGGCGGTGTGGCAGTATGCTTATCAGGTTTGTGCTGGCATTGTTGCTGGCATTGGCACCTGGTGCGTCGTGGGCAGGTGAACATTTCTACAACCTCGACCATGCCGTGCATCTTCACCCTAACGTTAATGAACCTTACATCAACATCTATCTATGTTTTTACGACACCAATGGTAAGGACGGATTCTTCACGCACGATGGTGGAGGACCTGCCATCTACGTTGACGGGCATCTCATTTGCAATGCCGACTGGGAGTTGGCATGGCCTGGAAACGGCAGTGGCAACGACGACGGTCTTGAAGATCAGAGAGGAAACAGTGGTTGGTGGGGCAACACCTATACACGCACAGTAAAAGGCACCAAATACACCGTACGTTTTTGGGACCCGCGCAAAGCAGGTGGCAAGTTCTATGTCTTGCTATGCATAGACATGGACAATATGGAGGTGGGCAAGACCCACACCGTAACAGTAAGGGGAACGTGGAGAATCAATAGCGGCACTACGCAGTTGGAGAGCAAGACGTTCAATATTGGTGCTGTCAATATCCCTTCATGGTACAGCACAAACTTTAATCGCACCAACTACAACACTGTGGAGGCCAATGGAACGGTATTAAGTAACTACGGTCCAACTACGGTGGCTGCAAAGAATCCTATTGTAGTAGGAAAAGGAAGCGAAGCTCTACCTACTAAATACATCAATCCATCATCACTTCCTGCATCAAAAGGTCTCGGCAAGGGTACGACAGCATGGAGTGGTATGAATATGACATACGACGACAGCAATGAGAAGACGTATGGCAACCGTATAGTGCATTACCAACATTCATTTGATGTAATTCCGTCGGGGCAACAATCGGCGCGAACAAAATGTACATTATGGAAATGGGACAGAGCGTATTTACAGGATTTCGTAAAGCCTGCCAATATTACAGCACAATCCGATGTATGGAAGAAGCAGGTGACCATTACTTGGGAAAATTTTGACGAACACAGTTCTTTCGAGGGAACGTGGTCTGTCTATCGCTATCCCAAGGGTAAACCTGAAGCGTCTAAGGTTATCGCCCAGAAGCTAAGCGTCAAGACGCACAAATACACCGACGACATACCTGACTACGACACCGACTATGTGTATGAGGTGGCCTTCATTCCTACAGGTATGCCGGACGGCAAGCGCATAGAGCGACTTGTGGGCAGCATAACAACGCAAGTAACACGCAAGTTCACCATCAATGGACTTGACATCGATGCGGAGAAGACAAATGACAAAAGCATCACTATCAAGTGGAACAACCAGGAGTTTAAAGGCAACGAAAACTATGTTTTTAAGATTCTGCGTGCCGACGGCGATACCATCAACTGGGAAGAGATAGGAAGCGTAAGTGTCAGCAAGAAGAGTCAGACGCAATACAGCTATACCGACTCAAAGAACCTGCAGGCATGCCACACCTATTTTTATAAGGTGCAGACCACCATGCTTGAGAACCATACCTTCGTGTCGGAAAACTATGTGATGGGCAACCTTTTGGGCGAGTCGCAAGTGACGTCGCTGACAGCCACCAAGGGTGACTACAATGGTCTGGTGAAACTCTCGTGGGAGGTTCACCAGGTAGGCAACAGTATTACGCGCTATGAGCTTATGCGCACCGTGAAAGGCAAGAACAACTGGGCCACCATCTACAAGACCAGTGGCATAGCCTCTTCCTATTATTATGAGGACAACACCGCCCTGCCTGGCCAATACTACGACTACAAGGTGCGCAGCATAACCAGTTGCGACGAGCAGGAAAGTTATCTGGAACGTGGCACCGATGGCTTCTGTCGTTCTACGGGCATCGTGTCGGGACGCATAGCCTACGGCACGGGCACAGCCGTTGACGGTGCTCGCGTAACCCTCGTGCGCAACAATGATAACGCCAGCGACATCAGCCAGTTCTATTCGCTGCGCACGTCCGGTTCGGGCGACGGCGTGTTCCTCGCCCTTAGCAGTGACGCTCTTAACAGCCAGTTTGGCAGCAGTGCCTATTCCGTGCAGATGTTTGTCCGTCCAGACGACAGTCAGACAAGTTCGGCACCCACACTCTTCGACCTTGGCGGCAAGCTGCAGCTGCAGCTCGGCACCATGGATGAAGCCAAGGGCTATCCGCTGCTTCTGAACAACGGCACTGATGCCACAGCCACCAGACTTTACCTTCCGGCGAGTGTCTTCACTTCGCTCACGCTTTCGGTGGATGCCAATGGCCAGGCATCAGTCACTACTGTTGATGCCGTGGACACCATGTCTGTGGCCACAGTGCCAGGCATCTGCAAGGTCAGCTTCACTGCTTCCGAAAAGACGGGGCTCTGCTTAGGCGGAAGCTATGAGCCTTCTGCCGACCGCACCTTCAGCGGATACATTGACGAGATGCGTGTCTTCAGCGGGAAGGCGCTCACGAAAGCTGATATCCTGAAGAACTACAACCATTCGCTCACGGGCACCGAAGACGGACTCTTCGCCTACTGGCCGGTGGATGAGGGCATATACAATCAGACCACTGCCTATGACTACTCCAAGACCAGTGGCGTGGCCAATGGCAACCATGGTCAGTTAGGCCCATCTACCACGACTTCCAACACCGTACTCCCTACAGAGCATCAGTTTGGTATCTTCGGCATAACCGATGCACAGGGCAACTTCGTCATACGCGGCGTGCCTTTCAATGGCGACGGCACCACATACATGGTTGTCCCCAGCAAGGGCATACATGAGTTCTCGCCCAATTATTCCACACGCTACGTCAGTGCCTCGGCACTCGTTCACAACGGTGTCGACTTCGAAGACGTAAGCTCATTCCCAGTGAGCGGACGCGTGGTATATGCCGGAACCAACTATCCCGTCGAGGGAGCGCAGTTTACCGTAGACGGTACGCTCTGCAGCAAGGACGGCGAGGTAATCACCACCAATGCCAACGGCGAATACACCATCAGTGTGCCCATCGGCGACCATTATATAAAAGTGTCGAAGACCGGTCATGTATTCAATAACGAAGGCCGTTATCCTGCCGATCCTAATGAGGTAGGCACACGCCTCACCTTCAATCAGGAAGTGAAGGGGCTTGAGTTTGTCGACGCTACGCTTGTCAATTTCAGCGGCAAGGTGGTTGGCGGTGACATCGAAGGCAACAAGGCCGTAGGTTTCGGCTTGAGCAAGAACAATATCGGTGTTACAGAACTTGTTCTCACCCCCACCAACACCGTCTATAATCTCAATATGCTACGCAAGACCACGGGAGGCGTGGTGAGCTACGAAGTAAATCCGGAGACAGTGGAGGTGAAGTCGGCCACCGACACCATCGCCAGTCATGCATGGCGCGGTGCTGGCAGTGCCGATGCCAAGAAGATAATCATCCGCACCGACTCCAAGACGGGCGAGTTTTCTGCTTTGGTGCCGCCGCTGATGTATAAGGTGGAGGCACAGAAGGTGGTAGCTACGGGCGAGACAGTGGGCAGTTCGGCCACTGTGGACCTCACCAATCCGCTCGAACAAATGTCCGACACGCTCTACAACAGCAACAAAGAAGTGGAACGTCTCTATACCTACTGCAAGAAACTGGCTGTGACATATCACAGCAATCCGCAGTTTAATGTCATGCAGCGGGGCAACGACGACGGTGCGTTCGGCATCAGCGAATACACCGTTGCTGACGAACTTGGCAGTATGAAGGTCAGCGACATCTATTCCACAGCTACGGGAAAGCCAGTCTACAAGTATGGCGCTCCGTTGTTTGTAGAGATGGACTCTTATACCTTCGACATAGACGCCTTCGAGCAGTACGTCAACAAGGATGACAAGCAGAACCACGTAACCGAAAAAGTGCCGTTGCGCAATCTTGAGGTTATCGTAAGCAACGCCCTGTCGTCAGAACAGAGTGTCTACGCCGAAAACAATCCGCAGGGCGGAACACCCGGTGAGGTGGGACAGATGGTCAACAATACCCTTGTACTCGACTCTGTAGGTCATGCCACCTATATGTGGAAGGCTGGCCTGCCAAACATCACCGCGCCATATAAGCGCACCATCTCAATGAGCTACGACATCAACGACCGCGCCTATATGTGGGATCCCGCCGGCGACGGCACCAACATGCAGGAGGGCATCATCCTCGGATTCCTGCCTACGGGCAACAACTTCGTTACCGAAGGTCCGACATTGCTGCAGATGATTCTGCGCGACCCACCGGGAACAGCTTCCAGCGCCCAGTGGACCACAGGTACTGTCAAGTCGAAGTATTCATACAAGGGAAACACCGTCGTTACAGACAATAGTCTTGAGTTGGTGAGTCATTGGGGCAACAAGACATCCCTTGGAAGCGGAATCGGATTTATCGTCATGACCGATGTAGAGAATAAGTGGGATGCAGGTTTGGGAGTGAAAATATCTAACGTGAGTGAGGATGGCAACTCATGGACAAGCACCGTGTCAACCGAGAAGGTTATATCAACCTCTGCCGAACCGGAATACGTAGGAGCCAACGGCGACCTCTTCATAGGAAGCTCCAACAACCTCATCTACGGACTTGCCCGAAACCTCACCTTGCGTCGTGACGGCAGCGATGTAACGCTTGGCGTGAAAGATGCATATACCACAGGACTGCAGTTTAAGACAGAGTTTGCCTACAGTGCCAACTACATCGAGAACGTGCTCATACCTAACCTCATCAGTCTGCGCAATTCAAAGCTTACCTATGTTGCCAACGTCAACGACTTCAAGCCGAGTGGCGACAGCGTGGTTTATCTCACTACGCTCAAGCCAGAGGACATTGGCTATGGTACGAACAATAATGACAAGATATGGGGTAAGGACGCTGTGCTCTCGTCAACAGGCAGGTCGTACACCATGAAGATAGGCGACCCCACGAAGTCGTGCAGCGACGAGATAGTATGGTATAACGACCAGATAGAGAACTGGCAGAAATGGCTTGCCGTGAATGAGGAGGAGAAGGTAAGGGCCTATGAGGACCGCGACGAGAACACCAAGAACTACTCGTTTGATGCAGGCTCGTCCATCACCTACACCGCTACCAACGAGAACGGCAAGGGCAAACAGTATGAAAATAATTTCACGGGATTGGCTCATGTAATTGGTAGAACAGGATTCCAGATTGCTGGAGTAGGTATCACTGCAACCGTAACCACCGATACTGGCGGCGGCATACACACCTCAGGTGAAGAAACCGAGACCGAAACGTCCACGTTCAGCTACACCCTCGCAGAGACAGGCGATGATGATGCCATCACAGTGGATGTGTACGGTTACGGCAAGTATTCGCCCATCTTCCGCACACGTGGCGGACAGACGTCAGGCCTGTACGAGGGTAAGGCGAAGACCAAGTATTATCGTCCTGGTACCACCATCATGGAAGCAACAATGCAAATAGAGGTGCCAAAGATTGATGTTGATGTGGCCACCGTTACCGACGTACCAGCCGGACAGGCCGCCAATTATACGCTGCGTATGATGAACGAGTCGCAGACCAGCGAGGATGTCTACTACAAGCTAATGATGATTGACGAGACCAATCCTGACGGAGCCAAGCTGACCATTGACGGACAGCCGCTAACTGACGGCCGCCTCATCAAGATTCCTGCTGGCGAAACCGTCACCAAGGCTTTGCAGCTGACGCAGACCAATCTTGGCATACTCAACTATGAGAATGTGGGCATCGTGCTCGCCTCGCAGTCGCAGTACGACAACACAAGCACATGGGAGCAGATAGCCGACACGGTGTATGTCACAGCCCACTTCGCTCCGTCGTCATCAGCAGTGGACATGAGTCTTTCGCGTACTACCATCAACACGAGTGCGGGCGAGAAACTGACCATCTCGTTTGATAAGTTCGACAGAAAGTATCTCAACCTAAAAGCGTTCCGCATACAGTATCAGAAGCAGGGCGATACCGACTGGACACTGTTGCGAGAGTATGTCGTCGACAAGAAAGACCTTACTGCCAACAACCAGATACTGCCGGAAGGCTCTACAGTAAGTTACGACCTCGACATGCATAGCTACAGCGACGGCAAGTATCTGTTCCGCGTGGTGTCTGTATGCACTTACGGCACCAGTGAGATATACAACACCAGCAAGGAGATAGCTCTGGTGAAGGACATGCAGAAGCCGCGCGCCCTCGGACTGCCAACACCTACCAACGGTGTGCTTACAGCAGGCGATGACATCAGCCTTACCTTCAGCGAGAATATCCTAAAGGGCGAACTTACCAAGGACATGAACTTCCTCGTAACGGGTGTGCTCAATGGCGCCAAGGTGGACCATGCCACCGCACTCTACCTTGCGGATATGGCTGAGGCTGCCAAGACCGAAGCTGACATCAATCTCTCAGACAAGAGTTTCGCCTTCGACCTTTGGATTAATGCCAAGAAGTCGGGCACCATACTCAGTCATGGTAGCGGTGCTTCGAAGTTTGCAGCAGCCATCAACGACGACGGCACACTGACAGTCATCGTAGGCACTGACAAGTATACATCCGTCAATGCCATGCCTTTGGGCAAGTGGGGCTACCTGCATATCGACTATGAACGCACAACGCCAGGCGGACTGCTGAATGCAGCAGTGGCAAACGACGAAAACACCGTCAGTCTGTTTGCAGACACGCCAGTGGCAGAGTATACCGGTAACGGACCTCTTGCAGTGGGTCAGAATCTGGGTGCAGCTATTCATGAACTGTGTCTGTGGGATGAAGCGCGCAGCATAGATGAGTCGCTTGCCGACCGATCTAAGACCAAGCAGCCGTCCACCCGACATCTTATAGGCTACTGGAAGATGAACGAGGGTGAGGGTACAGCTATACGCGACTACTCTCGTTCGCGCAATATGACAGCCGCTGCCGAGTCATGGTATATCAACAATGAGAACAAGGCAGTGAAGCTCAACGGTACCAGCCACGTCGGTGTGATGATGGCAGAGTGTTCGCCGCTCTCAACCGACGACTACGCAGTGGAGTTGTGGATGCGTGCAGGAAAGCAGGATGGTGAGGCACAGATTATGCATAGCGGCGAAACCGGACTATGGCTCAACGCTGCCGGACAACTACGTCTTACTTCTGCTGACAATACCTTCGAGGCAAGCAATGCTCCGCTCACTGACAACGCATGGCACCACGTGGCGCTCAATGTGCTGCGCAACGGCAATGCAGCTGTCTACGTGGACGGTGCCCGCACTCTTGCTATCAGCGCACGCAAGGTGGGAGGCATAGCTGCCGACTCGCTCTATGTGGGCGCACGACGCGGAGCTGTTGATGAGGCGACGGGCAAGCACACCTTCGACCGTCAGCTCACAGGACAGGTGGACGAGTTGCGTGTTTGGAACGCCACAATGAACGCCGAGTTGCTACGCACCAACCGTAAGGTGCGCCTCACGGGTAAGGAACCCGGTCTGGTGGCATACTATCCTTTCGAGAAGAAGACCCTTGATGCCTACAATCAGACGGTGACAAATGGTTCGGATATCGACCTCGTCACAGGCAAGCATACTGCCGTGAGCGGCAAGAACATTGCCTATACAGATGAGGCTCCAGCCTTAAGAACCAAGCCCACTGAAGAGAATGTGGACTTCACCTTCACAGCGAGCGACAACAAGATTGTCATTGAGCTTAATGAGGACGAGGCTGCCATCGACGGATCTACACTCAACTTCACCGTGCGTGAGGTGCGCGACGAGAACGGCAACTATTCGGAGCCGATACGCTGGTCAGCATTCGTCAACCGACGCCAACTGTCGTGGAGCGACAATGTCGTGACACTCACCAAGAAACTTGGCGAATCTCTCGCTTTCAGTGTCAAGGTGGTCAACAACGGCGGCAAACAGCAAATGTGGGAGATAAGCGGTATGCCTTCATGGCTTACTGCCGACACCGACAATGGAACCACAGATCCGCTTGTACAGGACGATGTGACCTTCACAATAGCTAAGTCGACACCGATAGGCACTTACAGCCAGACTGTATACCTTGTAGGCGGCGACGCCATTGAAGTGCCGCTGACACTCAACCTTACAGTGACGGGCGATGAACCGGAGTGGATGGTAGACAAGTCTGACTACGAAAACACGATGAACATGATAGCCCAGCTATCTATACTTGGCACGCCCAGTGCAGACACGGCCGACAAATTGGCGGTGTTTGTAGGTGACGAGTGCCGCGGTGTAGGCCGCCCGGTATACAGCAAGCGCTATGACAGTTACTATGTGCTGCTCGACATCTACGGAAACGCTGCGGATGAGGGTACGAATCTTTCGTTCCGTGCTTACGACGCCAGCACCGGTATGGTGTATACGCAACTGGAGTGTAGCAATGGCGATGTGGCATTCACCAAAGACCAAATAGCAGGCACCTATGCCGATCCCGTATTGCTCAATGCCCTTGACTATCAAGAGCAGACAACCAGCTTAACCAAAGGATGGAACTGGATGGCGCTCTATGTGCAGCCAGATGACATGTCAATGCAGACGGTACTTGCACCGATAAACGCTGAAGTCACTATGGCAAAGAGTCAGACTGGATTTATGGAATCGACAGGCTCAGAATGGTATGGTAATGAGATAATGATGAACAATAGCGAGATGTACAAGATCAACCTATCCGCCCCAGCCACACTCAAGGTATTGGGTAGAGTGGCCGACCCGTCAAGCCGTCTCATTACAGTCAAGCAAGGCTGGAACTGGATAGCCTACAATGCCACTTCCGCTATGTCGCTCGACGAGGCCTTTGCCGGAATGCAGCCCGAGGATGGCGACGTAGTGAAGGCCCAGAGTTGTTTTGCCGTATACGACGGCTACGAATGGGCAGGAACTTTGTCGCTTCTTGAGCCAAGCCAAGGCTATATGCTCTACAGTGTCGCAACAGCCGATCGTACCTTTGCCTATCCGTTGGCAGGACAAATAGACAAGACAGCAAAGGCAAGGGCAAGACGTCTGCCGCCGGCAGGCTATTTTGAGCCAGTCGACTATCATAAGTATCCCGACAATATGTCGCTTATAGCACGTGTTACCTTTGACGGAAATGAGCTACCGGGAGCTGAGATAGGTATATATGCCGGTGATGAATGTAGGTCGCACGCCTACACTAATGACGCCGGACTGGCGTACGTCACCATCCCAGGCAATGCAAAGACGACGCTCACGTTCAAGTTACTGTACAAGGGAAAGGTCTATACCTCTACTACTACTCTTGATTATGAGAGCGATGGCATAGTAGGTTCTACCTTCAACCCGTTTGTCATCAACTTCGACACAACGACAGGCATAGGCACATTGACTGTTGATGCCGACGAGAATACCGAATGGTTCACTGTCAGCGGTCAGAAACTCGGTCGGAAACCCAAAGCTGCAAGCATTTATATCCGTAAACGCTACGACAGTGAGACACGTCGCACAGTGACAGAGACTGTAACGATAACTGACCGTGAAATTGAATGACATAACAGGATATTCATTATATTAAGTAACATAAGAATATTTTCTTCCGAATAAATTAGGGGGTATACCGTAAGTTAACGCTTACAGGTCTGCCCCCTCTTCTCGTCTAAAACGATTACATTTTTCGGTCAAAAGACTTATAGAATGTATGAAAGCGCAAATTCAAAGATAACAGTTATCCTCCCTAACAAATCGCGATAAAAAGTTGTCCACACATTGTCCACACGCATGCAAAATATTGCCATTTTATTTTGTGGTTTCGTGCATTTGCACTAACTTTGCATAATAAATACTACGACATCTCGGGGTTGACTGGATTTGAGGTTTTCTCATGGTAAACAATCAGAAAGAAAATCCAATGAAATCAATTAAAAGCCAAGTATTTATCGGGGTTTTAGAAGATTACAGCGACTTTTGCATCTTTCCATTTTCTGAGTATTTTTCTTTTATTTTCCGACTTTTGTCCACACGTTGTCCACACATCCGAAGTTCTTAACTTTGCGTCATAACATTAAAATATTGATTATGGCCAAAAAGAAATTGTACAAGACAGCGGATGAAATCATCGCTGGCTATTCCTTGACTTCAAGCAAGGTGCATCGTAAGGTTTACCTCGTCGGCAGACCATTGAAAACGGGCAATGTATCATTGGTGCGTTATCACAGTAGTGGCAGTGGAAAATTCCGTGTGCGAGAGCGCGAAACAACTGGAGTAATCCTATGAGAAAAGGATCAATCAGTCAAACTCGAGAATCAAGAGAAACTTAGATTACAGCAAGTGGTATGCGATACGCTAAATGCAGACATGGAGCGTGAGGAAGCAGACTTCAAACCATTGCCAAAGACAAAGGTTTTGTTGTCTGAATATGCAAGAGAATTGGCTGAGCGGTCATTGAAGGAAACGGGTAATAGGCATAGTACCTATTCATCCATGAACTCACTTGCTCAGCATTCAGAACTATTCCGTCCACATAGTCAGCTTGGAGATATTGACAAGAAATGGTGTCTTCTCTTTATTGATTATCTCAAGCATAAGGCGTTGAATCTGAATTTTCAGAGATCCAAAGACCCGAATAAACGTAAAGAGGTACTTATAGGACAGAATTCTCAGAACCGACTTATTGCAACTTTCAACAACGCCCTGAATACGGCGGTAAGAGAATCGTTGATTGCTCACAACCCAATGAACGAATTGAATTCGAAAGAGAAGGTTCCTGCAAAGAAAGGCACAAGAGAGTTTCTGTCTCATAAAGAGATCAACATGCTGATTAATACTCCATTCACTCATGGTAAGTATGACATCAAGCCTTCCTTCTTGTTCAGTTGCTATACCGGACTTCGTTGGAGTGACTTAAAGGCGATAACAAGGAGTGACATTCATACAGACGCAAATGGTAAGTATATTGACATTATAATGGTGAAGACCAAGCAGCATCTTAAGGTGTATGTACCTCAGGTTGCTTTGAATCTGCTCCCTCATGCGGTTGACAATAACACTCCTCTGTTCTGCCTTCCCAAGAATGATTATGCCAATGAGCGATTGGCTCTCTGGATAAAGGATGCTGGTATAGAGAAAAAGATAACCTATCATTGTGCACGCCATTCCAATGCAACCGTGTTGCTTAGTAGCGGCATTCCCATTGCTGTTGTAGCAAAGCAGTTGGGACATTTGAAGATTCAGACAACAGAAATCTACGCTAAAATCATGGATGAAGCTCAGGTAGGTGCTGCAAATAAGATGGACGAGTTGTTTAAATGGACTTAAAAAATATGGCCATGTTCGTTTATGTTGGGAATATATATTAACTTTGCTTGAATTATTTCACCAAATGAGCTTTATTATATTCCGCAGGCCTAGTAAACGATCATGGCCATTTTTGGCTTCTTCAGCATTATTGCTGTTTGTATTTACATTATTTTTTGTTTTTCGTATATCAGGTGGCTATTGGATAGCCGCTCTGATTTTATATCTCCTTACCATACTTTTATCTTATCATCTTTGGACCAAGAAATATCCCCAATACAGCCAAGGTGAGTATCTATACATGAACCAGGCATTCCTGAAGTATAAGCGTATGGGAGTCAAGACAGATGTTGATTATCGTACGTTTATCAGTCGCTTTAAGGATGATCATAATCCTGACACAAAAGACTACAAATATGATGCGGAAGACCGTAAGGACGAAAACTGGCGTTCTTACAATAGAGTCGTGTCTGTTCTCGAGTCTCATTCGAATCTTGTCGCGAAACTATTCAATGCAGAATCAAGCAGAGAGTTGACCATGCAGGTGTTCCATCAGTTGATAGACGGTGAACAAAATGAAGATATTGAAGAGAGAACACTTGGCTCTGCAGAGAACATTTCACCTAACGAAATGAGCAATTATCCTTGTGATGGAATTGTTTCTCCATCCAATCCTTTAGGAGTTTGTTATAAGAATTTATCGTTCTTTATCACAGAGATTACGTCTACGGTGAACAATACAGTTGCGCAAGTTGGAAATGGACGTAAGGTCACTGGTCTGTTGAAGTACAATAATAGGAACGTGAATGAGAAACAGATACTGGATCTTTTCTATTGCGCATCTGTTGATAACGAGGCTATGCTTACTTTGAATGCCAACACCGCTTTTGCGTATTTGATGAACATGTTGGCAGCAAAGTCTTTTGTGTCACACGACTGGACGGCTTGTTTTTCTGACAAGCTTTTGAAGCAAAGCACATCAGCTCCTGTGAATCACAATGATTTGAAAGTAGCTAAGAACAAAGCTATGACTACCCTACCAGTAGGTAGTAAATCTATCGACAATCTGATTATCACCTTAACCACACATAACAAATAGAAAATCAGGCTTTTATCGTGTAATAGTTGACTATTAATGGACTTAATCTATTATTAGTCCACTATTATTTTACTTTTTTATTCTCCCTTTTCTTTTAGTCTATCTTTGCACCGATATCAGTAACGGATGCTGGCCAGCTCCTATTTATAAACATATTAATGCAAAGATAAAAATGTCATACATAGACTTATCTGAAAGCTATGCTGAAATTCAGGCAAAGTGCCAGGAGCAGCATGAACAATTGGCACTCTTCAAGAAAAAGAGTGACGAACAGGAAAAACGTATCCGCCAGTTAGAGTCAAAGCAGTTGGCTCTAAAAGAAATCTTGACCTTTGAGGAGGGCAGCGAGTATACGGGGATTTCTAAGAGTACATTATATAAGATGACCTCTGCACATGAGATTCCGTATTATAAGCCTCATGGCAAGTTGATATTCTTCGAGAGAAAAGAACTTGACTGTTGGCTTCGTCAAAAACCCGTTAAGAGCATGGTACAGCTTCAGGAAGAAGCAGAGAGAGCATACCTTACTTCATCATTTAATCATAAGTAGGTTATGGAGTCTGTACGTAAGAAATTCCCATTCACACGCACGCTCAATCATCTGATTGAGTCGTGCCCCGTGGAGGACAAGCTGGCGCTCATTGAGGCTTTCATCGCTTATGGCCTTGATGGTATTGAGAATGAATTGCACGGTAGAGCATTCGAACTGTTTCTGCAAGCCAAGGTAGAATTAGATAAAAGCTGGAAGCTATATCGTAACGGATGCTCCAAACCAGAGACTCATCATCATGGCGGTGCTCCTAAGAATAATCGCAATGCAGCAAAATCAACACCAAGTCAATACCAAAACAATACCAACTGTATTTCTTCTTTATCCACTAATACTACAAGTAATAATATTAATATAAAGAAAGAGAAGAACAAAGAAGAGAAAGAAGGTACGTTGGTCTTTGACGAACTATTTCTGCCAGCTTTGAATAAATGGTCTGGATATTTGTGCGAACTATACCATCGGGAACAATCACTTTCTACTATTGAGGCTTGCTATAAGAAATTGCAGGCTTTGAGTGGAGGTGATCCTTCAAAGGCTGACGCTATTGTGAATTATTGTATCAGTAGAGGATGGCGAGGCTTGTATCCGATTCCGACTTCTAACCTATTCAAAGGTTCTATAAGTAAAAGAATGGAGACTGGCGTCACATTGAAAGACAACTCACTCTCCAAGTATGACAATCAAGAAAAGTGGTAAATTATGGCAATAATAGATTTTAGACATGCAGCTGAACGCTTGAAAGATTTCGGCTTTCGACTGAGACCAGAAAGAGTGTATATCCAAATATCCGATGCAAAAGTCAACTTGCAAAATGGACTCAGATTCTTCATTGGCGCTCATCAATGGTTGCCCGAATATGAGGAGATAGTAAGCTGGCTGACTAACAATCACGGTCGTGGTCTTTTATGTATCGGACATCCAGGTCGTGGCAAGACTATCATCTGCACCAAGATTATTCCTCCAATTATTATCGATAGCTGCAATCTCATTACTAACATATACGATGCCACTGATTTGAATAATCTTATTGATAAGATTTTGAAGAACCATATTGTGTGTATCGATGATATTGGCACAGAAGGGGAATATGTTAAATACGGCGAGCATCGTGTGCCATTCGCAGAACTTGTAGATTTGGCGGAGAAAAAGGGCACACTACTGATTCTTACCACAAACCTAACTGTGGATGAACTAAGAGTAAAATACGGTGAGCGTGTGGTTGATCGTCTTAGGGCCATTACGAATGTCGTTTATTTCAAAGGCTCCAGTTTAAGAAAGTAATATCCACCAGTTCAGCAGGTCAACAGCGAGTCTGAGTAAAGGCAAGCAGCCAGCAACGGATTATCAGAAATAATCCTAAACATAATAGGGACTTTTAGATTCACCTGCTTGCGCTGTTCACTTAAAAAGTCCTTCTATTATGCTCAGGCTCCGCCCGAGACCTGCTGAGCCACTACTTTTTACAACGCTGCCAGTGGCATCACTGGAACCTACCAACTCACAGTACAAGATGACTTATAGCAACATACCACGTGCCTCAATCCATGTAGGCTCAAACAAGAAGGCGTTTTCGTCGCAGATGGGCAACGAAGCGGAACGCAGAGGTTGGGACGAGAAACGTTACCGATTAAGAAATGCTGAAACGGAAAAGAATAACCACTACAACTACTCTCGCAAGCATCTCAATTTTGAAATCGCCAAAGGATGCAAGGTTATGCCACTTGGTTCCAATCCCGTTCCTTTAAACGAGCGCTTACAGATGCGTCATGACGAACTTGGCTTCAGACCTTATATGGATGCCAAGTACCCCAGCCAGATTGCAAAGAACAGTCCGAACAGTTTGGTGAACATTATTTTCGGTGGTGACCATGAAGTGATGAAGAAACTTGCTTTTGGCGATCAAGAGATAGACACCTCTGACCCTTACGCAGACAACAGTCATATAAAGCTAATGCCAGCCATCACCGACTGGGCAAAGGATACATACCGATTCTGTTGTCGATTGTGGGGAGAGGAGAATATCATTGGCTTTGACGTGCATTGTGACGAGACTGGCGTTCATGCTCATGTGTTGACCGTTCCGGTGGAGCGAGTCAGAAAGCGTGGGCGCATCGGTAGCAAATACGTACACAAAAATAATCTTGACAAGGTGCTTTCTACTAGGGAATGGAAAACATTACCAAAAGAAGAGCGTGCCGACTACATCAAAAGTGAACTGACCAAGGATTCCGTTGAGCGTGTTTCATACGCCAAGATTTGGGGTGAAACAGCCAAAGACAAGTCGAAGTATTTGTCAGATCTCCATACCGAATACTATAATGAGGTGGGCTGCAAGTATGGTTTGCAACGCGGCATCCCATACAACGAATTGTCTCCAGAGGAAAGACGTGGACGCAGACACAAGGACAAGGTGACTCTTGAAGCAGAGCGACAGGCGAAACTGGCTATTGTAGAGGCCAAGAAGCTAAAAGCGAGCATTGAAGCCGAGACAGCTGTTGTCACGCAACAGAAGGAGGTAGCACAAAAGGATCTAAAAACTGCTCAGTCTGGATTCCTTGCTAAAATCTTCCAACCTGGCAAATATAAGAACGAAGAGGCTGCAAGACTCAAAGAGTCGTACAATGCAGGTGTCAAGGAAACCATCAACAGTTTTGTCAAAGCATCAGGATTAAAATGGAATGGCGAACATACGGCAACGTCATTAGGTCAATGCTTCCGTATAATATGGGATAGTAATAAAGGTCTTTCGCAAGAGCTGAGAGCGAAGGACTCTGTCATTTCAGAAAAGGATGCAATAATAAAGAACCTTAATGCTAAAGTGACTACGCTTACCGAGGAAGTTAATGGGCTCAAATACCGATTGACTCTAATAGATGCAGATGCTGTGGATAGGCTACACAATGCCAAGAATACAGAAACGGTACGTGCAGACAAAGCAGAGAGTGAATTAAGTACACTTCGATCTGATTATGAGAGACTATCTCGTAAGTGGAATGAAATATGGAACGAACCTGAATACAACGAGGCTGCAAGAAAGGTCAAAGCTCGAAAGGAACAAGAGACCCGCCTTGCGGAAGAGGCGAAGCGTGAGGAGCAAGCAAGAGAAAACAGACGACAGACAGTGCTCGATAGTATTGTCACTAATGGCAAAGATAGCCTAAGAAGTTTCGCTCTTACCGACAGAATAGATTTCAACGAGCAAGAAGCAAAGTCAATCTACTATGGCATCATGGCCATTGCTCAAAAGTTCGGTTTCGACCTATGTACAAAGAAAGGTGTTTCCTCTGCCGTCAGAAAACTCATCGAAGGTCTATCGTGGAATGGCTGCACGAACTTCCGCATGGAGTGTGTCACTAACTGGACGAAGCTCTTTGCGGAAAATGACAACATGTACGATTCTCATGTCATCAACAACTTCATCTCCTTCATCGACTATATGTCATGCAGCGCCAAAACCAATGTCACAACCGGAGGTTCCAACGGCTGTGCCGATCAACTCACCAATTGGAAAGGAACACAGAAGATAGGATTGGGGGCTTTGCCAAAGAAGAAACGTGGAATGTCACAGTAGTTATGTACTTACATGGAACACAACTTTTATAAGGGCTGTTTGCCGTTCTATTGGCAATAAACAGCCCTTAAAATAAAAAAGTTTCACTACACAAATATTTTCCTTGTTTTCTTTTTCCATTCTTGTTTAGTTTTCCTATCTTTGTAGTCAAAATATGACAATTCTATCAAGAATAAGTCTGTTGGTTTTAATCTAACCTCTGAACAACATTGGAAGATACTACCAACCTGTCTCCAAAGGCAGACGCTTCATTGTATAATGGGCAGCCATCCGACACTGGCTTATCGTGTCCAAGTGCAGGACTTACCTCCCGCACGCCCTCCATTTCTGATAATGTCAGATATGGGGTGTCGGTAGAAAATGTGCCTGCTGGAAACAAGCGATGGTTCGTGCTAAGAGTTTCGTATGGACGCATTGACAAAGCAAAGACCTTTGTAGAGGCTAAAGGACTCGAATGTTATGTTCCTCTGCGATATAAAGAGGTAAGGAAGCAAGGCAAGAAGCGAATCATCCCCAAACCACTCCTCCCCTCTCTTATTTTTCTCCATGCATCAGCAGAGCAAGTAGAAGCCTTACTCCATAACAATAAGGTTGTGGTAAATGATAGCAGACCTTTGCTCAGCTACTACTTTGACCATACCATCCATCGTCAGGACAATCCCGACCGCAATCCGCCACTCATAATCCGAGATGAAGCCATGAACAACTTCATCCGTCTCGCCTCCATCAAGAACCCACACATCATCCCTGTTACTTCCAACAGCATCCAGTTTAAACTAGGTGATAACGTAGTTGTAACAGAAGGTGAATTCAAGGGTGTTCATGGAAGAGTGGCGAGGATTGCTGGACAGCAGCGCGTGGTAGTGGAGTTGTTCGATGGATGCTTGGTGGCTACGGCGTATGTGCCGAAGGAGGCGATGAAACTGTATAATGAAAATTAAATTACAGCAACGTTTATGGCTAACGAAACAAAGAATGTATTAAGTCTCGAGTCAAAAGAGGCAATGGATTTCTTCTTGAAATCCGAACAATACCATGGATTTGAACTCCCTGAGTATTTTGTATTCGACGAACTTCTTCAAAATGTAAAAAACGCTATTGGTGATATACCCTATGAAGAATGTATACAGGACGAGACATCACTAGAGAATCTTTCTGATGTAAATTTGGATATATTACTCAATAAAGACGGGCGCTATGCAGTTCGTCCGATTATCCTGGCTAATCCTTTTCTATACTATTTTCTTGTTAGAGAGATATGCAACGAGCAGTCTTGGACTCTGATAAAAAAGCTCTTCGAGAAATTTCAGGTACCACATATTACATCATGTGCTTTACCCGTTATACCAAAGGAAAAAGAACCTTTTCATAAATCCACTACCATAATTAATTGGTGGAGTTCTATGGAACAGCGGAGTATAGAGCTATCCCTTGAATACCGTTATATGTTTGTGACAGACATTACCAATTGTTATGGTTCTGTCAATCCGCAAGCATTCGATTGGGCTTTCTCTTTTAAAGACACTCAGTATGAGAAAGACAACGAGAGTTCGATTTCAAAAAGCATCCAAAAATATCTTCGTGCTTTCCAACAAGGACGTAATATTGGCATTCCACAAGGAAGTGCTATATTTGACTTTATTGGTGAAATCATACTTGGATATTCAGATCTTTTGCTACATGAAGCAATACAAAAGACTGGTATCACAAATCCATACGAAATAATCCGTTATCGTGATGACTATCGTATTTTCTGCAACGATAAGGATGTGCTTGAAAAGATCTCTTACATCTTACAACATGTGTTGGAGAGTCTTAATTTCCGCATGAACAGCAAAAAGACAAAGATCAGCGATAGTATTGTAACAGACGCCGTAAAATCAGATAAACTTGCATACATCTACAATACACCTATCTTCAACAAAAAGGGTTGTGATTTTGACAGTTTCGAGAAGCATCTGCTCTACATCTTGATGTTTGCCCGTCAATATCCAGATAGCGGTTCCATCAAGACCATGCTTTCGGATATAGACAAGCGTATGGAGGATTGGCTAAAACCTTATGAAGAGGAAGTTACAACAATACCATTAGTTGAAGGAGGAGAGCCTACTACTGAAAAGATAACCAAGCAACGCCGATTAGTTGGTGGTAGCATTCGTGCTATGTCTGCGATATGTACACAGATAGCATTGGAAAATGTTGGCTGTTGCCATTACGCACTGCGTGTTCTTAGCAGAATGGTGGATTCACTGAAAGATAAAAACGAAAAAAGCGCAATCATCAGTCTTGTATATTCAAAACTATGCAATCAACCGAATTCCGACTATAATCAACTTTGGCTACAGAATATTACGTATCAGCAAGACAAGAAAAACGGCACATCACCATACAATATGAGATTGTGCTGTGTGGTTGCAGGAGATAAGAGTGTAGAATTGTGGAACAATAAGTGGGTGAAACCCGAACTATTGTCTAACTTGCATGTAAATCGAATTGTCAATGCTGAGACATTGAAGAAGGTTACACCTGTGATTATGTTTAGGGAGAGAAGAGCTTATGATAACCAGTTTTATCTGCCGACAGAAGAAGAAATTAGAGAATCTGAGACAATAGCCACTTTTTAGATAGGCTTATAAGAAGGAATCAGCATGAGGATTATTCATAATTAGAATAAAACGCAAATAAGAATGGCAACTTGGAAGCATACAGATATAAGCATAAATGGGCGGCTTGTCAAAGCACAAGCTCCCATCATAGTATCAGCAAGTAGAAGTACCGACATACCAGCATTTTATACGGACTGGTTTTTCAAGCGGCTTGAAATTGGTTATTCGGCATGGACTAACCCATTTAATGACGTTAAATCCTACGTTTCCTATGACAAGACACGTTTCATCGTGTTTTGGTCTAAAAATCCAAGACCACTCCTTGATTACCTTAATATTCTTGAAGAGCGTAATATTAAGTGCTACATACAATATACCCTTAATGATTATGAGGCGGAAAATATGGAGAAAGTTCCATCTTTAGAAACGCGCATAGAAACGTTCAAACTATTAGTGAATAGATTAGGAAAAGGGGCTGTTGTTTGGAGATTTGACCCAATGATTCTAACAGATGACATAACCATCGAAGACTTGCTATGCAAGGTAAGGAACATTGGAGATCAACTCAAAGGATACACTGAAAAGTTGGTGTTCAGTTTTGCCGATATATTTCTTTACAAAAAGGTAAAAGCTAATTTGGAAAAAGATGGAATTCCTTACCATGAATGGACGACAGAACAAATGGAAGAGTTTGCAGAGAAATTATCTATCATGAATAAAGAACGAGGATGGAATTACTCGCTTGCTACCTGCGGTGAAAAGATAGATATTCATAAATACGGTATTGAACACAATCGCTGTATTGATGGTGATTTGATAGCTCGTCTTGCATGGGAGGATAAGAAGCTGATGGACTTTATGAAGATAAAGGTGGAAGACATTCCAGCACCATCATTGTTCGGAGAACCAGAATTGCCCAATGGAGCAATTCCATTGCCAAACAATCACTATTTTATTAGCAAGCATAAAAAAGACGCAGGACAACGACAATATTGTCAATGCATGGCAGCAAAAGACATTGGAGAATATAATACATGTCCTCATTTGTGTGAATATTGCTATGCCAATATATCCAAAGAGATTGCAATTGGTAACTGGAAGAAACATAAAAACAATCCGTACGCAGAAACCATTACAGGTAAGTAATTATGATGTCAGATTTTACAAGAGAATTCATCTCCAAAAATAACATATCCTTCATAGGAATGCGCGAAGCTGCTTTGTCTTTATTACCGAATGACAAGATGGTGTTGGACAAGTTGTATAATGACTTGAAGCGTGGGAAAGATATTCTTGATGATGAAATACATCTGAATATGTATCTAATGTGCTTTGGCAAAATGCATAAAGCCAAGCTTGATGATGCTTTCGCTTGCTTGCCTGATGTTTCATCAATCTTTTCTGAAGGAATCGAGATTTATGATTGGGGGTGTGGTCAAGGAACCGCATCTATTTGTTTACTTGACTTTCTTCGTTCAAGGAATATAGCGCACAATATTGTCGCAGTCAATTTGATAGATCCTTCTATTCCCGCTACACAAAGGGCAAGGGAAGTCTTATCTTGCTATGAAGACATAAGAGTTAATGTTGTCAATAAGGCCTTTGATGATTTGACCGAGCAAGATTTTGTTCGTTCTAATCACAGAAAGTTGCATTTATTTAGCAATATTCTTGATGTGGATGCTTTTGACTTGGCACAATTCATCCATTTTTTCCAAAAGTCATTTTTCGGTTCTAATTACTTTATCTGCGTGGGGCCTTATTATTTCAATAATAAACGCGTGGATGAATTTATTGCGGCAACTGATCCTGATGATATGTATGCAACATTCAACAGGGAACGTGGTATGTGGCAAAAAGATTGGACAATTTCACTTCGTGTTTTCTTTAAGGAGTTCAATCGAATTGAAAGCATTCTGGATATTCGCAAACGTATTGAGGATTTTCACAAGAATGACCAGTTCTTTGCCGGATATATTCTTGATTCAGTTGCCGAGGAATATGCAAAGTCAGATATTGAAAAAGAAACGGAAGAACTTTTCAAATCACTTTCTGCATTTGATGTCAAATCAAACAAATCACTTGAAATCGTCAAGAATTGTGATTCAAAACTAGCGGTTCTCGCTAATATTGTGTCGCGTGGCTTACCAACAATAGCTCCTGTTGAAATTGAAAATATCTTTTCTGATATTTTTGATATTTCAACAAAGCCACTGGCAAATGAAGTAATCAACTTCAAGTCTAAACATAAAATATCTAAGACAGAGATTAACGAAGCACTTCATGTGGTTGACCCACGTTTTGACGTGGATTTTTACAATGGTGACATGCTTGAAAGTCAGTTTGAAAAAAACTTTATTGAAAAGTATCTGAACAAAACTGATAGTCAATATCTGATTCAACTTCTTGAGCCACAACGTCCTCTTTCTACAATTGTAAATATTCCAAACAAGAGATTCAGTAGAGACCAAAGGGTTGATTTTTCCTTTGAAATGCCTTATGGAGAAACAAAAACAGGGTTTATATTTGAATTAGACGGTGTTCCGTATCACTCAAATATCTTCCAAAAACTGCGCGATGAGAGCAGAGACCAGTTGGCATTCGATAGCGGTTGGGACACCTATCGCTTAGAAGAGTTGAAGGACTATTCGTTTTTGCAGAATTGGGAACAAGAGGCTTCGTTGAACAAGTATCTTACAACAATAAAGCGCAATAGTCAAAAACACATTACAGGCAAGTGGAAAGATACACTTCAGATAGTCCTTTCGCCTCTTGCAATAGCTCGTATTGAGAGAACTCTCTTGCAAGCATTGTTGTCTGGTGCCGTTAATTTAGCATCAGAAAAGTGGAATATATTGGTAATAGAGCGTGATGTACCTTGCGCTGCTATTGCAATAGACCTTCTCAAAAAGTCTTTTAAGAAAATTTCGGCTATGGACGGTTCTAATAAGGAACTGCCCCCAATAAGTCTTACCATTGTTTCAACCAAGGAATTTGCCGATTCCAAACTTCATATGAAGAATGCTGTTGAAACGTCTGTTCCCGATAAGGACTTTGACATTTGCATTGACATCTCTATGCTGTTGCGTGATAATATAGATGCGTTACCGCTTAAAGTTAAGGCAAATGCTGTATATATCATACGTTCTTCACATTACAAAAAGAAAGAGAGAACCCTATGTTCAGCAGAGAACATCATATATCCTCCTTTCGTAAAAAAGAATGCTACTGGAACGTATGTAGCCGTTAAAGAAAGAGAGCAATTGCTTACATACTTCTTACAGAACATCTTTAGGAAACCATCCTTCCGTCATGGTCAATTGCCGATATTAAGCCGGTCTTTGTCTGATAAAACAACGATAGGACTCTTACCTACAGGTGGAGGAAAGTCATTGACGTATCAATTATCATCTATATTGCAACCTGGAGTTACAATTGTCGTTGACCCACTTGTTTCCTTAATGGTTGACCAAGTTCGCGGATTACATACATTAAGGATTGACGCAAGTGATTGTGTCAATGGCGGTATGGATGGTAAGACTAAAGCAAAGAAGCTAAACATGCTACAAAATGGCTCACTTCAATTTATGCTTCTTTCGCCTGAAAGGTTCATGATGGAGAATTTCCGTGAGAGTCTAATCTCTATGACAGAGAAGAACCAAATATATTTTGCATATGGCGTTATAGACGAAGTTCACTGTGTATCTGAATGGGGACATGATTTCCGTCCCTCATATTTGCATCTTGGACGTAATATGATAAACTATATGCATACTAAAACAGGTCGTCCATTGTCTGTTATTGGATTAACCGCCACTGCGTCATTTGATGTCCTTGCCGATGTTGAGCGAGAACTGACATTAGGCGGAAATCTTTCTATTGACAGTGAAACTATAGTTCGTTCAGAGGATGATTCACGTCTAGAGTTAATATATCGTATCATTAATGTTGAGTCTGATTTCGAACCACTAAGAGAAGAATATAATCAACATTTGTTGAAAGCGCAATCAGAATGGGACTTAAAGGACATCGTCGCAGAATCAAAAAGGCGAAAGATGTATGAGCTTCTAAAAGAGATTCCTTATGATATACAACAATATAACACGAATAATGAGCACAAAGAATGTCATTTAACGGATTATGTTGCTTCACAATTCTATGATGCCGATAACAATGGAAAATTTCATAATGCTGGTATCGTATTCTGTCCTCATGCCCATGGTACATTTGGCGTAGAGGACAATGAATGGGGAACTCATCAAGGAATATCAACAGATTTGGAGGCAGAATGCGGAGCTTCATTGAAAATTGGCACCTTTGTTGGTGGTGACAAACCTACAGGTGCCATGTGTAAATTCAATGACAATGATTTGAACCTGATGGTTGCAACCAAAGCTTTTGGTATGGGTATTGACAAACCCAATGTGCGATTTACGATTAATTTCAACCATCCATCATCCATTGAAAGTTTTGTACAAGAAGCAGGACGTGCAGGTCGTGACAAAAAACACGCTATAGCATACATCTTGTATGACTCTTCAGAATTTATCCATCTTACCATAGATAAAATTAATGACCTTCGTGTTGCAATACTTAAAACTTTGAATGTAGACCCTACATGGTTGGAATCTTATGTCAATAAGTTTGTGCTGCGTTCAGATTTTCTTGCGTTATGCAATGATAATAATTGTGGCGAAGACGTTTCACAGCAACTAATGACTACATGCAAGGAAAAAGGGTTCATTGAGAGTGTGGATAAGGACATTGTTCTATGGTTTCACAATAACTCCTTCCGCGGCTTGTACAAAGAGAAAGTTGTTCTTATAGAATTGACCGACAGGATTCTCAATGTCAAGCCAACTCGCCTTCAGGAAGTCCAAGGGTTGCTCATTGACGAAACAGGAAATGATGATGTTTTGCTGAAACTTGACCTCAACAAAAATGCGGTCAAAATTCAATCTAAGGAAAACAATCAGAAGCAATATGGTTACATATTTCTGGATAATCTTTCCCCACGATATAATTTCATCAATTTCGACTACACTATATGCCAAAATATCTGTGAGTCTTTAAAAAAAATACTCTGCGGATATGATGACCATTCGGCACGTGCTCTTCTCCGTCCTTTGGAAGGTGTGGACAATTTAGAAGAAGGCATTTATAGTGCCATGGCTAAAGCCAATGCAGATGGCTATGTATACGTAACAGTTTCATGGGAGAATCAAGTCCAACAGGATTTTGAGCAGTTTGAAGCATCCATCAAAAAAGAGATTGCAAATATTGCCAATCAACAAGGTTGGTCCTGTGTGCCTAAACATGGGATTTTGAAACTAAATAAAATTGGTGATTTTGACGAGCTCATAGCGCAAATTAGTAAATGCACAGAAGATGCAAGATGGCTAAGATATCACGCAGCAAACAACATATATAGTGGACTAAGACAATTATTCTGCAAAAAGCGCGATAAAGATGATACAGATAAAGCCATCTATCGTTTATGCTGCATCGGTTTGGTTGAAGATGTAACCATTGATTACTTATCGCAAACATACGAACTGAAGATTCGAAATAGGTCAGAAGAAGAGTTCAAACATTTTATGCTTAATTTCTTCTTGAAATACTATTCTCTCGAACAAGCCAATAAAAAGGTTGAGCAAATAGATACCCAAAAAGGTCGCAACTACCTTGACAAATGCTTAGGATTCCTTACGGCATTCGTATACGATAATTTGGAAAAGAAGCGGTTTCGTGCTATTGAAGATATGCGCATAGCCTGTGAGGATAGTATTGCCCATCAAGAGGCCGATCACAATGACAAATGGCTGAAAGAGTTTATCCACTTGTATTTCAATTCAAAATATGCAAGGCATGATTACGAGGTCAATGGACAATGCTATTCACTTTCCAAAGACACAGATGAGAACGGAAAAGAAGATTTCGACACAGTTCTCAAATACATTGAAGTAGTCTCAATTGATAACTCTGGAAGTGAAGTGGACAATCTGAAACATCTTTATGGTGCTACATTGCTATGTCTAAGGGCACACCCTGACAATGCGTCTCTTCTTTTGCTACTCACTTACTGTATTGCCTTTTTAGGAGCTGGAAGTAATGACACACTAAAGAACAATGCACTGAATGGATATGTCGATGGATTTATGTCATTATACGAAAAAGAAAAAAGTAAAATATGGAAGTATGTAGACCGATTTAATGATATTCTTGCTCATAAAGCGAAAGAAGAATTCATCAAAGAGGATCTTATTAAAAATGGCAAGGAGGCATTAATGCTTTTTATTCATGAGAAGAAGTTTAATGACTTCACTGGAAAATACGTAAAAACAGACAACAAAAAAATAACAATAAAAACAAATAAGACACATGGCATACGATATTAATG
>ERZ1023873.22-NODE-22-length-86919-cov-71.609113_pt1 | contig 86919 bp, 60 predicted proteins | sample MGYA00380391_ERZ1023873 | MGnify/ENA primary metagenome ERZ1023873 (study PRJEB33179, sample SAMN07449006) | human gut metagenome | biome: Human-gut; feature: Human associated habitat; material: Faeces | host: Homo sapiens | place: India: Bhopal | collected...
ATGTTGAGAATTGTCAAAGATGTGTATAAAGGGTAGGGCGTTGCCCTGGGCTATGGGATTGTTGGGCTTTCAGCCCGCGCTGATTGAGTTTTGACACTCCCTTGGCGCAAATAACAAATAACAAATAATAATAAACCACCTCAATAGGCTAAAATATATTATGAAGAAAACCTTTGTTTTGTTGTTGGTAATCCTCTCTCTCGTGGCTTGCAGCTCCGAGAATGGCGACACCGACCCCATACCCTTGGAGCGCAAGGGAGCACCGGTGAGTTTCTCCATAGCGGTGCCGACCGTATCCTCCACGCGCATTGCCGACCCGGGAAGCGATGCCGGAGAGCACGACTCGTGGGACCACCTGCTCATTATCGTTGCCTATACCAAAAAGGAGCAGGGCACCGTCTTTCCTGATGACGACAAGAAGCGTATGGTCTATTACGATACGTTCACGAAGACGGAGTTTGATAGCATTGCGCCCGTGGAGCACACCAACTCCGTACTGTCCCCCGATACAGACCACGACGGCTATCACGACTTCACGATGTATCTGCCCACAGGCGACTGCCACGTATATGGCATCACCTATTCCGAGGGCTGCGGCTTCAACCCCGTATCATACCTTGACGCCATCGCTAAGGACGGAAAGGACCATAACGCCGACATCACCGGCATGCAGATAACCAACGATTATGCTACGGGCAAGACAGACCAGGTGGCGAAGATGGTCAGCGTTGCCACCGGTTACGCCACTTACGTAGACACTTCCGACCCCACCAGCAAGCTAAACGGCAATAGGCTTCTGCATATTTCGCTCGACAAGGAGAACGAGATGAAGCAATACTGGCGCATGACGCTCACACGACTTGCCACCAAGGTGGACATCCAGTGGGACGCACAGAGCGCCTACGAACCCGCCACCTCCCCAGAAGGCGTCACATATACGGACGTCAGAATCAACCAGTTTGTCTTCCGCGGAGGTGCCGCCACCACAGGCAGCGGCTACGGGCGGCTCTTCCCCGCTTTGGCGGCAGAGGCGGCAGGACAGACACTGACACCAGTAGGCGGCAACAAGACTTTCCTCAACACCTCTGAGATAAGCCGGCGTAACGGACGCGTCTATCATTACACCTTCCCCGACGGCACCAACTCGAAGAAGATAACCTTCAGTCTTGTCACGTCCACCGACATCGTGAAGGACAAGACCAGCAGCTATTACACCTTCGACCTGACCAATCTTTCAGGCGGATTCCGACGCGCTACATGGTATAAGATAAACGTCAGCATTGTCGGAACAAAGAAGAAGGATGGCACAGTCACCATCATCGCATTCAACTGATAACGTACATTCAATGCATAAACAGATGAAGCATACTACTATGATATTACGCTTTGCGGCGACCTTATTGTTGTTCGCCGCATTACATACCGAATCACTCGCACAGAAAACTTACTATGTAAAGGCCGTGCCTGACCTTGCCTTGGACGAGGCTGGGGTGGAGCACGTGGGTGGCGACGGATCGTCATGGGACAAGGCGATGAGGCTGGAGGACGCTCTCAAACTGGCACAAGCCGGTGACAAGATATACGTAAAGGGATATGAGCATACGAGAGTGGACGGCAAGCTGTTTGTCTATTCGCTTGACGTGTCCGATAAGGCCAATTTCTACAGACTGCCTTCCGGCGTGCAGCTCTATGGCGGATTCCGCGGTGACGAGACCGGCATAAACATCGAGAACAACGACACACGCGCGTATAAAGGCAAGCATCAGGCACGCACAGAATATCGTTCGGTGCTCGTGGCTGACCGTCTTTCCAATGACACGATAGACAATACGCTGCTCATCTATCCCGAGAATCCCACACGACAGGACAATTCGGAACGCGTGCTCTATGTGGATTTAGGCACCACCAACACCAACCGCACGAAGACCGTGATAAGCGGATTCACCATCGCGGGCGGTAATGCCACGTCAAAAAATCAGACAGACAGTCCTTACGGCGGCGGCATATACATCACAGACAGCGGAAAGACGGGCAACGCCTTCGAGGTGTCGCACTGCTTCTTCATCAACAACTACGCCGAACGTGGCGGAGCCATATACGTGGACGGCAACGTCACCGGAGAAGACGCCAAGGACCAGACAGGTACGGACAACGAGATAAAGTACTGCGAGCTCTTTGACAATATCGGCGGAACGCGTGGTTCGTCACTCAATGCCGGAGGAGGCATGTGGGTGGAAGGAGCCGCAAAGATATTCAATAACGTCATATATAATAATGTGAACGGAGCCATGCGTGTCTCTGACAAGGCTGTGGTGGTAAACAATACCGTCACATCCAACACGTCTGCAGCCATCGACATGGTTGATCCGCAGAAGCAGTCGGCAAAGGCACAGATATATAACACCGTCTGTTGGGGCAATGACAAGTTGTCACGCCATTCGCCTTACCCCGTCTTCAGATATTGCGCCATCTATCATTCTGAAAGCACCGGCGATTCGGACGGCGACAATCACAACATTCTGATATCGCATAAGAACAGTACGGAATGGATAGACGGTCGTGAAGAGCATGCACCCTACTTCGTAAAGCCAACCACACGCGTAGGATATGACCGCACATACGCTTTCAGAAGCGAGACTTATCCTTCATGGAACTGGAACATAGAGCAGCTTTCAGACCTGCGTAACAATGGTCTGGCACGCAATCAGAAGACCAAGACAGGAGGTTATGCGCTTGTCGGAGGCATGAAGGACGTGGCCGTAAACGGCGTGACACGCACACATACTACGGACAATGCCGACTATAGCATTGAGATAGGAGCTTTCGCTTACGAGGAACTTGCTGCCGGACGACGTCTCTACGTCACGCAGAACGGCGCAGGAAAGAAGGACGGATCGTCATGGGGCAATGCCTATGCTGCCAATGACCTGCAGACCGCCATCACCACGCTCGGCAAGAACGTGGCGGAGAAAGGACGCGGCGAGGTGTGGGTGGCAAAGGGCACTTACACACCGCAGACCTACGTGGGCGGCAGCAGCAACACCAAGTCGCCGCTTGCCTTCCGTATGTACGAAGGAGTTGACGTGTATGGAGGCTTCGCAGGAACGGAGAAGCTGCTGTCTGAGCGCGAAATGGCCAATACGGACAACGCACACATGGTGCGTCCGTGGCGATTCCTTAACCAGACCGTTTTCGCTGCCAATGAGTTTGACCGAGCCAATACCAAGTGGGACGACATCAATAAGGTATGGTCAGTCTCAAGCGCATCTTATCATGTAGTGTGGTTTGCGCCGCTGCCAGGCAATCCCGACTTTGTTGTCAATACACGCCTGAACGGTGTCACCATAGAGGGAGGCACGTCCACGGCGCTTACTGATCCTGACGAAAAGTTTGAGCCCAAGAAGGGCACGGGAGTGTATATGGGAGCCAACGCCATTCTGCAGAACTGCATTGTGCGCTATTGCTACAACAAGGGCAATGGTGCAGGAGTGTATGCTTCGAAGGGAGCAGAGGTGGCTTCCTCACTCATATATAATAATGTCTCGGAAGAGAACGGTGGCGGCATATACGTGGAGGATGACGCCCTTATTATGCGTACGATGGTTGCCAACAACATGGCCAACAACGGTGGCGGAATATATATGCATCACAATCCCACGTCGGCCAGCCATCCGTACGACATGGAAGTGGTGGCATCAGTGGTGAGCAACAACACCAACCGTGTGAACGGAGCTGTATATACTGACGGCGGAGGAGTGATCACTCAGTGCACCATAACCAACAACTACACTGTCTCTGCCTCCGACATTGCCGACCAGAAATCGGCGCGTACGGGCGGACTCTACGTTGACGCCTACGCATTGGTGGTGAACTCCGTGCTGTGGAACAACAACCTCAAGCAGGCCGCCACATCCACTGCCGCCACCACATCGTCATACGCACAGGTGTATGCCGTGAATGCCTCGGCAGATAACGTGAGGTTCTATAACTGCGGCATCATATCGTCCAACTACGTGGTATGGAACAATATCTTCCAGAAATCCACATACAATCTCTCCATCGACCTCGCTAAAGACTACTTCGTTGACCCGACGGGCAAGACCAACTTCACCAACCTTGACTCGCTCGTCACACAGAACGGACTGCAGAGCACATGGACAGACATCGACTATTTCTGGCGAACACGAGACGCATTGGCCTTCCACGCCAAGGGACTGCCGGTAGGACTGCAGCCGGCTCATGTGGTCACTAAGGCCGACCTCGACATTATCGGACAGGCCTTCGACACGACGCCTCCCATCGGTGCATACGAGTCGAAAGCCTCCTCCATCGTTCCGGTCATCATCAATCGCAATGACCAGAAGGTGCTGCGTGTCTACGTAGACCCGACGGCGAGCATCGTCGACGGCGATGGTTCGACGTGGAAGAACAATCATTCACAGTTCGGTGAGGTGCTTTCGTTCTTCGGCAATCTGACGGACGGACAGACCATACGCTGCCTTGTGGAAGGCACCGACACCTACGTCAATCACACGGTCAGCAATGTCAACAGCGACAATACGGGAAAGTCCGACTTATTTGAGATGTGCGTGCGTGAGGGCAACATCATTCCTGACTATGCCTACACGGCTTCCGACGAGCGCGACTATTCGGTGCGTATACCACGAACCATCTGTCCGCTTACCATCCTCGGAGGCTATCCGTCATACAGCACTGTAGCCGAACCTTCCGACTCTGACCGCCATCCCAATACATACCGTTCGGTCATGACAGGCGAGTTGGGTGATCTGATGACGCTCGAGGGCAATGTCTATCACGTGATGCGTGTGGAGGACGAGGCTTCGCCCGTCATTGACGGCTTCACCATTCAGAAAGGATATGCCGCCGGCTCTGCCACGATGCCGCGCGGTGGCGGCGTGCTCGTCGGTACGGACTGCGACGCCACGTTCATCAACTGCATCTTCGAGAACAACACGGCCATCTACGGCGGTGCCATTGCCACTACGGCAAACGCGGAAGAAACTAACGTCATCCTCACCAACTGCGTGGTCAACAACAATACGTGTGCTAAGCCTGACGCTTCATACATTCCGGCTGCTTCAGAGCAAGAGTATTCGCGTCATCCTTACATCATCAATATTGTTGATCGTAACAGGAACAACCTGTCACTCACCCATGTGTCGATAGTAAACAATATCGGCTTGCCTCCGTCTGCAAAATACCTGGGCTCTACGTCTTTCGCTGCCGGCAACGAGTATGACGACGAGCAATATAAAGACCAATTAGCGAACAACGTCAGCTTGGCCACTGCCGGTGCGGAAGGAGCAAAGAACTTCGCCAATCCGACGAACGTCATCGGTGCACAACCGGTGGGTAATGTCTTTTACGGCGGACAGTCGCTCTTCCGTCCGCTTACGGGAAATGCCGCCACGGACTGTATTGTCAACAAGGCACCAGTCGTATCAGACGGCACTGCCATAGGTGACGACGAACTGACCAATCCCGCTACCGACCTTGAAGGAGAGCCACGCGACTTGGGCGGAGCGCCCGACCTCGGTGCGTTGGAGGCTTTGCTTCCCAAGAAAGGAAGCGTAATATACGTGCGTTCGTACAATACAGAGAAGCCGGAGAACGGTGCTGCCAAGGACGAGACGGACGGTGCGCCCGACTTCAGCCTGCTCAAAGAGCATCCCGGCACCGAAGACGGCGAGTATGTCTTCGACGGTTCGTCATGGGATCATGCCATTATGGGCAACGCCGTCTGCGACACGATGCGCCTTGAAGAGGCGTCGAACGAAATCTACGTGCTCGCTTCCGACCGCACGCTGATGTCCGCATCATACGACAATGAGGCTTACTCGACGTATAAGAGTCCGGACGACTGGACGTGGAAAGACGGAGAGGAGCTCAAGCCCATATACAACAAGCCCTACTACGGACCCGCATCGGGCCACTACTCTTACTTCATTGCCAACGGCGCACTGAGGGAATACTTTGCTGGTGGTGCGGCATCTGTTTATTGGAACGTCTATCAAGGCAACACCAACCACCTTGGCTATTCGTCGTCTAAAGGCAGTAACTTCAACTGCATCAACAATGAGCGTCGCGAGCGTTATGTCAGCGGACTGCAGTTTGCGGTGGAGAAGGCAGCCCGACACAATGCCTTGCACAAGAACGACCCCGACTTCGAGCCTGTGGAGGTATGGGTGGGCTCCGGTGTATATACCGACGCCAAGGGCTTCGTCATCCGCAACGGCGTGAAGGTGTACGGCGGCTTCCCTGCAGAGGGCAATCCTGGCAAGGACGACCGTCTGCCGCTGCTCTCGCAATACATCCCGGCGCGTGACAAATACAAGAACAAGAAGAAGTCGGACTACGAGACCATCCTGCAGGTACGCAAGGAAAGTCCGGTGTATCGCACCAATACCACGGACGAGTTGTGGTATTCGGAGGGAGTCACAAAGTACGGTTCGACCAACAGCTTGTCAAAGGATCTCATAAACACGAAAAAGACATACCGTCATTATGTGCTTTATCAGCCCGACGCCTGTGTGCCTACATGGAATGTGGCAGGCAACGGTAACGGCAGTATGGAAGGCAATTCGTACCGCTTCCTGAAGAACAATACCAGCCATCCTTATTATGCAGACTATGAAGGCGACGCTGTCAATGCGCCTTACAACAAGCCGGTGTACGATCTGTATGATGCGGGCACTGTAAAGTGGGACGGATTTACGGTGCGTCATGGTTATCTTATCAATTATGAGGCAAACCGTGATGGTGGCGCAGGTGTCAGAGTGTTTGAGAATGTCGAGCTGGAGAACCTTATCATCGTAAACAATCTCGTGCATGGTCAGCGCTCACGTGGCGGCGGACTGTATATGGACGGACAGCAGTCGAAGATATCCAACAGCTTCCTGCTTAACAATTTCAATACCAACGAAGGTGCCTTGGAAAATAGTGCACAGGTGGCTGCAGATACGTATAAGACCAACAAGCGTGACTATGGAGATGACGACCCGTATGGCGGCGGTGCGTACATGATTGTCGGTACGGGATACAACATGGTTGTGGCCAAAAACAGAGTGTTCTCTACCGTCTATAACGCTGGCGGCGGAGGCGGACTCTTCCTTGAGAACGCCATATTCTACAACAACACGGTGGCATACAACCAGACCAACTACGGAGCCAGCGGCATACAGCAGTGGAGCACGCCTTCTACGGGAATTCCGACCAGCCTGGCGCTTTACAACTGCATTGTCTATGGCAATAACAATGGCCAGAACTATCAGGTGACGTCCACTTCCACGGGATACTTCAAGAATGCACATAACTGTTATGTGCAGAACTATCCGTCAGGACTGAACAACCAGCTCTCGTCTGCATACGGCAACATCACGTCAAGCGTCAATCCTTTCGCCGACAGAGATAACGTAGCGAAGACGCTCAACTTCCGTCTTGCGTACGGCAGCCTCTGCCTTAACGCCGGAACGGAGAATCTTATGCAGAACGGTGAGACAAAGCAGGCTGACCTGCCTCTTACCGACATGGACTTTACGGACCGCATAAAGGACTGTACCGTCGACATCGGAGCTTACGAGGACGACAACTCTGCCAACGTGGATTACGACGCGTCGCAGAAAGGACTCATCGTATATTATGTTACGGAGACGGGCTACGGCGACCGAAGCGGTTCGTCACCTGCCAACGCTGCCTGTGCTGACAAGCTGCAGAGCGTACTTACCGCGGCAGGACGTGAGGCGGCAAAGGATGCCAACAAGGACAAGAAGGTGATAGTGAAAGTGGCTGGATATGAGCCTGACAAGAACGGCATGACATTCGTCTATCAAGCCAATACTCTTGCTGACCCCACCGACCCGCGCTCTTACACCTTCCTCATTCCTTCGGGAGTGGTACTCAAGGGAGGATTTAACGAAGGCGTGAAGAAGACAGTGTCCGAGGGCACCGTTACGCATACCGTCTTTGAGGGCAGCAACTGGGACACCGAATATCCTGACTCTTACCATCGCCGCACCATGCTCAGCGCACAGGCGAAGACCACTGCCACCGACACGGAAGTGAGCGGATATCACACCGTAACTTTCGGTTCGTGGCCCACTGACGACCTTGAGGCATGGAACGACACAGCTGTGGCTGACTGGGCAATGATTGACGGCTGCTACATAACAGGAGGCTATGCCAATGAGAGCGACGGCCACAAAGCGTTGGGCGGCGGCGTCTTAGTGCCGAGAAAAGCTCACGTGCGCAACTGCGTAGTGGCGTTCAATGAGGCTCAGTATGGCGGTGGCATCTACGCTCTTCCGGGTGCTGTGGTCAGCACGTCGTTCGTTACGGAGAACCAGGCTTACTACGGAGCTGGCATCTATGCCGACAACGGCAAAACGGAGGACGGAACAGACGGCAAGCGCTCTTACTTCTTCTCCAACACCATCGCCTCTAACACTGCCAGTGTGAAGGGCGGAGGCATCTCCTTCGAGTCGGGTGCAGCCATCCTGTTCAACGACGTCATCTGGGGCAATAACGCACCGAGCGAGAAGAATGTCTGCGGCATTACTGACCGTAAATATAAGGAAACAAAGATGTCGGAGGTGGCAGCGAAAAACGCAATCATGGGCTATATTGACGGCTTCTATCCGTTCAACAACTGCTTCGTAGAGACATATCTCCTTGCTGCCAACACCTACAACACGGAGATGTCTGCCGACACGCTGCGCTACTTCTCGGCATCAGGCTCTTTCATGCCGCGCGAACTCGGTCCGCTCGTACATGCAGGAATGGAAAATTTCTTGTGGTCAGTGCTCGTACAGGGAGGTTTTGCCGCTAACGACATGCTCGGCAACGTGATGATTATGGCGAGCCGAACCAACAAGCTTACGGCGGGATGCTTCGCCGTACACGTGCTCGACCCCGCTGACGACAAACTGCCCACAACGCTCTTTACGCGCCTTTTCGTATCGGACAGAGGCGGTGTGGAGGTCAAGCCGGAAGAAGTGAGGGAGTATATGGGACGTTCGTTCTACACACCCTTCTCCTCACTCGACGCCGCCCTGGAGTATATCCGTAAGGTACGCACCGTGAAGGTGTATGATTCTGCCAAGAAGGACAGCGTGTTGCTCGCCAATGACAACACCCACTTTGACGTCTTCATAATCGGAGGCACGTTCTATCCGACCCTTACAAGAACTTCGGCGCTGGCACAGAAGGAGAATGTACGCAACAACTCGTTCGTCATTCCATGCAACACCAACCTCTACGGCGGATTCAGCCCCACGGACAAGTATTCGTGCGGCATTGACAAGGTGACGAAGAAGGACGGTACGGAGCTGAAGCTCGACTCCCTGAGCAGCATAGACGATATCCTGCGCCTACGCAATGCTGCTACGGAAATGGAGGACCTCAACCGTAACGGTCTGTACGAACCTTGGGAACTCTCACGCCAGACAGTACTCTCGGGCAACCTGCCTAACGTGCAGGGCGGCAAGAAGGCGTTCCACGTCATCTTCTGCGTCAACTATGAGGACAAGAAGGTGCCTGGCGTGGTGCTCGACGGTCTCACCATCACTGACGGCGAGACGGCTGACCATATCGACTATGACGATAGCGGCGTGGAGATGCATAACGAGATAGGACACGGAGGAGGAATATTCTCCTATGGTGTGGACATGACGCTCAACCGCTGTCGTGTGATAAACAACACCGGCATCCACGGAGGAGGCATCTTCAACGGCGGTGCCAACATGACAATACTCAACTCGCTGGTGGCTGGCAACAGCACGCAGTCAAACGTAATCAGGCCTGAAGATACCGGCAAGGGAGCCGGTGTGGGCATCTTCTTCGACTCATGGAAGAAGGTGGCTCCGTGTCGCTTCGTAGCCGTAAACACAATCTTCGCCAACAACTCGTGCGACGAGGGAAGCGGCGGAGCGGTGTATGTGGCAAGCGAAAAACGCGACGTACATCAGGTGAAGTTTATGAACTGTCTCTTCGCACGCAATAAGGCTAAGGACAACCCGGACATCTTTAACGGCAAGAATGGCAGCATCGTCGCCACCAACTCTATCTTCTGGGGCAGCAAGGTGGGCGAGGGAGGCTCGATGTTTAAGGCTTCAGACGCAGACCATTGCGCTTCCGACATCTTCACTGACATCAAGTCAACGGACGCCAATGCCAATCTCTACCTCAACGCCGACAATGAAGCGGTAACCGGACCACACTTTGCCAAGCCGTCAGAAATAGCTGGCAAGGAAGGATTCACGCTCGCATCGCAATGGAACCCCACCTGCATCACGGTGCTCACTGATGCCGGAGACGGCAAGATAGACTGTGACGAGAAAGGCGCTGAAGTCAGTGAGGAGGGAGCGTACAAGGACGTATGGACATCAGCCAATAACGAGGCGAAGGATCTTTATAAGGATACGGACCGAACCATCGATCCTTACCGTGACCAATATATAAAGAAGAACGCCTCTGCTACGCAGACCGCCGGTGACGATACAGGCAACAACCTCTATAACCGATATATGGGTCCGAAACTCAATAACGGTGTTCAGGATGACAAGACCATCGACATCGGACCTTACGAATATCAGTATCGACTAAACTTCGGCGACCTCGACAAGATGTATATAGGCACCGTAGACCGCGGACTTGCCGACGGCACCAACTGGGACAATCAGTCGTCAGACCTCAGAGGAGCATTGCTCGCCGCTGCTAACCCCAGCTCAACGAGCGTCGCCACACGCACCACGCGCACCGTGTATGTGCGTTCCGGCGAGTATTATGCCGTCCCCATCGACGGCACTGTTTTCTCGGTGAACGTGGACGAGACAAGCGACAACCGTCATAAGGTGGCACGCGTAGTGCTCAAGGGAGCATGCACCGGCGTCGGCCTTGGCGATGAGGCTGTACAGGACTGGACAAAGCCAACTGTGCTCAAGCCACATCCCGTGCGCAAGAGCAGCGTCCTGCTTAACATCGAGACTGGTGAGAAGCCGGTGGACATAAGTGGCATCTCGCTGCGCAATACCTATGATGGGGGTAAGGGTGCCACCCTGAAAGTGGAGAAGACTGCCAAGATCACCATACGTCAGTCGGAAGCACGCATTAACAAGGGCACGGCGGTGGACATCGCAGCCAACGGGAACGGCGGTGAGGTGCTTATCTATAACACGCTCTTCGCCGACAACGATGCAGACGCGCTCAAGGCCAACGGAAAGACAACGGTGGTGAACTGCACCTTCGCACAAAATACGAACGGTGCCGACATCGCCTTTGCCGAGGGAACAGACAAGGCACTGACAAATGTGTATAACTCTGCATCGTGGGCCAACAAGACCACTGACCATACGGTCTTCGTATCCGACCTCGACAATGAGGACGCCACAAAGCATACATTATTATATAATAAGGTGTTCGCAGAAGGACAGGTCAACAACGACCTGACGAACGGACCGTGCTTCGTGGACGTCACCAACACGAACCGCGAACTGCGCGATTATCACATCACGCCGGGTATGCGACTCTTCGAGCGAGGATCATTGAGACGCTATGCGGAGAACGTGAAGACGGACGTTACGGACAAAACCGCGGACGAGGCTGTACGTGACAGCGTGGAGCAAGACCGCGACCTCGGCAACATAAAGCGTGCCGTGGGCAAGACCATAGAGGTGGGAGCGTACGAATGTAACGCCGAGCTGCTGCCCATCATCTTCGTGAAGGACTACGGAACGGACGGAACCGGCAAGTCGTGGGACGACCCGAAGACTGACCTGCAGGTGGCTGTGGATTTGGCAGGTATGTACTCCAACCTTAACAACCGAGCAAAGTCGTACGTCTTCGTTGACCATCAGTATGGTCACAACGCCGAGCCGGCTGACCTCAACGTCACGCTTCCTGACGTATCTGTATACGGAAGCATGACCAATAATCCTACGGCGTCAGCCAAGGACTCTACGTCAACGGAGACCATTGCAAATGCTATACTGGCACAGCGCATGGGCATGGTGGAGGAAGGCAACTGGCGCAGCATCGTCAAGAACCTCAACGTCAGCTCGGCGAGTGTAGTGGACGGAGTGGAGGTGAGCAAGGATGGAAGCGTCAGCCTCACCAATGGTGCCACGCTCTCCACGTCGGTGGTGCTGGCAAAGCAAGGCGTAACAGGCGACAATACGTCGCTTCTCTACAACACCCTGCTATATGCAGACCCAAATGCCACGGACGCCATGGACGAGGGCAAGACAGTGGGCAGCGTGAAGAACGTCAGAGCGGTGAACGTCACGACGTGCGGCACGATGGAGAACATCGCCCAAGGCAGCGCCAACAACCGTGTGATGACACTTGCGGCAGGCAGGTCTCGTTACATAGTAAGCCGCTATCGCAACTGTCAGCTTAACGAGGACGACGCCGCAAACCTCGATCCTGAAAGCTCGAACAAAGAAGTGACAAAGGAATGTATTAGGAAAGTCGGACATGACCGTGACCTGCTCGGCAACAACCGTCTGCGCAACAATAATGTGGACAACGGATGCTACGAGACATGGAACATCACCGCAGACGGAAGCCATGTGACAGCCGACGACTATCCGCGTCCGTCATCCGTGGTTTACGTCCGCAAGGAATGCGAGCTTGACATAGAGCCTGACCTTTATCCGATGGGAAGCCTCTCATGGTTCAGCCCAGGCTTCGTGCTCCTCGAACATCATGCCGGACTGCGTGGCAACGACAATCAGATAGGACTTGTGCGCTATGCCGTGGAACGCGATCTCAAGGCACAGATGCCGCAACTCGTGGCTCTCCCCTTCAGCGTGAAGCAGTATGCTCCCGTCGTGAAGGACAACTACACCATCCGCACATACGACGGCGATACCCGATCACGCTATACATATAAATATAGCGACGTCAACGGCGATGCATGGAAGGAGTCAACAGGAGCTCCCGTCGGTACAGGTATGATGCTGGAAGCAGCAAAGGACATGACCGTGCGCTTCTATGGCGGAAGCCTGTTGGGCAAGACAGGATTCTTCAACACCGTCTCGCCGGCTGCCACCGACTACGTGGAGAACGGCGGCACTGAGATAGTGCTGACGCAATATAACCATCAGGACTCGTGGACGTCGTCGTCCGCCTCCGGCAATCGCTTTACGCATAAGGAGAACATGGGATGGAATCTCTTCGGATCGCCCCGTCTCTGTGCAACGAATCTCAGCGACATGGAGTACGGCCGCATCGTCTATTCTTATGAGAACGGCGCCTTCAAGGCACGCTCCACAGATCTCACGGCAGAGGGCGCAAGCGACGCTTACATACCGTCGATGGACGCTCTCTTCACGCAGACCGCCACGCTGGCGAAGGACAACAAGGAGAAGGTGGCGGTCAGCTATCATGGCCAGAGTCATGCAGCCGACTCCTTCTATGGTCAAACCGCACGCATGGCAGTGGCAATAAGCGGCGCGGACACACGCTCGGCTGATGATGAGGCTGACGAAATGGTGTTCAACGCCGTCAGTCCGGAATATTCGCACGACTACTTCGACCTTGGTACGGACGGCGTGAAATGGATGGAGAGGGACAAGGCACAGGTGTATGCCGTACGCGACGGCGCACGTTATTCGCTCCTCTCCGCCGTTAACGAGCAGGGAGCCGTGGCTCTCGGCGTTTCGCTTCCGTCTGCAGGAATGTATGCGTTGGACGTGCCCGAGGGTTGTGACCGCGACGGCTATGAGGCAGTGCTGCTGAAAGACAATGCCACGGGACGAGCCGTGGACCTTCTCGAAGGAGCCTACACGTTCGCCGCAGCTGAGGCAGGCGAGCAGAACACACGCTTCAGCATCTCCTTCCATAAGCTGACGGAGACGAGTGGAGTGGTGGTGAAGAAAGTGGCAGCGCGCCGCGTAAGCATCACTGGCTTACAGGAAGCAGACGACGTGCGAATCTATCTGCCCAACGGAATGATAGCCAATCAGCAGCGTGCCACCTCTGACAGCCTTACCATGTCCACCGGAACAGAGGGCGTAGTGATAGTGGAAGTGACGCGAAAAGGCACGCAAGTCTGCGTAAAGCGCGTGGCGCTGTAGCTCACACCGCGTCCGAAGCGCATATTCGTCGATAGAGACAATGAATGACAGTCAAAGACAGGCTTTCCTGCATGTTGACAGTCATTCATTGTCTCTATTTGCGTTAAATAACTTTAAAACTTCTGATTCGTGAGCCTCTCAGTTTTTATATGTAATAAATAATGAGTAATTTTGCGGACCGATTATTCGGGGATACACTTAGAGTCCCCTGCATGAGGGTGTTAATAGCGTTCGCTAAAGAATAGGCCAAGCGGCGTGGTTAGTGAATCGCTCGTGCAAAAAAAGAAGAAACGTTTTTTAGTAGTAATTTTTAAATTAAACAATGAACACTTTAAGTTACAAGACTATTTCCGCTAACAAGGAAACAGCTAAGAAGGAGTGGGTGGTAATCGATGCCACAGACCAGGTAGTAGGTCGTCTCTGCTCTAAGGTAGCAAAGCTCATCCGCGGAAAGTACAAGCCCAACTTCACTCCTCACGTAGACTGTGGAGACAACGTTATCATCATCAACGCAGCTAAGGCTGTCTTCACTGGTAAGAAGGAGACAGACAAGGTCTACACACGTTATACTGGCTATCCTGGTGGACAGCGCTTCAACACTCCCGCTGAGCTTCGCAAGCGTCCGGACGGCATGGACAAGATCATCCGTCACGCCGTAAAGGGCATGCTCCCCAAGGGCCCGCTCGGTCGTCGTCTTATCGACAACCTCTATGTATATGACGGTACAGAGCACAAGCACGAGGCACAGCAGCCGAAGGCTATCGATATTAACCAGTATAAATAAAGCAAGAAGATGGAAATGATTAATGCAATTGGTCGCCGTAAGAGTGCCGTAGCTCGTGTATATCTCACAGAGGGCACCGGTAAGATCACAATCAACAAGGTAGAACTCGCTAAGTACTTCCCATCAGCAATCCTGCAGTACGTGATTAAGCAGCCGCTGCTCTTGCTCGGTGCGGAAGAGAAATATGATATCAAGTGCAACCTCGACGGTGGCGGCTTCACAGGTCAGAGCCAGGCTCTCCGCCTCGCTATCGCCCGTGCGCTCGTAAAGGTTGACGCAGAAGACAAGAAGGCTCTCAAGGCACAGGGCTTCCTCACTCGCGACTCTCGTGAGGTTGAGCGTAAGAAGCCGGGTCAGCCGAAGGCACGCCGTCGCTTCCAGTTCAGCAAGCGTTAATATTCGGACACTGGCTGACACACATTATTATATATGTGTGGCATGAAGCACAGAACCCGAAGTTTAGCATCCAAACCCATAAGACCGAAGAGTGTCGTTCACAATTCGTTACTCATGGGCTGGTTCAATTCAACTAAAAGGAAAGTAAACAAATTAATCAGAACAAAGAAATGTCAAGAACTAATTTTGACCAGTTGTTAGAGGCAGGCTGTCACTTTGGCCACCTCCGTCGTAAGTGGAATCCCGCAATGGCTCCTTACATCTTCATGGAGCGCAACGGCATTCATATCATCGATCTGCACAAGACCGTAGCCAAGGTTGACGAGGCTGCTGAGGCTCTCAAGCAGATTGCAAAGTCAGGCAAGAAGATCCTGTTCGTCGCTACTAAAAAACAAGCTAAGGACATCGTTGCTGAGAAGGCAGCGAGCGTAAACATGCCTTACGTTATCGAGCGTTGGCCGGGCGGTATGCTCACCAACTTCCCGACAATCCGCAAGGCTGTTAAGAAAATGGCGAACATCGACAAGCTCATGAACGACGGAACATTCTCAAAGCTCTCTAAGCGTGAGCTTCTGCAGGTGACACGTCAGCGCGCTAAGCTGGAGAAGAACCTCGGTTCTATCGCTGACTTGACTCGCCTTCCGAGCGCTTTGTTCGTTGTCGACGTGATGAAGGAGAACATCGCAGTGAAGGAGGCTAACCGCCTCGGTATCCCTGTGTTTGCTATGGTGGACACCAACTCTGATCCCCGCAACCTCGACTACATCATCCCGGCTAACGACGACGCTAAGGATTCTATCGACGTTATCCTCTCAGCTTGCTGCGGTGCTATCGCAGAGGGTCTTGAGGAGCGCAAGGTAGAGAAGGCTGACGAGAAGGCAGCTGCTGAGCAGAAGGAGGGCAAGGCTCCCCGTAAGGCTCGCAAGGAGGAGACTCCTGCTGAGAACGCAGAGTAATCTTACATAAATAATATAAAGATCGGAAATTCTTTAATTCGTAAATCCAAGGTTTTAGAATGGAGAATTTCCGATTTTTGGGTTAAAGGCGTTATCCCCCAAGGATGTCAGCGCGAAGACCCGACCCCAACAGATAATAAATATTAATTACTAAATAATAAATTAACAAAATGGCTATTTCAATTGAAGACATCAAGAAACTTCGTGCCATGACTGGTGCTGGTCTTGCAGACGTAAAGAAGGCCCTCACTGAGGCAGAAGGTGATTTCGATAAGGCAAAGGAGTTGCTCCGTGAGCGTGGACTCGCTATCGCTGCTAAGCGTTCTGACCGCGAGACATCTAACGGTTGTGTTCTCGTTAAGAACGTTAACGGCTTTGCTGCCATGATCGCTCTCAAGTGCGAGACCGACTTCGTTGCTAACGGTGCTGACTTCGTTAAGCTTACATCTGACATTCTCGACGCTGCCATCGCTGCAAAGTGCCACACTCTCGACGAGGTGAAGGCTCTCAAGCTCGGTGAGGGTGACGTTCAGGCTGCTGTTACACAGCGCTCTGGTATCACTGGCGAGAAGATGGAGCTCGACGGCTATGAGGTACTCGAGGGTGAGAACATCCAGGTTTATGACCACATGGGCAAGCACACTCTCTGCACAATGGTACAGCTCAACCAGAACAACGAGGACGCTGGTCACAAGGTAGCTATGCAGGTGGCTGCTATGAAGCCTATCGCTCTCGACGAGGCTTCTGTTCCCCAGGCAGTTAAGGATGAGGAGTACAAGGTTGCTGTTCAGAAGACTAAGGAGGAGCAGGTAGAGAAGGCAGTTGAGGTAGCTCTTAAGAAGGCTGGTCTCAATCCTAACCACTTCGACTCAGAGGACCACATCGAGTCAAACCAGGGTAAGGGCTGGATCACAGCTGAGGACGTTGCCAAGTTCCGCGAGATCAAGGAGACTGTCTCTGCAGAGAAGGCTGCTAACCTCAACGAGAACATGATCCAGAACATCGCTAAGGGTCGTGTAGGCAAGTTCCTCAAGGAGAACTGCCTCGTTTGCCAGGAGTTCCAGTTCGGCGACGGCGACAAGCAGAGCGTTGCTGACTACCTCAAGAAGCAGGACAAGGAGCTGAAGATCGTTGCTTACAAGCGCTTCACTCTCGCTGCTGAGTAATTCGCGTAATTACACACAAATCATTATACGAGCCGTGAGGAGTGGAAACTCTTTCACGGCTTTTTCTTTAAATATATCCTGTACAACCGATTACTGAAAGAAGAAATGAAGATTTTTGCTGTAGGTATGAACTACCTCGAACACAATAAAGAGCTACATGGAGCGTTATATAAACCGGAGAGTCCTGTGATTTTCCTCAAGGCGGACTCGGCTCTGCTTAAGGACCACAAGCCTTTCTTCATCCCTGACCACCTCGGACGCATCGACTATGAGACCGAATTGGTGGTGAGAATATCGAAGTTGGGAAAGACCATCCCGCATCGATTCGCACATCGTTATTATGACGCCATCACCGTTGGCATCGACTTTACGGCGCGCGAGCTGCAGCAGAAGCTGCGCGAGGAAGGCAAGCCCTGGGACCTCTGCAAGGGATTCGATGGAGCTGCCGCCATCGGCGAGTGGGTGCCGGTGGAGAAATTCCGCGACATCCAAGCCATACATTTCCATCTGGACATAAACGGAAAGACGGTGCAGGAGGGATGCACGTCGGACATGCTCTACAAGGTGGACGAGCTTATCGCCTACATCTCACAGTACTTCACGCTCAAGACGGGCGACATCCTCTACACGGGAACGCCGGCAGGAGTGGGTCCGGTCCATATTGACGATAAGCTGGAAGGCTACGTTGAGGACCGTAAGGTGCTGCAGTTCAACTGCAAGTAACGCCCCGCCACAATTCTTATTTTTATCAGAACAAAACGAAACACACTACTATGCGCAAAGCCATAATGCTGATTACGCTGGTCATGACCGCCATGCACGCCATGTCGCAGCAGTTCATACATCTTACTGACGAGGAGCTACGGATTGACTCGGTGAGCGTCCCGTCCTACACGCAGACCACGCCCCTTGACGGAGCGTGGCGCGACTCATCGTATGTGGTCAGCATTGTGTATCCCGAGTTCAGGGACATGACTGCGCAGGAAGCCACCGACTATCTTCGTCATAACGACGTCAGACCCGGCAGTCTGCCCAGTCTGCATACTGCGGTATCGTACGACCGCAAGAGTCCGTCGCTCTATACGTCGTTCTGCCCCGTGGTTTTCCGCGACGGCAAGTATCAGGTGCTCACCAGCTTCATGCTCCGTCGTGAGGCGAAGGCTACGTCCACTGGCGAGACAGAGACCGTGGAGCCAGCCAAGCGTTACGCTGCCCACAGCGTTCTGCGCAAGGGCGATTGGGCAAAGATACGCGTGCCGTCCACCGGAGTATATCAGATTACGGAGTCGCTCATCCGTCAGGCAGGATTCTCCAATCCCTCCAAGGTGAAGATTTACGGATATGGAGGCAATCTGCACAGCGAGGTGCTCACTCCTTCAGACCTCATTGAGAAGGACGACCTCAAGGAAGTGGCAACGTGCGACGTGGGCGGAAAGCGCCTCTTTTATGCCCTCGGCCCCGTTTCGTGGGAGAACAACAAGTCGGAACGCCGCACCCGCAACTATTTTTCTGACTATGGATATTACTTCCTTACGGAGAGTGACGGCGATCCGTTGAAGGTGGATTCGGCAGCCTTCGTGTCCTCGTTCTATCCCTCACCTTATTATTATCACGACCTTTACGAGAAGGACGGACATGCCTGGTATCCAGGCGGACGCAATCTTTATGACCCTACAGCCGTAGCTGCGGGTGGCACTTACACGGCAGAGCTTGCCGCCAACCCCAATGCCAGTCAAGCTGTGCTTTCCGTGAACGTGTCGACGAAGACTGGATGTAAGGTGCAGGTGGCTTTCAACGATTCCATCGTGGGCACGATTTCGCCGAAAATCAGCAACTCAGACTATGATTTCGGTGCAGAACAAGCAGCCTCCTTCAAGGTGAAGAACCTCTCCAATGAGAAGAATATCGTCAAGTTAACCGTACTTTCCGCACAGTCGGCATCGTCACCGATGCGCCTCGATTACGTTTCGTTGGCTTACGATAATCCCCAGCCGGCTCCAGATTTGAAAGCTGCAAACATCCCCACACCACAATATGTATATCGCATAACCAATCAGGATCATCATGCCGATCCGCAGGCAGACATGGTGATCATCATCCCCACATCGCAGAAGCTCCGTCCGCAGGCAGAGAGGCTGAAGGCTTACCGTGAGCAGAAAGACTCGTTGAGAGTGAACATTGTGCCGGCTGACGAGCTTTACAACGAGTTCAGCAGTGGCACACCGGACGTGTCGGCGTACCGCCGTTATCTGAAGATGCTCTACGACCGCGCCACCACCGCAGCCGACCAGCCGCGTTATCTTGTCCTCTTCGGCAACAGCGTCTGGGACAACCGTATGCTTACGCCTGCCTGTCGCAGCCTTAATCCCGACGACCACCTCCTCGTCTTCGAAAGCGAGAACTCACTCAACAAGGTGACTTGCTATATGGACGACGGCTTCCCATGTATGCTTGACGACGGAGAGGGTGCCAAGCCGCTCTCTGTAGACAAGCTGGATGTGGCTGTAGGACGCTTCCCCGTCAATACTGTGGAGGAAGCGAAGGTGATGATTGACAAGATGATGGCGTACGAGGCAAATCAGAATGGTGGCGCATGGCAGAATACCATAATGGTTATGGGCGACGACGGCGACAGCAATCAGCACATGGAAGACGCCAATAGAGTGGCTGACCAGATTATATCAGTCCATCCAGGATTCTATGTCAAGAAGGTTATGTGGGACTCGTACACCCGTGAGACCACTGCGTCAGGCAATTCATATCCTGAAGTTACGAAGCTTGTAAAGGCGCAGCAGGAGCAGGGAGCGCTCATCATGAACTATGCCGGACACGGTTCGGAGATTCAGATATCGCACGAGAAGGTTCTGCGAATCAACGACTTCAAGTCCTTCACCAACACCAATCTGCCGCTTTGGGTGACGGCGTCGTGCGACATCATGCCCTTCGACGGTGTGGACGAGACCATCGGCGAGACGGCTGTGCTCAACGAGAAGGGTGGAGCAGTGGCGTTCTACGGCACCACACGTACCGTATATGCCAGCCAGAACACCCGCCTTAACCTCGCGTTTATGAAGCACGTGCTCACCTATGAGGACAACGGACGCCCCATTACCATCGGCGAAGCCCAAAGAAGAGCCAAGAATATGAATTCGGATTCGGGCTTTGCTAAGAACTCGCTACAGTACTCGCTGTTCGGCGATCCTGCCATGCGACTGAACTTGCCGACCGCGCAAGTGGCAATCGACTCCATCGCAGGGGTGGACGTCACGGACGGAAAGAATGCGCATATAAAGGCAGGACAGGTGATAACGGTCACAGGACACATTGTCGATAATGACGATTTCAGCGGCAAGGTGAGCCTCACGGTTCGAGACAACCTTGAGAAAATCGTCACGCGAGGCAATACTGCTTCAGAGAAAGACTATGTAGGACCGTTCACATACACCGACCGCACGAAGAAGATATTCTCCGGCGACAACGTCGTTAGGGACGGACGATTCCAGATAACCTTCGCCGTGCCGAAGGACATCAACTATTCCGGCGAGACCGGACTCATCAATGCGTTTGCCATCAACGACGACCGCACGGTCATTGCCAACGGCTATTCGGAGAACGTGATAATCGGCGGTAGCGACATTGCAGCCAACGACTCCGTGGGACCGTCAGTATATTGCTATCTCAATTCGCCTTCCTTCGTAAACGGAGGAGCCGTCAATCCCACGCCTTACTTCGTGGCGGAGATAAATGACAAGGACGGCATCAACGTCTCTGGTTCGGGAATCGGACACGACATGCTGCTCATCATCGACGGCAAGCAGACACAGACATACACACTGAACGACAACTTCAGCTTCGATTTCGGCTCGTACACGTCAGGCACCACTTACTACGTAATCCCCGAACTGGCGGTAGGAAAGCACAGTCTGAAGTTCCGCGTGTGGGACATTCTCAACAACGTCACGACGTCAGAGCTGCAGTTTGAGGTGAAGAAAGGCGTCAAGCCCTCGTTCTCCGTCAGCTGTACCGACAATCCTGCACGTGACAACACCACCTTCATCATTGCGCACGACCGCAACGGAAGCGATGTCAGCGTGACGCTTGAGGTGTTCGACATGAGCGGCCGACTGCTCCTCAGACGACAGGAAAGCGGCGCCAGCAACGGTTCGCTCTACACGATGAACTGGAATCTGGACCTCGACGGAGGCGCAAAGCTCCAGACCGGTGTCTATCTTTATCGCGTTCTGCTCACCGCAGACGGAGCCACAACAACGTCGAAAGCCAAGAAACTTGTTGTGATAGGCAATAAATAACACATAAGAACGTTTTAATAATAAAACAAGAAAGACTAAAATAAGAATGAAGCAAGACATAAGACTCGCGGCCATTTCGCTATTAGCCTTGATGGCATTGCCATCTATAGCCGACGAAAAGAAGGATATGTTCCGTCCGGAAAACGCTTCCGTGACGTCACAGTCGATAGCGCCTGACGCAAGGGCAGGCGGTATGGGCGACATCGGTGCCGCCACTGACCCTGACGTCATGTCGCAGTACTGGAACCCTGCCAAGTATCCATTCAGCATCTCACGTGCAGGAGTGGCGCTCAACTATACCCCGTGGCTGCGTCAGCTTGTCAGCGATATGGACCTTGCCTGTCTCGCAGGATATTACCGCATCGGCGACTATTCAGCCGTTTCGGCGTCATTGCGTTACTTCTCGCTCGGTGAAGTCTACACCAATTCGGGCTCTACTAACGACAATTCGATGACCATCAATCCCTACGAGATGTCGATGGACGTGGCTTACTCGCTTATGCTTAGCGAGAAATTCTCCATTGCAGCTGCCGTGCGTTGGATTTATTCAGACCTTACATACGACTATAGCGACGACACATCGCCGGGATCAGCGTTCGCCGTTGACCTTGCAGCATATTATCAGAACTACATCAATATCGGACAGCGTGAGTGTCAGCTCGGTTTGGGTCTTGATATCTCGAACATCGGTTCGAAGATCAATTTCGGCGGTGACGACAATTCGGAGTTCATCCCTGCCAACCTGCGTCTCGGTGCATCGCTGATGATTCCCATTGATGAGTACAACCGCCTCACCATCGCAGCCGATGCCAACAAGCCTCTCGTCCCCACCATGCCTATCAAGGGCGCCAATGAGAGCGACGAGGACTTCGAGGTGCGCAAGCAGAAAGACTATTATGATCTGTCGTCCATCAGCGGCATCTTCAAGAGTTTCGGCGATGCGCCGGGCGGATTCAGCGAGGAGATGCAGGAGATACGTTGGAGCGTAGGTGCTGAATACGTCTATAATGACAAGTTCGCGCTGCGTGCCGGTTATCATCACGAGTCGGAGAACAAGGGTAATCGTAAGTACTTCACAGTGGGTGCAGGATTCAAGATGAACGTATTCTCGCTCGATGCAGGTTATGTTATAGCCACGGCAAAGTCGAACCCGCTCGACCAGACACTACGTTTCACGCTGTCCTTCGACATGGACGGCATAAAGGATCTCTTTAAACGCAGATAAAAATCATGAAGATAAGAACAGGATTCGGATATGATGTCCACAAGCTGGTGGAGGGTCGCGAGCTTTGGCTTGGCGGCATAAAGCTCGATTACGAGTTGGGATTGCTCGGTCATAGCGACGCTGACGTACTCATACATGCCATCTGCGATGCCTTGCTTGGCGCTGCCAACATGCGCGACATCGGCTATCACTTCCCCGATACTGCCGCCGAGACGCTTAACGTGGACAGCAAGATATTGCTGGCAAAGACCATTGACCTCATCGCCACAAAGGGATATCGCCTCGGAAATGTGGACGCCACGGTTTGCGCCGAGCGTCCAAAGCTCAATCCCCACATTCCGCAGATGCAGCAATGCTTGGCAGAAGTGATGCATACGGACATAGACAACGTATCCATCAAGGCCACTACAACGGAGAAACTTGGATTCACCGGACGTATGGAGGGCATCTCTGCATACGCTGTGGTGCTTATAGAGAAGGAAGACTAATGGGTAAAAGCAAAAGAGCAGGAGCTTCGGAAACGTCCGAAACTCCTGCTCTTTTGCTTTATATCCCATTTTATTCAGCTTTTTATACGCCGTTTTCCGAATACGAATGGCACGTATTTGTATAATGCCCAGACGAGTATTGCCGTCAGTATATATACAATAATGAAGACCGTCAGAACGGTCAGATAACACCCGTTATATGCAAAACCTAAGCGGTGAAGCGCCATGCTGACCGTCAAAGGCACGCCTCCGCAGAGAAAATAGAAGCCGAGCGAGCGTATTCCGGTCCACTCCATCAGGCGCATTCTTGGCAGACGCTTGCATATAAGTATCAGCAACGCTGCTCCGCAGACGGTGTCGAGCAGGAACATAGGATAGCAGTCGATGTTGATATACCATTCTGTCATGCTCACATCGTAATACATCTCCCACACCTTTATTCCGACAAACAGCACCGACAGCAGCCCTATGGCAAGCGGCGGGCGGTTTATACAGCCTTCGATAGCCTCCTCGTGCTTATGATAGGCATAGCCGATGCTGAGATAGAACATGGCTTGAAGGGCGTTGTCTGCCTGCCAAGGGAATGGCGGATCTCCCGCATAAGGCATAAGAGTGGAAGCGATAAGCCCGATGGTTCCCACTGCCAACAGCGCTATGGTCCTGCCTTTCGTCAGCCGTATGGCGATGCTGAACAGCAGTTCGGCAGTAAACAGCGCCGCCACAAACCACGAAGCCTTTCCCGATAACACATTGATAAGCATGTCAGCAATATTGAAGCTGAGTCCGTGCGCCAATGATTTGGGTAGCGCCATGGCTATGGTGAATATCAGGTAAGGCAGCAGAAGCCCCTTCATAATGGACCTTATCTTATTCTTCAGGCAGAATCCAGACCGCTTATACATCAGATATCCCGACAGAATGAAGAAGGCGGTAAGCGCATTCGGGACATACAGTTCGTAGGGCAGGACGTTGGTGTCTGAATAATAGATGTCCGTATGGTCATACAGGATGGCTGTCATACATATTCCACGCACAACGTCCACCCAATGTTTTCTCTTGCTGACCATCGCAGTTTCTGATTTTTCCATTTCTCTTATACGTTCTTTCCTTAACCGTTACGTCTCCATTATCCTCTTTTTCCTAAACCATTTGCAAGCCGAACGCTTCGACAAAGGCTGCAAATTCCTTCTGCTTTGAGAGTTCGTCGAACACCTCTTTCTTCGTCAGACGCTTCTTTATCTCCTCCGGTGCAGCAAGTCTGAGGTTTATTTGGATGTTGCCGTTATGCAACGCCAACGCCAACGTAGCGCGGATACGTCCCTTTATATTATTGATTTCGTCAAGGAGCAGCTGGTTGTCCGCCACGATTTCAATCTCCGGGAAGGCGATAATGCGTAGCGTGACGTTCTTCATTCGCGACGCCAGACCAATCATCTTCTTCGGCATACGGTTGCACATCGACAGCCATTGCAGCTCTAACATGTCCTGCGAGAATTCCTCGTTCTCGTCCTTGTTGGTCACCTCCACTTCCTTTTGGGCAGTCCTTTCCTCTTTCTTCTTCAGCGATTGGAAGGTTACGCCGAGTCCGGAAAGCTTCAGCGGTCTGCCCATTGGCGACGGCGAAGCGGCAGAAGCTGATGTCTGAGCACCTACTGGTGTTACCGGAGCTGTCTGAGCTATGCCCGAATTGGTTGCAGCTGCGCCCTCTTGCGGTGCAGCATGGGCGTTGTCAGCCGTCCCTTGCGGGTATGCAGCATTTGAGGAAGCAGCATTATCCGCTGCTCCCTGAACGTTTTCACCCGGAGCAGCCACCTGCTGGACCGCTTTATTCCGGGGCTTTTGAGTAAGAAGTCGGAACAGGATTTTCAGCTGTTTGGGGCTACGCCCCGCGCCATCCGCATCCTCCGGTTGCGTCAGCTGAGCCACCTGAATGAGCGTCAGCTCCACAAGCAGACGCTTGTTGCTGCTCTGACGGTAGGCGAGGTCGCACTGATTCATTATCTTCAGCGCCTGATAGAGGAACTTCACCGGGCACTTCTTAGCCTGTTCCTTATATTGTGTCTTCTGTCTTTCGCTCACCTCCAGCAGCTTAACGGTCGGCTCGTCCTTCGCCATGAGCACGTTACGTACGTGCGATGCAAGTCCGTTAATGAGGTTTCCGCCGTCAAATCCCTTCTCTATTACAGAGTTGAGCAACAGCATGATGTCGCTCACCTTGTTCTCCAGAGCGAGGTCAATGATGCGGAAGTAGTTGTCAGCGTCCAGTTCGTTGAGGTCTTCAATGACCTTGGCGTACGTGATGTTGCCCTGGCAGAAGCTGGCTGTCTGGTCAAAGATGGAGAGAGCGTCACGCATGCCGCCGTCAGCCTTCTCCGCTATCACCGCCAGCGCCTCCTCCTCGTAAGTGATGCCCTCCTTCTGCGCCACCATCTTAAGGTGTGCGATGGTGTTCTCCACCGTCATGCGCTCGAAGTCGTAAATCTGGCAACGTGAGAGAATCGTAGGCAGAATCTTGTGTTTCTCGGTGGTGGCGAGAATAAAGATGACATGCTTTGGCGGTTCCTCGAGAGTCTTGAGGAACGCGTTGAATGCAGCCGTGGACAGCATGTGCACCTCGTCGATGATAAACACCTTGTACTTGCCCACCTGCGGCGGGATGCGTGTCTGCTCCATGAGCGACTTTATCTGCTCCACGGAGTTGTTGCTGGCTGCGTCCAGCTCGAAAATGTTGTACGAACGCTGCTCGTTGAAAGCGCGGCAGCTCTCGCACTCGCCACATGCTTCGCCGTCCGCAGTGGGGTTGAAGCAGTTGATGGCCTTGGCAAAAATACGCGCACACGTCGTCTTTCCCACTCCTCTCGGTCCGCAGAACAGGTAGGCATGCGCCAGTTTGCCGCTCTTAACGGCGTTCTTGAGCGTCGTCGTAAGCGAAGCCTGTCCCACTACGGAGTCGAAAGTCATCGGACGGTACTTGCGTGCCGATACGATATAGTCTTCCATATAATGATATGCTAATACTGTTGTAGATGGTTTTCTATATACAAAAGTACTTAAAAATTCATACTTTCGTGTAAGAAAACGGAAAAATTGTAGTAAGTTTGCAGTCAAAACAGTAAAACAGATGAGTCGTTTAAAACCAATCCTTGACCTCATTAGCCACTACAAGTATGCTATAACCATCACCATTTGCGTGTTGCTCGTCGGCTTTGTCGATGAGAACAGCTTCATGCGCCGCACCCAACTGGAGATGCAAATCAGCGACTTGGAAAGCGAAATTGAGAAATACAACGCACAGAATGAGGCGAACATGAAGCAGCTCAAGGCACTCGGACAAGGTCCGGACGCCGTAGAGAAGATTGCGCGTGAACGCTATTTCATGCACACGGACGACGAGGACATCTTCGTACTTAGTGACGACCCCAAACCAAATAACGAAAATACAGATAATGATGAAACAGCTGAATAAGACACAGAGTGCGCTCTTCCTTATCGGTGGAGTGCTGATGGTTATCGGAGCAGGATGCTTCGCGTTTCTTTACGAGCAGCAAGTGGTGTGTTGGATCTACCTCGTGGGAGCATTGTTGTTCGCCACCATGCAGGTTTTGCAGACATACGAAGGTACTGATCCGACCGTAAAGCGCCTGAAGCGCATCATGACTTTGGCTGACTTCTTCTTCGTGCTATCCGGACTGCTCATGGTGGACAATGCCTACATGTGTCTGCGTGACTCCTTCACCGACTGCATCACCTACCTGCAGCTCATCTACAACAAGTGGGTGTTGTTGCTTCTTGTGGCTGCCATCCTCGAAATCTACACCATGCACCGCATCTCACATCTCCTTAAAAAGGAAGAAGACAGGCTGCCAGATTCTGAAAAAAATCTAAATTAAGAATAATCATCATTTAAATCTCATAAACAACCGCAATTTATTCGGCAATACGTTGTACCTTTGTGTAACAAAAAAAGACCGATACATTAGCATATATGAATAAAATACTCTACGCATTATTGATTGTCATGGCTGTTACGTCGTGCGCCAACTCGTATAATATACAGGGAACGTCAAATGTGTCTACACTTGACGGACGAATGCTGTATCTTAAGGTTCTGAAGAATAATGACTTCAAGAACATCGATTCGTGCGACGTCGTTCACGGACAATTCCAGTTCTGCGGAACATACGACACCGTACGCATGGCGAACATCTTTATGGACGACGAGAGCGTCATTCCCGTCGTAATAGAGAAGGGCGACATCACTATAAGGCTGGATAACACGCAGCAGACGGTAAGCGGAACGCCGCTTAACGACGAACTCTTCAAGTTCTTCAACCGCTATAACCAGATTAAGAATCAGGAGTCAGAGCTGCTCCACACTCACGACCGTGCCATCATGAACGGCAGCGACATGGAGATGGTCAATGCCAAGCTGCGTCAGGAGGCAATGAAGCTGTCTGAACAGGAGGACAAGCTCGTCACCACTTTCGTGACAGACAACTTCGACAACGTGCTCGGTCCGGGTGTCTTCTTCATGGTTACCATCGGCAATCCTTATCCGGAGCTCACACCGTGGATAGAGGATATATGGAGCAAGGCCACAGACAAGTTCAAGAACGACCCCTACGTAAAGGACTATTACGAGAAGGCGCAGGAGAACCAAGCCATCATGAATGGCATGAAGACGCCCGCGCAGCAAGCCCCAGACCCCTCAATGACCCAACAGCCGATGCCCGAGGGACCAACGCCTAACGAGATGGCGCAGCCGTCAGAAGCTCAGTAAGGTGCAAGAGCAGATAACAACAAGCAATAACGATAATAACGATAATAACGATAATAACGACAATACTCTTAATATGAAGACATTAATATACGGAGGAAAAGTCGTGGAAGAAGGCTGCTCACGCCTTGCTTCGGTCGTTGTCGACGACGACATCATCACAGACATCATCGACGGAACAGAAATGCCCCGTGGCAACTACGACAAGATCGTGGATGCCACGGGGTGTATTGTTTTACCCGGAGTGATTGACGACCATGTGCATTTCCGCGACCCTGGCCTGACACAGAAGGCTGACATCGAGACAGAGAGCCGTGCAGCCGCTTACGGCGGCGTCACATCTTACTTCGACATGCCCAACACCAAACCGCAGACCACCACCTTGGAGGCTCTGGACAATAAGATGGAGGAGGCTGCGAGACGTTCGCACGTCAATTACGGCTTCTTCATCGGTGCCACTAACGACAACATCGACACCGTTTGCGACATCGATCCGCACCGTGTGCCGGGCATAAAGCTCTTTATGGGCTCCAGCACGGGCAACATGCTCGTCGACAAGCGCGACGTGCTGAAGGCGCTCTTCCAAAGAGCCACCCTTCCCATCATGGCACATTGCGAGGACACCGACATCATAAACCGCAACATGGAGAAGGCGAAGAGCATGTACGGCGCCGACCCTGCCGTCATCCATCATCCCGAGATAAGGTCGGAAGAGGCTTGCTATGAGTCCACCCGCACAGCCGTAGAGCTTGCCACCGAAGCAGGAGCACGGCTCCACGTGGCTCATCTTACCACGGCGCGCGAGCTGCAACTCTTCGGCAACAACCCGCGCATCACGGCTGAGGCTGTCATTGCCCACCTCTTCTTCTCGTCGTCAGACTATGAGCGTCTGGGCACACGCATAAAGTGTAACCCTGCCATCAAGACCGTCAACGACCGCGACGCACTTCGCAAAGCTCTCTCCGACGGACGCATAACGACCATCGGCACAGACCACGCGCCACACCTCCTTGCCGACAAGGAAGGCGGATGCGCCAAGGCAGCGTCAGGTATGCCGATGATTCAGTTCTCGCTTGTGGCAATGCTCGAGCTTGTTGACGAGGGCGTGCTGACCGTCGAGCGCCTTGTGGAGCTGATGTGCCACAATCCTGCCCGACTTTTCAGCGTCAGCAAGAGAGGATTCATCAAGAAGGGATATAAGGCGGACATCGCCATCGTAAAGGCTGGCGAACCTTGGACCGTCACACCCGAGACCATACAGAGCAAGTGCGGATGGAGCCCGATGGATGGTCATGCCTTCCGCTGGCGCGTCGTCAGCACCATCTGCAACGGTCGCATGATATACGACAACGGCACGTTCGACGGTGAAAGCCGTGGCGAAGCACTGGTGTTCAGAACGGACGAAACGGCTTAAAGCATGACTGAGCGAAAAGATTATGCCATAAACTCACTGCGTCCGTACATCAACTGGCTCTACTTCTATCATGCCTGGGGGCTTTCCGGCAAGCCGCAAGCCGAGAAGGACAAGATGCGTAAGGAGGCAGACCGAATGCTCGACGTGCTGGACGCTCGCTACAAGACGCACGCCGTCTTCGGTGTGTTCGACGCCAACAGCGACGGCGACGACATCATCGTGGGCACCGTGCGCATGCCGATGCTCAGACAGCAGTATGTGGCTGACGCATCCGGACCATATCTCTCCCTCGCCGACTTTGTCAGACCTCTCTCGTCCGGCGTGAAGGACAAGGTGGGAGCCTTTGCCACCACCGTGGACACGGAGATGGAACACGACTATCTGAAGGACGACTTCAAGCGGATGCTCGTCCAGACGTTGGCGGACCGCTTGGCGGAAGCCACGGCTGAGGTGATGCATCTGGAGGTGAGAAAGACCTATTGGGGATATGCGCCCGACGAAAATCTCTCCATAAGCGAGTTGCTGCGTGAGGATTTCCAAGGCATACGTCCCGCCGTTGGCTATCCCTCCATGCCCGATACGAGCATGAATTTCCTCATCGACTCCTTGATAGACATGAAGCAGATAGGGATTAGGCTGACGGAGAGTGGGGCAATGAAGCCGCACGCCTCTGTCTCCGGGCTGATGTTCGCACATCCGCAGGCGCATTACTTCGACTTGGGCAAGATAGGCGAGGACCAGCTTCGCGACTATGCGCATCGGCGTGGCATACCCGTGGAACTGGCAAGACGCTTCCTTGCGGCAAGATTGCAATAGGCGGTGCCTGTTGCAGTTTTGAATTTTGAGTTTTGAATTTTGAATTAATAGATGATAGCAAGAATATCAATAATAATACTGCTGGTCACGCTTCTGCCTGACATTTATATGTATCGCAGATACGTGAAGCGCAGGTTGGGGAACGTATGGGCACGCATTGCGTGGTGGCTGCCGACGCTGCTGATAACGGTTTCCACCATCGGCGTGTCGCTGACGCGCGACTTCGCCCCGCACAACCTCACCCTCTTCAACACCTACCTCTTCATCACCGCCCTCGTGGTGCTGCCGAAGCTCACCTTCGTGCTGTGCTCATTGGCAGGACGACTGGCAAGGCGCATGCTGAAGCTCCGTCGCAATTGGGGCAATTACGTAGGACTTGTCCTCGTGCTTGCCGAACTCTACATCCTCTTCCACGGCACGATGGTGGGCACCGACCGTCTGAATGTCCGTCAGGTTACCATCGAGTTTGACGACCTTCCTAAGGCGTTCGACGGCTATCGCATAGCCCAGTTCACCGACGTGCATCTCGGTTCGATGAAGGACGAGTTGATGTTGCGTGCCGTCACAGCCATTGACGACATGCGTCCTGACCTCATCGTCTTCACCGGCGACATCCAGAATATGGGTCCTGACGAACTGCCTCGCTTCGCGCAGACCCTCAAACGCCTGAAGGCAAGGGATGGCGTGATGTCCGTACTCGGCAATCATGACTACAGCCGCTACGTAAATGTGTCGCCAGAAGAAGCTCTGCGCAACGAGCGAATGACGCGTGACTTTGAGACTTCCGTGGGCTGGCAGCTGCTTCTTAACGACAACCGCATTGTCCGACGCGGCTCTGACTCCATCGTCATAGCCGGAGGAGAGAACGACGGACGCCCGCCGTTCCCTGCCAAGGCAGACCTCAAGAAGGCCATGCGCGGCATCCACGCCAAGTCGTTCGTAGTGATGCTACAGCATGATCCCTCTGCATGGCGCCGCCACATACTGCCGCAGACCAATGCGCAGCTCACGCTCAGCGGACACACGCACGGAGGACAGATCAGCCTGTTCGGACTTCGCCCGACAGAACTTGTAGGGAAGGAAGACGACGGACTCTACGCCGAAGGCAAGCGCAAGCTGTTCGTCTCCACAGGACTCGGAGGATTCATCCCCTTCCGCTTCTATATGAATCCGGAAGTGGTGGAGATAACATTGAAGAAAACCAATAAGTAATCATCCTAAGATAATAAAAAAGAAACATCATGAAATATCTATATCGACTTTATCAGCTGTTCATAGCCCTGCCGCTCATCGCCGTCTACACCGTGCTGACAAGCTTTGTGGTAATCATCGGTTGTGCCATCGGCAACGGTCACTTCTGGGGATATTATCCCGGCAAGCTGTGGGCACAGTTCATCGTACGTGTGCTTCTGCTGCCTGTGAAGGTGGAAGGCCGCGAGAATCTCAAGAAAGGCCAGTCATACGTATTCGTGGCTAACCACCAAGGCTCCTTCGACATCTTCCTCATCTACGGCTTTCTCTGCCGCAACTTCAAGTGGATGATGAAGCGACAGCTGCGCCAGATACCCTTCGTGGGCAAGGCATGCGAGTCTGCCCACCACATCTTCGTGGACAAGCGCGGACCGAGCCGCATCCGCGAGACTTACGACAAGGCTCGCCGCACCCTTCAGGGAGGCATGTCGCTCGTGGTGTTCCCCGAGGGAGCACGCACGTTCACGGGTCACATGGGAGTGTTCAAGCGTGGCGCCTTCATGCTTGCTGACGACATCGAGCTGCCCGTAGTGCCCCTCACCATCAACGGCTCGTTTGACGTGATGCCAAGGATGCGCGACATGAAGTGGGTGACATGGCATCCGCTGAAGCTGACCATCCACAAGCCCATCATGCCTATAGGCAAGGGCAGCGACAACATCAAGCACCTCGAAGAGGAGAGCTATAAGGCTGTGATGTCAGCCATAACGCCCGAATATCAGGGATTCGTGGAGAACCCTGACCAGTAGAAAACATAGTGATTTAGAGTGGAAAAGCATGAGTGCGTATGCACAATATTTGCATTTCTAACGTTCAATACTACGAGTTGAGCGCACAACAAAATCTTTGGTGCGAAATTCGTGAGTTTTGAGCGGGTTGGGCTATCTTATTTATATACAGAGAGTTATAAGGATATTGGCAAGATAGTAAAAGAAAAACAAGCGTTAAAGTGGCCTAACAATGAGTCATAGAGCCACTTTAGCACTCTTATACATCCACTCTTATATAGCTATAGAGCCACTTTTGCCTCCCAATACTTTTACTGTTGGAGTGCAAAAGTGGCTCTATAGCATATTAAGGTGTAGTGTGACGCCATAAAAACCTCCAAAATCCCCTTTCCGAATCTCCAGAATCAATTTTTTTTTGTAACAGATTCTTACCGCTTGTACGATATTTGCATGATAAAGTGTCAACGTTTGTTTTATTAAAGTAAGATTTGAGTGTATCTGTTATATTCTCAATTGAATTTAGTAATTTTGCAAGAAAAGAAATAAAGATAGATAGAACTATACTCCCTAACCAAACAGATAAGCAATAAAAGAAAACGATACCCCTATGATGGTAGCAGAGGATATTTAAAATAATCAATTATGGACTATAAAAAGAAATTCACTATACTGGAACTACAACAAATGCGTGAGTCAGAAGACCATGTAGAGTTCAAGAAAGGAGAAGGAGGCAACGTTTCCTATAATGGTAAAGGTAAAGATAAACCAAACGAAAGAAGACGTTGCATTCTTGGTTATGTAGCTGCACTATGTAATGAAGGAGGAGGTCGTATCGTGATTGGTATGCACGATAAGCATCCTCATGCAGTGACAGGCACAACTCAATGTATGAATGGAATTGGCCAATTGGAAAGCGATATTTATAGAGATATGGGAATACGTCCTTTTGTTTACGAACTATTTGAGAATGTAACTAATAAACGAGTTCTTGTTATTGAGATTCCAGGTCGTCCTACTGGTAAAGTGTTTAAATTTGAAGATGTTGCTTTGATGCGTGTTGGTGAAGAACTAAAGCCAATGGATGATAAGACTTATATCAGTATAATCCAAGAGCAAGAACCAGATTTCTCTGAACAGTATTGTGAAGAAGCTTCTTTTGACGACCTTGATCCTAATGCAATAAGCATTTTAAAGGAGAAGTATGCAAAAAAACAGAAAAATCCATCATTCAACTCTTTGAGTGATAGACAAGCATTAAGCGATCTTCATCTCATTAATGGGGAAAAGGTTACAAATGCTGCTGTGTTATTAGTCGGTAAGGAGACCTTTTTGAATAAGGTGTTTCCTCAGGCAAAGGTTATGCTTGAGTATAGGGGTACAGAGGCACAGATAAACTTTGACAATAGAATTTCATTTGGGCAACCATTCTTTCTATTGATTGACAGGTTATGGGAGACTATCAATTTAAGAAATGGCTCCTTTCCGGTGAGAGAAGGCTCCTACATTTTTGATATTCCGTTCTTCAATGAGGATGTAATACGTGAAATTGTAAATAACGCTTTTGCACACCGTGATTACAGAAGAAATAGTGAAATCGTTATAAAACAATACCCACATAAACTGGCTATCCAAAATGCTGGAGGTTTTCCACAGGGAGTGAATCTTGACAATCTGCTCACCGTCCCAAGTACTCCAAGAAACAGACTTCTTGCTGATGTTTTGTCAAAGACAGGTGTGGTTGAACGTTCTGGTCAAGGTATGGATAAGATATTTCTGTACACACTTTCAGAAGGTAAGCCAGCTCCTGATTATTCTCACAGTGATGACTTTACGGTTACCGGTGTTCTGTTTGCAACAGTTAAGGATAAAGCTTTCGCTATGTATGTGCAAGGGCTACAGAAAGAATTGCCTGACGACAAGAAGCTTACCGTTTTTGATGTATTAGCTATGTGTGAAGTTAGAGATGGTGCTAAACATCCTACAGATAGACAAATTGCACAGAAGCTTGAACAGATGGGATATTTGGAAAAGCATGGTAAGACAAATGCTCAGTATTATATTTTACCTCGTGCTTATTATGAGCTGTCTGGTGATATTGCGAAGTATTCTCTGATCACAGATTGGGATATCCATCAGGTGTGGAATATTATTTATCCTTTCCTCGTGAAATATGGTAAAGCTAAGAAATCAGATTTTGTCACATTGTGTGGTTGTCATTTGTCAGATAAACAACTTAGAAGATTCATTGATGAATTGAAATCTAAAGGTATGCTTAAAACTGAAGGAGAACGTGGACAGATGGTTTACATGATAGGAGACTCATATTTAGAAAGCAACGAGATTATGAATAAAGCCATAAAAATTGGACTTAAAGAGATGATAAACAAAGGTGAAATATGAAAGGGCGAATGAAAAGGCGAATAACAATTTCACTTTAAGTGTTTTTGATAATCATAAATATTCTATAGTGTTGTACGCCAATGGTTTGTAAAGGGCGGATAAAAGGGCGAATGCTATAATAAAAGGCTTTACATTAGGGTTTACAGTAACATACTCTCAAAACCCTAATGTAAAGCCTTTTATTTTAACGCGATTTGGTTTGTGTCCATAATCGGACTATGGATAGATGTTTTTGTAAAAGCATCAGTCTGATGCAGCGTTATTACTTCACTACAACCTTCTTTCCGTTCACCACGTAAACGCCCTTGTTGAGGTGCTTCACGTCTACGCGTGCGCCCTGCAGGTTGTATACGCGGTCTGTCTGGTTGAGGCTGTCAGCTGTGATGCCGCCAATGGCTGTTCCTGACTCGTTGATGACAACGAGAGTGTATGAAGCCGAACCTGCGAAGAAGTTGCGGTCGCCGGCGAAGGCGGCTGTGATGGTGGTCTCGCCCTCACCGAGGAGAGTGATGGTCTGTGATGTGGCGCTCACGATGGCTACTTCAGGATTAGAAGAGCTGTAGACAACGTCCAGGTTGTTGGGGTTCTGGAGTTCCATGCCGTTAACATTGTTTCCTTCCATGATGTTCACTTTGAGAGACTCCTCAGCGAAAGCCAGTCCTGCCTCCTGACGTGAGTCCTTCACGTTGAGCGTGTAGCTTGCTTCTGCAGCCTTGTGAGTGGCGTCGCCTGCGAAGGATGCTTTGATGACAGTAGTGCCGACAGCCTTCAGCGTAACGTTGCCTTCCTCGTCCACTGTGGCTACGTCCTCGTTGGAAGAAGCGTATGTAAGAGCGAAGTTGTTCGGATTGACGAGCGAAGCGTTCTTCTCCGTCTCGTCGTAGAGTTCGGCCTCCTTCTCTGTCTGCTCGTAAGCGATGCCGGCGTCGAGTTTCTCGACGAGGCGGAGAGTGTATGTGGCCTCAGCCGGGCTATAGTCGGCATTGCCTGCGAAGCGTGCGGTGATAACGGCTGAGCCGAGAGTGTTGCCGATAGCTACGGTGCCGTCGTTAGAGTCGATGAGCGCGAAGTCCTCGTTGTCGATAGAGTAAGTGATGGGGAGGTCGAGTGTGCTGCCGAGCTCGTTGGTAAGAGTGGCCTTCACGCCCTCAAACTTCGACTGTTCTCCGTCGTAAACCACATATTCAGCCTGCGGGAAGGTGAGGGTGGTGGGATCCTTCGGCTTGGCAAGCGGAGTGAGCTCGATGCTCTTCACGTACGAAACCTCATCACCGCCGGCGATGGTGAAGATGCCGTCGTAGTAGGGGATGTCCATGTATACGGTGCCGTTCTCGTCGTCTACGCTATACACGTCATCAAAATTCTCTTCGGGATAGTTGAGGCAGCCAAGCTCGATGCCATGACCAAGCTCGTACTTCACGGTCACGCGGTAGCCATAATCAAACTTCTCGAATACGGGTGATGTGATCTTGCCCTGCTTCTCCTCGTCCGTAGCAGACTTCTTCTTGAGCTGCAGCATACCGTTATACTGGTTCACCATGGCGTTGTGTACGGTGAATGTATAGCTGTCATTGTTGAGGTCGATGAATTCCACATCACCGTTGCTGTATTGATTGCCCTTGTTGATGCTGGCGAAAGCCTCGTCCTCTGAAGAGTCGAACACGATGGTCTTAGGATCAGCAGCGTGACGATGGCGTACATAATATGAAGCCGAGCTGGTGGTGAAGAGAGCGCCTTCGGCAGGAGCGAATGTAGCCGTAATCTTGGCTGTGCCATATTCCTTGCCGAATGTGAGAGCGCCTGTTGTGGCGTCCACGGTTACGATGGCAGGATTGCTGCTCTCGTAGGTAAGCGTGCCGTTGGCGAGCGCATCTGCGGGAGTTACGCTTGCTGTCTTGCCCTCGGGAGTTACGTCGCCTACATAAGTGAACTTGTTCTCGTCGATGCCCTCACCGAATGTGGTGGTGGTCTGAGTCTTCTTAGGAGCGTCAGCTCCCACAAACTCTATCTGAGAGATGTAGTATGAAGCAGTGGTGACGGTGAAGACAAACTGGCAGTCGGCCACCTGTGCCTCCTTGGGAAGCTCAACGGTGTATGTGTCCCATTCAGCCTTGGCCACGTCGCTGCTTTTGAATGTCTTTATATCTACGGCTGCAGCTTTGCCTAACTTGTAAGCCACTGTGAAATTCTGGCCTTTTTTGCTTCGTGTAAGGCTGATGTTCAGCTTGGTGTAAGCACCTGACATTGCAGGACTGGTGATGGAAGCATTCGACTGCAACTGTAGGCAATTCTTTTCCGAGTAAGCCAGGTTTGCCACCGTACCCGTCTTTGTCCAGCCATCGGGAAGTCCGTCAGCGAAACTGACGACTGTCTGTGCTCCGACTGCCGTACATAATGTGACGAGCAGCATGAGCGTCAATAAGCGTAGAGTTTTAACCATAATGTAAGTGTGTTTAGAGAGTTTATAATGTTTATATGCAAAATTAGATATTTTTTTTGTCATGCCAATTCTGTTAATGGTAAACTATTGCTAAAATATGCTTTCAGCGTACAAAGATGTCGGTTCCGACGCGAAAATACCCTATATATATAATGTGAAAACAGCAAAATCAAGATTTTTTCAAAAAAAGATGAAAAAAGTTGCTGAAAAGTTTGGAGGTTTCAGAAAAACCCGCTACCTTTGCAATCGCTTTTAAGAACAAAGCTTTTACGAAAGCAAAGCAATTAAGAGAGGGCGTTTAGCTCAGCTGGTTTAGAGCATCTGCCTTACAAGCAGAGGGTCGGCGGTTCGAATCCGTCAACGCCCACAACGGAACGGATAAGTCAAACGACTTGTCCGTTTTTTTTTGTTTATACGTTTCGCAGGATGCTGATAAGATAAACAGGAATTTATCAGCGAGGTAACTGTGTTAGGCAGGGCTTTGACAAAAACCTTTATCCACATGCCTTTTGTTGTCACAGTAGAAATTGTGTCTAAACTAAAGAATTACACGTCATATGTGTATTATAATGTTGTTTTATATAACCTTGTGTTTTTCTTTGTTTTTTCCGATTATGGGCGCGTGCTGTGCACAAATAAAAGGCTTTACATTAGGTTGTCGAGAACTGGTTCTCGTAAGACCTAATGTAAAGCCTTTTATTTAAATCCGATAGGATTTGCGCCCATAAGCGGATTGTGGAGTCAGTTTTTTGTTAAAGCCCTGCCTAACATAGCAGACTAACAGATAAACTGTAATTTGCTTTTTTTAGTTATGCACCAGCGTACCGATAGGTTCGCCGTCCATAACCTTCTTGAGGTTGCCCACGATGTCCATGTTGAATACGTAGATGGGGAGGTTGTTCTCCTTGCACATGGTTGTGGCGGTGAGGTCCATCACCTTGAGACCGCGAGTGTAGATCTCGTCGTATGTGATGTCTGCGAACTTTGTGGCAGTCGGATCCTTCTCCGGGTCAGCGGTGTAGATGCCGTCCACGCGTGTGCCCTTGAGCATAACGTCAGCCTCAATCTCGATGCCGCGAAGCGAAGAACCAGTGTCGGTGGTGAAGTAAGGCGAGCCTGTTCCGGCAGAGAAGATGCAGACGTAGCCTGCCTCCATTGCCTCAATGGCCTTCCACTTCGAGTAGAACTCGCCGATTGGCTCCATGCGGATGGCTGTGAGCACCTTTGTCTTAACGCCGATGGCGCCGAGAGCAGAGCTGAGAGCGAGCGAATTGATGACTGTGGCGCACATGCCCATCTGGTCACCCTTCACGCGGTCGAAGCCCTTGGAAGCACCGCTGAGGCCGCGGAAGATGTTGCCGCCGCCGATGACGATGCCTATCTGCACACCCATCTCGTGCACTTCCTTAATCTGCTGTGCATACTCGCCCAGACGAACGGGGTCGATTCCGAAACTCTGTTTGCCCATGAGGCTCTCGCCGCTGAGCTTAAGTAGGATTCTCTTAAATCTTGACATTTTTCTTTTATATGATTATGTTTATACGTTTCTGATTCGTTTTTTATCTCAGGACGAACCTTACTTCCTTGAGCGAGTAGGCGCGTTGCCGTCCGTTCTCGTCCGTAAGACGCAGCATTCCGTCCGTTCCGACGTGGTCAATGCTGGCGAGGAAGGTTTCGCCGGTGGCTGTGTCCTCGTAGCGGTGCAGGCCGAAGCGTCTGTAGAGCGCATTGTTATATTCGCTTACGATGGCGTCCTTGTCGCCTTCCACGACCCGTTGGTAATACGTTTCGAAAGCTTCGGCAAGCTCATTCGCCACTCTTTCTATCGGCGTATAGAGTCCGGTGATGTTGAGGAGCGATATGGGATTGGGCGCGTCGCTGCGGAATATCTCCTGATTGACGTTCAGCCCGATGCCGAAAATGCAGCGTGTGATTTCCTTTCCCGACACGGCAGTCTCGATGAGCGTGCCGCTTATCTTGCTGTCGAACCAATAGATGTCGTTAGGCCACTTCAGCTTTATGGCTCCGCAATAGTTGTCGAGCACGGATTTCACGGCGAGCGCACCAGCCATTGACAGCACGAACTGTTCGGTTATGCGCACCCCCTTTGGGCTTGTCAGAATGGACGTGAGCAGGTTTTCGCCCGGATTGCTCTCCCACGTGTTGCCCTTCTGTCCGCGTCCTGCCGACTGAAAGTCCGCCCTTACCATGACAAAATGGTCGGGGGCGGGAGTGGGACAGTCCTTCAGACAGTCGTTAGTGGACGTCGTGACGTCAAGGTGTATCATTTCTTTGTTCATGTCGGTGAGGATTTTTGTTGCTTAATAAACCAGGCACGGATTGAATGCGTCTTTCACATGCTCTATCTCCGCTACGTCCTTATTTCTGCCTACGATGGCTATAATGTCGAAGCGCAGCAGGTCAGCGATGTTGAACTGCTTGACGAAGGCGTTGGCGCAATATCCGATACTGCGTATCTTGCGTATGTCCACAGCGTCCTCCGGCTTGGTGATGATGTCGCCCGAGCGTGTCTTCACCTCTACGAACACCACCTCGTTGCCCTCCGGCGACCGTGCGATGATGTCGAGGTCGCGGTGGCCGAAGCGCCAGTTGCGCTCCATTATCTGGTAGCCGTTCTTTCTAAGGAAGTCGGCAGCAAGCTCCTCTCCCCATTTTCCCGTTTCGTTATGTTGGGCCATACGCTCGTTGTTTTTCGCAAAGGTACGGCAAAAAATCCGGTTAATCGAATCGAATGTATATTTATTTTATAATCATGTCAGCCCTCAGCTGCTGATTATATCAGCGGCATGCCGAGCCTCTTGCATTCCTCACGCATTTCCTTAGGCCAGATGCTTGCCTGTATTTCGCCGATGTGCGCTTTCTGGAGGAGCACCATGCAGAGACGGCTCTGACCGATGCCGCCGCCGATGGAGAGAGGCAGCTCGCCGTTGAGCAGACGCTGATGGAAGTAGAGCTTCTCGCGTTCTTCCTCGCCCTCTTCCTTAAGCTGGCGCAGCAGAGCCTCACGGTCAACGCGGATGCCCATGGACGATAGCTCGAAGGAGCGCTCGAGGACAGGATACCAGATGAGGATGTCGCCGTTAAGACCAGCGCGTCCGTTCTCAGCTACGGTGGACCAGTCGTCGTAGTCAGGGGCGCGTCCGTCGTGCTTCTTGCCGTCAGAGAGTTTTCCACCGATGCCGATGATGAACACGGCGCCGTATTCGCGGCAGATGGCGTCCTCGCGCTCCTTCGGTGTCAGCCCGGGATACATCTGCTGGAGCTCCTCGCTGTGTACGAAATGGATTTTCTCGGGAAGGAAAGGCTTGATGTTGTCATATGTCTCGCAGACGAGAAACTCGGTTCGTCTTATGGCAGCGTATATCCTTTTCACCACGTCGCGCAGGAAAGCAAGCGTGCGGTCCTCCTTGCGGATGACAGCTTCCCAGTCCCATTGGTCGACGTAGAGCGAGTGCAGATTGTCCAGCTCTTCGTCGGCACGGATGGCGTTCATGTCCGTATAGATGCCCGATCCCGGCTCTATGCCGTAGTCGGCAAGAGTCAGACGCTTCCATTTAGCAAGCGAATGCACCACCTCCGCCTTCTCGTCGCCGAGGTCTTTGATGGGGAACGTAACAGGACGCTCCACGCCGTTAAGGTCGTCGTTGATGCCGAGACCCTTCAGAACGAAGAGGGGAGCGGTGACGCGGCGCAGATGCAGCTCAGTGGCAAGGTTCTGCTGGAAGAAGTCTTTTATCAGTTTGATGCCCTGCTCGGTCTTGTGTACGTCGAGCAGGGCGGTGTAATGTTCGGGATAAATAAGTGTGCTCATATATATAATGTGTTTTGTCTTTAATTGAATAGATATAGGCAAATGTCGCCTTTAACGTGATGCAAAGTTACGTATTTAATTGTTTACTGACAAGCTGATGGCCGTGTTTTATTAGCAAAGTGTTTGTATTGTTGCTTTATTTATGTCGTTTGGGTGGATAAAACGAATGGATTGATTGCTTTTTATAACTTCGAACACGTTGATAATATGTCAATACTGTTAACATACGGTAACGTAAAGGTTAAACTTAGTTATTGTCGTGGTATCATAAAATAAGGTTTCGCCAAAAATTTCTACTTTTGTGAGTCATTTATAACAAGACCGATGGTTTTCAAATACGACTTTCTAATTATTGGCGCCGGTGTAGCCGGCATGAGCTACGCCTTGAAAGTGGCCCGCGCACACAAAGGAAAGGTGTGCATTATCTGCAAGACTTCGCTTGACGAGGCAAACACTTCGTTTGCCCAGGGAGGTGTTGCCTCAGTGACTAACCTCGCAGTCGACAATTTCGACAAGCACATAGAGGACACAATGATTGCGGGCGACTATATCTCAGACCGTGATGCTGTGGAACTGGTGGTGCGTAATGCTCCGGCACAGATAAAAGAACTGGTGAAGTGGGGTGTGAATTTCGACCGTAAGGAAGACGGCGAGTTCGACCTTCATCGTGAGGGCGGACACTCTGAGTTCCGCATCCTTCACCATGCCGACGACACGGGAGCTGAGATTCAGCGCGGCCTGATGGCTGCCGTGCGTGCTTGTCCGGACATCGACATTAAGGAAAACCACTTCGCTGTGGAGATTATCACACAGCACCATCTCGGAGCTCGCGTAACGCGCCGCACCCCACATATTAACTGCTATGGAGCTTACGTGCTCAATCCGGAGACTGAGAAGGTGGACACTTACTTGAGTAAGGTGACGCTGATGTGTACAGGTGGTTGTGGCGCCGTATACCAGACCACCACTAATCCTGTTATCGCAACGGGTGACGGCGAGGCTATGGTATATCGTGCCAAGGGAACGGTGAAGGACATGGAGTTCGTGCAGTTCCATCCGACGGCGCTTTATCATCCCGGCGAGACTCATCCCGCCTTCCTTATCACGGAGGCTATGCGCGGTTACGGCGGCATATTGCGTCTGCCTAACGGCGAATCGTTCATGGAGAAGTATGACAAGCGCCTCTCGCTTGCTCCGCGTGACATCGTGGCTCGCGCCATAGACAAGGAGATGAAGATACACGGTATCGACCATGTTTGTCTGGACGTTACGCACAAGAACCCTGAGGAGACAAAGAAGCACTTCCCGAATATATATCATAAGTGTAAGACTATAGGCATCGACATCACTACCGACTATATCCCAGTTCGTCCGGCAGCTCACTATATGTGTGGCGGCATCAAGGTGGACCTTAACGGACAGTCGTCCATCGAGCGTCTGTATGCCATCGGCGAGTGTTCTTGCACAGGACTTCATGGCGGCAACCGTCTTGCCAGCAACTCGCTCATTGAGGCTGTGGTTTATGCCGATGCTGCTGCAAAGCATTCATTGGAGCATATCGATGAGTATGACTTTAACGATAAGGTTCCGGCATGGAACGACGAGGGCACGATGACCAATGAGGAGAAGGTGCTTATCACGCAGAGCGTGAAAGAGGTGGGCGAGATAATGTCAAACTATGTTGGCATAGTACGTTCTGACCTTCGTCTGAAGCGTGCCTGGGACCGTCTGGATCTGCTCTATGAGGAGACAGAGGAACTGTTTAAGCGTGTGAAGGCAAGTCGTGACATCTGCGAGCTCCGCAATATGATTAACGTGGGCTACCTTATTACACGTCAGGCCATCGAGCGCAAGGAATGTCGCGGACTGCATTATACGACAGACTATCCGCTTCACGCCTACGACAAGAAATAAATCTTTCCTGACACAATACGTCTGCTTATGAAACAGAATGTTTGGTCTGTGGTTGTGGCTTGCGCCGCTTTCGCTCTGATGAGCTTCTGCGTCAGCAAGAACGCCATAAAGTACAATAAGGATGTTGCCGTAATCAATACGTCTTCAATAGTGAAGGCGCGTGGATATATGGGCAATACGCCAGTGAAGATTTTCGTTCGCAATAATAAGATAGTCAAGATTGAGTCGCTTCCTAATCAGGAAACTCCGGCTGTATTTGCCAAGGCAGAAGAGCTACTTAAGCGCTTCGTCGGCAAGTCGGTAGATGAGGCTTCAGCCATGAAGGTGGACGGCGTGAGCGGTGCCACATATTCATCAAAGGCTCTTATACAGAACGTAAAGGGTGGACTGAAGTATTATAAGGACAATAAGAAGTCTAAATAATCGGGGCGGTTTGTTTTTTATTAATAGGACAGGCTTCCATGATAAAAATGATAATGGCAAGCAGCAGCTCATGCAGCTGTAGCTTGCCATTCTTTGTTTTTCTTAATTACTACTAACCTTACATCTATGGACATTACTAACCTTACATCTATGGACATTGCAGACAACAATAACAATGTTCCTTCTGTGCTTGGCAGACAGACCAAGTGGGAGGACCTTTTCTTTTATCAGAAGGCTGACGTTATTTATCAGCTATCGTTTGTCTTCTGTGACAGATTCATCCATCTTTATAAGGACCGCACCCGCGATCAGGTCATTCAGGCTGCCCGTTCCTGCAAACAGAACATTGTGGAGGGGCTGGCTGACGGTGTGACGTCTTCAGAAATGCAGCTGAAGCTGCTGAACGTGGCGCGAGCTTCGCTGAAAGAGTTGCGTGAGGACTTTGAGGATTATCTCAAGTCGCGTCATCGCGAGTTTTATGTAGCGGGGGAGGAGCGTTATGACGTAATGCTTGATTACTGCAGCCGTCATAACAAGCTGAAGGATTATGAACCTTTCTTCCAGACATGGAGTGATGAGCAGATGTGCAATTATGCCCTAACGCTTTGCCACATGATAGACCGTATGATGATGTCTTTTCTGAAAAGGCTGGAAAGGGAGTTTGTGACGGAAGGTGGCATCAAAGAACGCATGCACAAGGCACGTACCGGCTACAGACAGCAGCAGGACGCTCGCCTCAAACAACTGGAGGCTGAGCTGCCTGTTATAAGAAAGGAGCTTGACGAAGCACGTGCCGCTGCCGAGAAATGGAAGGCTGCTTACGAAGACCTTAAGCAAAGAGCGCTTAAGGCATATTACAAGCAGCAGGAAGAGATAAAGAGGCTGAAGGACTTGCTGGGGGAGGAGGGGCTATAAGCCTTTCTGGCCTTTCTAGCGTCTCTAGCCTTTCTAGCGTCTCTAGCCCTTCTAGCTTTTCTAGAAGCTCTAGAACGTCTAGCCTCTCTAGAACGTATAGAAGAGCCAGACCGTCCAGAGCCTAAAGAGAAGCCTCCTAAAACAGCTTGTCAATGTCCACTCTCAGCCCCACTTGCAGCGTGGTGCCGTCCGTTAGCGGACAGTTCAGATAGTAGTGTTTTGGGCGGTAATTGAGGAGGTTGTCGAGAGCTGTGGTCAGCGTTATGGCTTTGCCGATGCGCTGCACGAGCGACAGCTTCCAGATAGTGTAAGCAGGATACTTGACGCTTACGGTTCCTTCGCTCACATCATAATAGTTCTTATACTCCACGTTTTTGCTTCCAGAGAGAACGCGTCCGCTTATTCCAGCGCTTATCCCGTAATTCTTTGTGAAGTCATGATCGTAGTCCAGACGGACGTTCACGGCATGCTTGCGGGCTGGAATGTACTGGTTGTTGATGGTGTTGCCGTCCTTGTCCTTCGCCAACTGTTCGTTGGTGTAGGCGTAAGTGAGGCGTGCCGACAGACCGTTGTCCCATCTTCCCTGTGCAGCCAGTTCGCCGCCACAAACACTATACTCGCCGAGATTGGCATAGGGGAGGTAAGGCAGCTTGTCCGTTGGAGTCTTAAAGTAAGGAGCTGCGGTGGAAAGTTTGTTGGTGACGTGGCTGTAAAGAACCGAAGCCGTAACGTTATATTGTCCCTTCACCATTTCTACAGAAGCGTTGAAGTTGTGACTCAGTTCCGGCTTCAGGTTCTCGTTACCCTCAACAATCCAAATACCAGCCATATCAAAATTATAGTATTTCTCCTTCAGCGACGGCGCTCTGAATCCCATGCCGTAACCTGTGCGGAGAGTGATGTTGCTGCAAGGACGATAACGTACGTTAAGCTTTGGCGTAACGCGCGAATTCTGACCGTCAGAAAGATAGTCATAACGCAATGCTCCAACCACCTCCAGCTTTGACGTCACCATCCAGTCGTACTGTGCGAAGACATCGAAGCAGTCCTGCTCTCTCTTCTTGTTCTCAAGGTTGGTATTGAACAGGTAGTCATGCATATAGTCTGCGCCGATGGTAAGCATGTCGCCGTTGTCGAACGAATGATTGTAAGCGGCACGGAAGGAGTTCTGCACGTTGCTGTAATCGCGGATGTCCAGTCGGCGACGGGTCTGATAGTCCGACTTGTCGTACTGGTCAAAGGTGTATCCCACCTTCAGGTCGTCCGCGTCAGAGATGTTCCAGCCGAGCTTCAGTCCACCCGAGAAGTCGCGATAACGCTCCGGAAGGTCTGCCGTACGTGCTGTCTCGCGGAAGAAATAGCCTGCACGTGCTGTCAATGACAGCTTGTCTGTCGGTACCCATGTAAGCTTGTCGCCAATATTGACGGTCTTGCTACCATAGATGGTGGAGATGACACGCGTAACAGGATTAGGCGCACTGGTGACGTTATAGTTGTCCATCGCCGTACGTTCAGCCGTGAGCAGGTTATGCACGTGCTTGCCTTTCAGTCCGAACGACGTGCCGTAACGCTGTTCGCCATGTTTCGAAATGCGTCCGTTAACGTTCAGCGTCCAAGGTTTTGAAGGCTTCTTTGTTATGATATTTATAACACCACCGTTGGCATTGCTGCCGTAAAGAGCCGAAGCCGCACCCTTCACAATCTCCACACGTTCCACGTTGTCCATGGAAAGGCGTGAGAAGTCGATGTCGCCACTGACGTCGCCAGCCAGACGTTCACCGTCAACAAGGAACAGCACGCCCTGTCCTCCGAAACCGGAGAAATTGAGGTGTGTCTGCTGATTCATGGCGTATGAAAACTCTGCGCCTGGTATTTCCTGCTGTAGCAGGTCCTGCACGTTGGTGGCATCAGTACGTTCGATGTCGCGTGAGGTGATGAGTCGAGTCTGGATAGGAGTGTCCTTGAGCAGTTTTGGTGTGCGTGTTCCGGTTACCACCACCTCTTCCAGCATGTAATTGCGCATGATGGAGTCAGTGAAAGCCTCACTTGTCTGTGCGGCAAGTGGCAGCGCTGAACAGCAGATGGTGGCGATAAGAGCGTTTCTCTTTATCATTATATTATTAATGTATTAATAAGGATACTTATAGTTGATGGTCATGAAGCACTTCTCTCCTTGCGGCGAAAGATAGTTGTTGAGTTGGAGAGCGGCGTAGGTTCCGTCGTTGAGTCGGAGCACAAACACACGGCTGTCCATCGAGAACTCTGGCGGCATTGGCGGCACCTTTACGATGAGCCATGACGAGAGCAGGCGGTTTATCTTTATTCCCTGCGACGGCACCAGACCCAACAGCATCTTCTCCTGTCCGTCCCAAACGTCGTTCTCTGACCATTCGTCTTCCGTGAAAGTCATTCCGTCGAAAGCCTTAGACGACTCCGGCAGTTCGACCATCGACTTGCAGTTGGTTCGCAGAACGGCTCCACCATTCGTGCGGACATTGTTGCGATGAATGGCTATGGTCCATCCTTCAGGTTCTTCCTGTGGGTCGCAAGGCGTAAATTCGCGAAACTCGCTCTTCGTTATTCCCTCTCCGAACACATCAAACCAGTACATATACTGTCCCGACTTGCCGTCCGACTCCTTTGTCAGCGTCATCGGAATGGGATAAGTCTCAGGCTCCATCTGTGCTTTCTGCAGCCCTTCCTCGTTGCCGCTCTCCGCCAGACGCTGCAGCTTCTTGAGGTCAAAGTAGTGCCAGTCGGTCCAACTCGTTGCGTCCACGACCAGCTGTCCCTTTGCTGCCACAATCTCCTTGTCTGGTTGGTCGTATATATCGTCGAGAATGCCGTTGCAGGCAGTGGTGGTAAAGATCACCATGCATGCAAGGGCAAGTCGGATGGAATATTTGAGTGTATACTTTAACATTCCTGTTATTTCAATGTTTTATTCTTTGTTTCTGCTTTATTTTCTCAGGTATTTCTTGCCGTTGATGATGACAATGCCCTTATAGTCATCGCTCACGCGCTGTCCGGCAATGTTATATGCCTTACCGTCCATAGGCTTGTTGTCTGTCTTTACGGTGTTGATGGCAGTGGTGTTTACATTGAATGTCGATACGATGTCGAACGGCATTGCACCCATCTGGAACTTGTTGATGATGGAAGTAACCTTTGTACCGTCATACTTCACGAGGATGTTGTTGTCCTTCTTGCTGTTGAAGACATAGTCGCCGTTAATTTTGGTATTGCCGTCCTTCTCTGCCGAGAAGTGGAATGTGAGACCGTCGTCCTTATAGTCGCGATAGAATCCACCCTGCTCGCTGTCATAAACCAGTCCCTTAACGGTGTATGCTCCAAGCGAAAGGTTGCCGATGAGAGTGTTGTCGAGTGTGTAGGCCGGAACAGTCACATCCACCTTCTCCACGTCGCCGTCCTTATACTTACGTACGTTGTAGGTGACGCTGCTGTTTGTGTAGGTGTAAGCGCTGCCGATGCAAACGCTGATGGCATCGGTTACTGACTTGACGTAATATCCCTTGACTGTGTAAGTGATGGGGAAAGGCATTGAGCCGTATGTGAAAGTGGCGCTAAGGTCAAACGAGTTGTCTGCCATATTGTAAGTGGCGCTCAATGACGAACCCTTAATGGCTTTCTCCTTACCGTCCACGCTTACCGTTGCGCTGAACTCCTGTGAAGGAAACTCCACCACGTGATTGGCACCCATCGTGAATGTGGCTCCCTTAATGGTAAACGAAGGAATGGCAGCCATGCCCTTCATCTCAGGCAAAGTGATGTCGCCGGATGTCATGCCGTTCATCTTAAACTGTATGGTGTCGCTCTCGTTGTTTACGTCCATTGTTGAAACTTTAGCGTTAGACGCTCCCACGAAAGACATTGGTGTGTGCTGCTGTGCTGACATTGAGGCTGCTGTGAAGGCAGCAAAGAGGAGAGTAAAAATCTTCTTCATATTCTTAATTGTTTTTATTTTTATGTTATTCTATATCTTATTCTAATTTTAAACTGTTTCTGAATTGTCCGAATCGCTTGCATGACTGTCCTTGGCGTTATAGAGCCAGAAGCCTGCGACGAGGGCAACGAAGAGACCAAGTATGCCAACCATCTCTGCCACGTGGTTTATCGGGTCCACCCATATCTCCTTGAAGAATCCGTTGCGTGCAGCCACCTCAACAAACGACCAGAAGACAATGACGTTGGCAAGAGCCATACGGAGGTTTCTGCCCCATGAGGCGATGTGGAGCTGCTTCTTGAGAATCATGCCTGAGGACACAAGGCAAGCAGCACCGATGGCGTAAGTGACGGGATGGTCGCTACCCAAGAATACGGGGTCGTAGCAGAACATGAGCAGCATATAGAGGCCCCACATCATAATGTTCCATTCCATGAATACCACTACGCTGGGATGGTATGCCATCGGGCGAAGCTCCACGTGCTGATTTACGCCGCAATGATTCTGTATCCAGCGGATGAAGTTGCATCCTGTGCGTGTGCAGAACACATACATGAAGATGGTCATTATCCACATTCCGAACGTGGCAGGCATAATGAGATATTCAGGTCTTGAGCCGCGTATTTCCTTCAGTTCTGTGCGTGAAAAGTCTTCCAGTGGCGTTCCGTTGATGGTGAACGAATGGTCTACTGCCACTCCGTTGACGTATCGGCTGACTGTCTCAACGACGCCGTTGCCTACAAGGTCGCAGTGGACGCCGTAGCGCTGGGCGTAATAGGCGAACAGAAACTCCACCCATCCTGTCCAGAAGAGCATTGCGCCAGTTATGCCGAGGCAAGTCTGTTTGGTGTCTCCCTTGACGAAGATGCCCCAAATGGTTATGGCGAGACCCACAAGACCCATGAAGAAAGCCGAATAATGAAGCGTTGTCGGTTCCAGAAAATGCTCCATAAGAATCATGAGAGCGTGACCGAGAGGCATTAGCAAGAGCACAATAAGGAGTGCTCCCAGTGTCTTGCCGGGATACATTCTTGATTTCATACTTTTGTTGATGTTCATAATTTTGTATAGAGGGCTTTGTTTGTTATTCTATAAAAAGAATGGTTTTGTTTTGCGGATGCAAAGTTAGGTATTTCGTTTATTCCTTGAAATACTCATTTATTATGATTTTTATAACGAAATAAAAGTTAACGGACTAAGGCTTTTATTGATTCAATAAAGCAAAAGTCCGTTAACTTTCCTGTTTGTATTCTGTTTACACTCTGTCTGTTATCTTGTCAGCGAGAATTTGATGCTCAGTCCGAAGTCCTGCGTCGTTGTAGGATAAGAGCTTGACGAGAGCAGCGGGGTGTTGGTCTGACGGTCGTAATAGAAGCTCATGGTCAGCAGACGTGAGAGCGTGTAGTCGGCTGAGAACGACAGCTTGAACGCCGTATTGCCGCTATTGGCTGACGACGTCATCGAGGCGATATCGCGACTGATGGATGCCTGCTTGCGCAGACTAAGGTCCAGTCGGAGCTTCAAGTCGTTGTTTACGCCGCCTGTCGAGCGGCTGCGGTTTGTGGTTGTGGCCGTCTTGTTGTCCTTGTCGTTGGCACCCTTCTTCTTTCCCTTCACCTGACGGTGCTTGTTTGTGCCGCCGCCTCCGAAGAGATTGAAGTTGTTGATGGTGTATCCGGCACCAATCACCCAGTCGTGCGACGACGACTCGTTTATCTGTACTGACGTCATGCTGAGGCTCAGCACGCGTGTGGTACGATATTCCGCCTTCACCGTCATGTTGTTGTTGAGCGTTACGTCGATGCCGAGCAACGGCGAGAACGACTCGTTGATGCTGACTGTCGACACGTTATACATAGAATTAGGTATAGGCGCTCCGGTCGTGGCGTCGTTGATGAATCCCAGTCCGTTCATGTATTCCATGAATGTGCTGTACGACGAATACGAACCTACGGCGTATACGCTCTTGTATGCGTGGTTGACATTCACGCTCTTGAATACGTCCCTGAACCAAGGCAGCTTAGAAAGTCCGCTGTACTTGATGGTCCAGTTGGGCAGCAGCTTGGAGAGTGACGGGAATATGGACATGCCTCCGTCTCCCATGCTTGTGTAAGCGGAGAGGAATGCCGGCACCATTACGTCAGCGCTGTATTTGTTGACAGCACCGTTGGCAGCGTCAAACTTCTGTCCTGCCAGCGCCGTTCCCTGCGGATAAATTGCCCCGGCGTAACGTGCCTCCACCTTTTTGCGGAAGCCGTCGAGCGACTTGCAGAAGCGTTCGAATGACGGCGAGTGATAGCCGTTAGAGGCATTGCCTGATCCTTCGAATGCACTCTTGAGTGACAGCGTTGTCATCGTGAACGTTCCGCTCTGCGTTGTCGGGTTGCCCGCATACATATATTGTACGGAGCGTGCCGTTGTCATAGCGCGGCTGGCGTTGAGGTCAATCTTGAAGTTGCGTACAGGCTCAAGCGTTGCCCTGAGCTGCAGGTCTTCCGTTCGGTTGGTTGTGGCAGGTGTTGCCAATGAGTCGTTCATGAGCAACCATCCGTTCTCCCTCGCCTTGTCGATGTAGGAGTCGCCTATGAAACCGAAGGCGAAGTCGAGTCCTGGCGACATTGCTCCCATTCCTGAGCGCTGTCCGAAGATGTTGCCAATCATCGGCTTGAAGCCAGGAAGCGCCATAGAGTACTGGTTGCGGTAGCTGAGGCTTACGTTTCTTACCATCATCAGCACTCTTGCCACCGACTGAGCGGTCTTATACCAGCCCTTGTCCTCAAGCGGTTCCTTCGCAAGTACCGACACCTTAATCTTCGTTGCCGAGTCCACCTTGTTGAGGATGACGATGCTGTTGGCGTCAGCGCGGCGATACTTGATGTCGAACGCCTTGCCGTCAGCTGTCTTCGCCGAAACGATGATGCGCTTGGTGCGCTTGGCGTGGTTCACCTTAATGGTGGTGTCAGGTGCCAGCGTCACCTCCTTCTCGAAGGCTTTCTTCTTCGGGTTCTTGTTTCTTCCCACCACGTTGTCATCCCCAAGAAGAGGCTTGTTCTTGCCGCCGGGGTTCTTTCCGCCCTTCTTTACGGTATTGAAGTTCTTCCGCCTGCCACTCTCTATCTTCTTGTTGCGGTTGGTTTCCTTCTTGAATCGCTCGTTGGTTTTCTTCAGGAACGGCACGTGATTGTAGAGCTTCTCCATGTTGAACTGTCCGTTGATGTTTATCTGACGGTTGTTGGCTATGTTGTTGCCAAGCGACGTTCCGTCCTCAAGGTCAGTTCCTCGTGTCCAGTTGTACGTGGCGTTGTACGAAGCGTCCGACGTTATCCAGTCGAATATGGGCAGGAGATTTATAGGCAACTTGTATGAAGCTTGGAACGACTGGTTGTAGTTGAGCGGCGTGCCCATGTGCTTGATGGACGTCCATACAGAGTCTTTCCATGCCGAATACTGGTCAGGATAGAGGTCCTTGTTCACCGGAGTGTAAGGCTGTTCTATCTCGGCGTTCGTGGCACTTTGGAAGTTCATGTGCAGATTCTTCGTGATATCCCATCTGATATTGAACTCTCTGTTCCACAGGAACTGTGAAGAGAAGGTCAGCGGGAGTGCCGAATTTTCCGTCGATTCCATATCGCGCTCCTGCAATTCGTAGTAGTTGCGCGTGATGTCGGTGCTGAAGCCTACGTTCTGCGGCAACCAGTTGATGCCGAACTTCTTCGGGAAGTCCATCCACTTCGACTTCGACTTAATCTTCTTAAACGGTTCAATTGGCTTGTATACAGGCGTCCAAGAGTATGTCATCGATCCTCTCCAGTTGTCCTCCTTCTCATATACTGTGGTCTCTCCCGACGTGTAAGAGTGGGAGTGGCTGTACGAGAACGAGAAGTTGGCAGGGTCGTACGGCATCGGATGGCGCTTGTTCTGTATGCCGACGCGAACGTTGGAGAGCGAGAAGTTGGTCTGAGTGACCTTCGTTACGGCGATGCTCTCAATGGAGTCGCGCTCGTGCTTTGATCCTGCTGCGTCGAGGGCGTCCTTCAGCTCCATGTCGGTGTCGAGCGGATTATACTTCGGTGAAGTCTTCTCCTTCGTCACGGAGTAGTAGAGTGGGGCAGAAACCTTCGCCTTGTCTGGGAAGAACTTGCCCAGCTCAATGTTTGCCGTGACAGTATAGTTGGCTTGGTTGTCGGTGCTGCGTTGTGCCACACCCTCCTCCAGTCCGCCGAAACCTGACGACATATACCTGCCCTGCACGTTTACGGTGCCCAGGTCAGAGAGTTGCAGGTTGAGGTTGCCTTGCGCAGCCCAACCGCCGGAGTTGTTGTATTCGCGCAGACGCAGCTCATTGAGCCACACCTCGCCGCTCTTCTCCGTTCCCGAGTTGTTGCGCACACCAATCACCATCGTCTTTATCTCGCCGAGAGTCGGGTTACCCATCACCGAAATCTTGTTCTTCGGCTTGTCCGAGTCGTATGCTGAGAACATACGGTTGTACGATGCCTGTCCGTTGGCTTTCGCCTTGTTGCGTTCCTTCTTGAGGTCGGTCAGCTTCTTAAGGTCGATGTCCAGCATGTTCTCCTCTGGCCAGACCTTTCGTGCTTCGGCTGTGGAGTAGCGGTCATACTTGCCCGGAGCTGTGAGCTTCAGCGGAATCTCGTACTCATAGAAGTTGCTCTTATAGTCCGATCCGAGACGTACGAAAACGGAGAGCTGTCCGTCTTCCAGCCCGGTGGTGTTCTGCTCGAAGGCGTTGGCATGCACGAACATCTGCAGACGCTTATACTGACGGACGTCCAGCGTGGTGTTCTTATATACCGCCTTTGCCTCGCCCGAACCGAGCGTTGTGACGGTCATGGCAAGCGCCTGCTCGTTGTTCTCCACGAGCTGAGGCTGCGTCGGGTCCTGTCCGCGCTTGATGCCCGGAGGCAGTACGTAGTTGACGGGCTGCTTGTCAGCGTTCTCTTCTATGTTGACAGCCGAAACAGCCAGTCGTCCTGACGTGGAATTGGAGTTGTCAATGTTCTGCTCGTATACTCGCCATTCGCCGCGAACGAGGTCGAGTGTGCCGAAACGCAGGATGATGGGGTGCTTGAATCCTGTGAGGAACATACGCATGAAGCGCACGGAGGTGAAGTCGCTGATGGCTCCGACGCGCTTCTCATACTCTCTGAGCGGAATGCGGAACTGATACCAATGTACGGTTTCCGTCTTCTTATTGCGCAGCGGTCGTGTGTCGGCACGCATGTCCACGATGTAGTTCTTGCCAATCTCGAGGTCCTCAGGACGGATGGAGATGCGATACTGGAAATACTTCTCATATTCGTTGAGCGTGTAGTCCTGATTGATATCCTCCACGTCAGGTGTCGACTTGTATGACGTGTCGTAGCCTTCCGTACGCGAGTCGTTGTCGGGCGAGTTGCCCTGCGGGTTGTTGATATACTTGTAACGACGGAGGATTGGAGCCTCCATGCGGTCGTAGTCAGAACCGCGGAAGTAGTGATAGTTGTCGCCTGCAGGGTCAGCCCAGATAGAGTCCCACACAGCCGGATTGACCTTGCCCTGCACTTCCTTCAGGAAGTCCTGGTAAGACTCCCACTTCTGTTCCTCTTCGTCGGTCAGTCCGTTGAAGCCCACGTCCTGCTTTGCTCTTGCGCCGCTTGACGTAGCGAAAGCGTAAGTTACGGTAGCCTGGTTCGGAACCTTACCCCATTGTGTGGTGGTGTAAGCCGCTGAACCGTCCGTAGGCATTCCGCTCTCATAGAATTTCTTACCGTCGCGGAGGATGTCCTCGCTCATTTCGCCGAGGTTGATATAGAAGTCGCCACCGTAGTCGGACGCCGTTCCCTGCTCACGGGTGTAGATAAAGGGGTCGAGCATCCAGAATTCGATATACTCGATGTTGGCTGTCTCGAAGTCGTTGGTGTCCAGCTTTCGCATCATACCGCCCCAATGCTGCTGCGGATTGTTGAGTGTTCCGTCGTAGTTGAGGTCCGGATTGAAGTTGTACGGTCCGCGCTCGTTGGGGTAATAGGCGAGGTTGAGGATGGAGAGAGTTGACGTGCTGCCGTTGTAAGCGCTCTGGTCGCGGTTAGGGAACAGCTCGTTTACGTATATCTCACGTACATAATGGTTTGACAACTGGTCGAGGTCGCTCTTGATGTGGCCCGGCGTAAGTGACGACGAGCGGCGTGTGAAGAGCGGGTCGATGGTATACCAAGCCATGCGAGAGCGATTAAAGCCCGAGCGCAGCGTGTTCTTGTCGTTCGATTCCTGGAACATTGACGGCACGCTTGAGATTATCCACGACGTCGGTGTAGACACGTCTATGGTGTTCTTCGTGTTCTCGAAGTCGTCAATGTACGATGCGTTGTCCTGCGTTCCGTGACTCTGACCGGCGATGAGTTGTGCAAACTCACCCGAGAACGATATGGAAGAAGGCTGCGTAAGGTGCAGCAACGGTATCTTGTCCAGCATGTTGGTGAGCCACTGACTCTCCTTCTTCCAGTTTATGTTGAGTCCCCAGATGGTGTTGTTGAGCGGTTCCGAACCCATGTTCACCTTGTTGGTGAGCGGCTGCTCGGAGAGATGCTGGAACGTACCTGAGAGCTGGAAGTTCTTCGATATGTCGTACTCCCAGTTAAGGCCGAACATAGTCTTTCGCTCCTGCGCATAGTCTGTGTTGCTCTCGAGCGACACGTTCACGCTTGTTCCGGCGTCGATGATGCTCTGATTGAGGATGGTCACCTCGCCACCCGAGTAGTCCACGGAGTAGTCGGTGCCCTCGGCAAGGGTAACGCCGCCTGCCGTTACCACCACTGAACCTTGCGGAATGTTGTATGCGCCGAGCGATATGACATTGGCAGACGTACCGCGGAACTGTCCCATGAGCACATACTTGTCCTTCTCGGCTATCTGTTTAGCCACGGTTTTCGTCGAGTCGTACAGCTCGGTGAAGGCGTACTTGGAAGCCTGGTCAGCTGTCACGCCCTTGGAGGTGAGATAGTTGTAGATGTGCTTGCCGAACGGTTCGGCAACAGGGAAGAACACGCGACCGTTCGTGACGGTATATCCTTCCACGTAGTCGAAGTAGCCGTTGGAGTGTGCCTTGTTGTTATTGTCCAGTCGGTCGGCTCCGAGCACCTTGATAAGCGTCTGGTTCTTCACCTGCGGCTCTGGTATATAAGAAAGGTATACGCCAGCCGTGTCGCTCTGGAACTTCACGTCCAGACGGAATTTCTCCTTCTCCACCGACGAGGCAAGGTAGTAGACGTTCTTCATCATGAGTCCCCAGTTGCCCTGACTCGGGTTGTTTGACGTGTTCTTGAGCGATTTCACGAAGAGCGCCTTGTTCACGTCAGTGTTGTCAGAGGCAAACTCGCCCACCTGATAAGTCACGCCACCGTAAGTGTATTCGTATGCGATGGCAAGCACCTGGTCGGTCTGCAGACCTGTCTTCAGCGATATATAGCCGAGTGCGGTGTTGACGGTATATTCCGAAGAAGAGAGCAGACGCGCCTTCTCCAGCTTCTCATAGTCGGTGCCGCCGGCAAATCCAGGTATGGCGTCGAGCACTGTTGACGTCTGGTCTATCTCTCTTGCGTCGGCATACTGCGTGGTCATTGCGGAGTACTCGCTGTTGGAAGCGTTGGAAGGCACGGGCTGTCCGGTGGTAGCCCATATAGGGTTAGACACGCGTGTGTTCTCGCCAAGGTCGGTCAGGGCGATGATGTTACGCGTGTTTGACGTAGTTCCTGTCTTGTTGGTCACCCACACCTCCACACGGTTTATCTTCATTCCCGAAGTGAGGTTGGGCAGTGAGCGCATCCATTCGTCATAACGGTCATGGAAATACTGCGAGAGGAAGAAGTGGCGGTTCTCCTCATAGTTGGCAGCGTCAATCTCGAACGGCGTAAACTGCTTGCCGCCTTTCGACGATACGCTCTTCGTTGTCGACTTCTTCTGCGACGCCACCATCTGCAGTTTCAGCTTGCCGAACTGCAGGTCGGTGCGGATACCGAAGAGCGATGAGGCACCCTTTACGAGCGACGAGTTTGACGGGAACGACACGTTACCTGCCTCCACCAGCTTCACTATCTCGTCTTCCTTGCCGTCATACTTGAGCTTGAGGCTCTGAGCGTCAAAGTCGAACGTGGCGTCGGTGTTGTAGTTGAGGTTCATGTTCACCTTGTCGCCGACGCGTCCGTTCATGTTAAGGTTTATCTTCTCGTCGAAGTCCATTGTGGTGGTCTTGCGGTTGCGGATAGGCAGCGACGGGTTGTCGATGTTCTTCATCGTCGCTCCGAACTTCAGCTCTGCCGTTCCCTGCGTCTTGATGCGCACGCCGCCGGGACCGAATATCTTCTCCGCCGGACCAAGATCGAAGTGCATGTCAGAGAAGTCGAACTTCTCCTTACCCTTCGCCTGATATATTTCGTCGTTCTTCTTGCGGAAGAAGTCCTTCATCAGTTGCTTCTCGCTCCAGTGCATATATTCCTCTGCGGTCATCATCACGGGTGCCGCGATGTACGAACCTGCCATCTTCGATCCGATGACATACCTGTCGAGCGAGTCGTTATATTCCACCTGCTGCCCTAAATTGTCAGGGCGTTTGAGGTCAGCGGCGCCCTGCGAGAGGTCGTCGAGAGTAATGGGCATGGTGCGCTGTATGGGCCAGCGTGTATGCAGCAGCGAGTCTGGTATTGAGTCGTCTCCCTCTATTACGGGCTGCGCCTTTATCGCCATGGTGTCGCGGGCTGCCTTGCCCTTTCCGCCTTCCGGCTTTGCTTCACGCTGTCTGACGTCCTGCATTATGGGACTTCCGGTCATGGCAAGCGTAGCCACTGCCACCAGAAGGAGCGCGACTGCTATTGTCCGTGCCGTCTTGTGCGACGGGATTCGGCGTAATATGAGGAGTATGTTATTGAGAATTTGCTTCAACGTATTGAATTGTCTTGTGTCGTATCCTGTTATTGTCTTACTTGATCTGCTTCAGCGCCATCTTCACCACCTGTTCCACAGGCAGAGTCGGGTCGTCCGTAAGCAGGGCTGTCACCACCTTGGCTGTCGGTGCCGGTGAGAAGCCGAGCATTGTGAGCGCAGCCACTGCCTCGTCCCTGACGTCTGCGGGGATGGTGCTGTCGGCAGCGGTGCCGGCAGGAAGCTCCTGGGCGATGCCCAGCGACATGATCTTGTCCTTCAGGTCCACGATGATGCGCTGTGCCGTCTTCAGACCGATGCCCTTCACGCCCTTCAGCAGTCGCTCGTTGCCTGACGAAATGGCTCCGGCAAGCTCTGCAGGAGAAGCCGCAGAAAGAATCATGCGAGCCGTATTTGCTCCCACGCCCGATACGGTGATGAGCAGACGATAGAGGTCGCGCTCCTGCTTGGAGGCGAATCCGAAGAATGTGTACGAGTCGTCTCTGCCACCAGTGACAAGCGATTCGTGTACGTAGAGCTTCACGTCCTTTTTGCCCTGTACGGCTTCGTATGTGTTAAGCGAGATGTTGAGCGCATAGCCAACACCGTATGCTTCTACGACGGCCTGTGCCGGAGTGAGTTCAGCAAGCTCGCCTTTTATATAGTCTATCATTTTATTATAAAGTGTGTTTGTCGGTTGAGTGATTTTAGTGCGTATTACACCATATTATATTATAACGACGTTTTTTTGTGTTTATTGTACGTTGAGGCTATCATAGCGTACAAATTTATTTATGTCCTTACTGACAACAAAAAAAGCGGGGCTGCACCAGAACCACTCTGCCACAACCCCTACGCATAAAAGAATAGTGTGTTTTTATTATGTCTAATGAATCATATGATAAAGTTTTAATGTGTTGCTGCGTTATCTGCGGCTACCGAAACCGCCTCCGTGTGACGAACCGCCACCGCGTGAAGACGAACCTCCGCTGAACGAACCGCTGCGTGAGCCTCCGCCGAACGAACTGCCGCCGCGTGAGCTGCCGAATGATGAACCACCTCCGCGAGGAGCACTCATCGAACCGTTGTTAGAGCGACTGCCTCCGAACGAGCGTGAGCTGCTGTTAGAGCGGCTACTGTTGCCGAACGAACGTGAGCTGTTGTTTGAGCGACCGCTGCCGAACGTAGAGCGCGGCGAGCTTTGTACGGAATTCTCAGGAGAAGCCACCCTGAAGCCGCCTCTGCCACCGAAAGAAGAGTTGCTGTTGTTGTTCGGCTGTCTTACAGTGGTGCGAGTGCTGCTCTCGCGGTTGGTGCGCGAACCAAACGAACCACGCTGTCCGTTGTTGTTTATATTAGTGTTGTTACCAAAGCGCTGCTGCGTCTGGTTGCGCGAACCGAACGACTGGCGGTTTCCTCTGCCATAATCGCCGCGATTAAATCCGTCACGCATTCCGAAGTGTGCGTCGCCGCGACGCTCAGCGTAACGTCTTCCGTTATACCATGACCGGCCTCCGTTGCGATGCCAAGAGTGGCCTCCGCAGTAGCTTACGTACACCACAGGACGGTCAAAGTAGAAGTAGTCGCGGTGCGGATAGCGTGCGTAGATACTGAAGTGCCACAGACCGTCGCTGAAGTAGAGCGGACGATAGAAGTAGCTGGCGGCGCAGTATGCGCGATACTGCCAGTCGAGGAGCACGTAGCTGAGGTCCACGTTACGATAGCGCCAGTACGGTCCGTAGAGGTCGTCGTATGTGTTTACGCCGATGAGGTAGTCGAGGTTTATCTCGTAAGCCGCCTCATACTGGTCGTTTGTGAGATTGAGTTCATACGCCATCTTGTCTGTGAGGAACAGTGCCTGCTGGCGTGCCTGCTCATAGCTCATTGCGTTTACGGTGACTGTCATAGTGAACAGTAACGCTAAGATTGATATAAACTTTTTCATAACTCTATATTTTTAAATTGTTATTTTTTACGTTCTTGTTTCTTTACGCTTGCAAAGTTAGCCACATAAATCATAGCATCAAAAGGATTTTCCCTAAACGCCGGTGGGAAATTCCCTATTCTTGTTTTTTCTTACCGTTAAACAATGGTTTTTCGGAATATTATGTTTATATTTGCCTTACATTAATAACTAAATACAATTATCCGATGAAAGTATTACAGAGTTCGCTCCTTCGCGCCGTCTGCGCCATTGTCGTGGGAGCGCTGCTCGTCAAGTATCGCGAGCAGACGGTTACGTGGATGACGATAGCCATTGGCGTATTGTTCTTCATATCAGGCGTCTTCTCGTGCGCTTCATATCTCATTGCGCGTAGTCGTAAGGACGACGTACAGGTGTTCGATGCACAGGGACGCCAGCTTCGCGGCATGCGACCTGCCTTCCCCATCGTAGGTCTTGGCAGCCTTATCCTCGGCCTTATCCTTGCCATAATGCCGGGCACGTTTGTCAGCAGCCTAATGTATATCCTTGCTGCCATACTCATCCTCGGCGCCGTCACGCAGTTTACGAATCTCATAGCCGCCTCACGCCTGGCTCGTGTGGGCATATATTTCTGGATAATGCCCACGCTGACGCTTCTCGTAGGTCTCATTGCCGTCATCTCTCCCTCGTCCATTGCCTCGGCTCCGCTCTTCGTGATAGGATGGGCAATGATGGTGTATGGCGTAGTGGAGGTGATAAACGCCGTGAAGATACATATCCTGCACCGCACCATTGAGCGTGCTTTGCAGAACCAGATACAGCAACAACAGAACAATGAAACAAATACAAATGAAAGTAAAGACTAATCTTCTGTGCATGGCAGCAGCCTTCGCTCTTGCCATGCCCGCCTGCGCCGCAGGCCCCCGTTCACCCAAGTCGGCAACCAAACTGCTCACACGCCAGAAGGAAGCTGGCCTTGCCACCATCACCGAGAATGCCGCCCGTGCCCACGTCTATTTCCTCGCTGACGACCTTCTTGAGGGTCGGCGTGCCGGTCAGCGTGGCTCGCGCATCGCCAAGCAGTATATCATCTCGCGCCTTCGTGAGGCTGGCGTCAAGCCGCTTTTCGGCGATACTTATGAGCAACCCTTCCAGGCTTATGCCGACCAGAAGCTGAAGCGCGGCGTCAGATTCTTTGTGGATGCCGACTCCATCGCGCAGATAAAGAAGCACGTACACCAGCGCATGGACCTTAGCAACGTGCTCGGCGTCATTCCCGGACGTCGCTCTGACGAGATAGTAGTGGTGGGTGCCCACCTCGACCATGAGGGTATGTATGCCGACGTCGCTGGCGACAACATCTATAACGGTGCCGACGACAACGCGTCAGGCGTTACTGCCGTGCTCCAGATTATTAAGGCGTTCGCTGAGAGCGGTGCCACACCGGAGCGCACCATTGTGTTCGCATTCTGGGACGGTGAGGAGTTCGGACTGTTAGGCTCGAAATTCTTCGTCAATCATTATGCTGACATCAGCAAGGTGAAGGGCTATCTCAACTTCGACATGGTGGGTGGCAACAACAAGCCTGATGACCCCACATACATGGTCTACTTCTATACTGACACTCATCCTGCTTTCGGCGACTGGCTCAAGGACGACATCAACAGATATTCGCTCAAGCTCAACCCCAGCTATCGTCCATGGGACAACCCCATAGGAGGCAGCGATCAAAGCTCGTTCCACCTCAAGGGTGTGCCCATCATCTGGTATCACACCGACGCACAGCCCCACTACAACCAGCCGTCGGACGAGCCTAACACCATCAACTATCCCAAGCTGACCGACATCTCGCGTGCCTCGTTCCTCACAACATGGCATCTCGCGAACGATGCAGCGTACTAAAGGACGGCATTCGCCGTCAAAATTAGGAGTTTTGAGTTTTATAATTCGCTATTTTTGCAGAAACATACCACATCAAATAATAGACATTATGAAGAACCTACGTCTTGAAAAGCAGATACGCTTGCCGCTTGATGAGCTGAAGCTTGCCTTTGCTGCAAGCTGTGTGGAAGGTCTTGCAAGGAAGATGGGCAAGCCTTATGGCGAAGTGTATGAGAGAATGCATAAAGTGGAGGCTATCGAGAACTATATACTCAAAAACTACGATACGCTGCATACCGAAAGTCTTGAGTATGTGTTGGAGGACGTGGAGGAATATATAGTGAATAAGGAAAGGAGCCTATCATGCTGACAGTTTATCATGGAGCTACGGAGGAAATCTGCTCACCGATATGTGCTTTTGGACGTCCGAGGTTAGACTTCGGTAAAGGCTTCTATGTCACAGACCTTAAAGAACAGGCAGTACGCTGGGCGCAGACATTGGCAGACAAACGTGGCTCACAACCATTTCTCAATATCTATCATCTTAATCGCGAGGCGTTTCTCGCGGAATGCAGATATAAGATATTCACTTCCTACGATGCCGAATGGCTCGAATTTATAGTTGCCAATCGACAGGGCAAGAATCTCGCTGCTGCCTACGACTATATTGAGGGCGGCATTGCCAATGATCGCGTCATCGACACCATTAATCTTTATATCCAAGGACTTATAGATTCGCAAACGGCTCTACAGCAGTTGGCTTTCTATAAGCCGAACAATCAGATATGTCTTTTAAATCAGGAGCTTACTGACAAATACCTGTGCTTTTATGAATCAGAAAGAATTTGAAGAACGAATAAAGTCGCCTGCCATTCAGGATATGATTCTCAGTCATCAGATTGGTGGTGTGGCATACGAATTGTCCAAACGTCTGAACATTTCGCCTGCCCGCGCCCTCGATCTCTTCTATCGCAGCAAGACATGCGCCGACCTACATAATCGTAAAACTGGACTTTATCTCTACGGCAATCTCTATATTGCTGACGAGTTTATGCTTGAGTGTCAAGCAAGGCAATAGAGACAGGGAAAACAGTTTGCACGCCCTCTCCTCGCTGATAAATTCCTGTTTATCGGTTAGTTTGCCAGACAATATTTGCATTCCTAACGCTCAATACTATGAGCTCAGCGCACAACAAAATCTTTGGTGCGAAATTCTTGAGTTTTGAGCGTGCAGTGATAGTGCATTGACACACAGTTGATTATGCTGGCAGAGAAAGAAGTGTGCAATGAATAAGGTATATGAACGGGCATAATAGAGTTGCTATAGAGCCTCTTTTACACTCCTATACTGCCACTGTTGTAATACAATAAAGCCTCTTTTACAGTCTGAAAGTCCCACTTTCAGACTGTAAAAGAGGCTTTATCGTTAAGTTTTGGTGCTGTTTGGACGGCAGAACACCGTAAAAAAGCATACTAAAACTCTAAAATCAATTTTTATTTTGTAACATGTTTTTACTCTGTTGTACGATATTTGCGTAGCGGACGGGAAGACATTACACCTCCAACACCCTTACTTCCACGTTCTTCATCGGCTCGATGTCCTGCATTGGCTTGCTGAAGAAGACGGACTGTATGGCTTTGTTTATTATTCCGTGACCTACGGCGGCTACTGTCTTGCCGTCGTAACGCTGGCGCATAAGCTGGAGGAAGGCGTTGGCACGTTGGCGCATGGCGTCTGTGGTCTCGATGTCCGGCGTCCACTTGGCGTCCTTCAGGTCGGGGATGTATCGTCCTGTGAAGCTGCCCCAGTCGCGCTCTCTTAGCAGCGGAGTCTGGAAGATATTGGCGAGGGCAGTGTGGCGGTCGCCTTGGAAGTGGGGGGCAGCCACCTCCACACAGGTGTCGACGGCACGTTGGAGGTCGCTCGATACGAAGGCATCGATGTGTTTTTGGCTCAGTTCGGCGCCGAGATTGCGTGCCTGATTGATGCCGTTTTCTGTAAGTTTGCCCGGCGTCTGACCCTGCATGATGCGGTTTACGTTGTCAACGGTCTCGCCGTGACGGATAAGAAGAAGCTTGCATGCCATGATTGTATGTTGTTTACTGTTTATTAATGTTTAATGTGTGACTCTTGCCATTACATGTTGTCTATTTCTTTCAGCACTTCCAGAGCGTCGCCCACCGATGTGATGCCGGTCACAATCATGAAGCGGTGGCCTCTGGCTTCCTTGAGATTGCAGCGACGGGTGTGCGAAGATATATAGTTGAGGGCGCGTCCGAAAGCCTGACTCTTGTAGTAGGCTGACTCTGGATTGCTCACAAACTGCATCTGCATGCGGCCCTGCTTGAGGATGATCTTCTCGCAACCGAGCTTCTTGCCGATTCTTCTTAGCGGCACAACGAGGAGCAGCTGCTCTCCCTCCTTCGGCATCTTGCCGAAGCGGTCTTCCAGTCTTTTGCGATAAGCGTCCAGCTGGTCGTCGTCGCTGATGTTGTCGAGCTCGCGATAGAGGAACATTCTTTCTGCCGAACCGGGGACGTAGGTCTCGGGGAAATACATCTCCAGGTCGCTCTCCAGTGCGCAATCCTCCACAAACTCGTCGCCGCTGATTTCCTTACCCTGTGCTATCTCCTCAGCGTAGATGTCCTGGAATTCCTCGTTCTTTAGTTCGGTGACAGCCTGATTGAGGATTTTCTGATAAGTCTCGTAGCCGAGATCCTCCATGAATCCGCTTTGTTCGGCACCGAGCAGATTGCCCGCGCCGCGGATGTCGAGGTCCTGCATGGCAAGATTAAATCCGCTGCCGAGTTCGGAGAAATTCTCCAATGCCTCCAGTCGGCGGCGTGCCTCAGGCGTCAGCACCGACTTTGGCGGAGCCAGCAGATAGCAGAACGCCTTGCGGTTGGAGCGTCCCACACGTCCTCGCATCTGATGGAGGTCAGAGAGTCCGAAGCGGTGGGCGTCGTTGATGATGATGGTGTTGGCGTTGGAGATGTCGATGCCGTTCTCCACGATGGACGTGGAGAGGAGCACGTCGTAATCATAATCCATAAAGCCGATGAGGATTTTCTCAAGCTCTTCCGGATTCATCTGACCGTGACCGATGGCCACTCGTGCGTCAGGGACATACTTATGGATGAGCGCGGCTATCTCGGGAAGGTTGGATATGCGGTCGTTCACGAAGTAGACCTGTCCGTTACGCGACATCTCGAAGTTGATGGCGTCGGCTATTATCTCGTGTCCGTATACGCCCAGTTCGGTCTGGACGGGATAGCGGTTTGGTGGCGGCGTGCGTATGATGCTCATGTCTCGTGCTCCCATCAGCGAGAACTGGAGCGTGCGCGGGATGGGGGTGGCAGACATGGTGAGCGTGTCCACGTTGGTCTTCAGCTTGCGCAGCTTCTCCTTCGTAGCCACGCCGAACTTCTGCTCCTCGTCGATGATGAGCAGTCCGAGGTCATGCCATTCCACCGACTTGCCTATTAGCTTGTGCGTGCCTATGAGAATGTCAATCTTGCCCTCCTTCAGATCGGCAAGCACCTCGCGGGTCTGCTTGGCTGTGCGGGCACGTGAGAGATAGTCCACGCGGACGGGCATCTCCTTCAGGCGGCTGAGGAATGTCTTGTAATGCTGGAACGCCAGCACCGTGGTGGGCACCAGTACAGCCACCTGCTTGCCGTCCGTGGCAGCCTTGAAGGCGGCGCGTATGGCCACTTCCGTCTTGCCGAATCCCACGTCGCCGCATACGAGGCGGTCCATAGGTCGGTTGCTCTCCATGTCATGCTTTACGTCCTGCGTGGCTTTCGACTGGTCCGGCGTGTCCTCATATAGGAACGAAGCCTCCAGCTCGTGCTGCAGGTAAGAGTCGGCAGAGAACTGGAATCCCTTCTCGTGGCGACGTTTCGAATAGAGCTTGATAAGGTCACGCGCGATGTCCTTGATGCGCTTCTTCGTGCGTTCCTTCAGTCGGTCCCACGCACCCGTGCCGAGAGCGCTGAGGCGTGGCGGTTCGCCGGTGTCGGCACGGCGGTATTTGGATATCTTGTAGAGCGAATGTATTGACACGTCCACGATGTCGCCGTGCTGATAATAGATGCGTATGGCCTCCTGATAGCTGTCGCCGACGGGTACGCGTAAGAGTCCGCCGAACTTGCCGATGCCGAAATCCACGTGTACGATGAAGTCGCCCGGCTCCATTTCCTGCAGTTCCTTCATCGTCAGCGCCATCTTTCCGGTCCGGGCTGCGTCCGACTTGAGGTTGTATTTATGGAAACGGTCGAATATCTGGTGGTCCGTAAAGAAGCACAGACGGAGGTCGGCGTCGGCGAATCCCTCGTGCAGAGTGTGGTCAACGGGCGTGAACGTGATGTTGTCAGCTACGGAGAGAGCCTCCGAATTGGGCGATTTCTGATGGCGGGCGTTGCGTACGGAACGCAGTTCGTCGCTCTCGAAAATCTCCTTCAGGCGGCGTGTCTGCTTCTCGCTGTCCGCAAGAATGTAGAGACGATAGCCCTGAAGCAGAAAGTCTTCGAGAGTCTGAGCCAGCAATTCGAAGTTCTTATGAAACAGCGGTTGCGGCGAAATGTTGAATGTGATGGTGGTATGGGGAGTGCCGGACGGATGTGCTCCAATCTCGACGAAGCGGAAACCGCTGATAGCTTTGCGAAATTCTACGCCGCTGACCAGATTGTTCTCCTTCCGCATTTCGCGCATAATCTGCTCCTGCTCCATCTCCGTGGCACCCTCAAGACGTTCCGTGAAGGCTTGCTTGGAGAAGCCGTTGTCATAAATCTGCTCAATGGCGGAGCATAGATAGAGGCGGTCCTTGAAGACCAGCAGAGCGTCTTCGGGCAGCATGGCAGTGAAGGGCTGCTTGTCTGTGACGGTCTGTGCCAGTTCGGGAACAATCTGAACCGTCTCCTTCGAGTCCTTCGAGAGCTGGTCAGCCACCTCGAACGTGCGGATGGTGTCCACCTCGTCGCCGAAGAAGTCGATGCGGAAGGGCAGTTCGGACGAGAAAGAATAGACGTCGACGATGCTTCCGCGCATCGCAAACTGTCCCGGTTCGTAAACGTAGTCTACCTCCTCAAAGCCAAGATTGCGCATCTTTCGTCCGAGATCAGTAAGATTGACGATGTCGCCTACGCCAATGCTTATGGTGCGCTCGTCGAGGTTTCGCTTCGACACCACAAGCTCGCTGAGGGCTTCAGGACAGGTTACCACATAGAGAAAGCCCGGTTTGTCCTTCCCTTTGCCAGCCGTATGAGCTGCCGAGAGGCGTGAGAGAGTCTCCGTGCGCAGAATTTCGTTGGCTGCATCGCGCTGTCCGTACTTCACGGCACGGCGGTAAGAGGATGGGAAGAACAGCACGTTGTCCGTACCGAGAATCTGCGTAAGGTCATGATAGAAGTAGCCTGCCTCGTCATTGTCCTGCAGTATGAAGACAGCCGTGAGCGGTTTCTGCGTCCCTTTCTTGTCGTTTTCTGTACGGCTTGCGGCTGCCGCAAAAAACACAGGAGCCGATGAAGCAACTATTCCCTTTAGGAATAAATGCTTCACCGACTCGTCATTTACAGCTTTCAAAAAAGCCCCGCACTGAGGCAGGGCTGAATATATGTTGCTAATCTCTCTTATTTCCATAAGCATTTAAGGATGTCCTCTCGACGTATCTCGAATGTTTTAATGTTTTGCCTTAGGATACTTTCTGAACCATCCGTCCCAACGCAGGCGCATAACGCCGAAGAAAGCTTCGGAGAAAATGCCACCGCTCATCTTGCTGACACCTTCGCGACGGTTGACGAACACTACGGGCACCTCCTTAATCTTGTAACCCATCTTGTATGCCGTGAACTTCATCTCTATCTGGAAGCCGTAGCCTTTGAAGCGGATCTGGTCGAGCGGAATAGACTCGAGTACGCAACGGCGATAGCACTTGAAGCCCGCTGTGGTGTCGTGCACCTGGAAACCGGTGACCATGCGCACGTACTTTGAAGCGAAGTAGCTCATCAGTACGCGTCCCATAGGCCAGTTGACGACGTTGACGCCGCTTACGTAGCGCGAACCGATGGCGAGGTCGTAGCCTTCGTCGTGGCATGCTGCGTAAAGGCGCGGCAGGTCGGCGGGGTCGTGAGAGAAGTCGGCGTCCATCTCGAAGATGTAGTCATAGCCGTGCTCGAGTGCCCACTTGAATCCTGTGATGTAGGCGGTGCCGAGTCCCAACTTGCCGCTGCGCTCCACGATGAAGAGGCGGTCGGCAAACTCCGTGTCGATGAGATGATGCACTATCTTTGCTGTTCCGTCGGGGCTTCCGTCGTCGATGACGAGGATGTGGAAGCACTTTTCGAGAGCGAAGATGGCGCGTATGATCTTCTCGATGTTTTCCTTTTCGTTATATGTAGGGATGATTATGATGCTGTCGCTTTTGTTCATACTACCTTTATATTTAGTTTTGTTTGGCTTGTCTTTAACTATCTATTTTGCAAATGTACGAATATTATTCTAAAGGCACGCCCGCAAACGAATAAAAAAAAGCCGCTTTATGTAAGTTTTCATAAGTTTTAAAGCTTATGAACTGTGCATAGCGGTGTTGTTTAGGGGCTACTGTTTGGGATTATTGCCGTTTACGATGCTCTCGATGTATCTGCAGACCATCGAAATGCCCTTCTCATTGTCTCCACCCTCGGGGATGATGACGTGAGCAAAGCGCTTCGTGGGTTCGATAAACTGCTCGTGCATGGGCTTGAGAACCTTCAGATAACGGTCCACAACCATCTGTACGGTACGTCCGCGCTCAATGATGTCGCGCTGGATGTTTCGGATAAGGCGCTCGTCAGAGTCGCAGTCCACGAAGATGCGGAAGTCCATCATGTCGCGCAGACGCTTGTTTAGCAGGGCCATGATGCCCTCCACGATGATGACGGGCTTAGGCTCGACGTGGATGGTGGCTTCCTCACGGTTGCACTTAATATAGGAATATGTGGGCTGTTCGATGGCTTTTCCCTCGCGCAAGTCGTTTATCTGCTTGATGAGAAGCTTCCAGTCGAAAGCGTCAGGATGGTCAAAATTGATGGCATGGCGCTCCTCGTCCGTCATGCCTGTGGTGTCGTTATAGTACGAGTCGAGAGGCACCACGGCTACATGATGAGGCGGAAGAGCCTCCACGATTTTCTTTACCACGGTGGTCTTGCCCGAACCGGTTCCTCCTGCTATACCTATAATTGTGATTTTATTGTTTTCCATATACTTGTTTTTAGTAGAGATTTACGGTGTGAATATACTGTCGAACATCTTCTGATAGAACTCCGCCTTCTTCTCCACAGCCATCGGGTAAGCCCTTGAGCTGCTTGGCATCCTCCACAGACGCAACTCACGTCCTTCAAAGCAGAACGTGGTATGCTCTCCAACCTTCGGACTTTCCTTGATGGAGAAGCATTCGGCGAGCGTGTCGGTGGCTTTCTGTCCCGTCGTTACGATGTCGGTAAGAAGGGGAAGACCGCTTACCATAGCCTTGAGGTCAGTAGGCTCCACGATCATGAGGTCCTTGTCCGACGCCGTATTCTTCAGTCGGCGGACGGCTGTGGCGGTGTCGTACATGCCGATGCGCTGACGGGTAAGAAAGCTTTTGATGTCGTCAAGGAAGAATGTCTTGTGCTCCTGGCTGACGAAGCGCATCTTGTCTTGGAAGAAGCAGATGCCGAAGATGCGCCACATGTCGTTGGTGAAGTTGGGATAATAGAAGTGCATTGTCCAGCGTTTCTCTCCCGGCGGGAAGCTGCCGAGCATCAGCAGACGGCATCCTTCGGGAAGGAAAGGCGTGAAAGGATGGCGCTCCACAGGCGGAAGAGTCTGTGTGACGCCATCCTTAAGTTGGTGTTCTGACATCATTACTTCTGCTCCTTTACGAGGTAAACCACAACGGGGAGGTGGTCAGAATATCCGTCCAGCCATACGCCGCCAGCCGTGGTACGCTTCGGAGCACCCTTGTATTTGCCCTCGCTCTGAATAAGATACGGGCGGATGTGAATCTGGTTCTGGAAGAACTTGAGAGACGAATAGTCCTTGCGTCCGTTCTTGTTGATAAGGTTGGGAGAGAGGACAATCTGGTCGAAGAGGTTCCATGTGCCGCTGTAGAAGAGCGTTCCGCGTCCCTCCTTGGTGAGAATGTTATACCAGGGATTATACATGTCGTCCTTGCCCACCTTGTCTACGTCGGGCTTGCATGAGAGCGCCTCGGTCATCGACTTGTTTGTCGGGTCGTCGTTCATGTCGCCCATTACCATCACCTTGCAGTTCTTGTCAGCCTCGATGAGCGAGTCCTTTATCTTCTTCACCTGACGTGCTGCCACCTCGCGATAATATGACGAAGAGAAACGGCTGGGCCAGTGGCATACGATGACAGCAACGGGCTCGCCAGCCATCTCGCCCTTCACGGTAAGGAAGCCACGTGTGACGAAGCCGGAGTCCTTTGCTTCCTCGGGCACGTAGGGATAGAGGTGTACGTCCTTTACGCTGAAGTAGCGCGGATTGTAGAGCATGGCGCAGTCGATGCCTCGCTTGTCCGGTCCCTCAACGTGCACATACTTATAGCCGCGCTCCTTGAGCTTGGGCTGAGAGATGAGTGCGTCCAGCACGCGTGAGTTCTCAACCTCCGACAGTCCGATGACGGAGCATCCCACGCCCGGCAACTTGTCCGTTCCGAGATCGGCGAGAGCCTGAGCCATGTTGTGCAGCTTATGGCTGTATTTCAGTCCGTTCCATTTATACGAACCGTTAGGGAGGAAGTCGTAGTCGCGCTTGCCCTCGTCGTGGCAGGTGTCGAAGAGGTTTTCCTGATTGTAGAAACCTACGGCGTAAAGGCTGTACTTCTTCTGTGCGTTTGCTCCTGTTATGGCGCAGAGCAAGAACATTAAGATAAGGAAAAAGTTCTTTTTCATTTTTGTTTGTATTGTTATTTCTTGTTGATTACATATTGTTTCAATCTGCAAATTTCGCTAATAAATCTGATATATGCCATAACTTTTCAGCGGATTTAGCTTAATGTCATATAAATTTCTTGTTTTCTTTTATTAATTTTGCCCCATAGACCATTCATATTATGAAATACATTCTTGCTACAGACTCATTCAAAGGCAGCCTGTCGTCCATGGAAGTGGAGGCGGAGATAGCCGAAGTGTTAACAGAAAATGGCGCGGATGTCGTCAGCCTGCCGATGTCGGACGGCGGCGACGGCATGCTGGAGGCTTTCACGAAGGCTTTGGGCGGAACCATAGAGCCGGTGTATGTGCACAATCAGATGATGCGCCGTGTGGACGCCGCCTTCGGTATGACGGCTGACGGCACCGCCATTGTGGAGGTGGCGCAGGCGTGCGGACTGGAGCTGGTGAAGGAAGACGAACGCAATCCGATGCGAGCTACTACCTACGGCGTGGGCGAACTGCTCTCAAGAGCCGTCAAGCGCGGATGCCGCAACTTCATAATCGGGCTTGGAGGCAGCGGCACGAGCGACGCAGGAATTGGTATGCTGAGGGCGCTTGTTGACATCTTTGCAAAGGGAAAGACCTTCGACGACGCCATGCAGACCGAGCTGGGCGAATGCCGCTTCACCTTGGCGTGCGACGTGGACAATCCTCTTTGCGGCGAGAACGGTGCGGCTTACGTCTACGCACCGCAAAAGGGCGCTACGCCGCAGATGGTGGAGCAGTTGGACAGGAGGGCTAAGCTGTTCGCGGAGAAGTCTGCTCTGCATTACGGCTACGACCGTTCGTGCTGCCCTGGAGCAGGTGCAGCTGGCGGACTCGGCTATGCTTTCATGCAGTATCTTGGCGCTGAGATGCGTTCCGGAGCCGACATGCTGCTAAGTCTTTGCCGCTTTGACGACGTGGCAAAGGACGCCGACATGATAATAACAGGTGAGGGACACGCTGACCGTCAGACGCTGATGGGCAAGCTGCCGCAGAAAGTGTTGCGGCGCGGACAGCTGATGGGCGTGCCTGTAGGACTGGTGGCTGGTAGGGTGGACGCCAAGGAACAGCTGCTGGAAGCTGGTTTCCGATTCGCCGAAAGCGTCACGCCTGACGGCATGTCTACAGCCGAAGCTATGAAGAAGGAAGTGGCGCAGGCTAATCTGAGGCGTTGGGCTGATTTTCATCACCATCACGAACTCTTTAATGATTGAATCGATGTACGATATTTGTATGACGGACATTGTGTTAATAATGTAACCTAAATATATAAGCAAAAAGCTTTCATTTACGGATTTTTTTTCTTTACTTTGCAAAGGAAATCAATAAAATCGAAAAACTTTAACAACATACATGAAAGAACATGGAGCCGTCCGTGTTCTTTTATTGGTTTAAGTAAGATATATATCAAAACTAATTAATTACATACATGCAAAAAAAGCTAAATCTTGCAGTGCTTGCTATGTGCTGCGTTCCGGCTGCTTACGCTCAGACTGACTCGCTCAGTATGAACACGATAAGCACGGAAGCTGCCATCACTTTCACGGAGGCGCAGCTGGGTGAGGATGACGACATGTCGCAGAACGTGACCATCGTCAGCTCCAACAGCAACATCTACGCCAGTGGAGTGGGCTATCTGTTCTCGCCGGTGCGATTCCGCTATCGTGCCTTCGACCAGAAGTATAATGATGTCTACGTAAACGGACTCTCGCTCAATGACATGGAGTCGGGACAGTTCCGCTACTCTCAGGTGGGCGGACTGAACAATATGACACGTAACGTGGAGTTCGCACTGCCTTTCGAGCAGAACAACTTTGCCATCTCGGGCATGGGAGGTGCCAATAACTATAACTTCCGTCCGTCGGCAATGCCTGTCGGACAGCGTCTCACGTTTAGCGGCGCCAACCGCAACTACACGCTGCGCGGAATGTATACGTACAGCACAGGTCTGTCCGAGAAGGGATGGGCTTTCACTGGCGGCGTTAGCTATCGCTGGGCAAACCGCGGATATGTGGAGGGAACGTTCTACAACTCGTTCTCTTACTTCCTCGGACTGCAGAAGGTGCTGTGCGGAGGACGTCACAGCCTGACTCTCTCCACATGGGGCAACCCAACGGAACGCTCTGCGCAGGGACCTGGTACGGATGAGGTTTACTGGCTGGCTAACGACAGATACTATAACCCTTATTGGGGTTATCAGAACGGCAAGAAGCGCAATTCGCGCGTCGTGAACGACTTTGCCCCGTCTGCCATCTTCACATGGGACTGGAAAATCTCTGACGACACGAAGCTTACCACATCAGTGCTCGGACGCTACTCGATGTATAAGGGCACGAAGCTCAACTATAACAACTCGGACAACCCGCAGCCTAACTACTGGAAGAATCTGCCCAGCAGCTACTTCGATGTGTGGTATGAGAACGACAAGGCTTACCGTACAGACCAGGCTTTCGCCGACTGGCAGTACACATACAACTACTGGCAGGCTTCGAAGGCTAACCGTCAGATCAACTGGGACCGTCTCTACTATGCCAACAAGAACGCCAACCTTGCAGGCAAGGACGCCATGTACTACCTCCAGGCAAAGCATAGTGACAACCTCACCATCTCGCTCGCCTCTACGCTCAATCACCAGATTGACAAGAACAAGCAGATAAACCTCGGTGTGATGGCTGCTACAAACAACGGCAGCCACTACCAGACAATAGAGGATCTGCTCGGTGCCAACACCTTCCACAACATCAATACTTACGTCATCTCTGACAAGTATACTGCCGACTCTGACCAGGCACAGTACGACCTCAACAACCGCAATGCCGTTGTGGGCGAGGGCGACCGCTTCGGCTTTGACTATCGTCTGATCGTAAACAAGGCAAAGGTGTGGACATCATACTCACAGAATTTCGGACCGCTCAACTACACCATCGCCGCAAAGCTCGGCTATACGTCTATGCAGCGTGACGGCAAGATGCGCAACGGTCTGGCTCCGAACAACTCGTACGGCAAGAGCCACCACGCACAGTTCCTTGATGGTGGCGTGAAGTTTGCTTCCACCATCTCTCTCGGTCGCGGCAATACGCTCTCATTGGGTGCTGCTTACGAGTATCGCGCACCGGAGGCTTCCAAGTCTTTCGTAGCTCCTGAGGTCAACAACGACTTCGTGTACGGTCTGAAGAACGAGCGTGTGTTCAGCACAGAGCTGGGTTATCAGTTCGACAATTCTTGGTTGCACTTCAACATCAGCGGCTATTACTCACGCCTTACCAACGTAACCGACTGGCAGAACTTCTATAACGACGACGTCAACTCATTCACATACGTATCGCTCACGGACATGAACAAGGAGTATTACGGTGTTGAGGCTGGATTTAAGTTTAAGGTTACGAGCTTTTTCGACGTGAAGCTTCTCGGAACCATCAGCGACGCCAAGATCATCAACAACTCGAAGCTCTGCTACATGAAGTCAGTAGACTCGCAGTTGCTCGGCAGCGATCAGACCGGCAACAACTATGACGAGGTGTATAACAAGGGCATGCGTGACGCCGGCACACCGCTCACAGCGGCAAGTCTCGGACTCAGCTATCATCAGGGCGGATGGTATATCGACCTCAACGGCAACTACTATGACCGCATCTATCTGAGCTACTCGCCCAGCTACCGCTTCAAGTCAGCCGTCGAGGCACGCAACAAGGTGATGTCGCAGTATGGCGAACCCACCATCAACGACGTTACCGGCGAGATTCTTCCCAGCGCTCTCAAGCAGGCTAAGGGCAAGGGCGGATTCATGCTCGACGCATCCATCGGCAGAAGCATCTATCTGAAGCACGGATCGCTCTCCATCAACCTCATGGTCACCAACGTACTCAACAACCGCAACATCGTAACAGGCGGCTTCGAGCAGAGCCGAAGCGACTATAGCGGAGCCAGCGTTGACAATCCTGAGCAGAGCAGCGTGAAGAAGCGTGCCTATTCGTTCGCAAAGAATCCGTATAAGTTCTATGCTTACGGCACGAACGGCATGCTCAACATAACGTATAAATTCTAAACTCACACTTCAAGAAAATGAAAAGTATTAAATATCTGAAACTTGTCATCATGGCGCTCGTCATCTCTTTCGGCGCGGCATCATGTATGAACGAAGACTGGAGCGACCCGACAGGCGAGACTTCTCCTTTCGGCAACAGCCAGTTGAAGGAGACCAACGTCGTTTCCATTAAGTCGCTCATTGACGAGTATGGAGCAAAGCAGAAAGACAAGGTGAACGACACGGTGCGCATCGCTGACGGCGTGCAGATAAAGGGCGTCGTGACAGGCAACGACATGGAGGGCAACCTCTATAATCAGGTTACCATCGACGACGGCACGGCAGGTATGATCATCTGTGTGGCTCAGGGTGGTATGTTCGGACAGCTTGCCGTTGGTCAGGAGATTCTTGTTAACGTAGGCGGACTCTATTATGGCACGTATCGCACACAGCCGCAGATTGGCACTCCCTACACCAACTTCGAGAAGAACCAGACTTATCCGAGCCGTATGAACCGCAATGAATGGCAGTCGCGCTTCAAGGCGATAGGTAAGGCAGACCCCTCGAAGGTCACTCCCATCGTCGTAGAGAATGCTTCCGACCTCAATATTGAGGCCAATGCCTACGCTCTCGCTGGTCGTCTTGTTACTCTGAAGAACGTGGAATTCAACGAGCCGGGCAAGACATTCGCTCCCGAATCGGAGGGTTACACCACAGGTTACGGCGTTACACGCTACTTCAAGGGATTCACCGGACAGAAGAAGCAGATAGGTGTGCGCACAAGTTGCTACGCCGACTTCGCCGCTGAGACGGTGCCTTCAGGCAAGGTGAACGTCACCGGCATCCTCACTTGCTACAAGACCAGCCTTACAAGCAGCTACGGCAATACCGTACAGCTGGTGCTCCGCAGCAGCAAGGACATCGAGGCAGTGAAGTAACAGAGCCTATACATTATATAATATATAAGACAAACAAAAAGATAATCCCCAAATAAACATTAAAGACAATATGAAAAAGATTCTTTATACAATGCTTGTCGCTCTTATGACAGCATTCACTTTCACAAGCTGCGAGGACGTTCCCGCTCCTTATGACATCCCCAACGGCGGCAACGGCGGCGGTTCATCAGAAATGGCTGGAAACGGTACAGCGGAGAATCCTTATACAGTAGAAGATATCAAGAGCTCTGGCGCAACAGGCAGCAACGTCTACGTTAAGGCTTACATCGTAGGCTTCGTTCCCGGCAAGGCTATGGACGAGGCTAAGTTCACAGCTGAGGGTTGCGAGGCAACCAGCAACGTGCTCATTGCAGCTTCTCCTGACGAGACATCTGTAGACAATGTAATGCCGGTGCAGCTTCCGGTAGGCGCTGTGCGTGATGCCATCAACCTTAAGGACAATCCTGCAAACCTCAAGCAGGAGGTGGTTCTCTGCGGTAACATTGAAGCTTACTTTGGCAAGACCGGTCTGAAGGCTGTGGTTTGGGCTAAGCTCGGCGATAAGGAGTTCGGTGCAAAGCCTGGCACGGAGACCGGCGGAGGTTCGGACATAACCGGCACACCTAAGGGCACAGGTACAAAGGACGATCCGTTCAACAGCGTGGCAGCCAACCAGATGGCAAGCAAGCTCGCTTCTGGCGCCAAGACAGACAAGCAGTACTACATCAAGGGTAAGGTGGTTTCTGTAAAGGAGGCTTTCAGCGCGCAGTACGGCAACGCTTCTTTCTATATCTCTGATGACGGCAAGGCAGAAGGCCAGTTCCTCGTGTTCCGCACTCTCTATCTTGGCAACGAGAAGTGGACAGAGGACAAGCCCAATGTGGCAGTTGGCGACGAGGTTGTGGTATGCGGTTCGCTCACCAACTATATGGGCAACACTCCTGAGACCGTTCAGGGCGAGACTTATCTCGTAAGCCTTAAGAGCAACGGCGGCGGCACAGAGACTCCTGACACACCGGAGGTGAGCGAGGGTCTTACTCTCGACACCACTAACGGCATCGTCACAATGATGAATTCTGGCGTAACCGAGGGCAACAGCATTGAGGTTAGCGTAGCCGACATGAACCTTACAGATGACGGCGAAACAGGTACAGAAGTTACAACAATCACCCTTTCTGACGGAACAAAGATAGAGTTTGACGGTGGTGGCGAGACCAACAAGGCGAAATACTTCAAGAAATATAAAGCTATCCGTGTATACAAGAACAACGGATTCACCGTTACAGGCAAGAGTAAGATTGCCAAGATTGTCTTCACTTGCGACGGTGCACAGTATGTAGGCAACAAGACAGCCACGCTCACTTTCTCTGGCAATACTGCCACATACAAGAATGTATATACCGAGGAGAAGGGTGGCGGCGTACAGTTCCGCTTCAAGTCTGTAAAGATTGTTTACGCCAAGTAAATCTGCCGCAGAAAGCTAACGCATTGACTTAGTGGCTGCAAGGGAAGCAAATATTTATGATATTATTTGTGTAGTTCGAATAAAATCACTACCTTTGCAGCCGCTGAAAGTTATAAAGCGACATTATCAATTTAATAATATAACAATTTAATCAAAATGAAGAAGGGAATTCATCCAGAAAACTATCGCCCCGTCGTATTCAAGGATATGTCCAACGGCGATATGTTCCTTACAAAGTCTACATGCAAGACATCAGAGACAGTAGAGTTTGAAGGCGAAACTTACCCAGTAGTTAAAGTCGAAATCTCAAGCACCTCTCACCCGTTCTACACTGGTAAGAGCAAGCTCGTCGATACCGCTGGTCGCGTAGACAAGTTCATGAGCCGTTACGCAAAGGTTCGCAAGTAAGGAAATAGGAAATAGAATAAACATATTTTTCTATAGAATAGGCGAAAGCCTGTTTCTTTGACTATGCACATCGAAAGTGTGTTCTAAGCGTAGTTGCATATACGTTTGGAACACACTTTCTTTTTTTTCATACCTATAGTTCTTTCTCAATTACAATCCATTAATATAATTCCAATCCATTTGATTATAATGAATCTTTATCCAAAACAACTGTTCAGGCTCCTTGCCCTCTCCGTTGTGGCGTGCTTCACTATGGCTCTTTTGGGCTGCGGAGACGACGACGCTCAGTATATAGGCAACGACAACTCTTCGTCTTCCGAAAATAAGAACGCCAATACCGTAACGTCAGAACGCGCTGTAAGGCGTCTTGAGTTTCCGGCTCTGAAGAAGACGGGCAAGCAGAAGCTTATCGTGCATCGCCTTTCCAATACGTCGTACGATTCGGATGCCATCAATTTCGCCACCGAATGGGACTGTGACAAGAAGTCGCAGCGCTGGTCGTGCTACCAGCTCCACAAGGGATTCAAGGGCAATTACTCGCGTGTGGCTGACTTCACCTTCGATCCGGCGTTGTCGCCTTCAGAGTATTGGTCAGAGTTCAGATATTTCCCCGGCTACGACCGTGGCCATATCTGTCCGAGCGCAGACCGCACATTCTCATACGAAGCCAATGAGCAGACCTTCTATATGTCGAACATGCAGCCGCAATATCATGAGTTTAACGGATATCAGGATGGAACGTCCAACCGCGGACTGTGGGTAAGAATGGAGAGCCAACTCCAGAAATGGGCTAAGAATCTCTCTTATACTGACACCATATACGTATGTAAAGGAGGAACCATCGACGACGAGAAGAACATCATCAACCGCATCAACGGCAAGATGATTGTACCGAAATATTTCTTCATGGCCATCCTTCGCAAGAGTCAGTTCGGCTATGCCGCCGTAGGATTCTGGAGCAACCAGACCAAGGCATGGCGCACCGAAGAGACTCTTCTCTCTCATTGTATGTCCATAGAGAAGCTGGAACAGCTCACCGGCATCGACTTCTTCTGCAACCTTCCCGACGACATCGAGAAGCAGGTGGAGAAGACATTTAATGCTTCGAGCTGGTCGGACTTGAAATAAACATTCCTACGAATGTCAGCAAGCCGTTTATCATCAGCAGTTCGTAGCCGAACTTATAGCCCAACCATTCCTTCGATGCTGTGTCGAGAGCGAAGCAGAGGAGGGGAGAGGCAATGGCTATGTAAGGCACGATGCGGTCGTTAGTGGCGCGTCGTGTCAGCAGACCGTAGGCGAAGAGACCCAGCAGCGGACCGTAAGTGTAGGAGCACATCACGTATATGGCGTCAATGACGCTCGTGCTGTTCAGCACCTTGAATATAAGGATGAACATCACGAAGACGACAGCCATGCCGATGTGCACCTTCCTGCGCAGACGCTCGTCCTTCGGTCGCTCGCATACGTCCACACAGAAGCTGGTGGTAAGGGCTGTAAGGGCAGAGTCGGCACTTGAGAACGACGCTGCCACAATGCCTATCGTGAACAACACCGTCACCGCCGTACCCAATTCTCCCGTAGCCGCAAACATCGGCAGAAGCTCGTCGCCGCTTGCGGGCAGCGCCACTCCCTCTTTCCCGGCAAGCATCATAAGCAGCACGCCGAGCGCCATAAACAGCAGGTTGGCAGGAACGAAAGCGAAGCCGTACGTGCATACGTCCTTCTGAGCCTCACGCAGCGACTTGCACGTAAGGTTCTTCTGCATCATGTCCTGGTCCAGACCGGTCATCACTATGGCGATGAACGCACCGCTGAGAATCTGCTTCCAGAAGTTCTGCGTAGACACCCAATCGTCCATGACGAACATTCGGCTGTGGCTGTCTGCGGCAATGGCACGCAATGCCTCAGGCACGCTGAGTCCCAGTTGCGTTATCACATTATAGATTATAAGGATGAGCGCAGCAAACATACACGTGGTCTGGAACGAGTCAGTCCACACCAATGTCTTTATGCCACCGCGTCTTGTGTAAAGCCAAATCAGCAACGTCATTCCCACTACGGTGGCAGGGAATGGAATGCCGGCTTCGTCCATTACGAAGCTCTGCAGTATTATGCACACCACATAGAACCTCACTGCCGCTCCCGTCATCTTCGATATAAGGAAAAACCATGCTCCCGTCTTGTAGGAGCGCATGCCTAACCGTTCCTTCAGGTATGAATAGATGGTGGTCAGATTCAGCTTGTAATAGACGGGCAGCAGCACGAAAGCTATGGTGAAGTAGCCGAGAATAAATCCGATGCACGTCTGGATGTAGGTCATGTCCGTGCGCATCACCATGCCCGGAACGCTGACAAAGGTGATGCCCGATATGGAAGCGCCCACCATTCCGAACGCCACCATATACCATGGCGAGCGGCGGTTGGCACGGAAGAACGTCTCGTTGTCAGCGCCGCGGCTTGCCGTAAGGCGGCTGAACAACATGAGTGCCGCGAAGTAGACGGCGACAGTAATGAGTATAATCATTGCTTATTTGTTTTTAAATATATATTAATTGGAGTTGCAAAATTAGCTATTTATGTTTATTTGGGCTAACTTTGCAATATTAAATGTGGCTGAACCTTTCAGCTTCTATATATATTAATGATATGGTAATGAATATGAAAAGACAGAATCATACCTTTGTGAAGACCAAAAAGATATTGCGTATGAGCTTTAGAGTCTTCATGGGGCTATTGTTGTTTGTGGGTCTGGTGAGCGGTAAGCCGGCTGACCGACCTCTGATGTTGAAGGGCGTTGTCGTGGACGAGGAAGGCAAAGGCATCGCTGGAGTAGTGGTAAACAACGGACGTGAGTTCTGTAAGACGGACCGACGCGGCGCATGGCAGCTTTCCACCGACACCACGGTCAGCAAGTTTGTCTCCATCTCCACGCCGCGAGAGTATCGTCTGCCTGAGAAGGACGGCATAGCTTCGGGCTATTACATCCCCGTCGGAGAGGCTGTAGCTAATCGGAACACCAACACTTTCCGCCTCCAGCGACGCGACTCCGTGTCTGACCGTTTCCATTACATAGCCATCAGCGACCCGCAGATTCTCAATGCCCACGACATGAAACGCTGGCGCAACGAGACCATGCCTTCCATTCTCCGCACTGCCTTGCAGCTGCGCAAGACGGGCGACGTGGTGGGAATGACGCTCGGCGACGTAGTGTTCGACAATATGAACATCTATCCGCAGTACGTGGAAAGCATCAAGAATCACCGCATGACCTTCTTCCAGTGCATCGGCAATCACGACTTCGAGAAGGCTTATGCCGACCTTCACAATTCGTCTGTCGGTGCCGAGCGTTACGCCGAGCAGATGTTCGGACGCTATTTCGGTCCGGTCAACTATTCGTTCAACATCGGCAACGCCCACGTAGTGACCATCAAGAGCATCAATTATCGCGGAGGTTGCCATTACGAGGAGGAGATAACGGACGAAGACCTGCGCTGGTTGGAGCGCGACCTTAGCTACGTGCCGAAGGACCGCCTCGTCATCCTTAACATGCATGCGCCGGGATGGAACGCCATGGAACCCATCGACAACATCCTTAACGCTAAGCGTCTGGAGGAAATCCTCGCCCCCTACGATGCCCATGTCTTCGCCGGACACACCCACTTCTTCGAGAACGTGGAGGTGTCGCCGCGTCTTTATCAGCACAACATAGGTTCGGCTTGCGGAGCATGGTGGACGTCAAACATCTGCCGTGACGGTTCGCCGAACGGATATATGGTGGTGACAGTGGACGGCAAGAAACTTCGTTGGAAGTATCGCTCCGCCAACAGCAAGTCGGATGTTCAGATGCGTGTGTATAAGCCTGGAGAATTTCGTACGCAGAAAGACTTTATCGTAGCCAACGTATGGGAGTGGGATCCTCACTGCCGTGTGGTATGGTATGAGGACGGAAAGTATAAGGGACTGATGCAGCGCTTTGTAGACAATGATGAGGCTTTCCTCAGAACAAAGCCAAGAAAGCACCAGCTCGCCAAGACCGGCCACCTCTTCCGCGCCCGTCCCACATCAAAGAAATATCGTTACATAAAGGTGATATTCATAAATCGCTTCGGCGAGACAATCACATGGAAATGGGAGAACCGTAACAATCGACCGTTCCTCCTGGACAAGTAAAACAAGTTGAGAGTTTAGAGTTTAGGGTTGAGAGTTATGATTACTTCTGATAACTACATTATTTGCTATGTGTTATCTACAAAAACATATCATAACTCTCAACCCTCAACTTTCAACTCTCAACTTTTATATTCAGTTCCTAACTCGTAATTTTAAAGGAGCTTCGCTCTTCACCCTCTTCTGTTCCTTAGCCGAACCGAACGAGCGAGTGCTTGTTGTCGTGCTGTTGTTCTTGTTAGGAGCGAGAGCCTTTGTCACGCGCTCACAGTCGAAGAATACGTATTCGTCGTTGTTCACACCCTCCATCACGCCGCTGAAGTCATTGTTGCTAAGTGAGAAGCCTGAAGTCTGGCTGTTGCCGCGAGAGTCGAGCACATAGCGCATGCCGCTGGCGTATTCCACGTAGATATTGTACGTCCTTGGGTCGATATACCACTTAAACTGCAGAGTCTGCGAGTCGTAGAGTTCGTTGCCGTCATCGTCGCGCAGCGGCTTGCCGTATTTGTCTGTCTTGGGAACATAGTCCGTCTCGAATCCGTTGCCGTTGTTAGAGTTGGCTGTATACTGCACAAAGCTGAAGTCAACGTACATATTGGTCTGATAGCGGTTGCCGTCCTCGCCCGTATATTCGTTTGTCAGCTCGCCCGTCCACGAGCCGTTCAGCATCTGCGCCATAGCGACAAGGTCGTCAGATCCGTTGTCGTAAGGACGGTCATACCACTCGTCCGGGTCGTCATACCACCAGTCGTCGTAATATGGGTCGTCACAACTTGTCATTGCCAGAGGTGCAAGCACCATCACGGCGAGTGTAAGGAAATAGTAAATGCGTTTCATAATATTCTGTTTTTTTTATTTTTCACTTATTCTTGTTATTTACTTTCACGTTGCAAATTTATCAAAACATAACATAATAAACAATATTTTTTCCATATTACAGAGTAGGGATTTCCCTATTTCGGAATTTAAACGAACAAAAAACGTAAGTTTATATTGACGTCAGATTCTTGTTTCTCAATATTTTTGTCTAATTTTGTATCTCATTATATAAGGTAAAAAGAAAACCGAACAACAAAAAACATAGAAAAGGAGAAAAATGAGAACTGTATACGATTTCTCTGTGAAAGACAGAAAAGGGAAGAACGTGTCCCTGAAGGAGTATGCCAACGAGGTGCTGCTCATCGTCAACACAGCCACAAAGTGCGGATTCACACCACAGTATGAAGAGCTGGAAAAGCTCTACGAGAAATACCATGCACAGGGATTTGAGGTGCTCGACTTCCCATGCAACCAGTTCGGAGCCCAGGCTCCAGGCACGGACGAGTCAATCCACCAGTTCTGCAAGCTGAACTACGGTACGGAGTTTCCGCGCTTCAAGAAGCTGAAGGTGAACGGCGCTGACGCCGATCCCCTCTATGTCTTCCTCAAGGAGCAGAAGACATTCGCCGGCTTCGATCCCGCACACGAGCTAACACCGGTGCTCGAGGAGATTCTCTCAAAGGAGACACCTGACTATAAGGAGACAAGCGACATCAAGTGGAACTTCACAAAGTTCCTCATCAACAAGCGCGGTCAGGTAATCGCACGCTTCGAACCGACTGAGAGCATCAGCAACATAGCAAAGCAAATAGAAGAACTACTATAAAAAACCAGACCAACAATGGAAAACAGAGAACACGTACGCTGCCTTATCGTCGGTAGCGGTCCTGCTGGCTACACGGCAGCCATCTATGCAGGAAGAGCAAATCTCAGTCCCGTGGAGTACTGCGGCATTCAGACTGGCGGACAGCTCACACAGACAACTATCGTAGAGAACTTCCCCGGCTACCCCGAAGGCGTAGAGGGCAATCAGATGATGGCTGACCTCCGCAAGCAGGCAGAGCGCTTCGGCGTGGACATGCGTGAGGGAAGCATCGCCAAGGCCGACTTCTCAAAGAAGCCTTACGTGCTTACCACCGATACGGGTGTGGAGATTGAGGCAGACACCGTGATTATCGCAACAGGTGCCAGCGCCAAGTATCTCGGACTTGACGACGAAAAGAAATACAACGGACAGGGAGTAAGCGCATGTGCAACGTGTGACGGCTTCTTCTATCGCAAGCGCACAGTGGCTGTGGTAGGTGGCGGCGACACAGCATGTGAGGAGGCTCTCTATCTTGCTGGCCTTTGCAAGAAGGTATACATGATTGTGCGCAAGCCGTATCTCCGTGCTTCAGACGTTATGAAGAAGCGTGTGGAGGACAACGAGAAGATTGAGATTCTCTATGAGCACAACACAGAGGGTCTCTTCGGTGAGGACGGCGTAGAGGGTGCTCACGTCGTTAAGCGCAAGGGTGAGGCAGACGAGGAGCATTACGACATCGCCATCGACGGCTTCTTCCTCGCCATCGGTCACAAGCCCAACACAGACGTATTCCGTCCTGCCGTTGAGTGTGACGAGACTGGCTACATCAAGACTCAGGACGGTTCGCCCCGCACCAACGTTGACGGCGTATTCGCTGCCGGTGACTGCGCCGACCCCACATACCGTCAGGCCATCGTAGCTGCAGGTTCTGGATGTAAGGCAGCTCTTGAGGCAGAGCGCTGGCTCGCAGAGCACAACCTGTAAGATTCATAATCAGCATAAATAAGAAAAAAGACAGTTGGAAGGAGAACAATCCCCTTCCAGCTGTCTTTTTTTGTTTGCTTACTTTCTGAAAAAAAGATTGTTTTATTTTGTTAATATGTACAAATAGGCTACCTTTGTAGTATTAGTAACCTAATACTTGATATATGAGGAAAATATTCTTCTTTCTTCTTTCCATGCTTCTCGGCACCACCGTACAAGCAATGGCAGCGACAGCACCGGACAGCGTGTTTGTCGTGAAAGACGGACGCATCGTTTCCGCCTACGAGATTGGTAAAGATGTCGACAACATCACGTTCCTTCACAAAACCGTACTTACGGGCAACTGTGTCCGCATAGGTGACGAAACCGTAGAGATGAAGTCGGCGGTGGTCACTTACAAGGGATCGTACGCCTACATCTATCTGTCCCCGACAGCAGGGCTCACCACTGAGAAGCAGATTGCTGAAGGCAGTTACCTTCAGGTAGCAGTTACAACAGGACTGCTCGGAAAGGCAGTCCGTCTGAGCAAGTTTGCCGACGAATACACAGACGACGACTTCATGCGTGTCATGTATTTCGACATGGATAAGTATAAGAAAGACGAGAATTATGAGTCGGTGATGTTCGCCACGGACGACTGGTCTGACTATTTCGTTGACGGAACGGCGAGCATATCTATGGCGGACGGACAGCTAACTGTCAATTTCGACTGCCTCCCGATAGACGGAGGACAGGCTTTCTTAGGACAGTATAAGGGCGCCTTCACGGAGATTGCCCAGAGCCCGTACCACTTCACAGTCGACGGAAAGCGCATGGAGATGCGTGCAGCGTTCGCCGAGAAGGTGCTTTACGGCACGGCGTTCTATCTTACACCGGGCAACATCGACCGCGCCAACGACCTGGAGAACTGCTATTATTACGCCCGCCTGTTCGTGCCGGAAAGCAATATGGATGGCAGCAAGATAGACATCAACGGACAGAAGGAATACGAATTGACCTTCGTCGACAATGCCACAGACGTAAACAATCCGCAGACCATTAGCGTTTCAAACGGAATTACAGGTAACGCCACGGGCTACGTGTCGGTGCTCAAAAATGCCGACGGCACGTATGACATTACCATCGACGTGGAAGGTATGGGAAGAACTGCCGACCGCCAGCTGCAGGTACGCTATAATGGCGAGCCCGCTCCTTACGACCTTAGCGTGCCGAACGAATTTACTGTAGCTGGAGCTGATCCCGTCACTCTTAAGGGTGCTGCCATGAAGCACGCTGCCGGCTTATACACCATTTATCTTTCTACGAAGACAGATGCCATGACAGCCGCTGACGCTTCTTCTGCCGATATCGTAGTGACCGTGCCCGATGGCTTTGTGAATGACGATAAGGTTTACGGATTCTCCGGAACTGAAGAGAATGCGAAGATATCCGTCACGTATGATGGCGTCAAGTATAGCCAGAGCACAACGTCAGGCACAGCCCCTGTGGCACTCGGCGGCAACGCCAAGCTTACTGTGAATGGCGGTAAGATAAACCTCGATTTCACCGTCTTCGGTGCAAAGAAATACAGCGGTAGCATTAAGGGACACTTCGAGGGCAATGCCGCACAACTCTAAACATATATTATATATAGGAGAACCATACGTATGAAGATATCATTATTTTCTATATTGACACTTGCTGCCGCATCGTTCGCAATGCCGTCGATGGCGCAGCAGACCGTTTACCTCAACAAGGGAGAACAGAAAGTGGAAACCGTCGATCTCGGTCCGGACGACTATCTTTCCTTCGGACGCCCCGAGGGAGTAAGGGAGCAGGCGAAAGCAGAGATAACGGACGTGAAGACTACGAAAAACTCCATCAAGTACACCGTCACTACGAAGACCGAGGATCAGCCGTATTATCACATGGTGCTGAGCGAGGCGTATATGAGTCTCTTCGTGATGCAGTATATGGGTGGCAAGGACCTCAGCAAGATGACCGATGAGGAGCTTAAGTCAGCTTTCGTGACGCTTATGTCGACAGGATACGGCGAGGGGGCTTTCGGTACGAAGACTTACAATGTGCAGGACGGTGTGAAGAACGCATCGGGCGAGACGCAGTACGTAGGTGGCGGACTCGGCTATTATCTCGTGGTGTGCGACCTTGTAGAAAACGACGGCAAGTACAGTCTCGGCACACAGATGAGCTATCAGAAAATCACTACACCCGAACCGGGAGAGAGTTCTGCTACGCTCGATGTGGAGTATAAGGGACTGGACGCTGACGGACACGCGCTCTTCTCCGTCATTCCTGGCAAGCAAATCAAGACGCTGCACATGGTTATAGGCACGTCGCGCAGTATTGACGAGTTCATAAGTATCTTCGGTTATGAGTGGCTTATGTTCACGCAAGGCTCCGACTTCACCGCTGATCAGTGGAACGAGCTGACCGACGAGGACAAGGGATGGAACATAGAAAGCGAGGACGACTATTCGTTCTACGTGCTCGGAGTGGACGCCAACGGCGACTGGGTGAAGGCAGAAGTGGAGAATGTACACATCAAGCCGGTTGCCGCCAATGACTGTGCCGAGGTGGATCTAACCGATTATTCGTGCGTGGACGGCAGTCTTAATGTCACCTATAACGTGAAGACAAAGGCATCCAAGATTGACAAGGCGTCCATCCTCGTCATGAAGGAGAACGATTGGGACGACGCTCTCAACGAGATTGTGAAGAACAAGAACTACGAGAATCCTTACGAGGCATGGCCAGAAGAGGTGGCTGCTGCGGCAGAGGCAAAGGACGTGACCGCTGATATAAACGCTGACGGCAAGCTCGACTTCTCACGAAACTTCACACAGAAAGAGAGTGGATGGTACGTCGTGGTTCTTGGAGTGACCGACGCCAACGGCACAACCGTAACACGCGCCGCATTCCACACCCACATCGAAAACGCCGAATGGTCAATCCTCTCGCGCACATATCCTAAAGAAGCCAAGGCACCCCTGAAGGGAAAGGTAAGGCTGATTAAATAGAAAGTCAATCTGAATAAATAGAAAAAGCGAAAGCGTCATTATCGTTTATGATAGCGGCGCTTTCGCTTTTTTATTATGCTTTTTGCGTGTTCATTTAGTAATAATCCCGCCACTATGATGATACCAAACTCTCAACTCCAAACCGTCAACTCTCAACTTTCAACTATATATAATTAATGTGTTGCTGTTATCGAACACAGTTTTCAGTTGACTAATATCAATTTCAACCCTAAAAGTGCAGCTTTTCTTAACTTTTTTACTTAAAAGTTTTGGAGATACGGAAAAAAGCTATACCTTTGCATCCGCTTTCGAGAACGA
>ERZ1023873.23-NODE-23-length-86302-cov-78.252925_pt1 | contig 86302 bp, 67 predicted proteins | sample MGYA00380391_ERZ1023873 | MGnify/ENA primary metagenome ERZ1023873 (study PRJEB33179, sample SAMN07449006) | human gut metagenome | biome: Human-gut; feature: Human associated habitat; material: Faeces | host: Homo sapiens | place: India: Bhopal | collected...
GATAACCAGTAAACTTTCCTCATTCTTCTCTCAAACACTTTTTATATGTACTTTCCGTACAGTGAACACACTAGATTTCTCGAACAATGATCTTCCTTGCATACTAACGTACTATGCAGCAAAGGGCTCGGAGTTTGACAATGTATTTGTACCATTTGCGAACACATCGAATGACTGTTCACGCAATTCTTTCTATGTGGCATGTACAAGGTCTTCACGTAGCCTATATATATCATATTCTGGCACTAAGACCAAATATCTTAGCGATGTTAACTCAGATTTTATAACCGAATTAAAAGCAGCATAAATCATGAAGTACTACATTTCTATTTCTGCATGGAATCTTCTGGAGTCATTCACTACAGAGAGTATATCGCCAGTTGCATTCTATGCAGAAAGAGCATACGGAGCCAAGTTAAGCAGATTCTTGGAAGACAAATTTGACAGGACTTACAAGCTTATTCTGTCTACAAAGGACAACGGAGGTGATTACACCATCGAAGTTGACGAGCAGCTTGTAGATAAGAAACTCCTGATGCCAGAAAAGGATAAAACTATTTTCTCTTACCCTAAAACCATCTATTATCAAAAAGGATTGGTGGCTTTTAGATTTAACACCCAGGAGCTCATGAATTCTATGATTGCAGAGTCTCAGATTCTGTTTGAGGTTAAATGTATTATAAAATACCAGTCAGAATTTTATGTAAAAGAGTTTGCACCGACCACCATCAAGCCTGGAAAGATTGGAAATTCGTTGTCTTTTGACTATGTGAATTACGTGGAACAAGACAACCGATATAACCTGGTTAAAGGCGCAGTTACGGGGTATGCTCGTGGAATGATGACTGCCCAAAGCAGTGATAGCCGCACTCTGCAGGCTAAGGTTATGGAGTTAAAGAATGCTTTTGCAGGACTCAATACCATTACCCTTATGGGCTGTGGGGAAATCATGAATGCTGGCAAATATGCAGCAATGATTGAGGATTGCAAAAGACTATATAATAGTCAGCGCGAAGAGCCTACTCGCATATTTGACATTATGAAGCAGCAGTTCTCGGAGATTATCAAGCTCGCCGAGTCAAGAGCTAATGCTATTACCAGTAATGGCAATTCCTATGACCAGGATATGCTGAACTCAGAAATACTGTCTCTTCGTAACAAAATCTTTGCTATAGAAGAGGCTAATAACATTGGTGTAATGTTTAGTGAGCTGGAAGCAATCAAAAAGGCTGAACGCGAGAACGGACTGATGGTTGGCAAAGAAAGAGTATATTTCAAAGCAGGGACTCCTGAATATGAGCGTAAGCAGGAAATCAAGAGGATTCTCAACGATTTCACCAATGGAAACGAGGAATACAGGATGTTGAAGGATGAGCAGAAAAGACTGTACGGAAAACAATCAGAAAGCAGTAACGAAGTAGAAATACTTGAAGGAGCAATTCAGGCAATTTTTACCCGATTAAGCGATCTTTCCAATGAAATCATCAAGAAGATTGCAGCAACCGAGAGCAAAAACAGCCTTGATTTTTCCCACATAGCCATATCTGATAAGATCCTGGTGGAATCCTCTGAGGGCTCACTTGTGGAAACATTGTTCTTCAATACCCTGTTAAACATCATCCTTGATAATCCTTTGGATTGTCCAATCTCTGAAAATGTAATTCTGAGACTTGTCGAGAAGGGAACCAAGGCATTTATGGAACTTCCTGAGAGCATGACGGAAGACGGTAAGGCTATTGTAAACTGCATGAGAGGTTTCTGGTTATACAAGAGCCACAGGGCTGTAAGCTTTGAAATACCTTCTAACATGGAAGTTGTCAAGTCAACTATGGGGTTCTTGCTGAAGCCTTTTGGCTATGACCAGATAGAAAGATACCTGTTGAACAAAAAATGTCAGCACAAAGAGTATGCCTTCATGCTTTGGGGAGCATGTATCGGCTTTGCGGATATGCCAAAAACATTCACGGAGGTTCTCTACTCTGACGCAGAGGAGGCGGAAAAGCTTGACCGTTTTACAAGGAAATTAATATAAACGCAAAAAAAACTTTCAACACGAACATTATGTTCGTTGTAGCATTCTAACTTTGCACCATAATTAAAAACAATACAGAAATGGAAGAAGAATATTATTACGAAGAAGAGCATACCTATGAAAACTACAACGGAAGTTATGCTCAGGATGTAGAAGGATGGAGTGATCAGGATATAGATGATGTCTTTGATGGTGATCCTGATGCATATTGGAACATCGATTAGGTTAAATATATGTAAACTTCCATGACTTATGTATAAGTTTTGGAAAAAAACTCTAATTTTACAAACTATATGCGGTCTTTGGCTATGTCTATAGGGTAAACTTTGACTCTTGTCCAGCGTATTCGCTAGGATGTCTGTTCCTTCGTGGAAAGACAAAAATCAATGTCATAATATTGATGTTGACCATCTATGACTCTTGATTATAATCGACTGACGTCTGACTTTATGATGTTATGATGATTCTTAAAGAAAACTAACCTTTAGCATAGTTCATAGACCGCATTTTAATAAAAGAGCAATGAAAGATTTAAGAACACTTATAGGCAAGATAAACAATCTCTCAGACTTGACTAAGGTATTAAACTACTTTAAGCAGTGTGAGACCAACTGTGAAGAACACCTCTTCACAGAAAATGTTCTTAAATCCTATGCAGATCCGAACAAAAAGGTTGCACGCCGATACAAAACCTTCTACATTCCCAAGAAAAACGGTAAGCTTCGTGAGATTTCAGCACCAAACAGAAACTTGAAAGAGATATTGTACTATCTCAACATGATGTTAGGCGAGGTTTATCAAGCAAGTCCTTCAGCAATGGGTTTTGTCAAAGGACGCTCAATTGTTAACAATGCCCAATTACATACAGGCCAGAATTATGTCCTAAATCTGGACTTGTCTGATTTCTTCACTTCCATTTCACAGAGTCGTGTTTGCAAAAGACTACAGCTTGCTCCTTTTAACTTTAACGTGGATGTGGCAAAGATTATATCAGGACTTTGCTGCAAAAAGGTTGTTAAGGACCAAAAGAAAGGCTATGCACTTCCCCAGGGTGCTCCGACTTCCCCACTGCTTACAAATGCAGTGTGTGATTTCCTGGATAAGAAACTCAGACGTTTGTCTTCTCGTCATGGAGTAAAGTACTCCAGATATGCTGATGATATGACATTTAGCAGCATGCACAATGTCTATAAGGAAGATTGTGTCTTTATGAAAAGTCTTTTTTCGATCATCGAAGAAGAAAGATTTACCGTCAATCCTGGGAAAACACGTCTCCAAAAGAGGGGTGAAAGACAGGAAGTTACCGGCTTGACTGTTAATGACAAAGTTAACACTGCCCATAAGTACACTCGCGAACTCCGCAATATCCTGTATATTTGGGAGAAATACGGATATAAAGATGCATATGCCAGCTTTTATATACATTACAAAGCAACAAAAGGTCATGTTAAGAAGGGTGAGCCAGTATTGGAAAATGTCATCATTGGAAAGCTTGACTTCCTGAAAATGGTAAAAGGCGAGAATGACTCAGTATATACAAAATTCTGCTCACGTTTCGAAGCCTTAAATCCCAGTCTATACGATTCAAAGAAGACCAATGAAAAATCAAAGGTAAACTATATAGAATCCTATTCAACAGCTGAATTTGAAAGGGTATTCAATACCAAGATCAAGTTCATTATGAATAATGGAGGCAAACTATCAGCTGTTTATAAGATGGGTAAGAAGGAATATTCCATCTACGTTAGCAGTGTGGTTAAGGATATTGTCCTTACAGAAAAAGCCAAACCAAGAAATAACGACAGATTCACTATACATTCCCTCGATGGCTTCTATGTAGCCCTATGCCGTTCCAATAGCATAAATTATTGGATGCTTCTTGCGAACGAACCTACTAAGGACACCCAAGTACATCCAAAATACAATAACCTTCCTATTGATCAACTATTACAAGAATGGGAAGAGAAGGGACTGGAAGCAGCCGTCGAGCAGTTCTTGTCTATTCTTGATGGAAATTCTGTTCAGCGACAAAAGCAGAAAGTGGAGCCAAACTTGCCATCTTTGGGAGAGAAAAAGTGTAAGAAGAAAAAGAGTGCCAATGTATTAATGGAAGACCTCATGATAGAGGATTATATGGATGATATGGATTTTCAAGCCTCACTCATAGATTTTGAGGATGAAGAAACCGTTGAGTACAATAGCGCGGCAATAAAGAAACTATTAAACAGGAAAAAAGATGGCAAAGAAGACTAATATTCAAAATTTTATCAGCACCCTTCTCACTAACAAAAAACTGACTAATACTCAGAGGGAGAGAATTGCTGCCCTTATGATTCGTGATCTCGATTTGGAAAGTCCAAGTCAAGAAAGCGAGTCTGATAGTAATTTGCCAAAAAGCGATCTGCCAGAATACCATTCTTCTGCAGATGTGATGAAGTTCCTGCTTGAATACAACCAAGACCCAATACTGAAGTATACATGTCATCCTATAGATTCTCCAGATGTAATTAAGGAAATTGCAGAGATGTGTGGAGGTACATATACTGTTGAAGGTCATTACCACCTTATATCAACAAGATTTAAGCAGTTACGTGAGAAATACAACTTTAAGAAATTTGGGAAGTATCTTGACTACAAGGTAATAACCCTTATGAAAGTTTATATCGATGGTACAACTCTCAATAAAGACACTCCCTCTTGGTCACATTTACAAATACCATACAACTGGCATACACCTGAACTTTGGGCATGGTCAAAGAAAAACCCTGGCATTGTTCCAAATCCAGGTGAAAACATTGCAGAAGAGTTAGAAAATGAAGGATATAAATTACCCAAAATTCTTAGTTCAAACCTTGCAGCGAAGAGACTAAAAACTTTTGGGGATATAGTCTTGTACTACAAATCTTTGTTTCATATAAAAAGAGATGACAATCTTAGAGACAAGATTTTGTATGTATATAACAATGGCTATCAAACAAGTGAGCAAAAATCTCTCCCATGGAATGAGAAAGTTCAACTTACTCATAACTTTGACAATAGCATAGAGCTGTTTACCAGCGTAGATAAGTTATTGCAAGCATTTGTTGCAATAATGAAAATATGTATTGATGTGCAGAAGCAATATTCAAAAGAACTCCCACAAATAGAAGTCGGTTTCTATAGAGAAGAAATAACTGGTAGGGTTTGTTTCTATGTTCACCACCTGAACTCAGAATATCGAAAAAGCATTGATGATGCAAAAAAGAGAATAGGCGAACAACAAACAAATCTTATAAAAAACCAAATAAATGGTCTCTGCGATTTATACATTCAAGCAGATTTCGGCAATGATCACTATGCAGAGATTAATCTTTGGGATGGTAAACCAAGGGAGGCAAAGAATATTAAAAAAATACAAGGCGTAAAATATATATTGAAATATTAACTACATGATATACCTATTTGACGACAAAGAGTCCAGGCAGCAATCATACGGATGGACAGATGAAAGGTTCGGATTATGGAGTGATTCTCTAATTCGTATAAAGGATTTTGCGGATTATCGTCTATTGAATGAAAGTGATATATTTAGAGAAGGTAACATAATATTGTATCACGAGTCTTTTGCAACTTGTATTCCATACGAGAATAGGCGCGCGTACCAGGCTTTCCATGAGACCATATCTGACGGTTCGAGTTTACAAGATATACATATAGTCATATTTAGTGGCAGCATTACAAGCCGTGCTATTAGCGACAATACTGCTCATGTCCATGTAACAGACATGTATGCTAACCTTGAATGCTTCCTGGGCCATCATCAAAAAGGCGAAACGGATTTTAAATATCTTTTGTGGGGGGAGGAATACGAGGTCGAACAAAAGCTAATAGAATTAATTGAAGGCTATTCAAATGACATATATGAAGGAGATATAGAGTCTGATTGGAGCAAGGTATTCTTTGCTTCAGCTCAGAAATATGGAATAGATGCCCCTTCTGATGACTGTACCCAAGAAAAGCTATGGCTCAGTAAAGTGTCTGACAAAGACCTTGATAACTATGTAAAAGAGTGGTTTACAAAATCAGAATACAAAGCATTGTATATTCCCCTTTGCTTCGGTAAAATATTATCTGATTACAATGGTTTAAGGTTAGCTATTCATATTAGGTGCACACTATCTATTAACCAAAACAAACCTATATACATTTATAGTCCAGTACGTACTTCCTTTTTGGTTCGTTCCCAGTTTTTTGACATCCTAAAAACACGAGGTGTCAAGCTGATAAATATGCACCCTAAAAAGATTATAGAGTCATTGGGTAGCATAAATCCGCTGACGGAGAATGATATTAAGCACGAAATGGGTAAAATCCAGCTTCCTGTTCCACAGAACTATGAGGATAGTCATAGCATAGCAAATGAATGGGCTATTTACAGATGGTCTAAAGCCACAGACTCAGAAGATTCTGCTATTGAGAAGATAACCAATACCATCAAGTCTAATTTATACTTCAAGTATCTAACTACAATATATCCACCTAGCGAAATTAAGCTTATAAAAGAAGACAAACTGAAATTCCGTGATCAGTTATCTGGTATTAGTGATGGCCTTTTGGAACAAAAAGACATCAATATTTTATATGTTGACGATGAAGCAGATAAGGGATGGTATGAGATTATGGCAAATATCATCTATGATGTAAACAAAATAGGTGGTTTTTACTATTTAGGTGAAGACTTAAAAGCGTTAAGTCAACAAGAAATTATTAATCAAGTGGTTAATCGTGTGAAAGAAGACTCTATCAACATTGTTTTACTGGACTTCCGACTTCATAAAAAAGACCACGACTCACACAGTATTGAAGACATTACTAGTGTTCAGATATTGAAAAAAATCAAGGAATTTAATGCAGGAATACAAGTAATAATATTCTCTGCAACTAACAAAGTATGGAATTTATTGGCTTTGCAGAAATATGGAGCTGATGGTTTCATAATTAAGGAGGGACCTGAGAATAGTAAAGAGCCGTCTTTTACAATCCAGACTATTGAGAACTTTATAAATACCATGTCTTTATGTATCTCTAATAGATATAAGGAAAGCCTGTGCAAAATAGTTTCTGATTTGAACAACAATTTGGAGAAAGGGGCAAAAGCTCATAAAATAGATAAAGATTATCAAAAATCAGTAAAGTTGTTCTATCGAATGGCATATTCCTCACTTCCTCGATTTGTTGATGATCCATGTTTTGACCATTCATTTATGAATTTCTTCAGAATCATAGAAGCGACTGCAAACGAATTTATTGATGTCGATAATCCTGAAGTAAAAGAAAAGAATGGAACAATGAAATATTCTTTCAAATTCAGAGGAACTGATGAATACTTGAAAGATTATAATGAGGAAGAGTTCTCTGAAATAGGAAGAAAACTTTCAATGACTAATAAACGTTTGAACTTCAAACAAAAATTCTACAATCTTTTTGCAAGATTAGGAGTATATAGTTCTGCAACATTTAACATGGTAGAAAAGAGGAATGCTCTTACACACCCCAATTCGAAAGTAAATTATAAAGTAGAACCAGTTTCCTTGGAAGATGTTCTTTTAGCTGCAAGCATTTCTTTCCAATGTATAAGAAAGATGATTGAGAATAAAGAGTTGGAAGATAAAGTCGCATGTCAAAGCCATAGAAAGAATAATTGGCTGTAATTCTGTTAACACGCACTTGCATCCTTTTTATGTTATTTACAACGCTTCTGCTTGTTTAGTAAGCCATCAGCAAGACCTCGTTTTGCTGATTCCTTTCAAAAGTTGGAGATATTTGGGGGCATGTGTTCACTATAATTTTGCGAAAACATTTCTTGAATTCACAAATAATCACTCTACGTTTCAGAAGGTCACGGGAGGTCACTTTTATCTCGAAAAGGTCACTAAGAAAAGAAAAGCACTTGCGAGAAACTCGTAAGTGCTTGATTTTTAGTGTGGACCAACCTGGGCTTGAGATTTGTTGACCGAAGGGAGACCCTCTGACCGTAGGGAAGATACCAGAGACCTCCAGATGATGAGACCGATAGAATGATAGTCTGTGATATTTCGTTATTATAAACTTTCATTGATTATCAACGAGTTATCTCTATTTAATATTTTGTGGCATACCATAGAATGTCCATAACTCAAACAGTTTGTTTACGCAGAATTTATATAGCGCCATACCATACGATGTCTTTGTCTATGATAGTTGTGCACACGGAAACCTCACGGAATTTTTCTGTTTCTTACAAGCTCTCACTGTATAATAATAAATCCAGATAATCAGGCACTTACGTTATGCGTGCATCCTCCATTGCAAGTAAAAACCGCGTGTAAAACCTTGTAAGCGCTTGTAAATTTTAGCCATTTACAAGCGCCCAAGTTGATTTATTGCCAGCTATATATGCGCTTGTCTTTCTGTACAGAGTCTAACAGAACTGCATCTGTAAGAGACAGATTTTTGTTTTCTAATGTAAGAGACTGTAGTTTTCATCAATGACGGTACCAGGTAAGGTCAAGACAACTTCTGTTGCTGTGGATTTGTCATAATCAGGCATTGGCAGATAACGTTCCTTTTGGCTCACAAACATCTTGTGAATGCCATAACCTTGGGTATGATGGTTGAGTAGGTTTAGGCGACATCTATAATGGTGCAATCTTTATCTATTGATGTTTATACTCTGTGCCACAATCGTCACAATGAAAATGGTCATTTGAGCTACTCATTAGTTTACCGCATTTGTAACAATAATACTCATGCTTCTCCCAGTGTCCTAAATCGTTTTCAACAAACAATCGCAATCTGTCTGATATATATCCACCTGTCATATGTAGATGGCTTATTCGCAGCCTAAAGTTTTCGGTAGAGCAACAAGCCCCACATTCTGGGCAAATATACTGCCCATTAGGACATTGTTTTGAATCCCTGCTGTCAATTGTTGCATTACACTTTTGTTTATTGAAGCAATGGTTAAGGTATACAACAAATCCTTTTTTAGAACAACCTTCATTTGTGCAAGAAAATTCAGTAACAGCTCTTGACGTAAAATTTGTTATGTCGGAAGGCTTCATCAGTTTTCCGCATTCACGACATTTCAGATGCTCATAGAACTTGGCAAAACTCTTCAAATAGGATGAAAGAATAATGTAATGACCGAATTTAGTACGTTTGCCATTCTTATTTATGTAGTCGGGGTTTATGCCCAAAATACGCATAAAATCAAGAATGGTATAATACTCCCATTCATCATCAGTACGGTATCTTACTGGTGGGCGAAAACAAGGTTTATTGCCACACCAATAAAAAGAGATGCCATGGTAATTATCCACCTTGTCAGAAAGGCGACATTCGCAGAATTCCTCTTGGTCATCTTCTTTTGTTTCAAATCCTATATAGTTATCCAGACCATTATATTTGAAGTTGAAAGATCTTGCTATAGCAAATAGTTCCACCTCATAAGCAATGTCGAAATAAAAGGATATTGCGTTCTGTTCATTTGTGACCTGGTATTCATCCTTCTTGTATGTTATTTGTATTTGCTGAATGGCACGGGCATAATGTTTATTGTTGTAATCCTTCATATTGCCATATTCATCAACCATCTTCTGAGGGATGAAAACTCTTAGTTTTCCATCTTGTTCCTTGCTGATGATACCATTATAGTAGCTATTCCGCTTCCAATTGCTTCTATCATCAGGAAGTTCATTGACAACCCATCTGCCTAAACATTGAGTCACAATGCTCCTAATACCAATCCATTCATCCGTGTCCTCTCTTCCCTCCAATAACTGGAGCATAATATTGTTATCCAACGTCTTCGATTGGTCTTTTTCGCGCATTTTTAGGTAAGTGAACGCAATTTCAAGAGGAAAACAAATGGGCCTCTCACCATTGTTAACAAGATTGTAAAGAGTCTCTGCAGTATGGTGAACTTTTCCTTCACTAATGAACTTGAAGAGTTTCTTTACAATCTTTATTTGAATATATGGTGGCAGGACGGCAAACACTTCTGTTAAAGAAGCTGACGATGTGGTGGTCTTAGAATGAATTGCCCACCATATCACGGCAAGCCTTGGATTAATGTCATTAGTCCTCTTGAAATTTTGTATCTGGCTTGTAAAACTTGTGTCCCAACTTCGGCGTGTATAGTAATCGCTGTCGCTTCCAGGCATATTTGCTGTCATCAACTCTGTCAGTAGAACGGCAAGAGCTACGTTCTCATCTGTCATATTCATTGCATGCAACCTGTATGCGATTAATGGGAATAAATTTACCTTGGTCGTTTCCAGAACTTTAGCATGTATTTTGTTTTTAAGCAACGGTTTACTATACCATCGTTCATTGTCCGCATACACTCCATCGAGAGAGATTGCGTTGATAATAATCTCGACAATATTCTCTGGCAACGACGTGATGACATCATGCTCAAATAGAACCAGTAGGTCGTCGGCTGACCTGCTGTTGATATAGCTATCCCATTCAGAAGAATTTTGGCCAACAGGTATCAGCTTCTTCAAGTTATTGAGGAAAGCACAATTTTCCCTTTCCGGATAGCGAGAATAATACTTTTTCTCTCCTTCTTCCGATGTAGTACCATCAAAGAAATGGTTGAGCGGGATATTTCCTATTACCTCTATAGCTTTCGCAATAATAATGTCTGCAAACTCAATGCTATGGTCAAAGAAGTCATGTTCGTCTTTGACAAATTCTTTTATCTGAGCATAGCCCCATTGTGAAATAATTTGTTTTGACAAGGCTAACGCTTCATTTATAGACAGCCATGTATGGAAACCCGTCGAAACCTCAGAAAGTACACCTATTGATTGTGTCTCTTTCATTAAGGAAATTAAATCTTGTCGTATTTCTGCCTTCTCTGCATTTTCATAGAGCGGGCTATAATGATCATATGCAGAAAAAAAATCCGACTTTATTCTGTAGGGGGAATTTAAGTTGTGGCGCAACATGTTTTTTAGAGTTTCCTTTATAAGTGGCAGCAACTTCTGCTTGTATGGGTTAAGAAATTCTTTACCCATTATTGAAAGTTGACCAATGTCACTAGCCGCTTGCCAGTATTTTTTCTCCTCAATAGCTTTGTCAAGGATTGGCGAGATTGACGATGCTAATTCCTCTTTAATTGTCTGGAAGTCCTTCGCAGGAAGGTTGTTGAGATAAGCAAAAAAATCGCTCCGCCCATATGCGTTGTATTGCTTTCCAACAAATTCTGTCAATTCTTTTTTGAAACGGTTTGTTTTTACCGAAATCAAACATTTCGCAATTTCATCTTCATATTGCTTGGAGGTCAAGCGGAGGTATGACCACAGTTTGCTTACAGCATTTTGCTTGTCACGGTCAACATACATACCTAATGTACGTCTTTGGCGATACTCGCTTGACGGTTTTAAATCACCTTCCGATATATCTGAACGTGCGGATAGTTCCTCGAACACTTTACTTATTTTGCCATCCACCAGCGACTCAATGCGCTGGTTTGCATACTCTACACATCCATCGGGTATATAGCCCAACATCTTCTTAACCTCCTGCCAATCAGAAAGTGTACTATCATCGTTCAATTTCTGTTCCAACCAACTCTGAATAAGGCTCGCATTGTCAATATATCTAACAATGGTTGGATATATTTTCAAAACAGCCAGCAATTCTTCATGTGTAAATACTGAAAAGAGTGACTGCCAGATGGATTTCTCTTCTGTTGAGAAATGTCGGTCAAAGACATATCGGTCTTCGGAGTATTCTTCTTGTTTGTAGTGACTTACAAAAAACTTAAAATGCTCAGCAGTTTTCTCAGGGGAACGTCTTGGGTCTTCTTCAATGATGTGCTTTACTTTATTCGCCACCATATTCAAAGGCTTGTAGGTATGAGTATATAGGTTTATCTTTCGGCTGTCCTTATACTCAATATATTCATGGTCACCATAATAAGACAAGGCCAGTTGGACATCTTCACCTGAATGTGTGATGCGTCTCACGTTGACAGCGCGTTTTTTTCCGCTTTCCTGCTTCTCCACTTGGAACACTACCACACGTCCATCTTTCTTAGCATCATCCTCTATGAAACTTGAAGAGTTTACATAAAAGTCTTGGTTGTATTTAGGCGAAGGCATATTGCAGTTGTTAGATGCAATAAAGCCAAAGTCCTTGTTCGTGTCAAAGAACTTCACCGCACCTATAAAGTATTTGTCTGCTCCGTATATCAGATTCATATTCCTGAGTCCACTTGAATTAGTGGGTTCTATTTAAATTAAACATTCAGTAGATATGACTTACCACATCTGCGGATTCCGGTAATCACTTTGATAAAGCCGTTTTGCTGGCTATCTATCAACTGCTTATGATATCTGTCTCTTTTTATCTCTTCCATGTCATTCCTTATTTTTGCCAATATTAGCACTTTTTGGTAATGCAAAGGTAGCGGATTTAATTCAGGTCGCCAATCCATCACGACTAAAAAATAGTATGTACACGGAATTTTTGGCAATATTGCCACTTTTCCCTTGTATTAGATAATGTACGACTCGTTTTCAAGTTTAATTATCAATGTGATTCTTGTGAAAAATCTCAAAAAGGTGTATAATATGACAGTTCTAAAATCTCAAAAAGGTGCAAACAATTGTTTTCCCGTAAAACCAAAAACAGCGGCCTACGCCGAAGCGTAAGTCGCTGTAATAGAAGCGTGGACCAGCCTGGGCTTGAACCAGGGACCTCCAGATTATGAGTCTGAGAGAATGATGTTTTGTGATTTTTTATATTGATAAATTTCGTTGATACACAACGTTTTGCTAATTTTGCGGCAGTTTATGATATGCCAAGAAATCCTATATCAAAACGTCTGTGTTTTCCCATTGTTTTCCCGAAAAGCATAGGAATATAGGGCGTTTGGGAGGGATATTAGGGAACTTGTTTTCCCATTGTTTTCCGAAATTCGGGATGATTGGCAAGTTGGGACCTACAGACTATTGGCAAAATGGCAAAGAAACTGGATACTACTTACAAGAGTGCAAGGTATGGAAGTTGTACCTACGCCCTTATTCTCGACAAGCGTCACCCTAAGAAAGATAGGGATACGCTTCCTGTTGCAATGCGCTATACCATAGATCGAAAATCATGGTATAGTTTTGTTGCTGGTGAGTTCACAGAGGAGGATTTTGCGAAAATTTGCACACTGAGTGCAAAGGCTGTTCGCTCGGAACTCTATGAAAAGAAGATGGAGTTTGATACCATCTTCGATGCTCAGACCGAGATGATAGAACGTTTGGGCAATAGTCTGTCGCTCGAACGTATCAAGGTTGTTGTTACAGGAGTGGATTCCACAAAGGAAACGTCATTCATAGGCGTTTGGGAGAAAAAGATCAATTTCTATCTCACGGATAATAATGGTGAGCGTTGCACCACCGCAGAATCATACGAGTGTGCCTTGAAGTCCTTTCTGAAAATTATGTGGGATAGACCTGTCGTTGGCTTCAAGGTCGACAAAGAAGACATAGAATATTGGAACAATGGCATGATGAATGGCGTAAAGGACGAAGCAGGCAACATTGTCGGCAAAATTAGCAACACTACGCGTGGAATATACCTTCGTTCTTGTCGGGCCGTTTGGAATGAGTGCGTGTCTATGGGTTACCTCACCAATCAAGAATACCCCTTCTCCAATATCCAGAAGAAGAAATTGGTGTCTATTCCTGTTGGAGAGTCGAGAAAGCATTGCTATCTGACAGTAGAACAAATGACCGAATTGTATCGAGTGTTCATTGAGAAACGTTATCCCGATACTTGGAAAAGTGGATATGCGGAAAAGGCGCATTATTCATTGGGATTGTTCCTTGCCCAATATCTGTGTAATGGCTTTAATCTTGCCGATGCTGGCGAATTGACTTATTCTCAATATTATTTCGACACTGGTAGAAAAGCCTTCAAGTTTAAAAGAGTGAAGACCACAAATCGCACGGAAGGTGGTTCTGAGGTGATTATTCCCATAATAAAGCCTCTCCAGCGGATTCTTGACGAGATTGCTGCTGAGCCAACGCTCAATGGCTTTGTTTTTCCTGATATTCTGCAAGGTGCAACACTGAAAGCTGATAAGCGCAAACGAATCTCACAAGAGAACTCCAATGTGCAGGACAGAATCATCAAGATTTGCCAAGATGTGCTTCATTGGGAGGTGCGCCCATCGGGAACATGGTGTAGACATTCATACGGAACAAATCTTTCCCATGCACGTGTGGAACAGAGATACATATCCGAAAGTATGGGACATTCAACCAATCATTCGATAACAGATAGGTATATTGCCCAGTATCCTTTGGAGACGCAATTTGAATATAATAGCAAACTCCTTGACTTGGAGCCAAAGATAACGGAGGAGGAAATCAACAATATGACGGAAGAACAGAAAACAGCAATGCTTCTGAAACTTTTGACGAAAAAATAATCACATTCAATATATAAAGGTATAACATGGCAAACGAAATATCAACATACACTCACGAAGGGATGGAACTTCCTTTTGAGGATTGGAGCAACACGTTTCACTCTTTCAGCGACTTGGCATCCATCATTCAAACGACCCATGATGCAGCCCAGTCATCGGCTGTAAGGGCTATCAACCGTATGCAGACCATGCGCAACTGGCTCATTGGTTATTACATCGTGGAGTTTGAACAACACGGCAAAGATCGGGCTGAGTACGGAACGCAATTGCTGAAAAAGTTAGAGGAACAGGTGAATAGAAAAGGACTCAATGTTACTTTGTTCCAGACTTCTCGAAACTTCTACAACTTATACCCACAAATGGAAGGGCTATTCGTTCCAAATAAAATTTATTCAACGTTGTCGAATAAATCAGGGAATCGTATTCCTTTGATGGATAAATCTGCTGATGCCCAGTCTAATACAAATTGTGCGACAGTGTCGCATAATTTTCAGACACTACCAGAAATGATAGTCTCACGCTTGTCTTTTTCTCATATACGAGAGATTATGAGCGTGAATGACCCTCTTGCACGTTACTTCTACGAGCAGGAATGCATCAAGTGTACATGGTCAGTTCGCGAACTTCGCCGTCAGATTAGCACCAACCTCTATTTCCGTACAGGTATTAGTGACAACCCAGAGAAAATGCTTTCCCTGCCCTCTGTGCAAGGACATGACTCTGCTGCGTTGCAAATTCGCCAACCTTTCACCTTTGAGTTTTTAGGATTGAAGGCGCAGGAAATAGTGGACGAACATGATTTGGAGGATGCGCTAATCACCCATCTGCAAGAGTTTATCCTCGAATTGGGCAAAGGCTTTTGTTTTGAGGCTCGCCAAAAGCGCATCATTATCGATGACGAGTATTATTACCCCGACCTTGTGTTCTACAATCGCATTCTGCATTGTGGTGTTATCATCGAATTGAAGAACGAGGAGTTTTCGCATGAGAATCTTGGACAACTCAATGCGTATGTGTCCTACTATAAGGAGAACGAGATGCAGCCTGGTGATAACCCACCTGTCGGCATTTTGCTATGTACACGAAAGGGAAAGAAAATGGTGGAGTATGCCCTTGCTGGCATGGATAACCAACTCTTTGTTTCCACCTATATGCTCCAGTTACCAGACAGAAAGACCTTGGAAGATTTCTTGTTGAAGCAGTTGGGTGAATGAAACGTTTTCTCAAATTGCCACCTAATAGCAGTAACATAGCAGATGGAGATAAGAAATTTCAAAAAGAACGCCATGAGGGATGCGCTTGACAAAGTGCATTTTTGGAAGTGGGAACACCAAGAGGATTACTCACGCTTCTCATTGGATATGATGAAGATGATGCGTAACGATTTCAGCCAAATTGAACGCATATTCAAAATGGCTGCGAAATATGTGCCTACATCCGTGCTTATTGAGTGTCGGAAACTATTTGTGTCCAACACAGATACCATTCTGTCAGATGAAGAAAAGACAGCCGTGGCTATACGTGTTGTCGATGAAATGATGGCTTTCACTGGCTATCTGCGATTGGGTTTCTATTCCGAAGTTATTGGTAGAGATAAGAATGAAACAAACGAAGACCTAATCTTGATAAGGGAATATGGTCTTGTTGACAAGGATATGAGTGAGGAAGATGACGAGCATCTTTATATCCCTTATGTCTCAGCTAAAGAGTTTTGGGATTCGTTGCCTTCCCTCGTACAAATGGCTGTATTCAATTTTAGCAAAGGGCATACAGCGGAAGAACTTGCAACAATATCAAAGCGAATAATGCTGTCTGCCATTCATGCTCTTCCAGAAATGTATTTCCGTCTTCGTGAAGAAATCTTTGAGGGACGAAATACATTGCTGATGTGTACGCTCTATTATATCTGCTTTGACCATGGACTACCCAAGAGTGCTACGGTATTGAGCAAAGTAAGTCTTAACGACAAACAACTTTCCATCGTGCGTGAAAGTGTCAAAACAATTATAGTAAATCTTGTGGAAACCAGCGTTACGCAAGGTCTTGACAAGAAAGCAGAATGGACAAAACAAAGTAAGGAAATAGAGGGCTTAGAATTTCGGCAGGCCATAAAGAATGCTCTTGCCAATACGAAAGGGAAGCATGGACGCAGAATCATTCAGCAAGAAGAACGAAGTCTTGATGATATCCTAATAGCAGAAAATAAGACAGCATTGAAAGAAACCATCTTAGTTGCCCTAAACAACATGGAGCATGAATACGAGACTGCTTACATCAAGGCTGCACTTTTGCGCACCAACCACCTTGATTCAAAGACCTCTTTCGCCACTTTCCTGCGTGCTGTAAATCATTTCTCTGGTCGAGAATACAAGTATGACCCAGCCCAAAGGGTAGATTCGTTCATCACTATCAACCACAAAAAGTTTGCTGTGTCAAGTAGCTCTAAGTGGCAACGTGCGAGAAGGATTGTTTCGGGGTTCGTTGAGAGGTTTGAGAAAATAGAATAAGTGATATTTATTAAGTTTAATAATCTATCAAAATAATGCTATATATTCATTTTTTTGCATAACAAGCATAAAGCAGGGCGTGATTTGATGCTTTCACAACCAATTTTCGTACCTTTGCAAAATAAAAATGTATTTTGATATGGCAAACAAAGATATAAACCGTATTAAGGTAGTCCTTGTAGATAAAAAGAGAACAAACAAGTGGCTTGCTGAACAATTGGGGAAAGACCAAACGACAATATCTAAGTGGTGTACGAACACCTCACAACCAGATTTGGAAAATCTGGTAAAAATTGCCAAACTGCTTGGCGTGGAACTTTCCGAACTCGTTCGGTTTGAACAAATTCAGGCAAATGAAATTGATAATAGCATAGCAGAATGAAAAATAGACATACATTTATAGACCTATTTTCTGGATGTGGAGGATTGTCGTTAGGGTTCGAAATGGCAGGTTTTACAGGTGTTCTTGCAATTGACAATTGGAAGGATGCACTGACTACCTATGCCTATAACAGAAAAGACGCAAGAACTCTTTGTGGAGACTTGGCAACGCTTGACCCATATAAAATAAAGGAAGACTACAACATTCCCAATGTTGATGTAATAATTGGCGGTCCTCCTTGCCAAGGTTTTTCTGTTGCGGGGAAAAGGATAATTGAAGATGAGCGAAACAAACTATACAAGGCCTTTGTTGGTTTTGTAGATTGTTTCCGTCCTCATGCGTTCGTTATGGAAAACGTCCCTAACATTCTCAGTATAGGTAATGGCATGGTGAAGAATTCCATCATTAATGATTTCGAAAGTCTTGGCTACAAGGTAAGGGTCCAAGTAGTCACTGCTTCGGATTACGGAGTACCCCAAAATAGGCGAAGGGCAGTCTTCGTTGGGTTGGCGGATGGAAGAGACTTCGTATTTCCAGAACCATACAAAATGGAAAAAGTAACATCCTTTGAAGCTCTGAGTGATTTGACAGAAGACTCTCTTGCAGATGGGACACCATATCCAACAGAACCTATCTGTGACTATCAGCGTTATGTTCGCAAAGACAGTTGTGGAGTTTATAATCATGAAATCACCATGCACAATGAGAAAACAAAAGAAATCATAGCAATGGTTCCAGACGGAGGAAATTACAAAGACCTACCCAAAGACTTGCAGCAAACAAGAAAAGTACATATTGCTTGGACACGATTGTGTAGCACAAAACCGAGCATAACCATAGATACAGGGCATCGTCATCACTTTCACTACAAATGGAACAGAATTCCAACAGTGAGAGAAAGTGCAAGAATACAGTCATTCCCTGATGATTTCATTTTCCAATGCAGTAAGACGAGCCAATATAAACAAGTGGGTAATGCAGTACCACCTCTTATGGCAAAGGCTATTGCTCAACAATTATCAAACACGTTATGGCAAATAAAGAAATAACATACTATCAAGTGCCAGATAAATATTGGCATAGAATACATTTTGTAAGACCACGTTTCAAAAGCAACATAGAGAATGTTTTGCTCTATATGGCTAATGAGTGTTGTCGGATACCGAAATGTTCTTGTGAGGAATACAGCGTCAAGTTTTTCAATGCCATAAAAATGTTCCCAGGAAATATAGATATGGCAGATAAGACCTTGAACAATTGGCGCACAGAAATTCCTGCATTGTTTGCTTTTTATAAAGAGGATAAAGATGCTGATGTTACAGAAACGTCAAGGATGTCCATCTTTCTTCATGAAAATCAAGACTTAACCCAATTCCTTAGGTTGTTTCTGTTCTCTTTTCAATTTCCTGGAGGACACATGAAACCTCAAGACTTGAAAGATATTATTTATCATGGTATAAGGTTTAAACCTGCACGGACTATCATTCAAGTGCTTATGTCTGGCAACCAGTTGTTGGGAGAAAATGGTAGTGAAAAAGAAATGTCAATGTCAGCAGAAGAAGCTACATATTGTATCTTCAATGATATTCGTGTTACAAGTGGCAAGGTCACATCAAATCAAGTCGCTCAGACTATTATTGGCAATAGAAAGAAGAGAGTAAAGTATTATAATCCAAACGACTCCAAGACATTGTCACTTACTGGTAAAGCGCGTTCTAAGGGCGACATGACACGTTATGCAGGGGATATTCTTGATTATATGGTGATTGCCAATTTGTTAGAGGAACACAATGGCTATTATTCAATGAAAGGCAACGAATTGGCCTCTCTTAATACTTTTGCCAATGACGTAACTTGGTTTAGTGGTTATGAGAAATTTTATGAGAAGAAAAGTATAGAAACAAAGGAGTTGTCAAAAGTCGAGCCATTATGGTTTGAGTATGTCAACAATTCCATGAAACCAGACTTGTTTAAGACCGACATTCGTTCTATTATTGGCCAAAGCGAGGAGATTGATGTAGTATTTGAAGACAGAATAAAAGATGTTGTGACCTCTGATGACAAAACAACCAAGGATATTGGTAATCTTGGTGAGGCTATTATTTGTGGTCATGAAAAGATGCGTCTTAAAATTAATGGTTATGATGAGTTTGTTAAGCTCGTTCAGATTGTTGATAGTCCGACTTATCATCCAGGGTTCGACATTGACAGCTTTGAAGCAGACGGTACGGAAAACCATAGGTATATTGAGGTAAAGACAACCATCAGCAAGAAGCGAATACAAATGTATGGCTTCCATATGTCGCCAAACGAATGGCGTGTCGCAAACACTATAAGAGAACATTATTGCGTATATAGACTTATGTTAAGTGAAAAAGAGAAAATACTTTTCATCCTTCGCAATCCTGTTGCATTATATAAAAGTGACAGAATTGAAGCAGATCCTCGCGATGGTATGGAAATATCATTCTCCACGGAACATTTTCAACCTACAAAAATATTGTCATGGAAAAGATAAAAGTAGCTTCGCTATTCTGTGGATGTGGTGGCATGGATTTAGGAGTCATAGGAGGCTTTTCTTATCTCGGAAAAGAGTATAAAGAAAATCCTTTTGAAATTGTCTATGCTGTTGACAACGATGAATACTGCACAAAAATATACAATGATAACTTTGTACATAAATGTGTGGTAAAGGATGTCCGTGACATTAAGATTGCAGAGATGCCACAATTTGATATGCTTATTGGTGGCTTCCCATGTCAGTCTTTCTCTATCTCTGCACAAAATCCTCCAAGACTTGGATATAAAGATGAGCGAGGAATGCTTTTCTTTGAAATGGTAAAAATACTGAAAGAGCGTCAGCCACGGTTCTTTATAGCAGAGAATGTAAAAGGTATTCTTTCTGCAAATAAAGGCAAGGCATTCCCTATGATATTGAAAGAGTTTAGGGATGCAGGCTACACTGTTATACACAAATTGCTGAATGCTTCAGAATATGGTGTGCCTCAGAAAAGAGAACGTGTCATTATTATAGGTTTCCGAAACATGGAAGATTTTCAGAAATTTCATTACCCGATGAAGGTTAGAAGTTCTGAACAAAAAGTTCTTGGCGATGTAATCATGGCAGAGGCAGACACTGATGAAACATTGTTCTTCAGCGAGAAAGCTGTTGCAGGAATGATGGCTGTTCGTGAAAAGATGAATAAAGGACGTGCTATGTCTTTGGCAGAACCATGCAATACTGTCAGCGCACATTTGGCAAAGGTAAGTCTCAATAGTACAGACCCAGTTTATATGGTCGGAGAAAGATACAGACGTTTTTCTTCAAGAGAGGCAGCTCGCATTCAATCTTTTCCAGATTCTTTTTGTTTCGACTCTGTATCGCAGGTTCGTCAATATAAGGCGATAGGTAACGCAGTACCGCCTGTATTGATGTGGCATGTTGTACACTCTTTGCAAAAAACTCTCGTTGTGCCACAAGTGGATTTCGCTGAGATAAAAGAGCAATATCCAACAAGCATAGTTGAAAATAAAATGGACAGCACTTGTCTTTTGGATATTGACAGGACAAAGAATGTTCTTGTAAGTTTGGTCAAGACGGATAATATTGACCAATATCTTGATAGGTCTGCAAAGGTGTATTATACAGGCAAAAGGTTTCCTTCCACTGTAGCTCTTAACAAATTATACTATTTCATGCCGTATATGAAAAGTAAGGGAATAAGAGACTTGTATTTTATCAAAATAGCTCGTGTCGGAACTCGCAAAGAGGGGCAGCCAGATGAAGACAAGAATGACTTTAGACTCGTATTTGAGATTGATTTTGTGGGACAGATGTTCGATGATTATAAGCCTATAAAGCTTGATATTTGGAGAACATTCACTGACACCATAATCGGGAAAATAATTTAAAATTTGATAACTATGAAAGAAAACATTGAATCTAAAAATATTGGAAATAGAAAATTTATAATAGAACTTCGCTATGAGCCTAAAGTTACTATGCTTGATTCTAAAGGAGCATTGGTGGAGAAAATACAAGAAACTAAAGTGTTTCCATGTAGCCATTGGGAAATAGGTCAAAGTGAGGTTGTCATTAGAGATGACAAAAAGAAAGAAGATGCCCACAATGTTATATTAGTATCATTGAATCGCATCAGTTTCATTAGTTATAAAGTCGATAGTGTAGAGTCTTTTTTTGCCAATTTTTCCAAAGTGTATGAGGCTGCAACAAAGGTTCTGTCTTCACTTACTATCACAAGAATTGGATGCCGTATTATTGGCACATACAAGACGAAATCTTCAGACTTTAAGGATGTTCTTAATAATTTCCAAGAATCGTTTCCTGCAAAATTCCTGTTGGATAAATATCCAGCTAAAGACATGTTGTTTCACCTTACATATGAGAACGGAATGTATGAAATAGGTCCCGTGAACATAAACGATGATTTTTATAAGCGAGAGTTTGATATACCAGATTACACGAAACATGTAGGTGTTGCAATAGATACGGATAATTATCTTACAAATGAAGCACAGGATATCAACGAGAAGTCTCTGATTAAGGAAGTTTATATGCTGTCTTTGTCCGTAGAAAAAGAACTTTATTCTAATTTGATGAACTTTTAATATGGCGAAAGGACAGAATAAGAATAAACCATTCCAAAAACGGAGGATAAATGGTTCTACTTCTACAATTGATAATGAATATGACCTTGAAAAGAATATTAAGAGAATAAATTCATATTCAAGAACTCGGAGAAACAGCAAGGACAAATTTCATAGCAACATCACAGATAGTGGAGAAAGAGATGGAATAAGTTCTTATGGAAATGGTGTCATAGAAACTCCTCATACTTCATCGAGTCGCCAACGAACTGGAGATTATGTTGCATGGGATTCTTATACACGTTTGGATGACAAGATTACGGATTTTAACTATAAAAACGATCAGGCGCATACGGATTTAAGAAAAGAATTAGAGTCCAAATTAAAAGATTCCATAAAAGAATGTAATGACGCAATTTCAAAACGGCTTCATATACAGTGGTATGTATGGACAATCATTGGACTTGTTACAATAGTCGGAATTTGGTATATGTTTTCGTATGCAGACGTTCACCCATTACCTTCAAGAGTTGAAGATATGGACAAACGTCTTCATTCAATAGAAAATAGGATAGATATTTCAGTAAATGATACGACTATACGTTTAAAATCGAAATGAGTAGGAGTAGAATCGGTGACATATATCCACACAATGTTTGTCATGCATTTATCTTCTTATTCCGAGGTCTTGCATCAGAAAGTCACTTGCAATCCATTCCAATTCCCTATCCACCTTGGATAGTTCCTCTTTAGACAACACATATATGCAGTCAATCGCCAGTCGGTTGGCTGCTATTTTTCTGTGTGCGAGGATGGTCTCTTCGCCACCGATGGAGGAGCGGTTTGCACCGCTCACCTCCAGATAGTCGTTTACAGCTTCACGCATGGCGAACTGTCTAATGCCAGTTTTTGCCCAGTTTATAAGGGCATCGGCAGTTGCTTTTCTTGTCTTGATATATTCGCTGTCTGTCATAATGTTTATGTTTTGAAGTTTGCTAAAAAAGTTTGATACATATCCAGATGGTGATTTCCACAAGGATAATTGCCCAACTTATAAAAGCCAATCCGAACATCCAAGCATAGGTGCGACCATTGAAGTAAGCACCTTCTTCAATGTTTCGGATGCGCTTTAGTTCTTTCTGTTGGTGAGTGAATAGGACATTTATTCGCTTTTCATGTTCATCAAGGGCTTGCTTAAAGGCTGCAATGGCGGTGTTGTTCCGCTCGTTCAACAGGGTAAGTCCTTCATCATTGATGCCAACTTTGAGATCGCTTTGCTCTGCCTTGACAATGGCATTACAAATACTGCCAACGATATTTTCTGTACTCTTTTGGGCTGCTAAGAGTGCGCTCATTGTTGACACCAATGCTCGGTTGGCTTCTGCAAGTTCTCTCTTAACAGAAGAGAGGGCTTCCTTTGCAGACTCTATCTCATTGAGAGTGGCATGAATTTCTTTCTTGCCGCTCTCAATGGTTTCATCTTCCTGCATCTGATTATACAGGTTCAGCACGTCCTGTGCTGCATCTTTCTTGTTTTTTTCCATATTGATAAGTGTTTAATGTTATCTTCTACGGCTTCTCTTTATCGGTTTGCAGAGCCAATTGGCTCGTATGGCACAACGCCTTGCCCAGTCACGGTCATCCTCGTCTTTGTTGCGTCCCCAACCACAGTCTGGACTACCACCGCCGCCACATGATTCCGACATACTGGTGGCAGCATCAAGGTAGTTCATAAAGAGCAGCATCGCCACATTCATTATGTCGGTATGGCTTGCAGAGCCATTATCGGGAACTTCGATATAATTGTTCATTGTGTCATAAGCATCCGTTGGCATCTGTATATTGAAACGCTTGCCGTCAACTTGCAGTACCTTTCTGAATTTGAGAGAGTCTTCTGATTGTGTCGCATTGACAAAATGAGAAGCCTCACTTGCCTTAGCAATATTTCTATTTTTCATTGATGCAAAACTTGTCGCAACAGGTGTTTGTGGATGTAACTTGCGGAAGGTGTTCCCGATTTTCGATGCCGTGAGGTTTCTTCCCACACCCAGTTCAGATGCCTTGATGGTCGTTCTACCAAACTTGAAGCGATACCCATGCACCTTTGCTTGGTCTGTCTTGTCGCGGATTAACTCAATGTTGTACCCCTTTGCCCTTATTCTATCGGTATAGACATTCCAGTCAAAGGCAGACATGGAACGCAACACATCCATGCAAGCGTTAGTTATCTCTGCAATACGCTCTTTGCGAATATCCATAGCATCTTTCCACCCATGACGCTGATTGACGGCTTTTGCAGCCATCACTGCACGCTCACCGATGAACTTCACATCATTGAGGTTACCATCCATGTCAAGGCGGTTTACCACCAGATGCAGATGGGGAATACCACTTTTGGAGTCATGGTGCAGAGCAGCGAAATACTGGGAATTGGCAATATTGGTAGGCTTGACAGATGTGGCAGCCTTGCCTTTTCTCTTGCCAATGTGGTTCACCTTGGATATATGGTCTATCTCATGAATGAACTCATCAAGGCATCTTTGCCAGTCTTCCATCGTCCAGTTTCGTGCTTCTTCCTCAGATGGAGAAATCTCAAAGCGTATGGATGTAAGTTCAATAGGCTTCTTGGAATACTTCTGCTTGAACATAGACTGGTGCAGAACCATTTCGTCCCACATACCCATAGGAGGCAGATTCTCGCTAAGATGGTTGGTCTTAACGATGTCTGCGCGGTTATTCTTTGTAGCGTAATTGGTCATTGCCTGACCATGCTGAATGGCTGCTGCTTTTGCTATCATATCATGTCTATAAAACGGTCTCTGATGTTGCTCCATTCCCTGATGATGTCGTTGACACCTTGAAGCCAACGCTCCATGAAATCCGCTCTTTTGAAGAGTTTCTTTCGTTCTGCTTGTGGCAAGGCATGAAGCGCATTGCGTATGTAAACAAGTTCCGCTCTTGCGCCAGTCAATCCTTTCAAGGCTTCCTGCTGCTCTGTGGTCATCGGTAGGGAAGGCTTGTGGCCAAGGGCAATGTCATGGAGATATATGCTCTTGCTTCTTCCCGACAATCGGGCATTCTTCAAAACATGGTTGAACTCGTTGTCTGTAAAACGGACATCAATATGCTTGTCCTTTGGAGGTCTCTTTCGTGAAGTTTTCTCCGTGCTAATGATTTTGTCTTCTGTCATTGTAAATGCGTTTTTGAAAGTTGAATATCTGATATAAAGAATAGCCAATGTGAGCCAGCGAACATTCAAGGATGCCAGTAGGAAGCGGTGGGAGAAGCCAAACCGTCAGACACTGGTACTTCTTGTTTAGACCTCCCGAAAAACTACGGCTAACGGAGGTACAGACTATGGTGATAGCACATCAGCCAAGATTGACTGCTGACGAAAAGAAAGGGATAGGAAAAATCTTTTTTTTCATCACTCGATGGTGATTTGGCTGCTGTAAAGTGCGATGCCAAGCGAACGTATGTCCCAAGTTGTCCCTCGGTTAAAGGCACAAATCCTTTGTTTATCCTATACGCTATTATTTTTAGGCTTTATAGGAAAATATTAGGGACAAAGGGACATGAAGCAAAAGAAAGGAGATGGTCAGAATGGTAGTTCTGACTGCCAATCTTCTTCTTTTCCCTTTTGTTCTTTTTGTTGAGCACTTATTCTCATCCATGGATGTTTCGTCCGTCCCGTCTTGTCACAGTATGAGGGGTGCAACCCTTTGACCTTCTCCTGCTCACTGCGTTCCCATCCGTCCACCAACGACATGAGGCGATTGATGTACTGGGCGGTGTACTTGGCAGGATTCCTTCGTACAAGGTCGTTGGGCAACTCCTCTATAATCTGTCTTGCGCAGACCATGTTTAGCAGTACCTCAGGCTTGCTATTAGGCGTTGCTTCGGTATATGCACCTTTTTGGTAGGCAGCACGCATGGGAATGCTCCATGTGTCGTATGCCTTTGGCACAAGACGTTCCAAATAGAGCCTGATGTCATCAAGGATAGGGTCGTTGAGAATGCTTGAATGACACATTTGCACTTCATTGGCTTCTGCCTCCAATTCTGGACTTAGATAGAGGTTCGTACCTTTTATATAATAGGAGTAAGCCTCTGCCCATAGTTGATGCACCACAGAATGAAGGGAATGGAGCCAATCAGAAACATGACCATTGCCTTGAACAGGCACTATCCACCAACGGCGATTTCCATTGTCGCCTTGCAGAAAGTTGGTCTCGTTAGTGGTGGCTGCAAATACATTGTGGCGCAGATACTCTATTGGCTTGCGACCATAGGCAGGGCGCATACAATCACTGCGACGACTTAGAAAAGCCTTTGCCGCTTCTGCATCGTTGGCTCGCTTCATGCCGTTCAGTTCGCTGATTTCGATTATCCAGCCATTCGTGATGGTTTCCACCTTTTCCTTGTCGCCACTTGCAAACGAGAAAGAGTCGTTGAACCATCTGTCACCTATGACTTTGAAGAAGGTGCTCTTGCCAATACCTTGTGGTCCTGGCAGGGTGAGTACATTATCAAACTTGCAACCAGGCTCAAAGGCACGAGCGACTGCCGCCACAAACCAAAGTTTGGTCTGTTCTCTAGTGAGCAGAGTGTCTTCTGCACCGAGATAGTCGATAATGGCCGTCTCGATGCGAGGCGTTCCGTCCCATTCTTCTTTTCGGATGTAGTCTTGAACAGGATTGAAGCTGCGCTCGGAAGCTGTGGTCTTCAATATCTCGAACACCTTGTTCTGAGTAAGGCGCAAGTCATAGTTTTGTTCCAAGTAGTCTTGAATCTTTCCTACGGATTCTTCATCCACCTTGTTTCCATTGACATTGCAGAACAATGGAGAAAAGGAAATGTCGTCTTGGCAGAAGGTGTCAAAGCGAATCTGACGGAGATTCTCATCATGCGTGAAAATCATCCTAAGATTGCTAATGGTCTTCAATGCGTTCCCCTTAGCATCAATGGATAGGTTGTCTTTCCAGTCTTCTTCCATACTACTCTACTTTCTGATAGATGCAAAGCCACCTGCTTTCTTGGCAAGTTCCAAAGCCAGTTCTACATCAACCACAATCTTGCGAGCGACCTGAGTGATGGCAGGGTCTATAACACCGCTTTTCTTGATTCTGTTGGCAGTAGGAATACTACAACCAAATATTTTGGCTATTCCAGCGATACCATGCTCATAATGTTTCTCTGGCACCACCTCGGCAGGTACCTTTGCCGTTCCTTTCTCTGCATTTTGGAGGAGCAAGACAAATTCTTCTCCCGACATCATGCAGACAGGCTTCTCTAACAATTGTTCTATTGTAACGAGTCTTGTCATACTATTCTTGCTTTGTGGTCCGACAGTTGTACTTCCTGACATCCCGATTACACATCTGTTGTTGGCTCATGAACCATCTTTGAAATTCCGTGATTGGAAATCCGTGGGCAAAGGTAGTTCGTTTGGTGTAAAGGAACATTACAGGTGCTATTCGCCAAAAACTGAGAGAGTTTTTTATGTATGGTTTTTTAGCAGTCGTTAACGGAAAAGCATGTTTTTATGAAGAAAAAAAGAATGTGTTCAAGGTGTGTAATGACATAAAAACAAAGAAGCCATAAAACCCGAAAATGAAGTCTTATGGCTTATGTAATTTTGAGGAATCGTTGTTTTCCTACGTTGTTCTGATATTCAGAGAAACCTTGTTTACATGCTTTACTTGGAATTATATGATGCCAAGTATATTGAAAAATCAAGGAGTTTTCAAAATCAATGTGTTTTCCCATTGTTTTCCGATAAAAAGAAAAAGCAGCTACGATTTTGTCGTAACTGCTTGATTTCTAATGTGGACCAGCCTGGGCTTGAACCAGGGACCTCCAGATTATGAGTCTGTTGCTCTAACCAACTGAGCTACAAGTCCGACTTATACCTTATGTGGGATAAGTTTGCGGATGCAAAGATACTACTTTTTAGGGGAAGCGCCAAATAAATTCCACTAAAATTTGCGTTTACAAATGTTTTCATTACTTTTGCACACGTCGTCCATCGGTTTACTTACCATAGTGTCAACACTTAACATTACGCACACCTTATATATGACAAATCTTTCGAGGATAACCGTGTCGGCGGGGAATTTGAAGCGAACCGTCCTGACTTTCCTCCTCCTGCTCACCGTCTCTTTCGCCATGGCGTCGGGCAGGAGTTACAGATTTCGTGTCATGTCGCGTGTGTTCCGCTATGCTTCCACTGTGGATACATCACGTCTGCGCTCCGTCGACACACGTGCTTACCTCAAGTATGACATCCGCATCAACCGCCGAAATGCCATCCTGCTTGCCATCCCTACCATGTTTGCCGTTGCAAACGGGGGCGACCGCGAGTATATAGGCGAGACTTATGACCGCATCACCATCGGCAAGAACGGCGAAATTAAGGCGAAGAGACTGCTCGACCGCTCCACTGTTCCGCACCAGATGAACACCATGCCCACGCTCTTCAAGTATCTTACGCCTCGTCCTTACGAGGAGATGCTCATCGAAGGCAGGGTGCTTTCGCCGTTCCACTTCCGCAACCGCCGCTTCTATCGCTATCAGGTGACACCGTTCTCCGTGAACGAGGCGCTTGTCAGCTTCCGTCCGCGTACCAACAATACGCAGATGGTGAGAGGCTGGGCGCGTGTAGACGTTCATACGGGACGCATCCTTGAGGGTGCCTTTGACGGCGAATACGACTTGATAAGGTTCCACATCGCCGTTACGATGGGAACGAAGGGCGCGTGGTCTGTACTGCCATCTGAATGCAGCCTCAACTCGCGCTTCCTCTTTCTCGGCAACGACATCACGTCTGAATACACGCTTGCCATCGGACTTCCGAAGGTTATCGGCGACACCATCGTCAACCGTCGCGACACGGCGCTCATCAATCGCGTACGCCCCATCCCTCTCACCAGCCATGAGGAATATCTCTATCACAAGTATTATGCTGCCCGAAACAAGGGCAACGACACGCTGCGCAGCGACGGCAAGGAGCAGAAGAAGACTTTCTCACACCGCTTCTGGGGGGCTGTGGGACGCGGTCTGGTGGACAAGATGAAGCAGGATTTCGGATCTAAAGGACAGGGATCGGTGCGTGTGGCGCCTATCCTCAATCCGCTCTACTTCAGCTACAGCTCGCGCCGAGGCTTCACATACAAGTTCGACATTCGTGGATCTTACTACTTTAACGACCATCAGGCGCTGCAGTTGCGCTTCAAGGCTGGCTATGCGTTCAAGGAGAAGCAGTTCTTCTTCAACCTTCCCTTCACCTTCTATCTCGACCGCAAGCACGACGCCTACATCCGAACCGAATGGGACAGCGGACGACGCATGACCAGTTCGGAGGTGGTGGACGCCATAAAGAAGGAGCGTGCCGACTCCATCGACTGGGACGCTCTCAACCTTACTTACTTCCGAAGCCATTATCTGAAGGTCTTCGCCCACTACGACCCCACTCCACAATGGGGACTTGAGACGGGCATAATCACCCGAAAGCGCCGCGCCATCTTCACGGACGGCTTCTCTCAGGCAGACAAGCCATCACACTATACGTCCGTAGCTCCGCTTCTGGAGCTGACCTATCGTCCAACGGGATATAACGGTCCGGTCTTCACTCTCGACTATGAGCGGAGCTTTCGCGGTCTGATGGGATCGAACACCGCCTACGAGCGTATGGAGATTGACGGACAATACATTCATCGTCTGTCCGCTCTCAGCTCCCTGCAGATGCGTGCCGGAGCCGGATTCTACACACATAAGGGTCCCGACAGCTACTTCCTTGACTATACCAACTTCCGCGAGAACAACGTGCCGGGAGGATGGAATGACGACTGGGCGTGCTCCTTCGAGCTTCTCAACTCCAACTGGTATAACGCCTCGGAGTATTACGTTCGTGCCAATATCGCCTACGAATCGCCGTTGATGTTGCTCTCACGCCTGCCTCTCTGCGGCCGACTCATTGAGAAGGAGCGCATCTACTTCAACGCCCTGGCCGTGCGCAACCTCAATCCTTACATCGAGTGGGGCTACGGATTTCGCACCCGTGCCATATCGGTGGGTGCGTTCGTGTCTCAGCATAAGTGGGATTTCAAGGAGGCTACGATACGCGTAGGCATCGAGCTGTTCCGCCATTGGTAAGCTCCGCCAGTCCTTAAAAAGTCTTTATTCCTTTGCCGTTCATACGAAAAGCATTACTTTTGCATACAAGTATGAACAACACTATCTCCACAAACATACCCCCTACATCTGACGATCATGGCTATTGTGCCACTATCGGCTTCTTCGACGGCGTACATCGCGGCCATCAGTTTCTTATCAGCAAGCTTACTGAGATGGCGCATGCAAGCGGAAGGAAGTCGATGGTCATCACCTTTGACCGCCATCCACGGCAAGTGGTCCAGACCGACTACGTGCCGCGCCTCATCACATCCCTCGACGAGAAGCTCCGTCTGCTTGCCGCTACGGACGCTGACCGTGTGGAGACGCTCCACTTCGACACTGCCATGGCAGCCCTTCCGGCACGCCTTTTCATGCAGAACGTGCTGCACGACCGTCTCGGTGTGAGCCTGCTCATGACGGGATATGACAATCGTTTCGGGCATAACCGTTCGGAAGGTTTCGAGGAATACGTCCGGTTCGGACGCGAGATGGGCATGGAGGTGGTGCAGGCACCGCCGTTGGACGTCAGCGGCATGCGCGTTTCGTCGTCGCTCGTGAGGCGTCTCATTGCCGAGCAGGGCGACGTTGCCAACGCCAATCTCTGCCTTGGCCATCCCTTCGCCATCGAAGGACGCGTGGTGGAGGGCTTTCAGGAGGGTAGGAAGATAGGCTTCCCCACTGCCAACATCCAACCAGCCGAGCCGTGTCAGCTCGTTCCACGCATGGGTCTTTACTCTGCCCGTGTGAGCATTGAAGGCGGCAAGTGGCACAAGGCACTGCTCAATGTGGGCAACAATCCCACCTTCTGCCGCGACCACGTAAGCCTCGAAGCGCACATTCTCGACTTCAATGCCGACATTTACGGCAAGACAATACGCGTGGAGACCGACCGTTGGATGCGCGAAGAAAGACGCTTCGACAGCGTGGACGACCTTCGCCGACAGCTCGAAAAAGACCGTGATGCCATCATCAACATGTAAGAACGTATACGGATAACTCTATTAAAAGAAGAATATGGAAATAAAAAATCAGAATAATATGAAGCAGAAACTATTATCGTCAGCCCTGTATCTTGTGGTGTTCGTCCTCATTCAGGCCGTCATCGGCGGCATCGTAGGATTTGCCTGTCAGACAGCCAAGATAGGCGGAGCAGCCCTTGTATATATATCGCTCATTGCCAGCGCCGTCACCATAGCACTGTTCGCATGGCGCAAGTGGTCGCCGTTCTCACGCGAATACGTACAGCGCCGCCAGTGGTTCACGCTGTTCTGGGTGGTCTGCATAGCCATAGGCTGCATTGCCCCCACGTCCTTAGCCACAGAGCTGCTCCATATTGACCTGCCCGAAAACTACAACGAGCTGTTCAAGAGCATGATGGGCCACGACCTTGGCTTCCTTGCCATAGGCATCCTCGCCCCCTTGGCGGAGGAGATGGTGTTCCGCGGAGCCATCCTGCGCACCCTTCTTTCAGCCTTCGGCAAGCAGCGTCGCTGGCTGGCTATAGGCATAACAGCCTTGCTCTTCGCCGTCATTCACGGCAATCTGGCGCAGGGCTTCGGCGCTTTCTTCCTCGGGCTGCTCATAGGATGGATGTATTACCGCACAGGCAGCATCGTGCCGGGCGTGGTGTTTCATTGGGTAAACAATTCCATTGCGGTTATCCTTTACCGCATAGCGCCACAATTCGCCGACATGACGCTTACAGAATATTTCCAACATGACACCCTCCGCATCGGTCTTTGCATGCTCTTCTCGCTGATGATATTCGGCGCTTCGCTCTATCAGTTGCGCATCCGACTCAACTGACAATCACTCACTAAAACCGCAAACCTATGAACAATGATATAAAATATCGCGACATAACCGTTGCCAGCTCCGTACGTCAGCATGAAGGCAGCCACGTCGGCGACGACATTCTCCTCTTTGACGACATCACAAGCGTGCTTATCGGCAAAGACCCGCGCCGCATGCAGAGCCTCTTCCTCGCCATGTGCGTGAAGGGCCATGCCAGCTATTTCGTCGATTCGGTGGCGCATACCGTAGGTCCCGGCGACATCATCATCGTCAGCAAGGGCCGCGTGACGTATGACTATACCCTCTCGCCCGACTGCCAAGCCATCGGCATACTCATCGATTACGACTTCTTCAAGGACACCATAAAGAGCGTCCACGAACTGTCCGCGCTCTTCCTCTTCGCCCGCAATCATCCCGTCTTCCATCTTCCCGAGGACAAGGCGGAGGAAATAACCGACATTTTCTTCCGTATGAAGCGCAAGATAGACGCTGCGGACAATCATTTCCTGCGTGAGATGGTGCAGTCGATGTTCCTGACATTGGTGTACGAGATGTGTGACGAAATATATAAGGTGCAGACCCATTCGCCCACACACAATACGCGTGCAGAGGAGATATTCACGACATTCCTCACGCTTGTGGAGAGCCACTTCCGTGAGGAACGTCGTGTGGGATGGTATTCGGAGCAGCTCTGCATCTCGCCGAAATACCTTTCAGAGACCGTCAAGGCGGTGTCGAAGCGCACACCTAACGAATGGATCGATTCGTACGTCATCATGGAGCTGTGCATGCTTCTCCGTTCATCGCAGAGAAGCATAAAGGAGATAGCGCAATCGCTCAACTTCTCCAATCAGTCGTTCCTTGGCAAGTACTTCAAGGAACACATGGGCGTGTCGCCGTCCGACTATCGCAACGGCGCATCACCTCGCCCCAGAGGCAAGGAACGCCTCGGCGACGGCGCATAGTTCGTCATACCATTCCTGGCCGAATCGTCTCACGAGCGGTCCTTCCAGGAATTTATATACCGGCAGTTTCAGCTCGTTGCCCTTACGCACGGCGTCACGACAGACGTCCCATTGATTGTAGTTAAGGGCAACGATGCCGTCGCGAAACTTCTTCTCACGAATTGGATAGAGGGCGCATGAGATGGGCTTGCAGAAGCCCGTCTTGCCTGCGCGGTAAGCTCTTTCCAGAGCGCAAAGGCAGCAGCCGTTCTCGTAGCAGGTGAACACGCAGTCCTTGCCGCCCACGATGCTCGTCACAAGGTCGCCGTCGCGGTCGGTGTAAGCCACGCCCTGCTTGTCCACCACGGCTTGCGCCGAAGCCGACATATCGTCCCAAACGGTGTCGAGCACCGCCTCTATGCCGCCTATCTCGTCCAGTGTGACGGGTGCTCCTGCGTCGCCTTCCACGCAGCAGATGCCCTTACATTTGTCGAGGTCGCAACAGAAATTCTCGGTTATTATGTCCGAGGAAACCAGTATATTGGAGATTTCTAATATCATAATGTCATTCTTGTTTTTTTTTACTTCTTCTTACTACCATTCTATCGGTGCTTCTCCCCATTGCTGCAGGTATGCGTTGCATTGCGAGAAGTGGTGATTGCCGAACCATCCTCCGCGGTTGGCGGAGAGCGGAGAGGGATGAACCGACTGTAGGATGAGGTGTTTCTTCGCATCGATGAGCGACGCCTTGGAGCGTGCGTAGCCTCCCCAGAGTATGAACACCAGATGCTCACGTCCTTCGGAGAGGGCGTGTATGGTGGCGTCGGTGAAAGCCTCCCAGCCGTGTCGCTGATGGCTTGCCGCCTGATGCGCCCGCACGGTCAGCGTGGCGTTGAGCAGCAGCACGCCCTGCTTAGCCCATCGCGTAAGGTCGCCTGAGGCGGGAATGGGCTTGCCGAGGTCAGCCTGTATCTCCTTGAAGATGTTCTGCAGCGACGGCGGCAACGCCACTCCGTCCGCCACGGAGAAGCTCAGTCCGTGAGCCTGTCCCGGCTCATGATAAGGGTCTTGCCCTATTATCACCACCTTCACCTTATCGAACGGACAAAGGTTGTAAGCATTGAATATGAGACTTCCCGGAGGATAGCAGGTCTGTGTGGCGTATTCGTGGCGCACGAAGGAGGTGAGTTGCTCGAAGTAAGGCTTGCCGAACTCCGCTCCGATGTGCTCCTTCCATGAAGGGTCTATCTTTACGTTCATATTTGTGTCTGTATAATATGTATGCTTGTTTCAGTCTGTCTTTGTATTTAATGTCAGTACGAATGTGGTGCTGTATGACGTCACGGGGCGTTCGGCGAGCGAGAGGTCGCCGTCCTGCGCCATCATCATCTGGCGCGACAGCGGCAGCCCTATGCCCGACCCGCTCTTCTTCGTCGTGAAGAACGGCACGAACACCTCTCGTGCCACCTCCGGCTTCATCGGACAGCCGTCGTTGCTGACGAGTATGTCGGTATGGTCATCCTGCAGTCTGAGGCGTATGTCCATGCGGTGCGCTCCTGCCTCCACAGCGTTTTTCGTCAGATTTGCCATTACCTGCCGCAGCATGTTCTCGTCTGCACGAATAGTGACGTTGTCCTCTATGGCGCAAATGAACCTTAGGTCGGCGTACATGGCTGTCACACTGCTGAGAAACGGCTTGAGGCTTACGTCGGTAATGACAGCCTTCTGGAGTTGCGTTATCTTGCGATAACTGTCCACGAAGACGTTCAGCGAAGCGCAGGTGTCGTGTATGGCTCTGATGCCCTCCTCCAGCGGTGTGCCCTTGACGGCAGGGCTACTCATGTAAGCCTGACTGATACATGTTATCGGCGTAGTGGCGTTCATTATCTCGTGTGTCAGAATGCGCGTCAGCTTCTGCCACGACTCCACCTCGTTCCTCGCCAGCAGCCGGCTCACCTCCAAGCCCGTGTCGTTAAGCGCCGACTGCAGGTCGCGCTCACCGGCAAGCAGTCCGTCCGTGGGCAAGCGGAATGAGAAGTCATGGTTGCGCAGCGCCTCACGCATCAGCTGGGCACGCAGCGAGAGCAGCCGTTGGTGGCGCCATTGCCAAAGAATCATTATGGCGATGACGGCTGCGAGAGCTGCTATGATATAATATGGGGTCATTTATCTCTAGTTTTTATTTCTTCAGCTTCTTATAGAGCGTCTGCCTTGTTATTCCGAGCATTTCGGCAGTCCGGCTCATATTGCCGTGGCATTGCTCCACAGCTCTCTGCACATGCTCCTGCTCCATCTGCTCGAGCGGAATGACCTCCCGGCTCTTGTCGATGGCTTCGTGCAGCGCGGCAATGAGGCGGTCGTTGTCCCATGGCTTCGTAACGAAGTCGGCAGCCCCATACTTCAGTCCCTTCACCGCCAGTTGCACGTCGGCGTAAGCCGTAATCAGGATGACGGGCGTATTGGGATGGAGCTTCTTGATGGTCCGCAGCCAGAACAGTCCGTCCTGCCCGGTATTGACGCCAAGCGAGAAGTTCATGTCGAGCAACACGGCGTCCACCGCCTCCTCCTTTGCAAGAGTGGCGACAAGCGTGTCTGGCGATGTCAGCGTGACAATGCGCTCAAACTCCGCAGCAAGGCAAATCTTAAGGGCCGTAAGGATGGCAGCATTGTCGTCCACGACTACGAGAGTGTTGTAAGTATGGGTCATATCTACAAATTTAACTAAATTTGGTCGCTCCACAAATGATTTACTCGTTTTTTTGTTTGAGGAAGATTAAAATCTTAGTTGAGAGTTGAAAATGGAGAGTTGAGAGTTATGAGAACTTCCGCCCCACATTTCCGCCATAAGATACGTAACTGACGTTTTTTATTTGTATTTTTGCAGAATGATGTCCTTATGTCGTAGGAAAGAGAATCTTACAAGGATATATAGTGGAGGAGGCATCCAGCCTTCGCAGCAGGCAATAGTGCCATTTTTTTCTCTTGCTCACCAGGCAAGATTCACAGCCTTTATGGATTTTATGGTTGTCAACCCAATATCAGAATGTTCGGAATAACTCTTAACAAGACCAATAGCGAGGAGCGCCTGCTGCAGAAAGTGCAGAAGGGCGACACGTCAGCCGCGGAGTCGCTCTATAGGCTGCACGTGCGCTATCTGTCTGCCCTGTGCTCGCGTTATCTCATCAACGACGAGGACATAAAGGACGTGCTGCAGGAGGCGTTCCTTAAGATATATGCCTCCATAGGACAATTCGAGTATCGAGGCAAGGGGTCGTTGAGGGGATGGATGGCGAGGATTACGCTGAACGAAACTCTGAAATTCCTGCGCGAAAACAGCCGACTGAGTTTCGTCGAAATGGACGAACGGCTGCTGGACGTGCCTGACTCCGACCTTGAGACGGGAGACATTCCGACGGACGTATTGTTCGGTTTTGTGAGGGAACTGCCGGAAGGCTATCGCACGGTGTTCAATCTTTACGTCATAGACGACAAGAGCCATAAGGAGATAGCCGCTCTGCTCGGCATCAAGGAGAACACTTCGGCGTCGCAGCTGTTTAAGGCGAAGGCGATGTTGGCGAGAAAGATAAAACAGTATAGAACCATCAATTCAGTATAATAACAATGAAAACAAATTGGCAAAAAGACATACACGACCGCTTGGGCAGCTATGAGAAGGATGCGCCCGAGGGACTCTGGGAAGGTATCAGCCGGAGAATGCCGAAGCTGAATGATGGTGGTATGCTGACGGACAAGCCTCAACGTACAACCAAGTTCAGGATGTGGCGCGTGGCTGGTGTGGCTGCAGCAGCAAGCGTGGCGCTCGTCATAGGTTATAATTTCCTCGGCAATGACACGAAGGACAATATAAACATACCGACAAACACAACCAAGCATCCAAATATGCTTGCTTCCAGCCAGAAGCCTCTTGGCAATGAGCCTACGGGCGTCAGCGCTGAGCAAGCTACGCATTCTGCGGACGATTTATTGTCGGAGCAGCCTAAATTGTATAAAGCCTATACGGAACAACCGACATTGACTTCTGCCTCAACGGAGACAGACGTTAAGGAGATTAGCAGCAAGGAGGAGAACAGCAAAAAGGAGAACGGGCAGGCGGAGATGAAGCCGGAGAAGCGTAAGGACAACCGCATGCTTCGCAAGAATCAGGACGACGCTCTCTTGGCTTATAATGACGTGACGGAACGGAGTGGTTCTAGTGACGCGCCGTCACGATGGAGCGTCAGCACGGGCGCAATGGGCGGTCTGGGCGCTTCGGGCACCACTACCGCTTACGGCGACTACCTTGTGCTGTCATGCCCGGGGGGTGCGGATACGAAGGACTCGCCTATGCTGGACATGAGCAGCGTCAACCGTGATGTGGAAACAAAGACGGAGTATGAGCATCATCTGCCCATACGCATAGGGCTGAGCGTGGCTTACGCTCTGACTGACCGGCTGAGCATCAGCAGCGGACTGACCTATACGCGCCTCGCGTCGGACATCAAGGACGCCTCAAGGGAGAGCAAATACATAGGAGAACAACGCCTGCATTACGTCGGCATCCCCGTGAACGTGAGCTATAAGGTGGCGTCATTCAGATGGTTGGGGCTGTACGGCACGGCGGGAGTATTGGCGGAGAAATGCGTGTCGGGAACTACGGACGAGGGGTATGTAGAGAACAATACGATGAAATACACCAACACGCACGACATCAGCAGCAAGCCTCTTCAGATGTCTGTAAACGCCGGAGTAGGCATACAGTTTAACGTCCATGACAATGTCGGCATCTACGCCGAACCAGGCCTCAGCTATTACTTCGACGACGGTTCGGCGCTGCAGACCATATACAAGGAAAAGCCCCTGAACTTCAACCTTAACGTAGGAGTGAGGTTTAAGTTGTCTAAATTTTGAATTAGGAGTTTTGTTTTGGAAATTTTAGACATGAAGACATGTATTTTTGACAGGAAGACAGGAAGACATGTTTATTCTAATTCAAAAACTGAATAATTCATAATGCGCCTTGGCGCACAATTCAAAATTCAAAATTCAAAACTCCTAATTCAAAATTCAAAACTCCTAATTCGGACGGCGGACGCCGTCCGCCTTATGTTTCTTCTCCTTACCGTTAAAGCTCTTCACTTTCATGCCGAGCTGGTCAGGAAGAATGGCGTTGAGGAAGATGCCTACGAGGGCGGCGAGAGCCAAACCTGAGAATGAGACGGAGCCAATCTGTACGCCACCGTCCGTGCCGTACTGCACACCGATGGACACCACCATGATGAGAGCAGCCACGAAGACGTTGCGCGATGAAGAGAAGTCGACGGAGGTCTCAACGAGGTTGCGCACACCCACAGCCGAAATCATACCATAGAGGATGAGGCTCACACCGCCGATGGTGGCAGCCGGCATCAGACCGATGAGGCAAGCAAACTTCGGGCAGAAGCTAAGCAGGATGGCAAAGCAGGCGGCGAGACGGATAACGGCAGGGTCGAACACCTTGGTGAGGTTGAGCACTCCCGTGTTCTCGCCGTACGTAGTGTTGGCAGGTGCGCCGAAGAGAGAAGCGAGGAACGTGGCAAGACCGTCGCCGCAGAGCGTGCGGTGCAGACCAGGATCCTTGATGAAGTTCTTGCCCACGGTGCTCTGAATGGCACACATGTCGCCGATGTGCTCCATGATGGTGGCGAAGGCGATGGGGAAGATGGCGATGATGGAGGTAAGGATAAGGTCGAAGTTGGGATTCTTGAAGACGGAGATGGCTGTGCGGTCCATGTCGATGGGCAGACCTATCCATGCCGCTTCGTCCAGCTTCGTGAAGTCAACCTCGCCCATCGCTGCAGCCAAGGCGTACGAGCCGAGCACGCCAAGGAGTATGGGGACAATCTTTATGATGCCCTTGCCCCAGATAGACGTACTGATGACGATGACGATGGCTGTAATGGCGAGCAGCCAGTTCTGCTGGCAGTTGCTGATGGCGGAGCCTGAGAGCGTCAGACCGATGGCGATGACCATCGGACCGGTCACCACTGGCGGGAAGAAGCGCATCACCTTCTCCGTGCCGAACATCTTGAGGAGGAACGCCATGACAAAGTAGAGCAGCGAGGCAGCTGCCACACCGATGCAGGCATAATTGAGCGCCACTTCGTCCGTCAGTCCCTGCGCCACGCAAAGCTGCTTGACGGAAGCATAGCCTCCGAGGAACGCAAAGCTGGAACCGAGGAAGGCTGGCACCTTCAGCTGCGAGACGAAATGGAAGATGAGCGTGCCTATACCCGCAAAGAGCAATGTGGCGCTGACGTCCAGTCCGGTGATGAGGGGAACGAGGATGGTGGCACCGAACATGGCGAACAGATGCTGGATGCCGAGTACTACAAATTTGGGCTTACCCAATTCACGGGCATCGTATATGCCCTGGTTGTCTGTGGTCATAATATTATGAGGTTTGTTTTTGATGGATATATATACAGTATATTTATATATCATAACGTTTTTGCACATTTTTTATTGCCTGTCAGCCATGTAAGTTTGTGAATTTCTATTTGTATGCAAGAAAAAATGCAGTACATGATAATTGAGATTTCTAACTATTAGTTACTTTTGCATTCAACAAAACACAAACCTAAATAATATGTTCGAAATTCTCAAACGAAATAATGTATACGGGATGTTGCTGCAGACGCTGATGCTTGCGGTGGTGATGTCGTTTATGGCGGTCGGCGTGGCAGAGGCGCAGGAAAAGAAGCCGCGCAAGAAGCTGAAGCAGTTGCTTTGCATAGCGGACAGTCTGAGAAAGGAACTCAGGAAGTCGGCGGACCGCGGACAGATGCTGCAATGGGGCGACTCCATCTTCATGGCTGAACTGGACAAGAGCCGAATGAGCGAGAAGAAGAAGCAGAGGATTATGAAGCATTACTCGAAAATACAGCGACGACTGAGCTTCTATGACCGCAAGCTGTTCTGGGGCGACTCCATTCTCGCCACCAAATACAAGAAGGTAAGATTCGACACCAATTATATCTCACGACCCGACGCCCGATGGACCATCAAGTTCAGAGGCAATCTCTCGGGGGCTGACATGCAGACCACAACGGTGACGCAGGGCGTGGAGAACCGCACGCACGTGATGGCGGACTGCCGTGGTACGCTGAGTATGGCGGTGGCATATCGCGGACTGGCAGCCGGCGTGGCTGTCAATCCAGCCAAGCTTGCAGGAAAGAGCAAGGACTTTGAGTTCAATCTCAACTCGTACAGCAACCGCTATGGCTTCGACGTGGTTTATCTCTCGTCGAAGACGCTGCACGGACATAAGGACAACGGCGTGGAACGCATAGACATCCCCAAAGGAAAGATTTCGCAGAACGCCATCAACATCAACTTCTATTATGCCTTCAACTCGCGCAAGTTTTCCTTCCCTGCTGCCTTCAGCCAAAGCTACATACAGAAGCGCAGCGCCGGCAGCTGGATGATCGGAGCAAGCTTCGACGGGTCGAAGACCACCACCGAGGACCTCACCATCCGCCTCAACGAATGGGCTGTAGGCGCCGGCTATGCCTTTAACCTTGTGGCTTTCCGTAGTTTCCTGTTCCATCTCTCCGCCTTGCCCACAATAACGGTGTATTCGCACGACTACACGAAGACCACTACCGTAACTGATGACGGCGTGAAGCATACCGAACGCCACAACATGGAATATCACTTCCCTTCTGCCATCATCACCAGTCGAGCCGCCGCCGTATATTCCTGGCGCAACAAGTTCGCCGGAGCCACAGCCGTATACAACTACTCCGTGGCTGGCGACGAGGACCACCTCCAGCTAAAACGAAACAAATGGAGGGTTAGGATGTTCTTCGGATTCAGATTCTGATTTCGGCAGAACTTACCGGACGATGTATCAATCGAACATCGTTCCGGGATTCATTTCCGTCGGGCAGCGCCACACAACGCCGAGCTTTCTCAGCGCTTTCTGACGTTCATGCCAAAAACCGTGGCAGAAGCCCATGCCGCGCGGATGATCCTTCAGCTTCTCCTCTGTCATGCGGTCAGCCTCATCTATCACCTCTTCCCAACGAGCTGTCCATTCCACGGGGTCCTTCTTGAGGAAACGTCCAGGCTCCTCTATCTGGTCGAGCTGGTCGTTGTCGGCAAAGTAGATGTTGCGCTTGTATAGGCTGATGTCTCTTTCCAGGTCTTCGGCATGCGAGAGTTCGTGATCGTTGAGCGCCTCAATGCGTCGTACGATGGTTAGCTCAAGCTCGAGGAGGCGAAGCTTAAGGCGCGGATGATCCATAAGGCAGTCCTCGAAGCGGCTTACAACGCTATATGCGGAGTCAAGCATGTGGTCGAACTCCTCCAGCCATGCGGCATACTTGAGCAGCACTTTGCACAGCGAGGCTATCTCCCACTCGCTTTCCTGCTCACGCAGACTCGCCTCTGCCACAAGAACGCAACCGCAGCAGACGTCATAATAAAGGTCGAGCGCCTCTCCTGTCTTTTCGAGCGGACTGCTCTCGGCAAGGTCAAGAACGCGACGATATTCCTCCTTATATGTTTTAAGATCATACATGTCTTCCATATCTTTATCTTTTTCGTAGGGTTAGTAACATTGGGATTGATACCTTTAATAATAGAACATTGCGCTATCGGTCTGCTGCCATTCCTCCGGCTTCAGCTCGCCATCGGGCAGGAAGACGAAGTAAGAGCCACAGTCATAGAAGTGGAGCGACCAGCGGTCGTCCTCATCTATCTGGAGCAGACACAGCTGTCCGGCGTGCTGTTCAGTCACCTCGTCCTCGTAAGGCTGGGTGAGCAGGCGGTGTCCGTCGCCCGAAGGCTCGTCCGTATACTCGAACTCTATCTCCTCCGCAGGCTCGAACACGCTCTCATCGGTTCCCTCCCAGCACATCTCGTAAGGCAGGAGATTGTCGGTGCGGCGCGTATAGAAGACGCACGGCTTGTCGTGATAGTCGAGCGGGCTGTCCATATCGCCGAGATAATGGTCGAGCGGCGCGAAGACATACAGCATCCCCTCGTGCGGCAAGAGTCCGTCGGGGTCGTGTGCAGCAAGGTCTTCGCAACGTATCTGGCAGACGAAGGTGAGCGGTTCAGGCGTGCCGTCGTCAAGCGTCACGTACGGAAAAGGCGTGTCCGCCGGCAGGTCAGGGGCGCCCCACCAATGGCTTTTGCCTGTCAGCGGACGCTCTGTCTCGTGTGTATGAATAATGATTGGCATATCAGGTCTTTCTTTATTATGGTTAGGAATAAGCATCGAAGCGTCCGTCGTCGTCGGGCAGGTCGTCATCATCTATATGAACCCAGGTGTCGTTATCGGGAGCTGACCATCCGTCGCAGAAGTCGTCGCTGTCAAAGATAGGCTCGTAATAGCGGCTTATCTCGTCGGCATGTTCCTGCAGACGGCCTTGCGTGAAGGCGATGACCGTCTCGCCGAGCAGGTATTTCGATTCGAGACGCGCTCCCCAAAGAGCTATCTCGTCCGCCTCTTCCTGCGAACGCTCCACCTTTCCGTGCTTTATCATGGCGAACATCTTCTCAAGGGCTGTAATGTCCAGCTTCTTTGCAGCCTTCTCATACCACGTCCAAGCCTTATACATATCAACCTCCTGGTCGTATTCGCCGTTATAATAGATGTCGCCAAGGATGACGGCAGCCGTGACCGCACCGTTTCTGTAAGCACTACGGAGCTTCAGGAAGAAGTCCTTAAGCGCGAAGAGACGCGTAAACATCGGCAGATTCTCATAGTCTGACATGCTTTCCAGCGCATATAGGAAGGCGCATTCGGCATTGCCCTGTCCGGCTCCCTTTGCCAGCCAACGCATATAAACGTCCTGATCCACCATCTCCGTATCGTCGCCGTAACCATAGGCAACGGCCACGTCGAGCCAAGCACGTACGACACCGCCTTGCGCCGCCTCCTCAAAGAAAGGGAGTGCGGCTGTACGGTTCTGTAGCTGTTCCACGGCACAGCCACGATAGTAAGTAAGCCAAGGATCGGAAGGCAAGTCTTGCTCTTCACGTAAGGCTATGGCGGCAAGCACGTCGTCGAGCGCCTGCTGCGGGTCTGCCTTCATGCCTCGCAGTCCGAAGACCATATTCCTTAGCTTCTTTCTGTAGGCATATTCGCAGCCAGCCGCCAACGACTCTTCAAGGAGTCTGGCGGCACGTTCGCGATCTACCGGTCCACCAAGTCCTTTAAAGCACAACTCGTAAAGTGCCGAGGCGGCTTCCATGGAGCCGCCCTTATAAAGCTCTTCCAGTATGAGACGGGCTTTCTCATACGAGTCGGCGTCATTGTCGTCCACCCATACCAGCCAATTGGCATAGGCAATGGCAGCCTGCTCGTCACCGTTCTGGGCGTCGTTGCGCATCTCCTCCACTTCTTCTCGCGTAAGCATGAAGAGGTCTTCGTATTCAGGGCTTACTTTCTTACTCATATTATTCGTTTTGAATGATTACTCCAGATAGGTGTATCCGTAGAGTCCTGAGCGGTAATTACTGAGGAACTCCTTACCCTCTTCGAGCGAAATCTTTCCTGCCTTGACGCTCTTCGTAACCCAGATCTCGAGCTGGCGCACGAGTTTCTTGGGATTATACTGCACGTAGTCGAGCACCTCCTCAACGGTCTCGCCGTCGAAAATCTGGTCAATCTTGTACGAGTTGTCCTTTACGGAGATGTGCACGGCATTGGTGTCGCCGAAGAGATTGTGCATGTCGCCGAGGATTTCCTGGTAGGCTCCCACAAGGAAGACGCCGAGGTAATAGTCCTCGTTCTTGCGGATGGGATGTACGGGAAGCACGTGCGACGCCTGACGGTTGGTGACGAAGTTGGCTATCTTGCCATCCGAATCGCAGGTGATGTCCTGCAGCGTGGCGTTGCGTGTGGGACGCTCGTCGAGGCGCTGGATGGGGACGATAGGGAACAGCTGGTCTATTGCCCATGCGTCAGGGAGCGACTGGAAGAGCGAGAAGTTGCAGAAATACTTGTCGGCAAGCAGCTTGTCCAGTCCGCGGAGCTCTTCGGGAGTATGCTTCAGCGACTTCGCCATGCTGTTTACCTCGCGGCAGACGCTCCAGTACATGCTCTCTATCTCGGCACGGGTGCGGAGATCTACAATGCCGTGTGAGAAGAGGTCGAGTGCCTCGTCGCGTATCTGCTCGGCGTCATGCCAGTCCTCCAGCATTGTGCGGGGATTGAGGTTGTCCCAGATCTCGTAAAGGTCCTTCACCAGCTGGTGGTCTGTCTCCGCCGGTTCAAAATCCTCGCGCATCTGCGGCAGCGTGGTGGTCTCGAGCACGTCGATGATAAGCACGGAGTGATGGGCAGACAACGAACGTCCGCTTTCGGTGATAAGGTTGGGATGAGGGATGGAGTTCTTGTCAGAAGCCTCCACAAAGGTATATACGCAGTCGTTGACATACTCCTGGATGGAGTAGTTGACGGAGCTTTCCGAGCTTGACGAACGTGTGCCGTCGTAGTCGACGCCAAGTCCGCCGCCACAATCAACGAAGTCGATGTTATATCCCATCTTATGCAGCTGTACGTAGAAGTTGGCTGCTTCGCGCAACGCAGTCTGGATGCGGCGAATCTTCGTAATCTGCGAACCGATGTGGAAGTGGATGAGACGTATGCAGTCGTGCAGTCCCTTATCGTCGAGAGTCTTCAGAGCCTGAAGCAGTTCTGACGCTCTCAGACCGAACTTCGACGCGTCGCCACCGCTCTCCTGCCACTTGCCCGATCCGGAAGAAGCGAGCTTGATGCGGATGCCGATGTTAGGCTTGACGCCAAGCTTCTTGGCAGCAGCGGCGATAAGACCAATCTCGTTCATCTTCTCCACGACGAGGAAGATGCGCTTTCCCATCTTCTGTGCGAGCAGAGCCAGCTCGATGTAGCTCTGGTCCTTATATCCGTTGCAGACGATGATGGAGTCGCTCTGGCACTGTACGGCGATGACGGCGTGCAGCTCGGGCTTCGAACCGCACTCCAGTCCGAGGTTGAACTTGCGTCCGTGCGAGATGATCTCCTCCACGACGGGCTGCATCTGGTTCACCTTAATAGGATAGACGATGAAGTTCTCCCCCTTGTAGTTGTATTCCTCCGCCGCTTTTTTGAAGCATGACGATGTCTTCTCGATGCGGTTGTCGAGGATGTCGGGGAATCTCAGCAGTACGGGAGGCGTGACGTCACGCAACTGGAGTTCGTCCATCACGTCACGCAGGTCAATCTGGACGTTGTCCTTACACGGCGTCACATACATGTCGCCACGGTCATTGACACCGAAATATGATGTTCCCCATCCGTTTATGTTGTAGAGTTCGCGGGAATCTTCAATGGTCCATTTCTTCATTTCTTTCTATTCTTGGTTTTAAGGGGTTGTTTCTTTAAACGGTTTGTATGTTATTTATCCAACAACGCACGCAGTTCCTTGACGGTATCGTTAATCTTTTCGAAGTTGTCGAGCAGGTCCACGTTGAAGGTGTATTGCGCTTTCTGATAGAACTGTTCGCGGTGTGCGAGCTGTTCCACGATGAACTTCTCCACCTCCTCCGGCGTCTTGTTGAGCAGCAGGGGGCGCACGGCGCGTCCCATCTTGAGGTGTTCGTGGAGCACTTCGGGCGAAGCCTTCAGATAAACCACCTGCGCCTGGGCGTTCATATAGTCGATGTTGTCATAGAAGCAGGGCGTTCCACCGCCGCACGACACCACCACATTCTCAAATTCCGCCACCTCATGCAGCATGTTATGCTCTATGCGTCTGAAGCCTTCCTCGCCCGACTCATCGAATATCTGCTTCACGGTGCGTCGCATCCGCGTCTCGATATACCAGTCGAGGTCGTAGAAGGGAAGTCCGAGAGCCTTGGCAAGTGCCTTGCCGACGGTGGTCTTGCCGGCTCCCATATAACCTATAAGGATAATGCGTGTCATTATATTGTATATGCTTACTTCTTCTTAGCCGCTGCTCTCTTCTTGGGAGCCGGCGGGTTCTTGATGATTTCCATACACTCGTCGTATGTCAGTTCGGCTGCCTTCTGATGCAGTTCGCGCGGAATGCGATAGTTCTTGCCGTCGTAAGCGATGTATGGTCCGTAGCGTCCGTTGAGCACTTCCAGCTTGTCGTCCTCCTCGAAGGTCTTCAGATGGCGCTCTGCCTCAGCCTTGCGCTTCTCCTCTATCAGCTCAATGGCTCGCTCAAGCGTCACTGCCATCGGGTCTTCGGTCTTCGGGATGGACACGTACTTGCCGTCGTGCTGTACGTAAGGACCGAAGCGTCCTGCACCTACGCTGACCGTCTTGCCCTCAAACTCGCCGAGAGTGCGCGGGAAGCGGAACAGCTCGAGTGCCTCTTCCAGGGTGATGGTCTCCATGCTCTTGTCCGAAGGAAGCTGTGCGAAGCGCGGCTTCTCCTCGTCATCGGCTGCACCGATCTGCACCACGGGTCCGTAACGGCCTATCTTTACGAAGACGGGATGTCCGCTCTTCGGGTCTGTGCCGAGCTGACGTTCGCCTGCCTTGTGCTCCGTGCGGGCGTTCATCACCTTGTCTACTGTAGGCTCGAACTCCTGGTCAAAGTGGCGCATCATGTCTGTCCACTCTTCCTTGCCGTCGGCAATCTGGTCGAACTGCTGCTCCACCTTGGCGGTGAAGTTATAGTCCATGATGGTGGGGAAGTTCTCGATGAGGAAGTCGTTCACTACGATACCTATGTCGGTGGGCAGAAGCTTGCCCTTCTCGTTGCCAGCCATCTCCACCTTGCGTGTCTGCGTAACCTTGAGTCCGCGGAGCGTGTCGATGACATAACCTCTCTCCTCGCCTTTCTTGTCGCCCTTCACCACGTACTCGCGCTGCTGGATGGTGGAAATGGTAGGAGCGTATGTTGACGGACGGCCGATGCCGAGCTCTTCGAGTTTGTGCACGAGGCTTGCCTCAGTGTAGCGTGCGGGGCCTTGCGAATAACGCTCCGTGGACGTAATCTCGCGGCGTGTGAGCACGTCGCCCTCCTTGATGACGGGCAGCATGTGTGAGAACTCGTCTGCTGAAGCTTCGTCCTCATCGTCTGACGACTCGCGGTAAACCTTGAGGAAACCGTCGAACTTCACCACTTCACCGTTGGCAATGAAGTGCTCCTCAATGCTTCCGGTGGTGCTGTCGGCGGGTTTGTCAGCCACGATGCTGATGGTTGTCTTCTCTATCTGAGCCTCAGCCATCTGGCTGGCAGCTGTGCGTTTCCATATAAGATCGTAGAGACGGCGTTCCTGTGCGGTTCCTTCCACGGTGGTGTTGCTCATATATGTGGGTCGGATGGCCTCGTGTGCCTCCTGCGCTCCCTTAGAGTGGGTGTGGAAATTGCGCGGTGAGCTGTATTCTTCGCCGTAGAGCTTCACAATCTCTTCCTTGGCTGCACCGATGCAGAGCTGCGAGAGATTTACGCTGTCAGTACGCATGTATGTGATAAGACCGTTCTCATAGAGGCGCTGCGCCACCATCATGGTCTGCGAAACGGAGAATCCGAGCTTGCGGGCTGCCTCCTGCTGGAGTGTGGATGTGGTGAACGGTGCTGCGGGATAACGCTTCAGCGGCTTCTTCGTAACGGTCTCCACGCGGAACGTGGCGTCCTTACACTTGTCGAGGAAAGCCATCGCTTCGTCGTGTGTGGTGAAGCGCTTGTCCAGCTCTGCCTTCACTTCCTGCTGCGATCCGTCCGCATTGGTGATGGCGAAGATGGCGTTAATGCGATAGTAAGGCTCTGTATTGAACTGCTGTATCTCGCGCTCACGCTCTACGATAAGGCGCACGGCTACCGACTGTACGCGTCCAGCCGAGAGTGCCGGCTTCACCTTTCGCCAGAGTACGGGCGAGAGCTTGAAGCCCACAATGCGGTCGAGCACGCGGCGGGCCTGCTGTGCGTTCACGAGGTTCATGTCCAGATGGCGCGGATTTTCTATTGCCGCGAGAATGGCAGGCTTCGTGATCTCATGGAAGACAATGCGGTTGGTGGACGCCTCGTCCAGTCCTAACACTTCGCAAAGGTGCCATGAGATGGCCTCTCCCTCGCGGTCCTCATCGGATGCGAGCCAGACCTTAGTGGCTTTCTTGGCGTTTTCTCTCAAAGTCTTTACGAGCGCTTCCTTGTCCTTCGGTATAACGTAAGCGGGCTGGAGTGTATCTTTGTCAATGCTCAGTTCCTTCTTTTTAAGGTCTCTGATATGTCCATACGAGGACATGACTTTATAGTCGGAGCCAAGGAATTTCTCAATGGTCTTTGCCTTCGCAGGGCTCTCGACAATAACTAAGTTGTCTTGCATGTTGTTGATTTCGTTTTATAATTTCGGCGCAAAAGTAATCTTTTTTTTTCTTATACCTTATTATATAGAGAATTTTTATAAAATTTTAGAAATAAAGCAGGAATAAGAATAAAGATAAATTCCAGTTTGTCTTTCAATCTTCCAAAACTCGCATACATAAAAATCCCGGCTCCTTGATTAGGAACCGGGATTTTTTTATTTATTATTGTTTATCTCGCTTAGCATTACTTGATCACCTTGATGGTCTTGCCGTTAGCGAGGCGAACGATGTTGATGCCCTTCTGGAGAGTGTTGAGCTTAGCACCACCTACAGTGTAGATAGATACGTTGCCGTTCTCCATTTCGGTCTCAATGCCGTTGATGCCTACTACTCCGTTGTCAAAATTGAAGCGACCGCAATAGTAGATGCTCTCTGCGCCCTCGCCCTCTTCTTCAACGTTATTAGCGAATGTGTAGCTGAAGATAGGAGAACCGTCCTCCTTAAGCTTCATGTTGATGTTGAGATAGAGAGTCTTGCCGTTGAATGAGCTTGCCTCGTTCTCCACCTTGCATACCAAGCCGTTACCTAAAATCATCTTGCCCATGCCATAGTCGCTCATATCAACCTCCTGGATTTTGCCACGGAATGAGAGGTCGCATGTCTCGTTCTCAGAAACAGGATAAGCCACGAAAGTTACGGCTACGTCACCGTTAGCATACTTATCGAATTTCACCTGCTTGTTCTCATAGACAACCTCGTTTTCCAAGTTGATGTCGTGGTCAACACTAAGGTTAGAGGTGTAAGTCTTAGAGTCTACAATCTCGTCCGGCTGCTCAATCTCTACACCGTACTGACCAATGTAGTAGATGCCATCTTCAGAACCGAACTCGTATGTGAACTCCATCTTCTCAGCTGTGTATGAAGAGATGTTGATCATGAGAGAAATCTCCTTGCCGTAGAATGCGCTGGTCTCGTCCTCAATAGGAGTCATTACCATATCCTCGCCGAAGGTCATAGTGCCCGCATCTGGACTTACATCGCTCATGTCATACTCTGCGATTACGCCACGGAATGTGAGGTCGCGTGTCTCTGTCTCAGAAATCGGATATTCCTTGAAGGTTACAGTTGACTCACCGTTGATATACTTGGTGAATTCCACCTGCTTGCCAGCATAACCAGTCACCTCACCTGTCTGAGCGTCGTGTCCGACAGTAAGGTTGTCAGTGTAAGTCTTTGTAGCAACCACCTGGTTCGGGTCGATATTGTCGTAAGTCACATCATACTTGTATTCATCGCCAAAGCCTGTTCCAAGCTCAAGCTTGAATGTTGCCTTAAGAGCGCCTTCCTGGCTCTCTGCATTAAAATCACTGATGATAGCTGTGTATTCAGCCCATTCGTCTGAAAGGGGCTCAGAGGTGACGTTTTCGGCAGTGTAAGTGATCTTACCGTTCTCCTCTACGCCAGTAGCCTCGAATACGATGTCGCCGACCGGAGTTTCATCTTTATCCACAACACCACGAACAGTGAACTGATACTTGCCTTCTCCCTTTTCGAGGACAGTGAGCTTGTTGTTCTCAACGAACTGGTGAGTATCACCGTTTAAAGACTTCAGCATCAATACATTGGTGTAGTCAACTGGTTCTGCAGCTGGTTTGTCAGGATTCTCACCAAATGTAAGAGTGTATTCATATCCGTCTGCCGGATCACCATTGACGAGCTTAAGAGTGATCTTACCTACGATAGTTTCGCCTTCAATGGTAGCGTCCATCTCGACACTGTATGTAGCTGTTGTCCAGTCAACAGAGCCACCTTCCGGTGTGCCTGTAACTACATTGTTGGCAGTAAGCTTAATCTTACCTTCCTCTTCCACACCGTTAGCCTCGAAAGTGAGCTTGCCTACACAGTTGTCATCATTACCGTCCAGGTCAGTAAACTCGGGGAGTGTAACTGCGTACTTGCCTTCACCCTTGTCCAAAACCAGAACTTCTGCATTAGGATAAGAGATTTTCGCATCATTGACGCGGACAATGTTGAGAACGTTTTTGTAAGCTTTCGGTTCAGGAGTTGAGGGAGTTTCGCCAGCTACTGCTGTGCCCGTGAAGGTTACATTTGCGCAGTCGTAGTAACCATAGCCGAAATAATTCATTGTCAAGGTTATCGCCTCATTGGTTACTGTTCCATTGTATTTTTGCCAATAGGCATCTACGGGAGCTAATGCTGTGCCTTCTGCTGTGGTTTCGCCAAAATCAGTTGCCTTAGTAAAGGCTGTGTTACTGAATGAGCCATCATCACCGACACCACCTTCGTAATTAATAACGTAATCGGGGATAGCAGTGCCCTTGAAGGCATAGCTCTTCACCTCAAACTTCAATCCACCATCAACTTTCGTTACCGTCATCTGACCTTCTATCGGATCACTTAAGAGCGGTGAACTCCATGTGCCCTTGAACGTCACACCTGTGGCAAGGTCTGCTGCCATTGCAACAACTGCAAGCATCAGGAAGGATAAAAGAGATAGAATCTTTTTCATAATAAAATCCTTTCTTTTAGTTTGTTAATAAATTGTTATAAATAATTAAATATTAAAATGTAAATTTCTTTTTAATAAAGTTGTCAGTATGTATTAAAATCGTATTGTCTTAGATTCTTATCTTATGTTATTCTATAGATTTTCAGTATATTTTGGCTATTTGCAGCCAACCATCTGCAAAGATAGTGCAAAATATTAGTATGGCAAAGCCTTTTCGATACATTTTTATAATAAATGTAAAAATAATCCCGGCTCCTATGCAGGAACCGGGACTATTAAGACATTTAACTTTCGTAAGTTCAGTTAAGATATTATTGCTTATCGCTTACTTGATCACCTTAACAGTCTTGCCGTTAGCAAGGCGAACGATGTTGATGCCCTTATAGAGAGAGTTTACCTTTGCACCACCTACAGTGTAGATGTTAGTGATGGTGTTGTTGGCGTTGTTAAGGGTGTTGATGCCGTTAGTAACGTCCTTGCCGAACACGCCGTGAGCTGCACCGCTCGGGATGTCGATGTCGTATGTAGCTGTGAGGTCCTCACCAACGAGAGTACCGTTGAACTTAACAGCGCCGGGGAAGCCCTCATAGTAGCCACCGAGATCAGCCTGTGTGTCAGCTGCGAGAGTTACTGTGCCGTCCTCAGCCTTTGTAGCTGTAGCAGTGAACTGAACGTCACCTGCAGGATCGCCTGCGCTATCACCGAGGTTCATGATAACAACAGTGTATGTGCCGTCGCCGTTGTCAGCGAGCTGGATTTCCTGAGCCTCTACGAAACGCTTTGTGCCCGGAGTCTCCTCATCCTCGCTTGCGTATGTATACATAGCAGGAGCTGTGTAAGTGGTGAATTCCGGCTGCTCAACGCCAGGCTCTGCATACTGATCAGTACCATATTCGTATGTGTACTGCTCAGGACCGTTGTTCTTTGCAATCATATAGAGACACTCAGCATCGTCCTTTGTGTAGAGATATGCTGTAACGTCATATTCCTTTTCCTTTGAAGTGCAAGTGCCGTCAAAGTAAACTCTGTCTGTCTTAGGATCACGCTTCTGGAGGAGACCTTCGAATTTAAGGTCAGACTCGGGGAACTCAATATTGAATGTGCCGTCCGACATCTCAATGAACTTTGCTGCTACATTCTCAGCAGGGTCAGTGGTCTTCTGACCTTCACCGTCAATATAAGAGAAGACAAGCTTGTCAGTGAAGTCCTTTGTGCTTACTACTGTAACCTCTGGCTCTGGATCCGGAGAAGCAACTGCTTCGCCCTTGAAGGTAACGTTTCTCCATTCTTCTCCATTCACGGTAAAGTACTTGACAAAGAGGTCTACAGCCTCGTTGGTCACACTACCTTTTATCTCCGCCCAATTCAAGTTGGCTACGTCAGCTTCGCCCTTGAGTGTTGCATTTGAATTGCCACCCCAGAAGAAGGAGCCATCAGCATTTAAGTCGCCATAGTAAACCACTGTGTAGTCAGGGAACGCTAAAGTGCCAAAGGTACAGCCCTTCACTTCGAACTTCAGTCCGCCTTCCACCTTGGTGACCGTCATCTCGCCATCAGTCGTTCCGCGCAGTCCCGGTGTGTCAGCCCATGTGCCCTTGAATGTGACACCTGTTGTGAGGTCTGCTGCCATTGCAACGACAGCAAGCATCAAGAAAGATAAAAGAGATAAAATTTTCTTCATAATTAATCCTTTCTTTTTGTTGTTTGGTTAATGATTTTAGTGTTATGTTGTAGTTAAAGTCTGACTTTTTTATTAGTAATTATCATATAGTATTGCAAAGGTATAAAATAACATTAAGAAAAAAAGAAATTTCTGATTATTTTTTTCGCTCCTAATTCTTTATACAAAAAAAGGTCCTGAATCAGTGTCAGGACCTTTTTTTGTATGTTTGTGTATTACTTGATTACTTTAATAGTCTTGCCGTTTGCGAGGCGAACGATATTGATGCCCTTCTGGAGGCTGTTAACGCGAGCGCCGCCTACAGTGTAGATGCTCTCCACAGCAGTGTTGTCTGCGTTTACGTTCTTGATGGCGTTGGTAACGTTCTTGCCAAATTCTACGTTAGCAGGGTATGCAGGGAATTCGATGAAGAACTTAGCTTCGAGTTTCTCGTCCTTGAGCGTACCATCAAACTTAACCTGGCCCTTGTGCCATGAGTAGTAGCCACCGAAAGGCACTTCCTTTTCGTCGGCAGTGAGTGTTACGGACTGGTCGTTGTTGGTTGTTGCCTTGGCGTTGAACTTGAGATCTCCGGTAGGATCGCCGTCTGCATCCTCTGTCTTCATGATAACGACAGTGTATGTGCCGTCGCCGTTGTCAGTGAGCTGAATCTCCTGAGCCTCTACAAACTTCTTGTATGGAGGATCCTCTTCGTCATCCCAGCCGTATGAGTACATGGCTGGCTCTACGTATGACTTGTATGTAGGCTCTGGATCTGGTTCCGGATCCGGCTCCGGCGCTGCGTTCGGGTCAGTACCAAAGATGTAAGTGAGCTCGTTAGCGTTGTCGCTCTTTGCAATCATATAGATGCATTCTTTCTCCTCCTTTGTGTAGGTGTTGATAAGAACAGTGAAGTTGTATTGTATGTTATTGTTCTTATCATCAATAAAATATGTTCCTTCATAGTGTGTGTCACCAGTTGTCGGGTCATACTTCTCGTGGATACCGTCAATGGTCATTTCCTGTGCTTCAATCTCAAACTTGAATGTATGATCATCCTTCTCTGTGAATTTAGCCTTGCATTCCTCTGGATCAGACTTTACCAGTTCGCCGTTCCAAAGGTATGTCCATACGAAATTGTCAGTATATTCCTTTGTTTTTTCTCCTGTTTCGCCGGGATTCGGATCAGGATCAGGTTCCGGATTGCTGGCTTCCACTTTTCCCTTGAAGGTTACGCCGTTCAACTCTCCTGTGATTGAACCTAAGTTGACAATCTTAATGTCAATGGCTTCGCTGGTGACAGAACCGCTAAGTCCTTCCCAATACACGGTGATAAAAGGCATGCCACCTTCGGGCGCATTACCATTTGCTTCTCCTTCTGCGTAATCGTCTGACTTGGTACCGGTAATGGTGCCGTCTTCTGCCAGTCCGCATGGAAATACTATTGTGTAGTCAGGGATAGAGAAGCTGTTGAACAGAATGCCCTTCACCTCGAACTTCAGTCCGTTGTCCACTTTGGTGACTGTCATCGTTCCTTCTACGGGAGCATAGTCGTTGGAAACGTCAGCCCATGTGCCCTTGAATGTGACACCTGTGGTGAGGTCTGCTGCCATAGCGACTACGGCAAGCATCAGGAAAGATAATAGAGATAGAATTTTCTTCATAAATAAATCCTTTCTTTTTGTTTGGTTAATGTCTTTTTATGTAGTAATGATGCAAAGATATAAAATAACATTCAAACAAAAAGCAATTACGTGTTATTTTTTTCGTGGAAAGTAAAAATAATAGGAGCTGCGGGCAAGAAAGCCCGCAGCTCCTATTATTAATTCAAGCTCCAGTCCACCTTATCAGCAATGGTGATAGGGTCGATTGATGTCAGGCAGGCGTAGTCGCCGCGTTGGCATGGCTTGTTGCCGTAGATGGAGCAGGGTCGGCAGGGAAGGTCAGCCTGTATGCAGTCTTCCGGTCGCTGGTTCCATCCGAGGAAGCCGGCGTAAGGATGTGTCTCGCCCCAGATGCTGATGACGCGTGTGCCTGATATGGATGCGAGGTGCATGTTGCCGCTGTCCATCGACACCATTACGTCGAGGTGCGACATCACCACCATCTCTTCCTTCAGCGAGGAGAGAGCCTGCGAAGCGTTGGTGCAGTTCTTGTAACGTTCGCACCATGCGTTGAGGACGGCATGCTCTTTTTCGCCTCCTCCGAAGAGGAAGATGCGGCAAGAGGGATGGCGGCGCGATATCTCCTTGATTAGTTCCTCCGTCTTTTCCGTGGGCAGAATCTTGCCTTCATGTGCGGCGAAGGGTGCTATGCCTATCCATTGCTGGAAGTTCTTCTTCTCCCCGATGACATCGGAGAGCGGACGCAGGTTGCCTCCTTCAGGCGGGAAGATGGACGTAAACTCCAGTTTCACGGGATAGCCGAGTCGGCGGAGCACGTCAGCGTAGCCCTCGAAGGACGTGGGCAGCTGGCACATCTTCTTCTTGTTCTGCGGTGCTGTCAGCTGACGTCGTTCAGAGCGATGCTTGTTGAGATGTTCCACGCGATAGTTGGCGAGATTGAATCGCATGCGCAGATATGAAGAACGCAGGATGTTGTGCATGTCGGCAATGGCAGTGAAGTTCTTGGCCACGAGTCGGCGGTAGAGGGCGTTGAGTCCCTTTACGCCATGATATTCGCCCTTGAGGTCTGCCTCCATGAATCCCACGTTGGGAGCCATCTCTTCGAAGAACGTCCTGGCGAAGGGTCGGCTCAGAACCGTTATGCGCAGGTCTGGATATTGTCTTGCCAGGGAGCTGACAACGGGCACGAGCATGGCCACGTCGCCGAGCGCCGAGAAGCGCATTATCAGGAGATGCTCAGTTTTCATTTCTTATTATTTCTTGTAGAGTACGGGGTTCGTTGACGGGTCGTTATACATCTTCATCTGGCGATACACCTTCATATACTTGCGTCCAGCCTGGATGTCGTCAAGGAGCTGGTCGATGGCGAGTGAGAGGTCGCGCTGCTGCTCGAGGAGCACCTGCAGCTTGGCTCCGCACTTCTCGCGGTGTTCTGCTGTGGCGTCTGTGCGCTCAGCCTGCTCGCGCATGTGATAAATCTTGAGTGCGAGGATGGAGAGGCGGTCAACGGCCCATGCCGGGCTCTCGGTATTGAGGCGTGCGTCGGGCAGAATCTGCACGTCGCTGTATTTCAGGCGGAAGTATGAGTCGATCTGCTCTACGAGGTCTGTGCGGTCCTGGTTGGAGCGGTCGATGCGGCGCTTCAGCGAGAGAGCCTCCACGGGATCGATGTGCGGGTCGCGGATGATATCCTCGAAGTGCCACTGTACAGTGTCAATCCAGCATTTCAGATAGAGACGGTTCTCGATGTCCTCACGCTCGTAAGGATTGTTGATTGGTGTCTCGATGTTGTCCTTGATATGATAGTCACGGATGGCTTGATTGAAGATCTGGTTGCAAAGTTCTGAGAAAGTCATGTTCGTTGTTTTTATTTTAATATTTGATTTAAGGGATGTTATTCGGGTTTAGATTCTACAAATGTAGGACAAAACCTTGGAATAGCCAAGGAAAAGCATTGTTTTTTTGTGTCCTTGGCCTTAATGTGCACTTGTGTGCGCAGATTTCAGAGCTTTCTTATGATGGTGAGTCCGTCGCGCAGCGGCAGTATGACCTGCTCCACTCGTGTGTCCTCGGCGATGTGGTCGTTGAAGCGTCGTATGCCTACGGTCTGATGGTCGTGGTCGTAGGCGGGGTCGGTGACGTGTCCGTCCCACAGCGTGTTGTCGGCAAGGATGAAGGCTCCCTTGTTCATCAGGGGCAGGATGTTCTCGTAAGTCTCCACGTACGTGCGCTTGTCGCCGTCGACGAAGGCCATGTCGAACATTACGCCCAACTTGGGCGCTAACTCGTTGGCGTCGCCGATGATGAAGTTTATCTTGTCCGCCACTTCCGAACCCTCTATCCAGGGACGCGTGAAGTCTTCCATCTCGTCGTTTATCTCGAAGGTCCACAGCTTGCCGCCTTCCTCCAGTCCCATAGCCATGCAGATGGCGCTATATCCGGAGAAGGTACCCACTTCGAGGATGTTCTTCGGGCGGACCATACTGACGAGCATCTTGAGGAGCTGTCCCTGCAGGTGTCCTGACGCCATGCGTCCGTGTATGGTGTGGATGTTTGTGGCGCGGTAGAGGCGGTAGAGATAGTCGCCTTCCGGCTGTGTGTGTGAGAGTACGTATTTCTCGAGTTCTGGTGTCATGGTGTGTGTTTTAGATAAGAGCTTCGATGGCGAGGCGGTACGAGTCGAGTCCGAAACCGCATATCACGCCCTTGCAGGCGCAGGATATCATGGAGTGGTGTCTGAACTCCTCGCGCTTGTGTACGTTGCTGATGTGCACCTCCACTACTGGTGCCGTCAGCGAGCGTATGCAGTCCTGCAGGGCTATGCTGGTGTGTGTGTATGCTCCTGCGTTGAGGACGATGCCGTCGGCGCTGAAGCCCACCTGCTGCAGGCGGTCGATGAGCAGTCCTTCCACATTGCTCTGATAATACTCGATGTGGACGTCGGGATAGCGCTGGCGCAGCTTCTCGAGATAGTCCTCGAAGGTGCTGCTGCCGTATATGCCCGGCTCGCGTGTGCCGAGCAGATTGAGGTTGGGACCGTTAATAATATGTATTGTCATCTTTTGCTTTTAGTTAGGGAAATGTCCGTTGGGGTGTGGTCTTACCAGCTGGATGTCGATCCGCCGCCACCGGTGGAGCCACCTCCGTATGATCCGCCAGAGCTTCCTCCGCTTCCTCCGCTTCCGAGCATTGATCCGAGGATGGCGCCACCGACTGCAGCTCTGCCGCCGCTGCCATTGTCGTCGTTGACTTCCTCGTCCTTCGTCATGATGTGTCCGCAGTACTGGCAGACGTATGTGGTTCGTCTGATGCGCTTGCGCTTTCCTTTACCCGTGGAGACGCGCAGAACCTCCACGCCCATCTGCTTCATTGCCGAACGCTTGCGGCATTTGGGGCAGCGCTGCTTGATGCTGCTGACGAACATGGCGAGCAGAATGACGCCGATGATGATGCCAATGCTGAAGAGGAGGTCGCCGGTGTCGGTGTCGTCGCCAGCCGCTTCCGGCTCCATCGACCCGTCGAGCACCTTAGCCGTGGCGCGTACGCCGTCCACCATACCCTTGTTCCAGTCCGACCGCTTGAACGCCGGCACCATATACTGCATCTGTATGCGCTTCGACATAGCGTCGGTCATGGTGCCCTCTATGCCGTATCCCGTTGAGAAGCGCACCTTGTGCTGGTCCATGACGAAGAGGATGAGCAGTCCGTTGTCGCTCTTCTTCTTTCCGATGCCCCACTTACGGAACAGGGAGGTGGAGAAGTCGAAGATGTCGTTCTCGCCGATGGACGGTAGCATAACCACCGCCGTCTCGATGCCCGTGGATTTCTCGAGCCTTGCGAGGATGGCGTTTATCGTGTCTGTGGCGGCAGGGGCGAGGATGCTGGTAGGGTCGGAGACGTACCGACGCACGTCAGTAAGGCGCACGTTGGGTACGTCGTCTACGGATTTATACTCCTTGACGCTGTCGCCTGCCGCCCATGCCGTGACGGCGATGAGGCAGGCAAAAAGTATGGTCTGGAGACGTCTTATCATCAATTTACGTATGTTTTATTGTTCTTAGAATTCCACCTTCGGTGACTTCTCTGCACCAGCTTCAGCCTCGAAGTAGGCGTGCTTCTCGAAGCCGAAGATTCCGGCGAGGATGTTCTTCGGGAAGCGGCGGATGGACGCATTGTATACGTTGGCTGCATCGTTGAAGTCCTTGCGTGCAACGGTGATGCGGTTTTCGGTGCCCTCCAGCTGCGACTGCAGCTCCAGGAAGTTCTGGTTGGCTTTGAGGTCAGGATAGTTCTCGGTGATGGCGAGGAGCTTTCCGAGTGCCGAAGTGACGTCGCCCTGCGCCTTCTGGTAAGCAGCCAGCTGCTCCGGTGTGCAGTTAGACGGGTCTATCTTCACCTGAGTGGCTTGCGAACGGGCCTGCATCACAGCCTCAAGAGTCTGCGACTCGTGCTTGGCATATCCCTTCACGGTGTTGACGAGGTTAGGGATGAGGTCAGCGCGGCGCTGATACTGAGTCTCCACGTTCGACCATTTGTTGGTGACGCCCTCGTCCATGTTTACGAGCGAGTTGTATCCGCTGATTGCCCAAAGGACGATAACGACAATGACGCCGATGAATATCATCGTGCTCTTGCTGAATGATTTCTTTTCCATAATGAATGTCTTTTCTTTTCGTTGTTTGGTTTTTGTTTTTGCCCTTCGTGGGCTATCATTTGGCAAATATACGAATTATTGTGAAAAGAAAAGGCATCACAGCCGATTATTTACCTATCTTTATGAAAACTAAGCAATTCATAATGCGCCTTGGCACATAATTCACCGCTCGGCTTTGCCGCTTGCAAGAGCTCAAAACTCCTAACTCAAAATTCTTCTTGCGGCATGTCGCAAGAAGACAATATTTGCATTTCTATTGCTCAATACTATGAGCTCAGCGCATGACAAAATCTTTGGTGCGAAATTCTCGAGTTTTGAGCGGTTTTAGCTAATGTATTTACGCACAGTGGGTTATACGATTTTCTAACGAAATGTTATGAAATCAGACTCGCAAAAGAGTCGTTTTTTTCTGCAATAGTGCCACTTTTACACTCCAATACACTTACTATTGCCATACGATAAAGCCTCTTTTACACTCCGATAGTGCCGCTATCGGAGCGCAAAAGAGGCTTTATCGTATGGCATGGGTGCCGTTTGCGCTGCAGAACACCGTAAAAACAGCAAAACGGAACTCTATAATGAAATTTTATTTTGTAACATGTTTTTACTCTTTGTACGATATTTGCATGATGGGGCATCGCACCGTCAGAATCTTGTCATTATCTCTACTACTATCTTGTCTTTCTCGGACGGTTTTGCCACTCCGTCGTTACGATAGAAGTATTTCTCGTAGTTCAGACGGATGTCGCTTACGAAGGGACGCTTCAGGCTTAGCGTCAGACCACCCGTAAGGCGTGAACGCTGGTGGTCGTTGACGATGAGCTTGCCTTCGGTGTTTGCCTTGCCGTCAACGTAGCGCATGCCGTCGCTGTGGTCGCTCATATAGTCGTAGCGGAGGAGTGGGGTGACATAGCGCACGAGGGACCGTTCGTTCTTTACGGGAATGTCGTAGCTGACGAACGAATCGAAGGCGTGGACGGGACGGAAGGCGTCGGCGGCGTAATGCTTATAGAGATACTCCGCCTCAAGATGCCATCCATGGGAATGCCAGTAAGCACCGGCGTCGTACATCATAACGCTGACGTTGTCGGGCTTTATCTTCTGCGTGGAGAGCGTGATGTTGAAGCCGTGCGGAAGCAAGAACTGCGCCTTGGCGGAGAAGTTGACACTGTTGGTCCAGAAGTCTTTCTGATTGGTGAGGCCCGAACCGTTGAAGAGTCCAGCCTCGAGGATGATGGGGAAACCAGCGTTAAGAGTATAGCCGAGGGCAGCACCTACGTCGCGGACGTTGCCCACCTGCTTGGCGATGAAGGAACGGTTGGCGAAGTATTGCTGATGCGGAGAGCGGTGGGCGTCGATGGTGAAGGGCACGCGGAACTGTCCCATCGTAAACTGCATGCCTCTGACGGGCTTCAAGCGTGTGTAAGCATCGAGCATCTTTATCTTGCCCTCGTCGCAAAGGTCGATCTCAGCCTTGTATGAAATCGCGGGCGAGAGCTTGCCGTCTACGCTGATGCGGGCGTTGCGCACCTCGAAACGTCCCTCGTTTTCCTCGGTCTGATATTCATACTTGCTGCGTATTGTTCCGTGAACATTCACGGGCGACTGTTCGTCAGCGCTCTGTGCCGCTGCTGTCATGGCGGCGCCGAGCAATGCGGCTGTCACGACCAACTGTCTGTTTCGTATCATCATATTGTCTTATTGTTTGCGATTGCAAAGTTAAGACTTCCGTATTTTACAGACTTTAACGAGGGATGAATAGACAATGACAAACATGTTACAAAAGCGTTACATTACTTACCGTCCGACTTTCCTACGGTCAGCACGCTGACTTTGGTGTCGGGTGCGGTCAGCAGTTCGTTGCCGCAGGCCGTGACGGAGGCGCCGGTGGTGAAGATGTCGTCAATGAGGAGGACGTGCTTGCCTTCTATCATCTCTGGGCAAACAAGGCGGAAGGCGCCCTCCATATTCTTCAGACGCTCAGAAGCGGAGAGGCGGGTCTGGGTGGATGTGTCGCGGATGCGGAAGACGGTGGCGGCGGCAATGGGCAGACGGGTCACCTCGCAGACGCCCTTGGCGATGAAAAGGCTCTGGTTGTAGCCGCGCTGCTTCTCCCTCTTGATGTGGAGAGGCAGGGGAACGACGATGTCGATGTCGTCAAAGAAGCCGTGAAGCATGAGTTGTTCGGCAACAATACGGCCGAGCATGTGCGCCACGTCGGGACGCTTGCCATATTTAATAAGGTATAGGAGTCGAGCCATCTTTGACTGCGGAAGGTAGTGTACGGCAGCCACGGCCTTCTCGGCATGCAGCTTGCCCCACAGCATCCGGGCAGTGTCGTTGTCCTCGGGACGAAGACTGTCGCGTGAGAAGGGAATGGAGAGCAGACATTCCATGCAGATAAGGCTGTCCTCGGTGATGCGCTTGCCGCAAACGCAGCAGCTACGGGGTGAGAAGAAGTCGGTGAGCATATCAGAAGATGTCCTCCTCCACGTCATCGTTAACGTCCATGCAACGGCGGATGATGTCCATGCCGAATCCTCTGGACATGGCAAAGCGGATAAGCTTGCCGTTGCGTTCATAGTCGGTTGCTCCCTTAACCGTGCGTCGCTTTGAATCTAATAAGGGACGCAATGCCTCGGTCCATTCCTCGTCGTCCACCTCGTCAAGCACGGCAGCGGAGATGTCCTGACAGACTCCCTTGGCATATAGCGCCTGCTCTATCTTGCGACGGCCCCAACGGTCGAACCTGATTTTGTCGCGGACAAAGAAGCGGCAGAAACGTTCGTCGTCGACAAAACGCTCGCTGACAAGACGGGCAACGACGCGCTCGCTGGTCTCCTGGTCTACTCCCCAACGGCGCAACTTGTCGCGCATCTCGCCGGTGGAGTGCTCGCTGCGCGAACAAAGGGAGGAGAGACGGAGAAGGGCTTCCTGCTCGGTGGGGACTTTTTTAGTGGATGGATACATATTTATATAATGTGTGAGGTATGTTATTATTTCTGTGCCTTTACGAATCGTGGTTTGCCGAAGCAATCGTCCTCAACGACGCTTGTGGCGAATCCCATATCCAACGCCATTTGTGCTGTGTCGTGGGCGTAGAGCGTGTTGCATTCAAAGAGCAACCAGCCTCCTTTCCTCAGGCTTCGCATGGCGTAGCTGGCGATGGCACGATAGAAGAGCAGAGGGTCGGTGTCGGGGACAAAGAGGGCGAGGTGGGGTTCGTGTCGCAGAACATTGGCGTGCATATCGGCGGCTTCGCGGTTGCAGATATAGGGAGGATTGCTGACGATGATGTCAAGCATAATCTCCTCGGACTTCTCTTCCTCAAGCCTCAGCGCGTCACGACGGCGGAACTTCACGTCTGCACCAAGACGCTCGGCATTGTCGGCGGCAATGCGAATGGCGTCCTCCGAGATATCCCATGCTTCGGTGTAGCAATGCTTGTCGGCAAGGGCAAGACTTATGCTTGTGGCTATGCATCCGCTGCCGGTGCCGATGTCGAGGATGCGTGGTGCGGAAGCCGTGACAAGGTTGACAGCCGTATCGACTATCCATTCCGTTTCGGGACGCGGGATGAGTACGCCGGGAGCGACATGGAAGGGATGGCCACAGAAGAAGGCTGTGCCGGTGACATACTGCAAGGGTTCGGCATCAAGAAGACGGGCCACCGACTGCTGCAGACGCAGGGTGTCGGCATCGGAGAGATGCTCCGTGGCTCCGCAGAGAATGTCGGCGAAAGAAAGGCTGAAAAGGTCTTCCAAAAGCAGTCGTGTCATTGCCTTCGCTTCCTGAGGTCCGTATAACGGTGTGAGCCGTTGGCAGATGTCGTGGTATGTCATAGATTGGGATTTATATAAACAAAAAAAGATGTGAACATATTGCTATGCTCACATCTCACATTCATTAAGTGCCGCGAGCGGGACTCGAACCCGCACAGCCATTACTGGCCAAGGGATTTTAAGTCCCTCGTGTCTACCAATTCCACCATTGCGGCGCCTGTTTCTTTAAATTGGAGCGGCAAACGGGACTTGAACCCGCGACCCCAACCTTGGCAAGGTTGTGCTCTACCAACTGAGCTATTGCCGCATATCTCGCTTTATTGCGGATGCAAAGTTAATAAAATTTTCAGAAGTGAGAAAGTTTTTAGGGCAGTAAGAGAGGATTTTTTAATAAAAAAGTTGAGAGTTGAGGGTTGAGAATTGAGAGTTATGATATGTCCTTTAAATAACATATATCTATAATATGATAATTATAGGTTATCATAACTCTCAACTTTCAACTCTCAACTCTCAACTAAATAAGCTTTACTTCACGCACAGCTTCTGTGTGGCTTCTGTCTTGCCGTTGGTCATGCGAACGATGTAGAGACCGGGAGCGAGGTTGGCGTTTGCCACTGCGCGACCAGATACGTCGTATACACCTTCAACGCTGAAGCCTGAACCTGCAACGAGAACCTTGCCGTCCTGGCAGTAAGCCATAGGCTGGGCAGCGTCCATCACGTCGGTGATGGCAGTAGCCGGATTTACGAAAGCCTGACCAGAGTTGTAGACCTGGCACTCCTTCTCGTTTGTGCTGTAGTTGCTGATGAAGGCAACGACGCGCATCTTGTCAGCATTCCATCCCTCCTTGAGAGGAATCTGATAAGTGCGGCTGTATTCGAGAGCGGTGAGGTCGAGAGGCTCGCCCCATGCTGTATTGACGAGAGAGCGAAGTACGCCGTTCTGGACATACTCGTCACGACCTTCCTGCGTTGTGCTCTTGATGCCGTCCTCTACGAGCCATACTGTGAGGCGGAGGTCAGTCTGCTGCTGCAATACGGCTGTGGTGGAAGCGCCGCTTACGGTAGCGTCGAGCGACTTGCCGTCAGCCGACTTCTTGACATCCACATTCACGTTAACGAAGGCAGGGATGCTCTGTGCGCCACCTACCATGCCGGTAACGTCACCAGCTGTAGCGATGAAGTAAACCGGACCCGGGTCTTCCTGACCTACGAAGATGCGACGGTCAGCGCATACACCAGGCACGAACGGACGGGCAGAACCGAAGAGCTTGTCATACTCTGTCTCGCCCTCAGCAGTGTAGATGTCGGGCACTCCCTTGTAAGGACGGTGGTGCTTCACCCAAATAACGTCCTTGCGGTCGCCGATCTCGCTCTTATAAAGCTCGTCAGCAGCAGGAGCTTCTGAATAATACTCAGATGTGAAATGCTCGAAAAGCACGTTGTGCTTATACACCTTACCGCCCTCTGCATATACGAAGACGGTATGAGTCTGTGCATTGTCCTCCATGTTGGGGTCGTCCTTGCCGTTCACCTTAGTGATGGTGAGCGTAACCTCAGCTGTTCCAAGGTCGGGGAATGAGAGACCGGCGATTTCCACGTCGCTCACCTCGCTGCTTGCAATCTCAAAGTCGTCGTCGGTGTCAGCCTCGCTTACCACCTGACCGTTCACCTTTGCCTGAACATGGAAAGACGTGATAGGCTCGCTACCATAGTTGCGTACACGGAGAGTGGGCTTCCAGAGTCCGTTCTTCTGCTCGATGTAGTCCTCTGCAGAGATAACCTTCTCGAGAGCCACGTCGCAGTCAGGAGCCTTTCCGGTAAGGATGCCACGAACGCGGAAGTTGGCTGGCACCTGAGCTGGATTGAGTGCATACCACATACCGTCAGCACCATACCAGTTGCGGTCCGGCTCGCTCTCTATCGAGTTGTCGTACGTGATGGTGCGCATACTCTCGTTCTCACCGATGAACACCTCATAGCCTACATAGAGGTCTTCAGTGCCCTTGATGGTGTAAGGAATCTCCAGCTGGCAGCGGTTCCATCCCTCTTCCCATTCCGTTGTAGACGCTGCAGCCACTGTGGCGTTGGGGTCTTTTACGTCTGTGGTGACGAAGACGCGTACTGACGAGCCCTGCTTAGGCTCCACGCCGAAGTCGACATACTTAATCTGACATCCCTTATACTTCTTTGTGATGCTCGGTGTGAAGTGTGCTGCTGCGTGAATCTGGTGCGCATAAACGTCGTCTTTATCACGCTGCACCTGCATGGTCTGTCCCCACTGAGTCTTACACCATCCGAGGATGAAGTTGTTCTCCTCCGCCTGCTGCTGAGCCATCAGTCCGGTAAGCGGAGCTGCGGCAAGCGCTGCGGCAAGAACGGTTTTTCTAAATGATTTCATTGTTGCTTTATGATTTTGATGTTAGAGTCATTCTACGTAAAGGGAGGGATGGCCAAACGTAAGCCATAAGGGAGCAATATCCCGCCGACTGCATTTTGCCACCCCTCCTGAGAGTGATAATTTATATCTAATTACTTAACTACAACCTTCTTTCCACCCTGGATGTAGATGCCAGCCTTGAGCAGCTTGGTGCTGTTGCCGACATACTGTCCGTTGAGGTTATATACAGGAGCATTCTCGTTATTCTCCTCAGACACGTTGATGTCCTTGATGCCTACATACTTGTCGAATGCCATGTAGAGCACCGGAATCTCCTGCCATGCCCAACACGTGGATTTATTATCATACGGAGTGTTCTCCGAGTAATCCATTGATCTGTATACCTTACCGCCGCTATTAAATACATGCCATAAGCAACCGAACATTGCAGGACGTGTACCTGAACGACGAGTTACGATGCAGAGTGACTGAGTGTTGTCATAATCAAACGGAGTGTCAAGATCGAACGACATGATGTTGTTTGTTCCTGGCAAGAAATAGCTGGTGCCGTCATAAACGAGAGTCATACCCTCAGTAGAGATTACACCGTCCTCGCACTCGCGCTCCTTGGTATTCTTCATATAGATCTGGATGCTCTGCTCCTCTGAAGTCTCAGTATAGCCGTTAGCGTCATACTCGAAGCCGATACGCATGAGCTTAGAACCCGGATTGGCATTGATTTCCTCAGGATAGTAAAGCATCAGCGCAAGGTCTTCGCTGCCATAGCACTGGAACGGAGCGTGAGTATAAACATTTTCGCCTTCACCATTTACAGTGTTTGTCCAAGGTGTAGAAGCAGAAGCCTCACACTTTACAGACACTGCGTTGGTCTGGTTGTTGCCCAACTCCTGGTCGCCTTCCATCTCCACAGTAGCGAAGATATCGAATGTGCCTTCCAATGTCGGAGTATACTTCATCTCTACGCTTACAGTGTCGCCTGCAGCAATCTCCGGCACCCACTTGTTGTAGCCTACCTGTGTAAGACCGTCGCCCGTATTGAGCATTACACGTACCACGTAGCTGTTCTTCTCAATCTTGTTGCGGCCGATGTTAGCCACCTTGACAGTTGCCTTGTTCTCGTAGTCAGTAACAGCATCCGAAGATGTTGTCAAAGAAACGGCTGTGATGTCGTTGTCGAAGATTTCTGAAACATTCACGCTGTGCAAGATGAATACGTCCTCATCTTCTGTCTGTACGTTGAGTCCGAAGTGGTAAACGCCGTCCTCAGTCGGAGTGAATGTTTCGGTGTAAGTGCGCTTGTTGTAGTTGGTCTCAGAGTACAAGCACTCGTGTGTGCCGATGGTCTCCACCACCTTATCCTTAGAAGGCTCTGTGGCGATGGCAGCATAGTAGCTGAACTCCACCTTCGGATAACGGTCCTCTACGGTGTAAGTGAAGCGGTATGTCTTGACCTTCTTCAGATTGAGCTTCGGAGAGAATGCCCAAGTGTTTGTCTCGCGAGAAGATGATGTCCAAAGAGAGTAGCCCTGATAATCCAGCGGACCAGTGTAAGAGAAGTTTGCTCCACTATTGCCTGCATCCACTACAGTCCAGCGGTTAGCCTCGTTCTCATCGAAGAGGTTGAACTTCTGCGGAGTATCCAATCCGAGACCTGCGCGAACCTTCTCTGTTGTAGCTACGCCACCCTTGCCACCTTCGTTGGTGTAAGCCTGAACCTCATAGTAATAGAAGTCATCACCGGTGACGGTGTTGTCAGTGAATGTGGTCTGGTCTGTATCAGCCACCTTCACATTGTCGGGCTGACGTGTTACGATATACTTAATGCTTGCCGGGTTTACATAACCGTTGTTGGCACCGATGTTCGGAGCCTTCCAGTCCACCTTGATGCTCTGGTCGCCGAGCTTTGTGGCCTTAGCTTCCAGCGGCGCAGCAGGAGCGTCATTACCGCTGAAGCAACGTACGCTGTCAGGCATACCGATTTCGCCGGCAACACGGCAAGGAACTACATAGTATGTATTGATGCCGTTCAGAGGAGCAGCGTCTGTCCACTCCATTGTCTCGCCCTTCTTGCCAGCTGCGGGAAGAGTGGCGAGAAGCTCTGCATGGTCGGCAGCGAGAAGCTCAGCTGTGGTGTTGGCCTCCTTAGCGCCAGCCTTCTTGCGATAGACGCGTACCTCTGCGAGGTCAGAAAGCTCTGTGCGGTTCCAAGCGAGTGTCGGGTTGGTCCATGACACGGTGTTCTTGCTTACAGCGTCGTCAGCAGGGATAGCTGCGATGGAAGTAACGCGGCCGGCTGCCTCACGGCTGTCTGCTGTAAGATAAGGAATGTACATACCGTTGAGCATTGTGCCGGTGGCAACACCACCCATATACTCAAGCTCGCATGACTTCTTCATCTCTGTGGGAACACGGAAGAGATAAGCGTAAGCATTAGGAGAAGTTACGGCATACCAGTAGAGGTCGCCCGTAGAATAGTCGAATGCCATAGAACCGTAGGTACCCTGGACAAGCGGACTCTTCTCCTTGAGGAGCTCCATGGAAGCCTCCGGCTCGAAGTCCTGATTGAACTTCACGAGCAACGTACCAGATGGGGTACCATCCTTACCTTCCTTTGCTCTTACGCCCCACATTGTGCCGTCATAATCGAAGGTAACGTTAAAGTAAACGTAATCGAGCTTCATTATCTCTTCGAAGGAGCCGTCCTCCTGCACGCTGTACAGAATGGACGTTGCCAAATTTTCGTCATCCACGCCCTTACCGAGTATATACATCTGTTTGTCAGCGGGGTTGTATGCCATTTCATACTGATACTGCCACTCACCGTTTTTTGCAGCGTTGGTCCAGTCACGCCATACGCGTGTAGAGTCGGTCACCTCACCGCTCTTCACGTCGATGGTACCATAGAAGTCAGGATACTCTGTGAGAGTGTAGATACGTGTGAAGAGAGCGTGATACTTCTCGCCGTCAAAGGCGCCACAACGCATACCCAGAATCTGCTGGTCGTCAGTGGGATGATAAACGTAAACCTTCTCCATTGAGTTGTAGGCGTCCTTCATCGGGAACTTCACCCATCCACGTTTCTTACTGGGGTCGGCAGTCTGACCGGCATAAGTTACGACGCCCTTCGACTTATCGTCGATGCTACTTGTGGCATGCCACGGGGTTTCTGACTGTGCCGCTACCGGAGGAGCGACTGGAGCCTTGAACGCAGGAAACATGCGTGCATTCTGTGCGGACGCTGGAAGCGCTGTCATTGCCGCAAGCAGAAAAGCTGATGCGTAAAATCTTTTCATGCGATTATTAATATTTAGTTGTTAGTAATAATTATTCTTTACTTTACTATCTTCTTCACTACGGTGTTCTGTCCCTTGCTTGCCTTAACGATGTACGTGCCGTTGGGCAGCATGGATGTGCCGATGGCTGATGTGGCGCTTACGCTTACCACTGTTGCACCGTTGATGGTGAACACCTCAGCGCGGTCAACCGGCTGTGAGAACATTATCTGCGAACCGTCGAAGCCAATCTGTACGTCGTCGTTGGTAAGGAGCGAGCCTATGCCTGACGTATTGTCGATGTAAGAGAAGAGCATGTACGGCATATAGTCCTGTGTGAAGATCTCGTCCTGCGGAGCATTCTCCTTGCTTCCACGATAGTAAGCATAGCGGTTCTTGCCCGTGGTGTAAGAGAGATGCCAAACGGGATGGTCTGCGGAAGACATCACGTCGTCCTCGATGTCGATGTTGACACGTACGTTGACGTTGCCGCCAGCGTAATGATATGGCTTGTCAAACTTAACGTAGAACTCCTTGTTGGCGCCGGCACCCTGAATGGTGAGGTTGCCGTCGAACACCTTTGTCCAACCATTCAGCTCGAACACGCCTAAAATGCTGCCCTCCTTGCGGAGCAGATTGTCGAGCTGCGACTGCTTCATGAATATCTTTGCGGGGAATGTGTAGGCGCCGTCCGTCTTGCCGTTGAACGTGAACTGCAGGCCGGTGATGTCGATGTCCTTCTTCTGCATCTCCTTCTCGAGGAAGAGCGACTGCGACTCCCAATGCTTGTCGTTCATATAGAAGGCTCCGAGCCATCCCTCTGTCTCGTCCTTGTTGACGGTTATCCAGCGGTCGGCATGTGCGGGAGCTATCTTCACCTTTAGTGTGGTCTGTGCTGTGTTGTCAGCAGGATAGGTGTCGCCGTCAAGCACTACGCGTGCCGTTACGTTCACCTCGCCCTCTGCAGCTGGAGTCCACTCTACGGGCACGTCAATAGCCTCATCCTTGCCTACCGGCTTGCCGGCAGCCTCAGCGAGCACCTCGCCCGTCTCGGCATTGACGATCTGTGCCTTGTAAGCCGACACCGTCGCCTTGCCCTCGTTGCGCACGCTGACTGTGAATGTTTGGCTAACGCCGCAGTTGACTGTGGCCGAACCGGTAAAGTCAGTAACGCTGAGGTCCTTGTCGCTGTATTCTCTTATCGAGACATCCTTCAGGAAGATGCGTCCGTGCTTGTGCTCAGACATGGCGTGGAAGGCGATGTAGCCCTCTCCGTTCTTCGGTTTGAAGACATCCTTGCCGTAGAGATAATATCCCGAAGCTGTATGGAACTCGCCGAGGTCCTTCAGCACTGTGGTCATGGCAGAAGGGGTCTGCTCCGTGCCGTAGCGCACGTCCATCTTCTCCTTCACCTCCTCCATGCTTTCTGTCACCCAGTTGGTGGAATAGTATGTATAGCGAAGCTGATATTCCTTGTTGCCGTCGAAGAGCAATGAGGGCGAGAAGAGCCAGTCGTCGGCGTCCTCAGTCTCGCTGCGGTCATAGAAAGCCACGTTCTCATACTGCTCGAACGCCCATGTATGGCCGTCGTTGTTGTTGTCCACCGGAGTCCACACGCCGAAGTCGTCCTTCGTGTTGAGCGGCGAGACGAACGGTATGCCGTATGAAGGACCGAACGCCACTACATTTGACTGTGCCGAACCTCCCTTGCCCTGCGCGTTCTTCGCAGTGACGATGTATGAATAGCCGGCGTGCTCGAGAGCCTCGTCAGTTACGGAGCACTGCTTGAGCGACGTAGCCACGGTCTTGTTGTCGGGCATGCGCACCACGTCGTACGACAAGGAAGCCTTGTCGAAGGTGCCTCCGTTCAGACCTTCCGTAGGAGCTGTCCATGTTATGGTGGCGTTCTTTCCGCTTGCCTTCAGCGTCACGTTCTGCGGAGCTGCGGGCACGTCATATCCCACGAATGTGCGGCTTTCACGATAGATGCCGTCGCCTGAAGCGTTGGCAGGCACCACCTTATATATATATGAGCCACTGGGCACGTTCTTGTCCGTCCATGTGGCAGCCTCTCCGGGCTTTGCGTCGGAGATGGTGGTTACGAGGGAAGAGTTGCGATAAACCTTCAATGACGTAATGGCAGAGAGCGTTCCGCCTCGATAGTCCTTTGAAGGGTTGGTCCATGTGAGGCGCACCTCGTTGGCACCCTCCGATGTGGGAGCGGCTGCGAGCGAGCCTACGTACGACGGAGCGTTGTCAGCCACATACTGATAAGGGATCGCCATACCGAGAATCTGCGGATTGCCCTTTATCAGCTTCTGCGAAATTATCTTACCCGTCTTGGCGTCAAGCTCCACGAGGTACGAGTTGTCGTCCACGGCCTGAGCCACCCACCAAAGACGATGCGTGGTCTTGTCGAACTCCATAGACTGCGAGTAGTTGCCTACCACCATGTCTATATTCTCGTCGCCCACCTTCACAGCTGTAGGCTGCGAAGCCGTGGCTTCGTCTATCTTCATCAGGAATGAATCGCCGTATAATGAATAAGAGACGCCGTAGAGCCATCCGTTGTCGGCGGCAAGCGTCATGAGCGCCGTGCCATAGATGGTGCCGAGAGGCTTCAGAGCGTATGTCTTAGTGTCCACCTCATAGAGGTCGGTGGTCTTCATGTTCGTATCATAGTGCATCGCGAAGATGCGGTCGGTCTTCGGGTCGTACGTCATCTCGTCGATGATGAGGTGCGAACCGTCGTCCTCGTATTTCCACTTCATCTCATATTCGCCCGTCTTTGGGTCTATAAGGCAGATGCCCTCCGGCATGAACACGTTGGCGTAATAGGTGACGCGGTAAGCCACCATCTTGTCGCCCACCATCGTACCCGCCGTGAACACTGACGACTCGCCGGCTATCATGCCGTACGACTTTGTCATCGTGTAAGAATCAGGGGCGTTCGAGGCAAAGTGCATCACGCCGTAGTCGCGCAGACGCGTGTCGAAGCGCAGGTATCCGTAGATGTCAGCTTCGCCGTCAGCGATGTCGTAGACATAAGGTGCCTGCTCTGATGTTGTGGTCTGTGCGGCAACGAATGTGCCGGCAAAGGGAGTGGTCATGGCAAGAGCCAAGGATAGTAGAATCTTGTTATACATATCTTTCGATTTGTTTTTTGTATTGGATATGATATTCGTGGAAATATAGATTATAAAAATGTTAGTCTTGCTGTTTGCTTACAGCATTAATTTTGTGCAAAGATACATTTTTATATCGAATTATTATTTCAAAATGCAAGTTTTTTTGTACATTTGCAATGTTTTCTATTACTTGTGGTGCTGTTTGCGCATACAATTTGCATAACAGTTACACTTCGATACTAAACATACATTAATAATCATATTAACATAAACCATTCGTATATGAAACACTTTACTCACTGTATGGTTGTGGCAGGCATGATGGCCCTCGCCACACCGGTAGCCGCCCAGCAGATGGCTACCCAGCTTTTGCCCCGTACCACTGTTGTGTCTCAGGCAAAGGCAGCCGCCGCAGGCTCTTTTGTAAAAAACGCTGCACCGACCCCCCAGAAAGCCATTAGCATCAATCCTTCTGACTATGGCGAGGTGGTGAGCATCATCAGTGAGGACTTCTCAAAGATGACCACCGGCAGTGAGGCTGAGCCTGACGAGGACACCGACATCAGCTACCAGAACGACGACAACGCATGGATAAACATGTCGGGCGACTATACGAAAGTGTTCGGATGGGGCTCACACGGCGCTTATCCCGCAGGCGGATGTCTCTACATCAACAGCGGCCAGGTCAACACTCCGCTTCTCGACCTTACCGGCAACGACGGCATCTTCTTCGTGAAGTTCCGCGCACGCACATTCGAGAAGGACGCAGAGTCTAACTACACCGTCATCGAGGGTGCCGAGACCAACGGCATGACAGCCACATGGCGCTTCCTCGAAAACTATCAAGTGGAGAAGATAGACAATACATGGCGCGAGTATGAGTTTATGTTCCATGAGGGCGGTCCCACAACGCTCATCAACATCTGCCCGCAGGACGCTGCCATCCTCATCGACGACATCCAGGTTTATCAGGTGAAGCAGTACGTCGGCACACCAGTGGCTCACAAACACCGCTTCTACACCGGCAAGACTTTCAATCTCAGCTGGGACGCAGTGGACGGAGCCGACAGCTACCTGCTTAACGTTTACACCGTGAAGGGCGACGGCGTTACGCCTAACGACTATATCGTGGAGAACAAGAAGGTGACGGGAACCGAATTTGTGGTTGACAACGCCGACTCGGGCGACACATATTATTATACTGTTCAGGGCATGAAGGGCGACAAGGTTTCTATGCCGAGCACACCGGTGAAGATTATGGACGTGGAGGCTCCGACGCTTGCTGACAACTGCCCCATAACCGACGGCACATACACAGCTTCTTGGAACGAGGTGCCGACAGCCGAGCGCTACAACTACGTGGCTGCTGCAAAGAACGTGGCTAAGGAGGACGGCAAGACGACCGTCACACATCTCTGGATGCCGGGATCGACATACGGCGAGGGTTCGGAGATTGCAGTGGAATTCACTAAGGACGAACCCGACGACCATTCTGTAGACCGCGGTTATCCGCAGCTCAACGGACAGGCAGGATGGCGTGCCACACACTATGCTGTATATAAGGACGCACTCGTGCTCGACGCTTTCTGGATGACACAGGCTAAGCAAGACGACGGTCTCATTTCTCCGGAGTTCGACCTCAGCAAGGACGGCGGCAAGATCAACATCGAAATGACAGCGGCTGCAGAACCGTGCGAATACTATGACGAGAATGGCACCGCTCAAACGGCATACACACGTTGCGCCGTGGCTCTTTTCTCTTACGACAAGAGTGTGGACGACTTCGTACAGACCGAGCTTGTATACGTGCAGGATCTCAACAACGACTGGCAGACAAAGACTGTGGAGCTGACCAAGGGTACGGACCGCAGCATAATCGGATTCTACGGCACCTACACATGGACTAACCTCTACATCAAGGAGCTGAAGATTACGCAGAACTATAAGGCTGGCGAATTCTTCTACGACCCGTTCTATTACGGCAACTTCCTTGAGGGCACCTCAGTGGACGTACATGTTCCGTATCGTCTCAACGGCATGGACATCTATCACCGCGCACAGTCGGTAAGAGTAAAGCAGGCTGCCCAGAGCCAATACGAGAGCACTTCTTACCTCGAGAGCAAGATGTCTGACTATAAGCTCGCCGCTGGTGACGTTGCCACCGGCATCTGCACTCCTGACGTTTCGTTCAGCGGTGCTACTGTCCGCATGGAGGGCGACCGCCTCGTGGTCAACAATCCTGCCAAGGCTCCCGTTTACGTCTACACAGCAGCTGGTGCTGTAGTGGCAAGCGACATGAGTGGCGCCGAGACCGCAAGCTTCAGCGTTCCTGCCAATGCCACATACATCGTTAAGGTTGGCAAGCAGAGCGTAAAGGTTACATTATAATATAAGCTAAGCAGTATTAGCATAACATAAAGAAACAGATGTAAGGACCGTTGCTGTTAAGCATGGTTCTTACATCTGTTTCTTTTTTATTTTCTACTAAGTTACTATAATCTGATTGTGTCTAACGAGTAAATATTATCTTCTTTCCGTTTTTAATATACACCTGTCCTTTTTGCGGATTTATCACTTTTCTGCCATTCAAATCATAAATACGGCTCTTTGAATCAGTGTGCTCCGTGGTGACATTACGTATTGCAGTCGGGAAATCATCTGTCTCTATAAAATTAGTGAAATAATTCCATCCCCAAGCCTTACGGTATTTTTCAGCAGTACCCATCGGAACATAAACCGGAATGTTATTGGGAGTACTTGAATTAGAATCAGAATTGTATTCACCAAACGGAGAATCCCCCGGATGATGAGTGCTTTCCTCGCATACTGGAGGTTCTTCAGCCATACAATAGATGCGTTTTAATTCTGATATATTGCAAAAGCTCTCTTGCCCCAACTGTTTCAATGTAGCAGGAAAGACAATCTGTTCCACCGAGTCACAACTACAAAAGGCCTCCCATTCTATCACTTCAAGTCCGTCTGGCAATTCTATTTTCTTTAATGATTCGCATCGGTCAAAGGCATCATGACCAATTGTTTTAACAGAGGATGGTATGTTTACCTCTTGTAAATTCCAACAACTGCTTGCAAAACTGTCAGGTATCTTTTCCAATCCTTCTGGCAAACGTATCTTTTTCAAAGGATAATTCTGCTGAAAAGTGGTTGAACCGGATATGATCTGACATGAGTTCGGGATCCATACCTCCTTCAGACGGCAAGCATAAAAAGCTACATCACCAATCTTTTCCAGTCCCTCCGGTAAAATGATAGACGAAATCCTTGACCTGAAAAAACAACCGTCACCGATTTCTTTGATGGTAGACGGCAACACTACTTGCCCTTTCAAGCTACTGCAATTTGAGAAAACCATTTGTCCAAACCTTTCAAAACCTTCAGGAAACACCAGAGGATCAGTCTTGAGACTTACACAATCCGAGAATGCGTCTGATCCCAAATACTGTAAGGATGAGGGTATGTTTGTCTCTTCAAGATTGACGCAGTAAGAGAATGCCATTTCTTCAATTCGCTTTACTCCATTCGGCAGGATGATTCTCCTTAGATGTATGGTGTTAATAAATTCTCCACTTGGGTCCAACTGTTCTTTTTGATGCCAAAAGGCTTTCTCTGGAATAATGCCATTTTCTATCTCGGCATTTTCAAGATTTATGACTGAAAGTCTTCCGTTTAAGGAAGCATCCCAAAGCGTGTGAATATCAGCATCATCCACAGTTCCTCTGACCACCAAGGAGTCTACATTATAAATGTTGTCCCCCAAGACATCTGCCAAATCTCCAGCATGAGACGTTATATCCAAACTCTGAAAGTCTTGGTTGTCATCAGTGGTTTTAGGGGCTTTAATTGAATAGCCATAAGTAGGACGATTAAATATCGCAGTCTGTTGCTTACCTATTAAAGTTGTATCAACCTTCTGACCATATACAGAAGACAAGCAGCCAAGAACACTTAGTAAAAGTAACACATGCTTCATACCACTAAATGTTAAAAGTTAATATTATAGTTAATAAACACATTGAATTCCCTTGTGGATTTTAGGTTTCAAATATACACCAAATTATCGTATTTAACAATACAATAGCCACGAAAGTTTTTTTTGTGCAAACATTTTAACAGTTGATACAAGCGTGTACGCTAACAACAAATCAAACCATATCATGAACCCGTAGGGTGTGCCTACAAAAGGTTTGTGGAGAAAGTTTTTTGTCAAAGCCCTGCCTAAATTCTATTGGCAGTATCAAGCATTCCCAATGTCTTATCAGCGCATACCAAAGTAACAGATTTAAATCAAACACGCTGTTTTCATAACAAAAGACTTGTTTTGCATTACTTTAAACACTATCTTTGCAAAAACAACCTTTAAAGACTTTGCGTATGAAAAAGCATTTACTCATTATTATGCTTCTCTCGCTCTCCACATTGCTCAGTGCGCAGGAAGCAAAGAAGTTTCTGACTGAAGGAAAGGTATGGAAGTGCGTCACCAGCAACTACAGTCCGCTGCATGACGAGGGCGACACGCCCTTCACGGTGAAGGTGGTGGGCGACACCATCTGCGACGGTAGAACGATGAAGAAGCTGCACATAGAATACGAAGAAGGCGTCAAGGGATTCTACTCGCGCTACATTGGCGCATACGAGGAGGGCGGAAGGTTGCATGCCTACGACAGCGACAACGATGTTGGTCCAGACATTCTCCTCATCGACATGAGCCTCAAGGTGGGCGACCCGATTTTGGGCGGCAGCTGTCACGTAAGCGCTGTGGACACCATCTGCGTGGACGGCATAGCAAGGAAGCGCATCACGATCGGCAATGATGCACAGTCTGCGATTATATGGGTGGAGGGCATAGGATCGAACGTCGACTTATGGTTCACCCCAACTATCAAACACATCGGCGAATACTCGATGCTAATGGAGTGTTACGACAACGGCAAAAAGGTGTTCTCCAATACCGACTTCTCTCTCCCTGCCACCAGCAGCATCAACCAGCCGACCGCCGACCCCCTCAACAACGGCAAAGCCTACGACCTCTCCGGACGACAGATTAATCCTGCTAAGCACCACGGGGTGTATATAAGGAATGGGGAGAAGAGGATTGCGAAGTAGGCAGGGCTTTGACAAAAACCTTACTCCACAGTCCGCTTATGGGCGCAAATCCTATCGGATTTAAATAAAAGGCTTTACATTAGGTCTTACGAGAACCAGTTCTCGACAACCTAACGTAAAGCCTTTTATTTGTGCACAGCACGCGCCCATAATCGGAAAAAACAAACAAAACACAAACGGGTGGCTCCCGCCATCCGCTACCTTGTGTTTTGTTTGTTTTTCCTTTTGTTGGCACAGTGATGCTTCGGCATCACTCATGATATCGTTTGGAGGATGGGTGTCGAGAGCAACGCTCTCGTAAAGCCCATTCGCCAAACGATACCATGAACCCGAAGGGTGTGCCAACAAAAGGTATGTGGAGAAAGGTTTTTGTCAAAGCCCTGCCTAACGCAATAGTAGAACCTTTAGGAAACATTTCTTGCACGTTCACACTTTTTAGTCGCACTTTTTGTGAAACTTCACACTTTTTAGTCGCACTTTTTGTGAAATTCCACACTTTTTAGTCGCACTTTTTGTGTCTGATGTACAAGAAATTCCACTACCTTTGTAATCTAATAAAAAACATAATAGCAAATGAGAGTACTTATCGTAAACACAAGCGAGAAGACGGGCGGGGCGGCTGTGGCTGCCAACCGCCTCATGGAAGCGCTGAACAACAACGGCGTGAAGGCGAAGATGCTGGTGGGTGAGAAACAGACCGACACGCTCACCGTAGTACCGCTACCCCACCAACGACTGCGCCGCTTCCACTTTCTCTGGGAACGGCTGAGCATCTTCTGCCGACTGTACTTCTCAAGAAAGCATCTCTTCGAAATAGATACTGCCTCTTCCGGTACGGACATTACGGGACTGCCGGAGTTTAAGGAGGCTGACGTCATACATCTCAACTGGATTAACCAAGGCATGCTCTCGCTCGGCGACATTCACAAGATTGTGCAGAGCGGCAAGCCGGTGGTATGGACCATGCACGACCTATGGACGGCTACGGGCATCTGCCATTACGCCCGCACGTGCCCTTACTTCCGCTCGGGATGTCATAACTGTCATCTGCTGCCGGGTGGCGGTTCGATGAACGACCTCTCGAAGAAGATATGGGACAAGAAGAAACGACTATACCACTCTTCCAACATCCACTTCGTGACGTGCAGCAGATGGCTGGAGGACCAGGCCAAGCAGAGCGCTCTGATGACCGGACAGCGCATCACGTCCATCCCCAACACCATCGACACGCGCGTGTTCTGCCCGACAGACTGCAAGGAGGCTCGTCTCCGGGCTGGTCTGCCCGCCGAAGGACGCATCATTCTCTTCGTATCGCAGCGAGTGACGGACGAAAGAAAGGGCGCCGCCTTCTTCATTGACGCCATCAATATGCTCGCCGACAAGGACCCGGAGTTCGCCAAAAACACATCGGTAGCGATGCTCGGAGGTGCAGCGGAGGAGATATGCGAGCGCCTGAAGGTTCGCTCATTCCCGCTCGGCTACGTCAGCGACGAGCATACCATCGTAAGCATATACAACTCTGCCGACGTATACGTGCTGCCATCCCTGGAGGACAATCTCCCCAACACCATAATGGAGTCAATGGCATGCGGCGTGCCAAGCGTGGCGTTCCGCGTGGGAGGCATACCGGAAATGATAGAGCATCGCCGCACCGGCTATCTCGCAAAGTTCAAGGACACAGCCGACCTCGCAGAAGGAATACGCTGGACGCTGAACGAAGCCGACCAGCAAAGCCTACACAAAGCCTGTCTGCACAAGGTGGCACACGACTACTCGCAGCAAAGCGTGTCTATGAGATACATCGAGGTGTATAACGAAATGATAGCATTAAAGAGGTATATAGTCTAATTACAATAAGATGATAAGATTCACCATAATAACTTGCACGTGGAACGCCGCGGAGGTGGTGGAGCGCACTCTTGAGAGCGTTCTGTCCCAGTCGTGGGCGCAGATAGAGCACGTGATAATAGACGGGGCGTCCAAAGACAATACCCTGCAACTCGTGGAATCCTACCGAAAACGTAATGCAGAGGAAGAAACAGAACACGACATCGTGGTGGTCAGCGAACCTGACCGCGGTCTTTACGACGCTATGAACAAGGGACTGAAGTATGCCACCGGCGACTACGTGGTGTTCCTCAACGCCGGCGACGTGTTCCCAAACGAAAACACACTGGAGAACATCTCTAACGACGTGAACGAGCGATCGGACGGAAAGCTGCCCGGTGTGCTCTACGGCGACACCAACATCGTGGACAACGAGGGCACACTGCTCCATCCCAGACGACTGGCACCGCCGGAGAATCTGACATGGCGCTCGTTTAAGCACGGCATGCTGGTCTGCCATCAGGCTTTCTATGCCCGCACGGACATCGCCAAGGCGGAGCCATACAACCTGCGCTACCGCTTCTCTGCCGACGTAGACTGGTGTATACGTGTGATGAAGCGTGCAGAGAAAAACGACCTGCCCCTCCTCCGTCTGCCGGAAGTGGTGGTTAACTATCTGGACGGCGGCATGACCAACAAGAACCACCGCGCATCGCTGATAGAACGCTTCAAGGTAATGAGACACCACTACGGACTCTTCACCACCCTCGCCATGCACTCATGGTTTGTGTTTAGGGCGCTGAAGGGGAAAAGGGAAGCCCAGAATTCATAGCTCAGCCTAAATATCGGGCAGGGCTTTGACAAGACCTTTCAAAGCACAAGCTGTATAATCTTGTGTTTTTATATGTTTTTCCGCTTATGGGCGCGTGCTATGCACAAATAAAAGGCTTTACGTTAGGTTGTCGAGAACTGGTTCTCGTAAGACCTAATGTAAAGCCTTTTATTTAAACCCGATTAGGGTTTGCGCCCATAAGCGGACTGTGGATTTATGTTTTTGTCAAAGCCCTGCCTAAAGTATCTCTTCATCTTTCATCAATTCCGGCAGAATAAACACAGCATGCACTTTCTGCTTTTCCTTTGGCGGAATTGTCATATAGTCGCGATATAGGTCGCGGAGGTAAGCGTCGGTGTCATTCGGAGCCGAGAACGTCTTGCCCTCAAAGGTTATTGTGGAGAGAGGGAAGAGCTGGTCGCGGCGGTGCATGATGCCGTAGCCGTTGTTGATGAGAACGTTGGAGAAGAAGGTGCCCGTCTTGCGAGTGGCAAACGCCAACTTCCACATCAACTTATAATACATGTATTTCACGCCGAAATAGAACAGCTCCATTACGGCTCGCCATGAATAGCGATGGGAATGATGAAGGATGGAGTAACACTTCGACATTCCCTTGCCATATTTCTTGCAGAACTTCTTCGACACGTTGGGATAGTCAATCATCGGGAAGATGTCCACGAACAGTCCCTTGCTGTAGTTGAGCGAGAAGTCCTCATTGCCTTCCACATAGAAGGAATTGAGGTCGCGCACCTTCACAATAGGTTCTCTTGTGTCCTCCGTCTCGGGAGTCTGCAAGCGCAGACCCTCACGCAGCTCTTTCGGAGCAATCTCCACAAAGCGCTGCATGTCCTCAAGAGGCATGGCAATGTCGATGTCGTCGTCCCAAGGGATGAAGCCGCCGTGACGCACCGCACCAAGCAGCGAGCCACCGTCCAGCCAGTAGCGGATGGAGTGTTTGCGGCAGATGCGGTCGATTTCCTCCAGAATGGTGAGCTGCTTCAGCTGCGCACGTCGCAACTGCGTAAGCTTAAACTGTTCGAGATTATCCATAGATTTCACACAATTATCAGTTTTCAACCTTTCTTCTCACGTCAATCACCTGACCCGTACAGTCTGATGCAAGGGTGCGCAGCGTTGCCTCTGCCACACGTTCGGGCATGAGGAGCGTGTCGTCCGGCTCGATGCCGAAATTCTTCTGACGCATAGGAGTCTTGGTACGTTCAGGGTTGATGCAGTTTATCTTGATGCCGTTGCCGTCCCATTCTTGCGCCACAGCCTGCACGAAGTTTACGATGGCAGCCTTTGTGGAAGAATAGATGCTGTAGAAAGCTCGACCACGTGTGTATGAGCTGGAGGTGAAGAAGACGAGCTTGCCCTCGGTCTGCTTCAGGTAAGGATGAGCCTCAAGAGCCACGTTCACCGTTCCGAGATAATTGGTCTGCACGGCAGCCTGGATGGTGGCGTAGTCCATAGTGGTTAGCGGTTCCTTGTTGAGCACGCCGGCTGTGCAGATAACATAGTCGATGCGTCCAGCCTGCTCGTGCGCCTCGGTAAGTGCACGTGCCACGTCCTCACGCTGTCCCACGTCGATGCGGTTCTCAGAACGCGAGTAAGAGAATACGCGGGCACCGCTCTGCTCCAGCATTTCCACGATGTTCTTGCCTATACCGTAGCTGCCTCCGAACACCACAGCCACCTTGTCACGGAAGATATCGCCGACGTGCGAGATGTCCTGCGGTTCCGTATTCTTCAGCTGGAAAAGCTTGTCGAGCATATATGTGTCCTCACGATAGGTGAGCTTCATGTTGCTCTCCTCGCCTCTAACCACGAAGACCGGCTCGTCAGAATACTTGCGCACTACGCCACAGTCGTCCGTTGTCTTGAACTGCGGGTCCTTGAGGGCGCGGTCGTAAGCGTCGGCGATGAGCTGACGGTCGAACGCTTGCGGAGTCTGTCCGCGGCGAAGCTTCGAGCGGTCGGGAATGGAAGAGATATAGCCCTTGTCGTCCACCTCAATGATGGTGTCGGCAGAAGGGATGGCAACGTCGATGGCCCGATGGTCCTTCAGCGCGTCAATGACGTCGTTAAGGATGCGCTGGCTGACAAGCGGGCGCACGGCATCGTGGAAGACGAGGTTGACGTCCTCATCCTGATAGGCTCGGATGGCAGACAATGACGAGTCGTAACGCTCCTTACCGCCCTTCAGAATCTTCTTCACCTTGCGCCACTTGTTTCGCAAGACGATATTCTCGAAGTCGCTGATGAGCATCGGATTAGACACGATGGCAATCTCGTCAATGCGCGGATTACGCTCAAAGACGTCGACAGTGTGCTCCACTACCATCTTACCAGCCACCTTGAAGAACTGCTTTGGTGTGGACATGCCGAGACGTTCTCCTACGCCACCGGCAAGTATAACGGCTATGTTTCTTTTCATTGTATAGGATTTTGGGATGTAAAGTATATATAGTTCGGGATGTAAAGTTACACAATTATTTTGTGATTAATATACTGCAAGACCGACAAGTCCGCAACCTATCATCACAAGTATGGGGTTGGCTTTCAGCTTTCGCGTCAGGAAGAAGGCGGCAGCGAAGAGCGCCACGCTTACGCCGAAGCGCAACTGGTCAGTCTGCCACGAGCCGAAGTTGTCGGCGTTCAAGAGCAGAAGGGCTGCAGCGGCAATCAGTCCGATGATGGCAGGGCGCAGTCCTGAGAAGACGCTCTTCACCACGGGCGAGTCTTTATGCGTTATGAGATAACGCGAGATGAGAATCATGATGATGAAAGGCAGCCAGATTATTGACAGCGAAGCAATGACGGAGCCTGCCACGGCAAGCCATTGAGGATAGCCTTGGTTGAGCACAGCCACGTAGCCGGCGTAGGTGGCGGCGTTGATGCCGATTGGTCCCGGCGTGGACTGGCTGATGGCTACGATGTCAGTAAACTCGGAATTGGTGAGCCATGCGTTCTTCACCACCACTTCATTGTGGATGAGTGAAAGCATTGCATAGCCTCCACCGAAATTGAATGTGCCTATCTTTGTAAAGATGATAAAGAGCTTCAGGAATATCATATATATATGCTTTTTAGGCTGAATGGTACGGTTTGAAGCCGTATCTCCGACATTAAATTAATTCAAACGACTTGACAACTCTTCATTGCTGAGCGACACTCCCGTTATCTTTCCGTTCTGAATGAGGATGTTGTCAGGAACGGAGGAGAGTCCGAGCTTCTTGAAGAGCGTGCCGTCCACCATATTACCGTCGCAGACTGTGGGGCAAGAGATGTTGTTCTGCTCCATTGTCTTCTTGCAAGTCTCCACCGACGGGTCGAGACAGATGCTCACGATGAGCGGCTTTTCGGCTTTGCCCTGCTGGTTCTGCAAGAGCATACGCAGCATACTAAGGCTGTTAAAGTTCCACGTTGCCCATGCCACCACCACGGCGTTGGGTGCAGCAAGGAGCTGCTTGGAAGAGATGAAGGATCCGTCAATGGTGGACGTGCGGAACTGCGGGAGGTTGGAGCCGACGTTTATAATGGATCTTCCGCTTATCATTCCCTGCAGACGATGGACGTAACCGTTGTCGGGCTGAGCCGCTTCGATGCGCTTGAGAAGCTGGGCGGCAGTACGGAGGTCCGGGCGGACATTGGCGATGAAGTAGCGGCGGACGAGATACGGGCTGACAAGCGAAGCGGGATGGTCCTCCACAAACTGACGCGCATACTTGGCCTGCTCCAACGGCGAGGCGCTATGTATCTGCTCGCGGAAGGAGTTCATCAGTTCATTGTCCTTCGTTCCCTTCACGGTCATCTCCTTAAGGTGTGACGCGTCGCCCTTTATGTCCACCGACTTGCCGGGCTGCGCGAAGACGGGCTGCTCGGTGAAGTTGGGGAAGACAATCATCAGAGTCTTCGGACTCGTACACTCCACGTTGTACGTGAAGCGTCCTGCCTGCACCTTTATGGTGTCGAGAGGCTTCTCGCCACCCTCAAGGCTGTAGACATAAAACTCGCCCTGATTGAGATTGAGCAAGCGGCCGTCTATCTTGAAGTGGTTGCCGTCCGTTCCGCACGACGCAAGAGCGGCGATGGCGACTACGGCTATAAGGGTAAAAAGGGCGTGTATGATGGTCTTCATTTCGCTTTAATATATAAAAAGAAAGGACAAGCAGACAAGGGAGAGGCATTTCGCTTATCTCCTTGTCTGCTCGTCCTCTGTGTCTGTTATTGTTTTACGTTGCGGTTGTCCGCAAGAGTGATGTCATTACTTGAGAAGCTGCAACTCGAGGTCGTTCTCAGCATACTGCTTGAGAGACGGATCCTTCTGGAGAGCCTCCTTGAGGTATGAAGAAGCAGCAAACTTGTTGCCACGGCGTGCAGCCACAACAGCGTGCAGATAGTCTGTCATAGCGTTAGGATTCTCCACGCGGTCGAGAGTCTTGGCAGCAGCGTCATAGTTCTTGTTGAGGAGCTGTGCGAGAGCTGCTGTGTTGCTGTTCACCTTAGCGAAAGCCTTCTCAGCCTGAGCGTAGTCGCCCTTAGCGATGGCGAGAGTACCGATGGCCTGGTTTACAGACTCTGAACCTGAAGACTTGGCGATGGCACGCTCTGCGTCCTGTACTTTGCCGTCGATGAGAGAGAGCAGACCGAGGTTGGCCTGTGCCTCCGGAGTGTTGGCACCGAGGCTTGCAGCCTTCTGTGCATACTCACGAGCCTTGGCTGTGTCGCCCTTAGCGAGAGCGAGGGCAGCGAGGTTGTTGTAAGCGCGGTAGTCGTTAGGATATGTCTCTGCTGTCTTCTTGTAGATTTCCTCCTGCTTAGCGGGAGTCTCGTCGAGTGTAGCAGAATAGAGAAGCTCGTCAGCGCTGAGCTTAGATGCGTCCTCGCTGTACTGTGCCTTGATCTGCTCGTCTGAGCGACCGATTGTCTCATAGTTGATGATGAGACGTGAACGACGAAGCTCGGGGAGGATGCCGTCAGCGAGCTCACGGAAGCCGGCTGACATGTTGCGGATCTGCTGCTCACGCTCCTGCGGATCCTCGTACATAGAGAGCACGCGGAGGATTACCTCCTTGTCCTGGAGGTTGCTGGCTGCAACGAGCTTCTGGAAGCCGTCCCAGTCCTGAGCTGTATAGTGAGCGTCGATGTCAGCGTTCACCTTTGTCTGCTTCAGAGTGTTCTTAACATACTTCTCTGACTGATTCTTACGGTTGCCAGCGAGCTTATCGTTAAACTTGACGCCACCCTCAGGTGAAGCGTAAGCCTGGATTTCTACGTTCTGTACGTTGAAGCCCTCACGGTCAGCATTGATCTTCTTGAGCATCTCCACGAACTCCTTCACTGAGTTGTTCTTGAGCTCGCTCTTGCGGATGTTGGCCTGATTGATGAGGAACTTGATGTTAGCCTCCTGCTTCTTCTCGTTAACGCGCTGGAATGTATCGGGAGCGATGCATCCGTTCTCAGAAGCGAGAGTCTTGCGGTAAAGCTCAGATGTAGCGATAACGCCGTTAGCCACCTTCACTGCAGGTACCTTCTGCTGCTTCTTGCCGATGCGAGCGTCGAAAGTAAGATACATCTCGCTCTTCTGCATTTCGGGAACATAATCGAAAGCAGTCTTCATGGTGTAGCGTCCGCCCACCTTGTATGATATGGTCTGGTCGTTGCCCATAACCTTCTCGCCCTGGAATGTGGCGCTCTGGCCCTTAGCCACCTGACCGTCTGCATAGCGCAGCTCCGGTGTAACGGTAACAACAGCCTTCTTCTTCATGTACTTCTCAGGGAAAGTACCGTTAATAGTTGCGGGCACCTGACCTGCCTGTGTCTCCAACGGATTGGGAACCACTGTGAAGTTGTCTGCTGACAGAGGTCCGAGCTTAGAGCACGATGTCATCAACAGCAAAGAAGCTGCCGAGAGGAATAAAAAATTCTTTTTCTGCATTGTTAGAATAATTGTTATAAATAAAGATATGTATGTTGCAAATTACGTTCGTTGCGCAATATCACACTGCACAAGCACTTTTGTCATACAAAGTTAATGAAAGAAAAAGAGACAAGCGTCCTTTTCGCTATTTTTTAAAGATTTTTTGAAAAATAACGACGGAAAGGAAAGAAATGAAAACAAAGTTAGGAAAAGACATGAAAAAAAGACAAAAAAAATACGGCACCACTCTCGTCGAGCAACGCCGTAAAGCCTATGTTTAACTAAAAATCCTTTTTCGTAATTGAATGAAGAATCTCACGAGTCCTCATTAGTTACCTGTTAAACAATCGTTCAATTTACCTTAAACCTAATAACTAAAAACCTAAATCTATTACTACTAACCTAAACAATCTATTAACCTTTTGACACTGCAAAATTACTACCTTCTCGCCACCCTACAAAACATTTTCATTGAAAAGTTATACACTATATGCTTTTATTGATATATATCAATAGTGTGTGTTCGAACACACAAAATATTTAAACAAAATTAAAGGTTCAGAACTTAGAATATGTAAGTTGAAAGGCTTTTTTGCTTACAGATAATAGGAAGGGAAGCGGACAGCATGCCGACAGACACAATATTTGCATTTCTAATGCTCAATACTCCTCGTTCAGCGCACTAAGAAATCCTTGGTGCGAAATTTTCGAGTTTTGAGCGTGCAGCGACATCATGCTGACGCACAGCTGATTATACAACTGAGAGGCGAAGTGTGCAATGAATGACTGAGCTAAACAAGCCTCATAGGGTTGCTATAGAGCCACTTTTACATTCCATCACAGCCGCTATTGTCATACAAAAAAAGCCTCTCTTGCCTTCCAACAGTGGCTGTATTGGAAGGCAAGAGAGGCTTTTCCTGTATATTATAGAGTCAAAAACGATGCAAAACCCCACAAAAACAGCAAGACAAATCTCTAAAACCGATTTTTATTTTGTAACAGGTTTTTACTCTTTTGTACGATATTTGTCTTGTGACAAGAAGACAGGTTGGTTTAGACAAGAAGACATGAAGACATGATTTTTTTAGACAGGAAGACAAGAAGACATGTTCTTTTTAGACAGGAAGACAGGAAGACATGAATTTTTAGATTCCATAGCTCGTATGTAAGCTGCGGCTGCTACAGTTTGTACCGTGAGAAAAACATGTCTGCATGTCTAAAAACCCTGTCTTCTTGTCTAAAGAACATGTCTGCATGTCTTCTTGTCTAAAGAACATGTCTGCATGTCTTCTTGTCTAAAAAGAACATGTCTGCATGTCTTCTTGTCTAAAGAACATGTCTGCATGTCTTCTTG
>ERZ1023873.29-NODE-29-length-72316-cov-61.232477_pt1 | contig 72316 bp, 38 predicted proteins | sample MGYA00380391_ERZ1023873 | MGnify/ENA primary metagenome ERZ1023873 (study PRJEB33179, sample SAMN07449006) | human gut metagenome | biome: Human-gut; feature: Human associated habitat; material: Faeces | host: Homo sapiens | place: India: Bhopal | collected...
ATTTCTGTTTTTTATCCCAACTGGCTTATAATTCGGAAATTTTATCTAAATTTGTACCAATAATAGGATATAACGCTACATCGTGCTACAAGACGCTACAAGTAGGCTACATATTTCAATGCCTATAAAAGTTATGTAACATCTTGAAAATCAATATTGCTACATGAAGATACAACTTTCAGAGTCATATCTGACTTATAGGCATTTGAATAATAATGGTAAGATAGTGGTCATGGTGTAGTATTATCCCCCTTTCATAAGGGCAATTCATAAACATAATACAAAGGCAATGAGATGATAAACAGAAAACTATGGCAACCGACTTGTTTGAAAGTAAGAAGCGAGTGTCGTAATGCCATAATCTCCTCAAAGATTTGAGGGGTGGAGTAGAAAATAGAGTCGATAGATTTCTTAAAATAGTTAAATTGTGTAACAAAAGTTATTCATACACAGTGTTTTAAGACGTTTTGTCTTGCGCCAGTTCTGCGCCATTTTTCGTGTAAAACAAGCGAAAACACCCAAGGACGGCACTTGAATATCAACGAGTTACAGAAGATGGTAGAGTGGTATAAAATCCCTCTCTCTCCGCACAGAGTCCTGTAAATCGCAAGATTTACGGGACTTTTCTTTTTTGCGCTCTTAAGTAGCCCCCCTTTTGATTTTTGGGTTACCACTATATAAAAACATCTATCTTTATAGTTATATATTTAGCTTTGCAATAAACTATGAGTATATTATACGGAACAAAAATAAACCAACTGCTTGCCAATACCGCACCGACAGGATTGTTGTTTGCTGACTGGCTAAAGAAGAAAGGCTATTTAGTCCAACTGTAAAAGAAATACATGGACTCTGGATGACTGACAGCGATGTGCAAAGGTGTGATGTACCGCATGGGTGGGCGTTTGAATGCTTATGACGCCATAGCGTCATATAACAAACAGATGGGTGGTACGATGCTGTAAGAATTACTGCAAAAATAGTCGCATCATACGACTATTTTTGCAGTGATTTCATTCTGTTCTTTTTTCTATCCAAGAACTCAACGGATTACCATATATCCTTATTAGTCTTTTTTGTGTAAATACACATTATTAACGACTACAAGGTTGTTCTTATTCCGAGTGCAAAGTTACGATGACTATTTCAAACCATTATTAAACGATTTACTTTATGACTCATTCCGGCAACGGGTATTTTCTCTAAAAATACGTCCTCACAGCAAACAAGAACTGCTCTATAAAGATTTTCTTGAAAGCAGCGATGTTATTCTGTTCGTAGAACATGAGCATAGCCTTCTTGTAGTCGATGGAGTCAACGGTTCGGAAAGAAATCGGGCAATAGCCTTTTGCTATTAAGATAGCATTGCTTGTGATTCTTGCAGTCCGCTTGTTCCCATCCACAAAAGCTTGAATATACGATAATAGCACTAATGTCAAGAGTGCTTTCTCAAAAACATTATCTTTTCCATTCACCAATGTACAAGTATCTCTTTATTTATTAATCGGCTCAAATTTACTCCTTTTTTGTCAATAATCGGGTTCGTTTGAGCCGATTTTGTGTGTATTTAACGGGTTTTTGAGCCGATTCGGCAAAAACATCTTGGGGAATAGACGAAATGGAAAAGATAAAACCAAACTAATAAAACTTCACTATGGCGGCTCTTGTCATGCAGGTGAAAGGCTTCCAATTTCAAGGTAAGATATATATTGCTTTGGATGAAGGCTCTGATTACTACCGTATCTATGGTGAGAAAGACGGAACGACTAAAGAATATCATCATGATATTGCTTTTGATGAACTTGGCGATGTACTTGACTTAATGATAGAGACTGGTGGTATGACCAAGGAAGAATACCAAGCAAAGGTAAAGGACTTTGTTTGTAGCCTCTAACATAAAATCTTTTGGTGCCCTTTGAACACCCTACTTGAAGGGGCAGAAGCTTCTGGAGCTTTTGGGCCTTCAGCCCGTACTTAAACCACTTGCGAAACTTGAATAAGTGATAAAAATATGGCAACTATCATTCGTCTATCATATATCGACAGGATAGAAACGTATCTTGGCAAGGAGACTATCATCGTATTAGTAGATCAACGACGTGTAGTAAAAACTGCATGATGCATCTGATTCGTGACCGTAAAACAAAAATGCGCCCGCACAATACGGACGCATTTCTGTTTTTATAAAATTACCACCAACAGCAGAACAGCAGTGATACTCCCTTCTTCAGCTTCTTTCGAGGCTTCCTGTTCTGTTTGTTTTAGGCGATGGCAGGAGAAAGCACTCCCATAGAAGATAGAGCTCTATCTTTCCACCTTGAATATGGCGGCACTTATGCCAGAAGCTTTAATCACATCAGTCTTTTTTCCTGATTTATACACAACCTTTCCTGTGGAAAGAACAGAAACAGCCTTACCACCAACGGTGCTGATATTGAGAGAGGCTGCCTTGGCACCAGGATTCACGACAACAACATACTCCTCCTCACCCAAAGTACGCTCATATACCATCGGATATTCCTGCCCCTTCTGGTTCAGGAGCTTCCAATCACCCTCATTGTCAAGAGCCTTTGCAGAATGACGCAAAGCGGTCAGCTTACGGGTGTATGACAACAGAGAATTCTGATCACCCTGCTGAGCCTCAACGGTCAACTTTCCGTTTTCCGTATCTACAGGGAAGTAGAGCTTATCAGGTGCACTCGTAGAGAAGCCGGCATTCTTACCCTTGGTCCACTGCATCGGAGTACGGGTACCCGAACGCTCATTGCTACCCTCCTTGTTAGGGAGATTCATCTGATACTTCATACCAATCTCATCACCATAATAGATAAACGGAATACCAGGCATGGTGAGGAAGAAGGTCATCGCCACCTTCAACTGGTCTGGCGTATTGCGGGTACCGATGTTAGGGCGCTGGTAATCGTGGTTGGCAGATGGAACAGCGATGTAGCCGAGATTCTTGGTGGCATTGTATGCCTTGGTATAGTTCTCGCTAAATTCCTTAAGCGAACCCTTGCCCTGCTTGTCGAAATAGCAGTTCTGGTAACTCTGCTCCCACTTGCCCCATGGAGTCTTGCGGTCGAAGAACAGAGAGGCATAGCCCTTGAGACCGAAATGGATGTAGAAATCGATGTTGAAGCCGGCAGGAATGGCTTGCTGCGGATTAGCCCACTCTGAAATCAAGACGGTCTCTGGATAATACTTATCCTTCCAGGCACGCATCTCATTCCAAAGCTTGGAAACCTCCTTCTTGTCAGGGTCGTTCTTGACAAGCGATGACGCCATATCTACACGAAAGCCATCCACACCCTTATCAAACCAAAAAGCCATGATGTTACGTATCTCCCTGCGGACAGCCTGTGGTCCTGGAGCATCTACGCCCTGCTCCCAAGGATGATTTGGATCTGGATGAGCAAAACCATAGTTCAAGGCAGGCTGGCACTCGAAGAAATTCTTCTCATAATACTTGGCACGAGGAGCATTAGCCTCCACATATCTTCCTCGGGTACTCGACTCCGGACTTGCTTCCTGATGACGGGCTTCTATTTCTTTCTTCTCACTCTCAGGGATATCATTCATCCAGATATAATAATCACTGTAACGCTGGTTAGGATCTTTCTCGGAAGACTCCTTAAACCAGGCACACTTGGTGCTGGAATGTCCTGCCACCAGGTCGAGACAAACCTTTATACCCCGCTTATGGGCCTCATTGACCAATGTAACCAAATCGGTATTGGTACCGAATCGAGGATCCACCTTGTAGAAATCGATGACATCATAGCCACCATCAAACCATCCCGACTCAAAGATTGGATTGAGCCAGAGGGCGTTCACCCCAAGAGACTTGATGTAATCCAACTTGGAAGTGATACCCGGCAGATCGCCAATACCATTGCCATCAGTATCCATATAGGAAGATGGATAAATCTGATAGAAAAGTGCATCACTCAACCAAGTCGGTCCCTTCTTCTGTTCTGCCTGAACAGAAAGTGTGGTTGCCGCCAATGCAGCAACCAACAGCATTTTATTCATTCTTTTCATAAGCATCATTATTAATTCAAAAAAAACATTCTTTCATAATAACTCAAAATTCTGCATTTTATTGTGCAAGAATGCTAATTGCAAATCCGCCACCTGCAACAGAGTTCAACTTCAAGACAGACTTGCTGATCACAGTCTTCTTGTCCACCATGCAAATATCGTACAAAGAGTAAAAACATGTTACAAAATAAAAATTGATTCTGGAGATTTTCAAAGCTGTTTTTCTCGTATTTTGAAGCATCTGACAAACCAATACATCCTCATAGAGCCTCTTTTACAGTCCGATAGTGCTATTATCAGAGTGTAAAAGAGGCTCTATTGTATGAGAAGAGTGGCAGTATTGGAGTGTAAAAGTGGCTCTACGGCAGAAAAAAACGGCTCTTCTGCGAGTCAGATTTCATTGTGTCTCGTCAGAAAACCGCATAACTTACTGTATATAAGCACATTATCTCAAACCATTCAAAACTCGAGAATTTCGCACCAAAGATTTTGTTGTGCGCTGAACGAAGAGTATTGAGCATCAAAAATGCAAATATTGTATTCGGCAGAACTACTGAAGAGTGCGAAAACAACCTTTCCCCCGTAGAGATTCACTTCTTGGAGAACTTTGAACGTAAGCAGAAGAGATTGATTGGGGGAGAAATGAAGAAATAAGTAATGATGAAAGTAGGAGGTAAATACCTGCAATTAGTATTTACCTCCTACCCGATATTGCATATTCCTGTTTACTTTACATGAATTTTCAAGGTTGTTCCTTTCACCTCTACGATGTAGACACCTGAAGCGTTCAGATATATATTGTGTTCTGTGCCGCGATATACAGTAGATCCGGCATAGTCAGAAATCTTGATGATGTCATTATCTGCAAGACCCTCAACCTTCAGACAACGGTTTTCTACTGTCAGTTTTATAGTATATTCTATTTTTGTAGGCTTTGCCAATATTACTGAAACTTCTTTTGGCAGCGAAATTGAGTCTGTCGGATATAGTGGATAGATGCCCTTTGCACCATTCCACGCCGCCTTTTGCTCATATTTCTCAATTGACTCTTTTGGAACATAAAGTCTCGTAGTTTTATACCTTGTATCATTGTCCATTCTCAAATTCTACCTGTTTTATTTTATCGTTGATATGATTAGCGTAAGAACCTTTCTCTCGCAAAAATATAAGACAGGTGACATCTGTCAAGGATTGCAGCAATAGCAATACTTCCGATTATGCTAACGGCAATAGTGAAGACCGTATGTACCCCCCAGAATTATCAAAATTGAATAGTGGCAATGCTAACTTGCCTCCCATTGTGAATATTGGATGAAAAAGGTATATAGGAAGTGTGTTTCTTCCGATATATCCTATAATTCCCAAGACCTTCTTGTTTTTGATACTCTGTATAAGTTTCGGAACGAAAGAAAGGAATGACAATGCTAATATTGTAACCGCTAAAAAGTTCCAATTCTTATAGTTTGGGAAACTTGCTATTGCTATGAAAGGCAGAATACTCCACAACGATGGTTTTATAATTTCATCAAGACGTTTTTCAGACAGACGCAAACAGACACCAGTGAAATAAAAAGCTGCATTCGTAGAATTAAGAACTGGAGTGTATTGTGAGACTAACATAAGAAATGTGGCAAATAAGCACAATTTGCCCATTATGCTCCATTTGCCAACCAAATTGAATGTCAAATAATATATTACCCCGCATATAGCCATTGTGTACAAGAACCAATATGGACCAATAGAGGTGACAAATATCGTATTAAGAATTATAGGTATTGTAAATTCGTTTACCCCATCTCTTACTGGTAGTAATGTTGATACAAAAGCATAACCGGTAACCATTATTATATAAGGAATGAGAATCTTCATGGTGTAAGACGCAAATTCCTTATACGTTTTTCTGATGTTTACCAAATAGCCTGTAATCAACAAAAACGCTTGCATGAAAAAGAAGTTTATAAAGTTTTTTACGTCAGGGTATAGTGTACTGAAATTCACGATGTGTATCATCACGACCATGCATATAAGTACACATCTTTGATAATCTATATTGTTGTATTTCATCTTTCTTAGAGGGTATGATGATATATATTTCAGGTTTTATTTATTAATTATCTTACCACAACGCAATCTTGCCTGCAATACCCAAATCAAGAGTGGCTGTTGCGATACCCAAAGCTTGGAATACACGACTCATTGTTGGCAATGTGATAACACTTGTACCTTTCTCCAACTTTGAAATTTGAGCACGCTGCACACCGATACGTTCACCAAGTTGTTCTTGCGTGAGGTTTTGTGCCAATCGAGCCTTGCGTATGGCTTCGCCTACAATATAGGCGTTCACATCTTCTTTGAGTTTAGTTTCCATTGCTTCACGCTCTGGCGTTCCTCTTCTACCCCAAAGTTTATCTTTCATATTGTCTGCTGGTATCAATTTCATCTGTGCCATAATGCTATTTCTTTTTATTGTTAAAGTACTCTTTTCTTATTTCTTCTGCTTTGGTAATTTCCTTTAGTGGTGTCTTCTGAGTTTTCTTGACTATGCCATGTGTGGCAATTCTGTCAACACCACTTTTAGCTTGTTGATGCCCATTTTGTTTTGAATTATGGTACAAAGATAACGATTTGTTTCTAAACGACGATACAAAACTCGGTTTTTCATCAAATCAGATCTCATTTTTAACACTCTCACGACTTGATAGTATCTGCTTTATAAAGGGGAAGCGTTTCATTTTATTTGCTTATCTGTGGTGTATTAAACTTACCTAAACCGGTATTGTCTTTACTTGATTCTATAAGTATCTTGCCATCGTGCCTTCTTGATTTTCCTACGGAGAATGTATATGTGGCAGTCAAGCGTGCCATATGCTGAAGTGGTTTCCAATCCTTGTTCTCATTATACCTAAGAATAGGTAAATTCGAAACAGTATAGTTGTTGTGTCCTGAATAATTGTATTTTGCACCTACTGACCAATTACCTATTTTATATTGTATCGTTCCAGCATATTGAAGGCTGCCACGTGACAAAAGGTCGCCGTCGTATACTTTTGTTGGTGAATTAACACTGAAGATCAAAGACAAGTTTTCAAATGATGCTGTAATATTGCCACCTATACGCCAATAATCAAAGTTGATATTTTGCGATGGAGTTTCAAGTCGTGAGATATAGTATTCAACATAGGGTGATAATTCTAACCATTTAAATGGATACCAACTCCCATAAAGGTCAAATCTCCATTCGAAATCACCTCCTATATTTTGAGGTCTGAAATAAACATTATCGCCTTCTTTTAGTATTGTGGTAGCTATCTTATTGTTAGCATATGATGGCTGTACCATGAAGACTATCTGATTTTTATTATTGGGTGAGAAATATGCAAACGACAGTTTCCCCGATGTAATCCAATAATCTTTCAATTTTGGATTGCCAGCAGATATCAGCCAGGGGTCTAAATAGGTCTCACTCTCAGTGATTTCATTTAACGAAGGAGATATATTACGCATTGTCAACGTCAACTGCACAGTTGTTCCTTTCATTTTACCCTTTCCCCACCAATCTGAATAAAGTCTTATGTAAGGAAGAACAGAGTTTTGCGATATACCCGAGGATGTCTGCTTAAATATATTCAATCCAACAGCCGGAACAAACGATATTGTATTCCATGTCCAGGAACCACCCGTATTAAGGAACTCATTGTGAGAATATGGTTTGTATTTGTTATTGAATGAAGTCTGATTAAGTTGCTTATATTCATATCTTGAACCAACACTCAATGAGCCACCCCAAAGCGGAGAGGCATAGACAGCGTTTGTAATAAATGAATACGAATCATTATCCACTCTTGAGTGTAAATTGTAGTCATAGTCATTGTTTCCTGTATTCTCCGAGAGCATAGATTGCTTCGAATCCGAATAACTATTTCCAAATGTATTGACCACATTTATGGCAAACAGACGGCCTTTCTTTAATAAATAGCGATAGTATAAATCTACAGCCACCGTATTGGAACGACTCTTCAAAAGGCTTGTACCTTCACCATTATATTGGGTGTCATCTGTCGAAATAAGGCCCGCCCTTTTTTCTTCATCTTGTAAGGGTTCAATGATAGTATATACCTTAGCATTAAACAGATGATTACCCTGATATCTTTGGTACGATGCACTGATGTTATGATATTGACCTTTATAGCGACTTGTACCCCTATATTGAGAATGTAGTTGCGGACTATAAGTGTATTCAGCAAGATTATCAATATTGCCTATGTTTCTGTAATCAACTAGATAACCCAGTTTTACTTGGTTCAGAGAATCCGCATACGTCAAGTCAATCTGGTTTGTTCCAAATCCTGTGTTTACAGCATTAGAAGTGTTGAAATAACCGGCATAAGATCTATCGTGCCTCTTCTTCACAACAATGTTGACTACAGGCCCTGCAGTCAGACTCATGTATTGAGGAGGAGCAATAGAATAAAACTCTACGTTCTTTATGTCCTCACCCTTATATCCACGTAAGTCATATGCCGTTGATGGAACGCCATTTATAAGGATAAATACATTTTGTCTGTCCCAAGAAACCAATTTTGTTTCATTTATTGCTGTTTGGAACAATTCTAAGGAAGAAACTGCATCTAAAGCATTTGTACCAAACTTTTTATTGTCGTTTGATAAATATAGTACATCGTGATCACCCTTATGAATAATCCTTTCTGCTTTAACCACAACTTCACTTAGTATAAAAGATTTGATAGTATCTAATGATTCTTGAGCATTACCATTCAAAACAAGAAACAAGAGACTAATTATTGTTAGAACCTTTTTCATAATTTTTTTATCCGAGTTGATTATGTATTGGACTATTTTCCCACCCATAGCCCGCTGCATGTTACTTACATTCAGCTCGGCGTAGGCGTTTCTCTTGTGGTCTTAGAAGAGCACGTCTCCTATAACGACAGTCAGAGTGCTTATAATCCGGCCACAAATATGATAAAAAAAATCCAAAATAAAGAAAGAATCGGCAAGAAAATTGCCATAAGGGACAGATTTTAGTGGATTTCTTGTTTTGCTACAGTTATTTCGTAAGCGTATCCGCGATGCAGCCTTGTCCATATTTTTTTATCTCTTTACCTTTGCTGCGTGAATAAAAAATCTAATATGATAGCAGCAAAACGATATGAAAGCGAATGGAATGCTTTTTGAAAGAGTTGCCACGTAATCCAAATGTCACTTTATCCTCTGTTCAAAATAAATGGCATACTAACCGCAAAGGAATGAATGAACCTGGGGATAAACGGCCTCTATAAGTTAGTGTCGCATGAGATGGATCTGCCGCCACTAAGCGGGGCTGTGTTCATCTTTTTCAGAAAGAACCGGCAGCAGGTAAAGCTCCTGCGTTGGGATACGGATGGTTTCACATTGTATCACGCTACGAACTCATCCCCATGCGCTTCATCAAGAAGATATACCATGTGGGGACGATTTCGATGCCAAGGTTATCGTACGCCTTATCAACTTCCTTTACCACAAGAACCACAAGTCTCCCAAAAATCGCATAATATACTGTGTATGAGCGTATTGTCGCCAAATGTTCAAAACTCAAGAATTTCGCACCAAAGATTTTGTTGTGCGCTGAACGAGGAGTATTGAGCATCAGAAATGCAAATATTGTATTCGGCAGAACTACTGAAGAGTGCGAAAACATGTTTAACTCCAAGTCCTAATGATTTGGGTTAAATTAATAAAAAAAGCTTCACCCTCAGTCCCTTGTGTAAAAGAATTTGTAAATAATTGTGGAAATACTGAGGATGAAGCGTCGAAAAGGTTAATATAAAGTAAGGTTAAGAAAGTGCTTTGCTTTCATTTTATTAGTTTGTTACGTTTTTTATATATACCTTTGTCCGCTATATAGAAATTTAATCTGCATTGTTAGTATGAAAAAAATCTTAAGATTATTGTTTTCCTTCACTATATTCTGTTCGTTGTTTCTCTCCGTTACGGATTCTGTGGCACAGTCGGTAGGCCAGTTTGTGGTTAAGGGCGTGGTGGCTGATGAGGCTACGAAGGAGGGTGAGCAGTATGCCACTATGAAAATCACTCCCGTGGCAGACTCTACCGCTACGGCAGCGCTTGCCGTTACAGAGCGCGACGGAGGGTTCTGCATGACGTTGAAGGCGGCTGGCAGATACCGTATTATGGTGAACGCGATGGGCAAGCAGCCAGTTGTGCGTGAGTTTGCTGTCTCTGCCGGTCATCCCCAAGCCTTGCTCGATACCTTATATATAAAGGAGGCTACGAATGTGCTTGGCGGCGTGGAGATTGTGGCGCAGAAACCGCTTGTCAAGGCTGACATAGACAAGATTACGTACGACATCGAGGAAGACCCTGACTCGAAGACCAATAACGTGCTGGAGATGTTGCGCAAGGTGCCGATGGTGACCGTCGACGGTGACGAGAACATAAAGGTGAACGGTAGCGCCGGCTTCAAGGTATACGTAAACGGACGACCTAACAATATGATGTCGAAGAATCCGAAGGATGTGCTGAAGAGCATGCCGGCTTCGTCCATAAAGAAGATAGAGGTGATCACAAACCCCGGACCGAAGTATGATGCGGAGGGTGTGGGTGGCATCCTCAACATCGTAACTGTGGGCAAAGGCATTGAGGGCTATTCTGTTACGATGAATGCGGGCGGCGGCAACACGGCTGCCGATGCAGGCATGTATGCCACGGTGAAGCAGGGCAAGCTGACCGTGAGCGCCAATTATTCATACGATTACTATGACTCGCGCAACCGCAAGAGCAGCAATCAGTATGAGTTTACCGGCGATCCGCATACGCCGTCTGCCTATAACCGTACGCAGACAGGCAAGAGCCGTTCGTACAATCATACGCATTCGGGAGGATTCGAGGCGAGCTACGACATCGACACGCTCCGACTGGTAACGGCTTCGTTGGGAATATGGTCGAATCGTTCGCGTTCGCACAACACGTACACCACCAATGCCACGTCGCCACTGACCGCCGCTCCGCTTTACGCCTACACCAACAGCGGACGTTCGGTCAGCGACTATATGTATATGGACGGAAGCATTGACTATCAGCGACTCTTCAAGCTTCCGGGGCGCATGCTGACATTGTCGTATAAGCTGAACGGTGGAACGGACAATGGTGACTATAATTCGGCTTACGACGTTATGGAGATGACCGATGATTGGCGGGCGTTTATGAACCGACTTCGTGATGAGCGCCGCGATGATGACGGACGAAGCATGGAGCATACCTTGCAGGTGGACTATACCACGCCAATAGCCAAGGCACACACGATGGAGATGGGCGTGAAGTATATCTTCCGCGACAACCGATCGAACGATGACCGATATATTCGTCCCAATGGTACGTCTGATGAATACGTGTTTGACGATGAATATTCCACGCACTACCGTCACGAGAACGACATCCTTGCCGCTTATCTTGGCTACGGACTGAAGCTCGGCAAATTGTCCGGCAGACTCGGTGTGCGTTATGAGCATACGTTCCAGAAAATAAAGTATGCGCTTGGAGTGGGGGAGAGCTTCTCCACCGACTTCGACGATGTCGTGCCGTCAGTAAGTCTTGGCTATAGGCTTAACGATGCTCAGAGTCTGCGCCTTGGCTATAATATGCGTATCTACAGACCAGGTATTTGGTCGCTCAATCCTTATCTGGACCAGACCAATCCCGAGAGTCTGTCGCAGGGCAACCCTAACCTTGTGAGCGAGAAGAACCATAACGTGCAGTTCACGTATAATCTCTTCGCTTCTCGCTTCTCCACGAGTTGGACGCTGCGTTACAGCCTCACTAACAATAACATAACGAGCGTGACGACGCTTGTGGACGACCGTACGATTGAGAGCGTGAAGAATCCTACGGGCAACCTTGTCAACTACACCACATACCGTAATATAGGACGCACGCAGATGGCGTCATTGTCGGGATATCTGAGTTGGACGGTCTTTCGCAACACCCGTCTTAACCTTAACCTTTGGGGCGACTATTCTGACTATGATGACCGCCAGTCGCTGCATAACTATGGTTGGTCGGGATCTATGAACGGTGGCGTGCAGCAGACTCTGCCGAAGAACTGGAAGTTGAGCCTTAACTTCGGTGGCTGGACAAGAAGCACAGGATTGCAGTCGAAGAGCGACGGCAACTACTATTACAGCATGACAGCACAGAAGTCGTTCCTAAACAACCGCCTCAACTTCTACATGTACGCCAACAGCTTCTTCCAAACGGAGAAACACAGCAAGCATACCGTAACGGGCGAGAACTTCCTCAACCGCACCGACTCGTCATACAATCCCTGCCGCTTCGGACTGAGTGTAAGCTGGCGCATCGGCGAATTGTCGTCGGGCGTGAAGAAAGCGGAGCGCAGCATCGAGAATGATGACGTGAAGAGCAAGAAATAATGATTCAATTAGTAGTTATTAATTTTTAATTGTTATTTGGAGGAAAGTTAATATGATGAGAGGCTGAGTCAAATCTAAGGAATTGAAATATATGTATATTCCTCTCAATTCCTTAGTTTTGACTTTAGCCTCTTTATATATTTGTAAGGGCGCAGCCCAATTAATAATTAAAAAATAATAATTAATAATTAACAAACCCTTCCTTTGTGTCCTTCGATATGTCGCGCTTTGGCCATGGCACTATGAGCATCAGTCCGGCGAGGATGATGCAGGCGTAGATAGTCCATCCTGACATTTCCTTGATGGCGGAGAGAGTGGCCTGTATCTGCACCTTGCCCTTCGTTGACATGGCTGCCATGTTCTGCGCTTCCGTCTCGCTCTTGCCCTGATACTGCATGCCGCGGGCTGTCATGTCGTATGTCATGGCAGTCTCCGTATTGGTGCGGTCATAGTCATGGGCGTAGCGGGTGATGTAGTATTGCTGGCGGTGCTGGAACACCACCTGATAGAGAGCCGAGCCGATGCCCGGAGCTATCACCATACGCACGGTGAGCATGATGCACACCCACGTGGAGAGCAACTTGTACGGCATACGCTGGTTGGCGTATACGGCGATGAGCGAATAGAGGAGCATCATTCCCGTTGCGCGGATTACGACCGGCCATTTCATACGTTCCAGCATACCGTCTGTCTGCACCTCGAAATACATAAACAGCGAGGCGGCTCCGATGAGCAGGAAGCCAAGGGCGAAGAACCACTTGAAGTGTACACCCTTGCTATTGAGAATCAGGATGGTAACCAGTCCGATGAAGTAACCGAGCAACACCCAGTTGCCGAGTACTGCCACCTGCATCTGGTCCGTCTTCATACCCACCCCCACGAAGATGTTGACGAGCATGGAGCTGGAGTTGCATATCATCAGTCCGATGAAGAGCAGTATGCCGCCCTGGATGCTGCGCGACTTGAAAGCCTTGAGCATGAAGTAAGGCGATCGGCGCGTCTTCTCCAGATAGAAGAACAGTAGGGACGACACCACGCATATCACTGTAGCCCAACGGATGTTCGGACTGTCATACCAGTCGTACACCTTGCCGTAAACCGTCACGTAGACAAATGAGCAGCACATCATGCAGAACACCACCACATTGCCGAACTTCGAGAACGACAGCGGGCTATGCTTCGTGGGGTAGGGATTGTAAGGCATGCAAACCAAGGTGATGAGCAATGCCACGAGGATGGCGCCGAGCATGGCATAATACACCATCTGCCAATGATAGTTGTAGGCGAACCATGCCGTTATCCACGTGCCTATCTGTCCGAGAAGCATAAAGAAGAAATAGATGATGGGTTGGCTTGCCTTCTTCTCAGTGTCAAGGGCATCCCATCCCTTCTCGTCCATCGGCTCGTTGCCCGGCGTGACGTTTCGCGTAGCCTCAATGCCGAAGCCATACTTGATGAGCGTAAAAAGATTACACATCAGCAGCGTCTGCCTCACGAATCCCATCACGAGGCTGTTGAGAGCCAGTATGAAGAGGCTGTCCGTGTTGGCGCAGATATAGCTCTGCACAGCCAAGAGGGAGAATCCCACGAGGCTCATCATCTTCTGGCGTCGCACGCTCACCAAGGCATAGAAGAACGGCGAGAACGCCGCCATGCCTATGGACGTGACGAAGCTTATGAAGGCGATGTGTTCCGACTGGATGCCAAGCCCGCCCACCATCTCGCTACTGTTCACGGTGTAGGCACCGCTAACCGTCATAATAGGTATGAAAAGGATGACGAGGAAGGCGATGCCAAGTGGCTTTGGCACCCAGTTATAGAACGGAAAATTCTTAGGCAGGTGTTCGGGCACCGCCGTATATATTTCTGCTTGTGTCATTATTTATTAAGCTGAGCCTTTACAACTACCATCATTCCGGCAGCCAACTTCTCGTTGTCTTCCTTCGAAATTCCCTCAAACTCAATGCGTACCGGCACGCGCTGCTGAATCTTTACGAAGTTGCCGGCTGAGTTGTCTGTGGGCACGAGAGAGTATTTAGAGCCTGTGGCACCAGAGATGGCTGTTATCTTGCCCTCGAACTCCTTGCCCTGGAAGGCGTCCACGGTCATGATGACCTTCTGACCCACGTATAGCTTCTCCACCTGAGTTTCCTTATAGTTGGCAATCACCCATTTCTGAGTGTCGGGCATGATGTATGTGATGGTCTGTCCGGCGTTAACCAGCTGTCCTTCCTCAAGGGCGCGTCTGCCGAGCTTTCCGTCGCACGGAGCCGTAACGACGCAGTAAGAGAGGTTGAGCTTGGCCATCTCAAGGGCAGCCTGAGCGCGTTCGATGGCAGCTGCTGTGTTCTTCTTGCGTGTCTGCACCTCATTTACGCCGGAGTAAGCAGCTTTCTGCTGACGGCGAACAGCGTCGAGCTTCTTCTTCGTTGCGTTATATTCTGTCTCAATCTGCTCCAGCTGTATGGGAGTGGCAGCGTTGCGAGCCACCAGGTTCTTGTAGCGCTGACGGTCCTTCTCCAGCTTGGCGAGGCGAATCTCAATCTCAGCGATGGATGCCTCATACACTGTTGCTGAGGTCTGTGTGGTCTGCACCGAGGCATCAATGACGTTGGCACCAGCCATAGCGTCCTTCAGCGCTGCCTCTGCCTCCATAACGCGGATGCGATATTCGCGGTCGTCGAGCACGAGGAGCGTGTCACCCTTCTTGATGTCCTGATGCTCCTTGAAGTATATTTTCTTTATGTATCCCGATGCGCGCATATTTACGGGCGAAATGTATTGCTCCACCTGAGCGTCGTCGCTCTTCTCGTTGCTCTTATAGTCCATAAACATACAGCCAATCTTTACGATTCCCCATACGAGGATTGCCACACCGATGAGGCTTACGATGATCTGACGGATGCGCTGGCGCTTGAGCTGCTTGGCGGTTACTTTGTGCGACGACTGTTTGTTGTTGTCGTTTGCGGGGGTTGTATTTGTATTGTTATTTGTTTCCATTGTCTTGTCTGATTATATTGTTTTCGATAAAAACTCAAAACTCCTAATTTGAAAAACTCACTTCATGAGTTTTTCCAACTGTCCCGTGAGTTTCAGTAGTGTCAGGTTCGACACCTGATAGTTGAAGTGGGCGGTGAGGTAATTATTCTGTGCGTCGCTCATGCTCATTTCGTCCTGCAGCACCTCCGTCATCGAGGCGATACCCTCACGATAACGGTCGCTCGTCACCTTATATATATCCTCCGCGAGCAGGTAGTTGTCGCGCTGCTTGCTGAAGTTGCGCTGGTTGTTGGCGAGGTCGTTCACGGCGTTGGCGTATTGTGTCTGCATTCCCTTCAGCGCATTCTCGTAAGAGAGTTTGGCGTTGTCGATGTCAATCTGTGCCTTTCTCATCTTCGATCGCTTCTCGAAGCCGTCAAATACGGGGATGCGCAGCGAGATGCCGATGCCGTTAGAGTTATACCAATGATTTGACTCGCCCGACTGAAACCAGTTCTTGAATTTGTCCGTGAAGGCAGAGTATGTGAAGTTGCCGGTAAGGGCAAGCGTCGGGAGATATCCGTCCTTCACTAATTTTTTCTGCTGTTCTGCCAATGTCTTCTGCGTCTGGAGGAGTTGCAGCTCGTACTGATTCTCGTTCAGTCCGGTAAGCGCAGCCAAGTCGATGGTCTCCACGTTAGCCTTCTCCACGATGATGTCTTGGTCTGCGGGATAGTCAATGACGTACTTCAGCATGTTATACTGCTGAGTTAGCATAGCCTTGGCATTGTCGTACTGCACGCTGAGGTTCTCAAGGTTGACGTTCACGCGCTTCACGTCCACGCCCAGCGCCATGTCGTTGTCATGGAAAGCCTGCGTGATGTCGCGCAGTTCCTGCAAGCGCTTGATGTTGTCCTTGATGATGCCAATCTGCTCCTCCGTGTTCTGCGCCAGATAATACATCTTGCTTATCTGCATGATAAGGTCCTCCTTCGCCTTGGCGTAAGAGAGCGTGTTGAGCTGGTCGAGTGTCTTCGAGATGTCGAGAGCCGTCAGCGCAGTCTGACTGTAGAGCGGCATCTGTAGCTGGATGCTCGCCGACGAGTTATACTGCAGCGTCTTCGTCACGTTGTACGGCTTGCCGTAAGCCGATCCGTCCGTTACCGATACGGGAGGCGTGAAGTTGTCGTTCAGCACGGCTCCGATGTTTATCTGCGGCAGCAGTCGTGCACGGTTCTCGCTGATGTTGTGCTTGCCTTTAAGCACGTTGCCCTCGTAAGTCTTCAAGTTGAGGTTTCGTTCAATGCCCATCTGTAGGCACTGACCCAATGACAATGTTTCCTGCGCCATTGAATAATGGGCAAGAAGAGTCAGGGAAAATGTGAACAATAATCTTTTCATACCTTTATTAATATTTCGACTGCAAAGTTACGTATTAATCATGGCGTAGGCATATTCATAAAATATCACAAGTTGTTCATATTTTCTCTTTATGGCTTTCCGCTTCTGATAAAAAGTTAGTAACTTCGCCTTGGACAAACTATATAGGTAATGAAAGACAACATTAACGGCATAAATACGCTGGAAGAGCAGATGGCCAATAATGAGGACATCTGCTGTTCGTGCGGCAATATAACATCTTTTCCGGAAGCCTTCTTCCAAAGCTTCCACGTGGTTGACGTTGGCATCATCGTGTGTACGTCAGGACGCTTCTCGTTCTGTTGTGAGGATGTGGAGTATGATGTGCGTAAGGGCGAGACGGCGTTTCTCTCGCGCGATGCTTACTTCTCCATCCGCAGTCACAGCGACGACTGTGCGGTGGTGATAATACTGTATCGGGTGGACTCCATTCGCGACATCCTCGGCAGTACGGTGGTGGGTATGAAGTTCGTAGAACTACTCAATCCTTGTGCTTGCCGCGTAATGCACACGGGGCATGAGGACGAGCTGACCAAGTATTCCGAACTCTTGGCTGTCGGCAATAGCGACGACAATGTCTTCTCCGCCAATGAGCGCCGTCTGCTGCTTCTCTCGCTGACATACCGCCTATGCAGCATCTTCCACGAACTCTCGAAGCATGACGACAATGCTCCGACGCGCAAGCTCGAGACCTACATGCAGTTCATGCAACTCGTCGACCGTTATTACGACCGTGAGCGAGGCGTCCGCTTCTATGCCGACCGTCTGTGTCTGTCGCCGAAATACCTCACGACCTTGGTTAAGTCGGTGTCGGGCAGCACGGTGCAGCAGTTGGTGTTTAAGGCGATAACGAAGCGTGCCATCTCTCTCGTGTCCACTACGGACAAGAGCATAAAGGAGATAGCCGACATCCTCCACTTCCCCAATGCCTCTGCTTTCGGCACGTTCTTCAAGAAGCAAGTGGGAGTGTCGCCAGTGGCTTACAGGCACGGGCTGTAGATATTGTCATATACAGCCAATCCCTTCACTGTCAGAATGTATTTCTGTCAAGGGTGACGTGGCGAATTGGGATATTTCGTTTTTTATTGCCGACACAGAGCTTTTATCTTGTCTATTGCCATACCGGTCATTGATGCAATAACATCAACGTCTATTCCTTTTGCATACATCATTTTTGCAACCATTGCTATACCTTCGGCACGTCCTTCTTCTCTTCCTTCGGCGCGTCCTTCTTCTCTTCCTTCAGCACGTCCTTCCTTTCTTCCTTCCTCTCTTCCTTCGGCGCGTCCTTCCTCTCTTCCTTCAGCACGTCCTTCCTCTTTTGCCGTATCCAAGGAGTTCTTAATGTCCCTATAAGCCTTGAGACTGTCCTCGTATTCGCGCAACTCATTAGGGGAGAATCGGGCTATGGCTGCAGCATCAAACAACTTGGTGAATATCTTTTCACGTAAAGACGACGGACGATTGTCAAGGCGTGATAGATTCTTGAGCACATACATCCATTTGTCAGACAATGATGTAAGTTCTTCATCGGTCTTGTCAAATCTACCGACTTCAACATACTTGAACATCAACTTGGCATTAAACACCTTGTTGGTCTTGGTGTCCATCAAAGCTATGGTATGGATAGTGTCAGTACTGTCGAATGCCTCATCGCTCATCTTATAATTAAGCAATGCGACAACATACACCTTTTTCAGACAGAAATTCCAGTCTGATCCTTTAGGAGCCTGTTCTCTGATGGGGAAGGTTGAGTAGAAGAGCGATCGGTCTTTGAAGTATGTCTGGTAGGCATTCTGCATTTCTACAATAAACTTCTCGCCTTGCTCGTTCTCACAGTAAACGTCGAATATGGCCTTGCGCTCCGTATATACGTCACCCACGTTCTCGCTATTGAGATACTTCACGTCCTTTATCACTTCCTCTCCATCGAAGAGGGAGTTGAGAAAGTTGATAAGCAATTCCTTGTTGGGATCTGTACCGAAAATCCGCTTAAAGCCAAAGTCGGTCAACAAACTGATATATCGTTCTTCTGATTGTCTCATAACTAATTATATTATAGCTCAAGGCAAAGATACGGCAATAAATTAGAATAATCAAATATTTACAAATAAATAATGTGACATAAAAGCGTATCCCCTGAAATCAGGTCTGTTATGTAGACCCAATTTCAGGGGATATCAGCTGATCCGTCTATCTGTTCATTATCACTTTTCTTTTCCCTATAATATATACTCCTCTTGGTGTGTTTCCGTTGACTCGCTGTCCTGACAAGTTATAGACGGTGTTGTCCGGTTTGTCATAGCGGATGGGCGAGATGGCTGTGGCGTTGTCTATCTCGAAGCGGATGGCTCGCGAGCTTGCAGACAATCCGCTGTTCACCTGGTCTGTCACTACGCTTTGGGGGAGCCATGCTCGGTGGGCGGCGAGGTAAGAGCCGGTGAACTTATAGAAGCCCAGTCCCCACGTCTTGTTGGAGAGAACGTAGCAGGGGATGTTCAGGGCAGACAGGGGAGAGTCCGTGGCATTGCCCTCGAGTATGGTCGGCTTGCCGGAAGTCTGCGAGGTGGGGGAGAAGCTGTGGTCGCCGGCAGGACCGTACACCACGTAACCCTTCAGACTGTCAGTCACCATGACCTGAGTGAGCGTCATGATGTAGTCGTTAACCTTGTCGTCTGCGCTCTGGCTGTTGTGTGCTGTGGCAGCATAAACCTTCACTTCCTCAGGCACACGGGCATTGAAAGGCAGACAGATGGTGCTCCATCCGTACGGCTTGCCGTCCACCGTCTCGTCGCCGGTCTGATGAATGGTGAGCACGTAGGGTTCAAGTTTCTCATACCATACGCTCTTTGTGGCAGCTCCCAAGCCGCCGCGCATATTGGCTGCACGTACACAATAATATCCCGATTCGCACTTTGAAAGGTCGTAAGAGTTGGTTGTGATGTTGTCCACGAAAGTCCACTTGCCCGTTTCCTCGTTCTGTTTAAAGACAAAGTAGCACATTGCCTTTCCCTCATCGTCCCACGTAAGGCGGTCGTCCTCTATGGAGATGTTGTCCGTCCACGTCAGGCTGTTGGCGTCCTTGTCCTCGTCGTCAGCCGAAGCCGCGTCTATCTGGCAGCACAGTTCGTCCGGCTTGAAGCCGTCGTCGCCACCGAGGACGTTGCGCACATTGTACGATGCAGCCTCTGCGTCGCTAAGCACACACTCGTCTGAGCCGGAGGCAGGTGCGCAGACTGTGATGGTGCGGGCACCGAGCGACAGCTTGTTGCCAGCCGCGTTCATGCTGTTGTTTTCATGGAAGCGCACCTTTAGCCCCGTCTTCTTCTTTGTCCATCCGTACGGACGTGGCTCCATGAGCATCCTTGTGTTGAGGAATGTGCAAGCCGGCGAGTTATTGCCCGGTCTTCCCAGCGTCCAGTTCTCGTCCTTCAGCAGTGACGGCTGGGAGGTCTCAGGCTTGATGGTGCAGTTATTAAAGATGTAGCCCCATTCCTGAATGGTCTGTGTGGTAGGCGCTGCGATGTTGTTAGCGGCACGGTCGCGCAGAACAAGATTACATCCTTCAAACCATATATTGCCGTCGCCCATGACCATATCCACAGCTCCCGTGATGTCGCAATTCTCGAAGTAGCCACGCGAGCTGGCAGCGGGGTTGTTTGAGTTGTATGTATACTCATAGCTCCTTAGCTCCACGTTCTTGAGCACCGTTCTGTCTCCACGGTCGCGGAACGCAATGGCTTGTGTGTTTAGCTTCTCCTCCTTTGCCTTCACGTAGTCGAAGCGGTTGTCCAAGGTTAGCTCCTCAGCATAGAAGTCGTTGACGTCTACGTTCAAGGCTATGGTGGCTGTACAACCGCTACCGCCATACTTCGGCTCGTTGTAGAGGATGGTGCCCTCCTTACTCTGACCAATGAGCGACACATTAGACGAGTCTATTCTTGTCACGCCGTTATTGATGGTGCCCACGCCGGCTATGTCTGATTCGGCGTTGCCCGTAAGATGATGCGTTCCGTCGGGCACGAATATGTAGAAGCGATGACCGTCAGAATATTTGTGTTCGTTGGCTGCATTGATGGCTTTATTGATGTCGCCGTCACGACCCACCACGAAATTGAAGGTGTGGCGATGATACTTCTCCTTTTCCTCCGTTATATGCAAGGTCAGCGAAAGCTCCTGCTGGTATGCAGCACCATATATGTCTGTTAATTTACCTGCTGGAACCACTATTTTCACGACTTCTCCTGCTGCCAGATCCCAATACCTAAACACCTGTTCCTTACCCGATTCGGACAGATACAACGTGCCGTTCACGTTCAGCATGGTGCTCTTCATCGTTCTGTTGAACCCTACTTTGACGACACCACTTCGTGGAACGTCGTAAATTTCGTTGGACGTGCCGGTGTATAACTTTCCTCCTACAGTAACTCCTGTAAACACGGGCGGCGTGTCCGGCGTTGTCAACTCGAACTTTACGGGATATGACTCCACTGTTATGCCGCTGCGCGTCGTCACCGTAACGTTACATTCCTTCGTGGTGATGTCAGCCTTTGTGGCAGTCACCACGCCGTCTTCGGTGGCTGTGCCCTTCACCTCCGGCATCTCTTCGTCTGCGTTTTTCCAAGGCGAGACAGCCAAGGAGAGATACCCGTTCTCCGTCATTTGCTTACGGATCTCCTCTGCACCGAGTGTGGTGCCGTCGCAGGAGATGGTCTTGATGGTGGGCTTCGTTACGTTCTGCTTCTTGTATGTCACACTGAAACAGCGGAAGTAAGAACCGCTCACAAACTCCACCTTAAGATTAGCGGTGTCGGCTTTACATTCAGTCTGAGGCTCCATGTTGCCCACAAGTGACAACGACTTACCCTCTATCTTCACCGTCTTGTCGCCCTTATTTATCTTCTCTGTAAGTGTTAGCTTTGCCAGGCAACCCGCTGTGGCTGGGAATCCGATGACAGCACCGGCAGTAATCTGCATGCGCTCAGGATGTGCCTCATTCATATTCGTGAATTTTCCTTTCGTAGCGTCAAGGTCAATCTTGATGTCTATGGCTTTATTGTTCCATTTCAGCTGCGTGACAAGGATGCCCTGCGCCTTTTCGAGGTTGATGGTAGGCGCTCCGTCGTTGGTGGCAAAGTCCCATGTGGCTGTCACATCCTCCGTCACGTCCAGACGGTTAAACTTGTTAGGCATGAATACGGGGAACAGACGCAGGTCGCTCGCTGTGGCAATATACGTGCTGTCGATATTATATACGGTGCCACCTTCGTCCTCCCAATGGTCCAGCGTGTTGCCCTTATAGAAGAGCGTGCGGTTGGTGGGGATTACAAAGGCGTCACCCTCCTCCACAATTTCAGCAGCGGGAGGCGTACCCATCGCCTCCTTTCCGCCGCTATATGTGACGTAGTAAGTGGATTTCTCCTTAAAGTAAAACATGAAGTAACGATGGTCGGTGATGTTGAATTCCACCTCATAACGAGTGTATAAGCTGTCTGCCAGTTCCTCATCCGTAGGTGCTGTCTCCTTCAGCGTAAACACCGTCTTGTTGTCGCCGGAGGCGTTGCCCCATAATCCGTCGTCGTTCTTTTCGAAGTTCGTGATTTTGTTGTCATTGAGAGAGGCGAGCAGGTCCACTGTTCCGTCATCTTTCATCTTCAGTACTGTAAGCGGCTTGCCGTTCTTGTCTTTGCTGCCAAGATAGTCAATGCGGTCAAGCTCATAGCCGAAGCGTCTGTTAAGAGTGAGGCGCACGCGGTCGCCTTTCTTGAAGGCATAGCCTCCATCCTCCAGTTTTTTTACCTCAAACTTGCCTGAAGCCGACTCCGTCTTTGTTATCACTCCGTGCTCCGGGTCATGAACCTCGGCGTGCAGCTCCACCATATTGGCAGGAGCTGTTCTCACCTCTATCCAATGATAGTACGAATAGTCGTCCTCACCGATGACGATAGGCACACGCAGGTCAGGATTGTTGGTGGTGTAGGTATAGACGTACACCTTGTCATGTCCGGCTTTCTCACGTTCCTTCAAGGTCTGTTCCTCGTCCAGCTTGGGCACGACACCGTCAAACGTGGTGGACGAAATCTTCGAGTAGGTGAGCATTGATATGGTTGTACCCACACCTCCCGGCACCCAGAACGTCGTTCCGGGACCGAATGCGCACCATTCTTCGAGCTTCGTATTGCGTATATATCCCTTCTTGCCCGTGTCGCACCATAACGCCACGTCGCGATAATGCGACTTGTCCTCACCGTTCTCGATGACATTCACGTGCACCTTCGTGGTCCAGAAAGGCTTCTCTCCGCTACCAAAGTTAACTGGCGGGGCACATACCTTACGGCGCTGATTGGTGTTAGGATCGTCATAGTCGTGCAGTTTACGCGTAAAGTCGAAGCGCATCACCGTCACCTTTGTGCGGTTAAGCGCCGAAGCAGGATTGTCCTTAAAGACAGGAACGAGCGTCAGCGTCTGACCTTCGGAAGCGAACGTATAGCTATGTCCCGGCTCGTAATGCACGGTGGTGTCGCCCTTCTCCTCCACCCAATACTGCAGCGTTGAGGCATATCCGTCCTTATCCTTGTTTCTGAAGAACGTGTAGTTGGTGGGGATGACGAAGGAGCGCACGCCTGTCTGCTTGGAAGGCGTGATGCTGTACGAGCCGTTGGTGTCGTCCGAAGCCCCGTTCACCATGCCCTCCGGTATGTGGAAGACTACGTTGCCGACGTGATTATGCGTCTGCTGGTCCTCCGCCCATGCCCCATGAAAGGCACAGAAGGAGAGAAGCAGCAGCGTCAAGGCACGCAATGTGTGGCTGGCAGATAAGATGTTCTTTACCATATATACTATATATATAATGTGTGAGATGTTTATTTTACTATAACCTTTGTTTTTCCGAAGATGTAGAGTCCGGGCTGGAATCCGCTGTATGTGGCGGTGCCCGGCTGTACGTCAAGGATGCGATAGAGCTGGCCTACTGCCGTCACCACGTTCATCCTTGTTCGGACCGTACTCTCCACACGGACACGCTGTCCGCCTATGGGACGGACTATGATGCCGTCGTTCTGAGCGTTGTCTTCGTCGTCCATGGCGTCAGGACTGATGGTTCCTCCCTTCAGTTCCGATATGTTTATCAGATGACTGTATGCAGGATTCGGCATCGCTCCTGCCGTCGTTACGGACATATATGTGCGGAACGGCATGACGGTGGACAATGCAGAAGCGTCGTCAAACGCCGTGCCGCCCTTGTTGATGCCATACACCTTGCCCTCGCTTACCTTCACGGCAGCGAAGGTTCCGCTGTGCGCATAGTCGTCCTTGACGGTCTGCATGGTCTTGGTTACCGGAACGGTAATCGTGCCGTACGAGGTGTTGCCGTTCTGTGTCTTGCCGTAAGCGTTGAAGGCAATGGTCTGAGCGTCCTCCATCTTGCCCAACAGCTTGTTATAGAACGCGCTTGAGAGGTCGAACTCGTAATAGCGTTCGCCGGGGAAGCGCACTATGTAAGGCTTCTCGGCTGCGAGACGCGGATATTCAGCGTATTCGTGCTTCTCGGCATAGTACGGGTTGGCGTCCTTATTGTAGAGCCAGCCACTGTAGTTGTCGATGAAGAACGTATTGTTGAACGTATAGTTCACGCCGTTCTCAGTATCGTTGTCCGGTCGCTTGAACACAGCCGACGGCTTACCGTTCTCATTTCCTACAGACGTAAGGCTGCGGAGCCAGTACTCGTGATGCAGAGTATGGATGTTCAGCTTAGGCTCTGCCGTCTCCTCGGCAGATGGCGAACCGTAGAAGTGGGTTATCTCGCCGTTCAGCGAAGCCACCGTTTTGTCAGCCGTAAACGGCAGGCAGATGCCTTCCCACGCTCCGTAATAGTCTTCTGCGTACGCCATCGGCTTGCGCACATACCATGCACGGTCCGTGACGTTGAAGGCGATAGGCACGCAGAGGTCGTTGTTAAGACATTCTTCGCCCTCGCTGTTCACGTTGTCCGAGGTGCGTTCCACGAGGTGAAGGAGCGACGTGGCATAGCCGTTGTCCGCAGTCTTAACCACGTGATGACCCTTTATGAGCGCCTCCCTTGTGGTCTCTTCATAACCGAGCGTGTTCTTCACGACGTCATAAGCCTCATTGCCTGCACCGGTGTTGTTGTCGGCAGTATACACAAGGAGGTTCTGTGTAATGCCGGCACCGTCCTTTATGCGGAAGTCGCTGAAGGCAGTGGCGTTGTCGTCCACCGGCGGATAGAAGATGCCTTGCTCTGTCATGCCCATTGCTGCAGGCAGGTCATCCTTGCAGGTGAAGTCTATAGCCGTTGTCTTACTGTCATGCACGTACGTATTCATTGAGCTGGAGCCTTGGCTGTAGGCGTTATAGTGGAATGCGTCCAGTGCCGTACTGCCATAGTAAGCCGCCGTGCGATACACGCGGTTGCTCATAAACGAGAGCTGGTGAGAGGCTATCTCGTTAGGCAGATTCTCCGGTTCTGACTGCAAGGACTGTCCCCAGAAGAGGTAGTCGTTCATCTGTTCCGTTCCGTTCTTGTTGGCGTTAAACAGCGGCACGTAATGGGAAGCTCCGTCCTCTGTCACCAGACGGGGAGCGTCTGCGGGGTGCGTCTTGTCGTGACGCGTCTCCACCTGCTCATAGTTGGGGATGTCGCTGAGCTTACCGATGCGCAGATAGGTTATGCCGGTGTTCTTGCCCGTGATGGCATCCGTACGACAAGCATACTGATAATCGCCGTTGGCATAATAGTCTGCCACGTATTTCAGAACGTCCTTGTCAGCATTGTTACGTGCAAGCAGATAATATCCGTTGAGGTCGTACGCCACTCTTCCGGGACGGAAGTCGTCACGCGTATATCCCTTGTAGGCGCTGCCGTCCCAACGATACACCACAGGTGTTGAGCCGCTGCCGCTTGGAGCATACTCGAAGCAGCAATGATAGTTGGGCTTTACGTTCTCGTCCGTCGTACCGGACAGTCTTCCCGAGGAAAGACCGAGGTTATATATGTTGCCCGTCACCTTACCGAAGAGCGCATTGTCCGATCCCACACCGTTGATGATATGTCCGTTGCCATGCAGGATGCCGGCAAACTCGGAGATGTAAACGCCGTTCTTCGGCGTGGCTGTCAAGTCAAGATTGTCTTGCAGGACAAACTGTGCATTTGCACCATAGCGCGGGGCAGGGCTACCGTTGCCGATTGAGTCGACGAAGGCGGCGAAAGCCTTTAGGTCACTCTGGTCGGCTATGTAGATGCGAGGCTCAGCGAACGCCTTGCCTTCCTCCTTGGCACGCTTTATGGCTTCGGCAAGGTGGAGGTTGATGCCAGCCTTGTGAGGATCCATGCGGTGATAGTTGTGCACGGTCAGGCGGTCGTCTTCCTGCATGTCTATCTGCATTATGTCGTTCACGCCCGTAATGGCAACGCCAAGCTGGATGCCGTAACCGTTCATATAGTAATATGCCGGTATGTCCAGATAGTCGTCCGTCTTGTCGTAATGACATCCCGTAAACAGACCGCTGCCTTTCTCGTCAGCCTGATTGAAGGTGTCGTATCCCTTAGCCGCTGCCTCCTTTATGTTCTCCTTTGTCCACGGCGTGGTGTCTGAGAAGGTCCACTTTCCTTCAGCCGTCTTCTCACGCTTGCCTATGCGCCAGTAATATCCGCTGACAGCGAACGACTGGTCAGCATTGATCACGAGGTCGTCCTTCGTAACGCGTATCATCTCGCCCGGCAGCACACAGTTGCCCACGTTGATGTGTCCGCTTACCGTCGGACCCTGCACATACTCGATGGTGAGATAGATGGTGTAGGTGTATTCGCGCGGAACGTAGTACGCAGTCGCAGTAGGATTGTTCTCGTCTATGGTGATGTCAGAGATGTTGCTCACCTTCTCATACTTCTTGCCATTCGTGTCGTAAATGAAGAGGCTGTCAATCTTGACAAACTCCTCCGTCTGTGGCTGATAGTAGGTGTTGTCTGCGTCTAACTTGCCCGATGTCACCTCCTCGTAACCGTCCGCTGTCTTCTTATACAGCTTGCCCGTGTTGGCATAGATGGGCTTGTTGTTGGTGTCGCTGACATACTCTTCGTAGGCAGGAGCCTTTATCACGAGCGTAGCCAAGCTCTTCTTTGAGAGGTGCTTGTCGAAGTAGTCTGGTTCCACGTAGTTGGTGTTATCCACCATGTCCACTAATTTGAACGCTATCTTGGCATCCTCCTTCAGACCTGCAGGGAGCGTGTTGTTGAAGAGCGTGGTCTCGTTGCTTCCCTTTTCCCTCATCGAGAGCTGTGCGGCAAAACCTTTCGTCTCCTTGTCCTTATCATCTTCCGTGCGAGCGCCGGTGAATGAGTTGGTGGCAGCGCCACCCACATATAGGCGATATCCGTCCGTCACCTTGTCTGAGTAATACTTTCTGTCAGTCTCGTCAGTCTCCTTGCCCGTAAGGTAGTTACGATATTCGAGGTCGCTCGAGTACTCGTCCTTGTCCGCCGGATGTCCGCTGCGCATCTTCCATGTCTGGATGCGCACCTTCTGTCCGCTCTTCAGACCCGAGAGCACAGTCAGACCGTCCTTGTTGTCACCGTCGAACTCGAGCGGATGGTCCTTCGACGACTGGTAAGTATAGCCCGTTATGTTCACATTATAATAATAGTGGAACCCCGTTACATACCAGTAATGCACCTTGACGTCCTCCACATTCTTAGCAGAATAATAGCCCGTCGGGAAACAGTCGTCCACGATGTAGCGTCCCTCATGATAGGGGAAGACGAAGTTGCCGGTGGTTTCGAGGAAGTCCTCCTTGTGCGAATCGCCCTCATGACGCGAGTGATTGTTGTCGGCATACACGTAGCCGCCACCCTCATCCTGACGGACATTTATCAGATTCATCTCCACTACGCCATAGATGGGACCGTAATGTTCTTTCTCCACCACCTTCTTATAGTCCTCGTCGTAAGTGTCCTGGCAGAGCTGAATCTTCATGGCGTAGCCCGAGGCGATGCCAATCATGTTCTTCGCCGTACCGTCGTTGCGCTTCTGGAACTCGCCCAACGGGTCGTCAGCGTCCACGTTGTCCTTGTTCTTGTGATAGTCGTCAATGTATTTCTGCTTCACGTCCTGATAAGACTTTCCTGCGAAAGCCTTGTCGTCCGCGTTGGTGGCAGAGGCAAGTTCTCCCTTGCGGTTGTGCCACATCTCCTTATCGAAGCTGACGTTTGACGTTACGGCACCCACATAATGGATGTTGTTGGAGAATCCCATGTAGTTGCGTGCCTTGGGGCTGTACTTGAACGTCTCGTCGTTGTCAGCCTTAGCCTTTGCCTCCAAGTTGCCGTTGCTGTCCATACGGATGTTGTCAGCCACCATCTTTATCTCGCCCACACGAGAGATGGAGTAGGGCGTCTTGTTTATCTCGTTGACGGTATAGTCGCGTGCGCCGAGCAGCGAGAAGCAGTTGTCCTCCAGGCGGATGATGTCCAGACGCTGGAACGTATTCAGAATCTTCGGATTGTCGATGGTGTGTTCGGCAAAGCCATATCCCGTCACGTCAGCGCTACGGAATCCCTGCGCATACGAGAGGTGGCCGTCTCCGAAGATGCCGCCCTCGCTGTCGTTCTCATAGAAGACGTTCTCACGGATGCCGTTAAGTCCGGCGGGAGGCGTACTGCCACCTTTATAGAAATACTTGTCCTGCAACGATATGTAGCGATACGTATATACGTCGTTAGCCACTGCCTCGTCGTTCTCGTAATGCTTATAGTAATAGCCGTAGAGGTCAGTGCCCTCGGGCAGCGTCACCTCCTTCATCTCTTGACGGGAGATGGTGATGTGCTCATGGTCCTTATTGTCGCCGATGACGATGAGTGTGTTGCCGCCGAAGCCAGCCGTCGAACCTCCCGGCAGCCCCTTCAGTTCTTCGAGGTCTTCGTCGGTGGTGTAGGCTTTGTCCGCATTATACTTTTCAGTGAACTTCAGCACCGTGGTGTTGTTGGCAAGGACCGACGATCCCTGGGCGATGGAATATCCACCGCCATACACAGCTTCGTCAATGTTGATATGCACGTTTTCCCATCCCACAGACGGTTCCTTGGGAGTGACTTTCGTGAAGTAATAGTCCTTGTTGGCCTCGGTTATTTCCTTGCGCTTGCCGTTGCCGTTGTCAATGGCTACAATGTCCTCGTAAGTGCCCTGCGACACCAGTTCGTCCGTAAGCAGATAGATGTTCTGCTTGATGGTGGGCGATTTCTCCGTGCCGTTGTTGTTCTCCAGATGCAGATTCTTCTGGTCTGTACGGTTGAGCACGTATCTGCCGCTGACGTAGTGGTCAGAGTTGACATGATAGTATGTGGGATAGCCCACCTTCACCTGAGTGGAACCGAACACGTAGCCCGAATACGATCCTCCCGTAACGGCACGGAAGACATGGCCGTTGAGGATGTCCACGTTGGTTACGCCGATGACGTTGCCCTGCTGACCGCCGCCGTATACGAAGTTGGCTGAAACGCCACACGGCTGGAACTTGCCTCCGTCCATCTTTGGGTCAGAGCATTTCACGTTATCGCCGAACACTATTTCCGTGTTGCCGTATACGTAGCTCTCCATGCCATAGCCTGCGCCATACACGTTCAGAGCTGAATACTCTGCGTCCTTTGTGAGCAGACTGTTGGCTTTCTCCAGCTTCGCCTTCTCCTTACCGGAGAGCATGTCAGTCTGCATATTGATGGTGACATCGCCTCTGATGGTGCCGCTCTTGAAGCAGCCGCCATACACATTGCCGCCCACGTACGCTCCGTCTTTCTCCTTAGGCTGGAAGCGGTTGCGGATGGTGAGGTTGATGAAGGGATATATGGAGTGTGCGATGCCGAGCAGATAACCGCCCTCATGGAACGCCTTGCCCTTATAGTCATAGTTGGCGTTGTTACATCCGCCCACTATCTTCTCCGTGATGGTCAGACCTTCGGGGAAGACGTAGTCCACCACGTTGCCTATCTTACGGTCGTTGTCAGCCGCTGTCAAAGGCATGACGTTCATGTTGCCACGGTTGCCGCCGCAGCAGAACGTGCCGATGATGCAGTCCTCAAGACCCTTGCCGTCCACGCTTCCGTTCCATTTGAGCTTGCCCTGGATGTCAGTCTCCACGGGTTGGAAGTAGAGGTCGATGAGGTGCGGATATACAAGAGGACGCTTGCTGTTCTCCGTCGGCAGATACACGGTGCTGATGTCCATGTTGGCAGGGTCGTTGGTCCAGTCGATGGAGTCGGCAAGGTTTAGTTCCTTCGAGTGGTCGTCCACGTCGCCGTTGAGCTTCTGGAACATGTTCATGTAGTCGTTGTCCTCCGACGTGACGAACATGGCGTCGCCGTTGCAACCCATAAACACGCCACCGATGCGGACATGACTGCCTATGTTGACGCTCACGTCGCCGACCATCTCGTCCGATTCTTCCATTTGCTCATCGTCTGGAGCCAATACCTTCTGCACGGTGGCAGAATTGCCGCCGCCATACACGTTGCCGTCTATGCAGATAGTATCCGTGGCGGATGTGCCGTTGATGTGGATGCTCACCCTGTTGGTAAGCGGACGCCACGAGTTGATGTTCACAATTTTTGCTGCATCGGTGGCTGCTCTTAACGAAGGCATGGTGCTTCGCATCGGCACAGTATAGACCAACGGTACGGTCTCCGACTTGGGGTCGTCAGGATTGAGCGGATAATACTCGTTGACGGTCACCTTCTTGTTGCCGTTGCGGTCGTTGGCATACAGATAATTGCCGTTGCCGGCACCGTAAACGTCGCCATAGATGTGACCGCCGAATATTTGGATGTTAGTGCCCGTGCCACCGTTGTCCTTGAAGTAGCCGTCCTTGTTGAGCACCACGTTCACGTATCCCGACACGTCGTTGCCGCCGTATATGTTGCCGTGGATGTAGATGTCCGAATTGTTTAACGCCGACGTGGCGTCGGGTGTGTTGGTGCCTATGCGCACCGTGGTGGCCTTAAGCACGTCGCCCATAAAGCCGCCGCCGAAGACGTCATGGCAGTCCACAGCCTTGATCTCCACGTCCGTGGAGCGCACGGAGCTGTACGAGCCACCGCCGAACATACGACGGCAGAACAATCCACCTGAGCCTACGATGTGCGTGTCGCCAAGGACCTTGCCCGAATAGCCGCCACCCATGATGTCCATAACCGCATAGCCGCTAAGGAAGTGCTTGTATTCTTCACCCTCTACGAAGCCCATGCCGCTGTGGTTGCTTCCGCGACTCCCCATATCCACGTTGACGTAAGTATCGCCTACGACGATGGCGCTGTCGCCATAGCCGCCGCCGAAGACGCAGAAGTGGGGCGAGCCCACCTTCTCGTAAATCTCTCTCCACTCGTTGCTCTCAAAGAAGTTTTTGTCGTTTCTTCCCGATACCAGCTCGGTGTAGTCATGGAGCAGACTCTTCGTCATGGTAAGGTAAGTGTTGCCGTTCACCTTACATGCCACGTTGCCGCCGGCGTAGATGTTATGATTGATCTTAAACTTCAGCTTCTCGTGGTCGTATTGCGGAGAGTAAGTCACGCCGTCGATGATGCTGGCAGGTTCCCAAGAGCGGGTACGTGGTCGCCAGTACGAATGGATAAGGGCTTCGCCGCCGAGGATGAACACGTTGGTGTTGCCCGTTACGTCGGCTGACGTGGTGGTGAGCACGCTCTTGCCCTCCACGTCGGTGGTGCTGGAGCTGCCAAGACCGCCTCCATAGATGCCATGTCCGATAGAACCGTAGTAGAGTGTCATGAGAGTGTTGCCATAGACGGTGCCGTTCTGACAGCCACCGTAGATGCGCTCCATGAAAAAGGAATAGACATCCCTGTTGTTATCGTCCGCAGGATGAACCATGTTGGCGTCGTCCGAGGGCGAGAGATACTGCTTCTTCTTGTCGTCCCAGTAAGGATAGTGTATGACGGGACGGTCAATGATGAGGCAGGTGTTGCCGTAGATGCCGCCCAATGTCTTATAGTCTGCACACTCCGAGGCGATACGTCCCTTGCCTCCTGCGAACACGCCGTCCATGATAGAGCCGCCACGGATGTTGACCAGGGTGGTGCGGTTGGAGGGATTGATGTAGTTGTCACGTGAGAACGTGGCTGAGTCTGCCTTAACGTATCCGACGTTAGCTACGTCGCCACCGCCATACACGCTGCCGAGCACCAACGTACGGTCAATGCGGCTCTTCGTGCCATTGTAAGTGAACATTTTGCCGTAAATATGCATCTCCGTATTCTCCACGCGAGCCATGTTGGGGAAGTCGACGTAAGCGCCGTTCTTCCATGCCGACTCTACGCCGGCTCCGCCTCCATAGATGTTTCCTTCGATGGTGCCAGCCTTGACGAAAACCTTGGACTTGCCCTTCACCTTACCGAAGTCGTAGGCGCTGCCGTCTGCATAGTCGCCGTATGGAAGGGCGCCCAATCCGGCTCCGTAGATGTCATGGGCTGTGAGCTGACAGTCGGTCTCGACGTATGTGTCGCCGCTGACATAGCCGGCAAAGCCACCGCCATTTATCTGAAGCAATGTCAGTCCGCTTGCGCCTGTCATCCATGCCAGACGGCTGGCGTGATAACGTCGGAACGTGTTAGGGTCGTCGTCGCTGCCGTCATAGCTGCCGTAATAGAGCATCTTTTCTTCCTTCGACACTTTCTTGTAGTCATCAAGCATGGAAAACTCCAGACTCAGATATGTCTGAAAGTCCTTGTTCTGACAGAGATAGCGATACTTAATGCCGTCTATGGTCAGAACGCCTTTGTCGTCAACCTTTGTTCCGGGCTGTGCATAAACCTCCGTCTTGCCCACCTCTGTATTGGCGCCATATCCTGCACCGAACACAGAGAACTGCGGGCGTGAGGCATCCGAACAGCATAAGTACCAGCACATGCCTTGAAGCGAAGTGATGTCGAACAAGCTTATGGTCTTTCCCTTCGAGTCCTTAAGGTCCTCAAGGGGCGAATGATTGACGATGACCACGGCCTTGCCAGTGTTGTTGTCTCCCGTGGTGCCCACCTTGCAGGCACGGTTGCCTCCGCCGAAGATGTTATGATGGTTGGCGAACATGCGTCTGTCCAAATCGAAGAAGAGACTCGTGTTCTTGTCGTTCCTGATTCGGTTTATTACCTCTTTGGTTGCAGTATCGGTGATGCTGTCAAGCGATTGGGCAGCAACCATAGTAAGGACGAGACGCATAAACTCTTCTTTGTTGTTGCATACGCGCTTGCTGTCAGCGTCTGCCGAGGTCCATGTGGTGATGTTGCCTTTCTGGTCTGCCTTGCGGTTCCATATCCATGTGCCGCCGTCCATCTGCACCTTCGTGTTGCCGAGGATGTTGGCGTAGGTGCCCTTGTCGTCTGTGTCCTTACGTCCGAGCACCTCGTCCGCAGGATTCTCCTTGTTGTCAATGAGTACGTCGCCATATCCGCCGCCGAAGACGCTGTTGCCGAGCATGCCGCCCTCGACGTGTACGAGCGTATTGCCGTCCACCGTGCCGTAAGCACAGCCGCCGTAGACGTTGCTCCATACGTAGGGCACGATGTTGTCCTTGTCGGTATAGTTGCCGGGCTTGCTGTCGGTGATGTGTACGAGCGTATTGCCGTTGATGCGTCCGACGTTTTCATAATGGTCAGCCTCTGCTTTCGTCAGACCCTTGCCGCCGCCATACACTTCGCCGAAGACTGTGCCGCCACAGATGTTGACGAACGAACGGTAGCCCACAGCCTCATAGCTAATGAATGTGCCGTCAGCCTGATTGAGAGTTGTGATGCTGCGAAGCGAGTCTGTAGAGTAATATGTGGAAGGCTTTGCAGAGACATACTCGCCCACGTTGGCGTTGTCGCCACCGCCATACACATTGCCGTAAATCTTGGCATCGTCAGAGATTTCCACCTTGGTGGTGCCGATGACGCGAGCCACATTGACGAAGTGGTCGGAAGAATGAGTTGTGGGTTTCAGACCGGCGCCACCTCCGAACACGTCGCCGTGTATGCGTGCGCCGCACAAATACACCTCCGTCTTGCCGCCAATCTGTCCCGTGGTGTTGTCCTTGGTGGAGGCTGGGTCACCGAAGCCACCGCCGAACACACGATGGACGAAGGTCTTGCCGTCCACCGTCACCTTGGTGCTGTCAGCCACCGTACCTGCATAACCGCCTCCCAGAACGCCCCATACTGTAAAGTTAGGGATGCCCATAGAGTTGTCGAAAACCGGCAATATAGTTGTTGTGCTTCGTTCGGTGTGAATGGCGAAAGTGCCACTTTCGGAAATCTTAGGTGGCGCCATTTGATAATTATCGTCCACCTCTGTGTCGTATTTTCCGTAATCACCGTCTACGTTGACGGTGACATCTGTGCTTCCGACCTTCGTCAGCTGACCGTAACCGCCGCCGAATACGCTGAAGTGAGGATTGTCGTTGTCCGTATAAGCCTTCTTCCATTCGTCTGTCGTGAGCAGATCGTAGGGAGTCGTTCCCTTCTGTACGAGAACGGTGGCTTTTCCTGCTACGTTGCAGGCAAGGTTGCCTCCGCCGTAGATGTTATGAGGATTGAGAAACTTGTCATTGGCGAAGAACTCGTCTTTCTTGTACACGGCTCCCTCAATGGATGGTTCGTCAGAGGGGTCATTGATGTCAGCGTCCCAGACGTAGAAGAGGTTTTTGACAGAATCCCACTTGCGGTTCCATATTACATTGATGGAGAACTCGTTATTCTCATTGTGTCTGCCCTCGCCGCTCATACTGCCTTCGTCCTGCGCCAGCATCACGTTGGTGTTGCCGAGAACGTCGGCAGAGGTGACGGTGTTGCCGTTGATGTTGCCGTTGATGTCGCCATTGCCGCCGCCGAAAATCTGACCAGCCATGTTGCCCGCATAGATGCTGACGTAGGTGTCGGCGCTGACCTGAGCCAGATTGCCGCCACCGAAGATGTCGCCATACACGTAAGGTGCCTGTTCGGCTGACCCGATGAGACTGACGTTGGCATTGCCTATGACCAAGCCCACCGAGTCGGGATGTTGCGTCAGGCTGTCGTTCGCGGCGAATGGCTGTGTGGAAGGACGAAGACGACGACCGTTGCCTCCTGCGAATACGGAGCCGCGGATGTCAGCGTTGTTGCCGATGACGACGTTGGTGGCATCGCCGCCGCGGTTCTCCACCACAGCCATGTCGCCGCCACCGTATACATTATTAAAGAAGACGCCGCCCTGGATGTTGACGTCAGACTTGCCATATACGCGAGCCATGCGTGAGAGGGTCTCAATGTTGTTAGTATTGAGCTGCTTGGCGTCGAGCTGCTTGGCGTCTGCCACTCCATAACCACCACCGAAGACAGGGCAATGGAAGATGCCGCCATTTATGGTCAGTTTCACGTTGCCGTAGGTCTTGCCCAGTTCCTTATAGTTGATGTTTTTGCCGCCGTAAGCGTTAGTGGAGAAGAAGTAGTTGGTGCCGCGTCCGCCAGCGAACACACCCTTCTCGCAATAGAACTCGCCGCCATTGATGGTCAGAGATGTCACGACGTCCGTTTCATTGCCGTTGCCATACACGTTGCCGCCGTACTGGCTCGGTGTGGCTGCTTTCTTGGTCCACAGACTCTTGCTCATAAAGCCGCTGCCGCCGCCGTAGATGCCGTCGATGGGAGCGGAAGCGTAACCGAACTCGCCGCCATTGATGACAATTTCGGAGCGTGTGTCCGTAGGACTTACCTCGGTGAAGTCCTGGGTGTCAGCATTGTAGCAATGATAGCTTACCAGACGGTCTTTGGCTGTGGCGTACGGTCCGTAGAGCATCACGTTCTTGGAGTCGTTCCAGTAAGGAATGCGATCGTCGGGCGTGTGTGTGTCGGCAGCGTCGTCGCCATATCCGATGCCGTTCATACCGCCCGCACCGGCTCCGAAGATGCCGCAGAGAATGTTGTCATTCTTCTTGTTGACGTCAGGCAGAATCTCGAAGGTGCCGCCGTTGATGGTGACGGTGCTGATGCCGTAGAAGGGATTGTTGACAACCACGTTGCCCGTATGTCCACGACCGGTACTGCCACCGTAAAGCTCGGTTATGATGACACGCTTGTCGGTGTATTCGTCCTTGTTGTTTACGGACGACGACGGGTCGAGTGTGATGTTGGCTCTTCCCATAAACGTATTGCAAGGTACGTTGTATGTCTTGTCATGGTAAGGCAGAGTCAGCTCGGTCTGAGCACCTAATGTGCCGTTGACAACACGAGCCACCTTGCCGCTTCTGATGATAATGTCGACGTCGGCATACATGGCGCCCTCGTGGTTGCCGGCAAGGATGACGCCGGCGTCATAGTCGTTGGCGCTCATCCTCTTTGTGCTGTCGTTCATCGTCACCATACGTTGCTCGTTGTGGAGGTCGTTCCATGTACGGTCAATGTCGATGTCGATGGTACACTTTATGGGCTGTTGGGGTGTGCCCATGATGCCGTTCTGCTTGGCAGGTGCACCGTCTTCTTCTCTTCTAACCGACTGACGACCTCCGGCACTTATACAGGAATAGAAGCCGGACTTGACGCTGATGCTGAATCCCTCCTTGCCATGAGGCATGGAAGCATTATAGGCTGCGATGCTGTCCGCATTGTTGAGCGGATAGAAGCGACCGTCGTTGTTGATGCCGCCGAAGATGTGCAGGGCGTTGGTCACGGCGCCGTCGATGGTGCCGTAGTCGGGTGAGTTATGGCTGAATCCCGTCATGCGGATGCCATTATCCATGAGGATGTTGTTATACTGGCAGTAGATGATTTTATAGTTGTCGTCGCCATTCATGGCGAAGGTGAGATTCTCGAAGCGGGTGTCTCCCCAGATAGGCAGACCTCTTGACGCTCCCTTTATCTCTATGCAGCCGTTATAGTCTTTGTCCCACATGCCCGTGATGGTGGTATTGCGGAAGAGCTGGGGATTGTTGCGCTTTGCATTTGCCCAGTCGTCGTATGTAAGGAGGCTCTCGCGCTGATAGTTAGACGTGAGGCAGAATCCGGCAAGGGTGGTGTTGGAAGAACTGGTGCCCATAAGGACGATGGTGTTCTCGTCCCACGAACCTTTGGCTGACAGCTTGCTGTAGGCTCCCTTCCATGTAAGCATAGGCTTGTCGGGAGTGTAGCCCCAAGAGTCGTCCGCAAGATTGTCTGTTCCTTTGGCGTATGTCTTGCCGTCAGATGTGGTTACACCGGCGGGGCAGAGATAAACCACGACCGAAACATTCACGTATTTCTCAAGCAATACCGATGAGCCGCTCTTTACCGTAACCTTACAGTAATACTTGCGTCCTTTGGAACTGTCCGTAGGGCGTGTTACGATGTTCTGCGAAGTGGGGATGGAGGTCAGGCGTTCCGTACCGTTATACCATTCGTAGGTGATGTCGAGACCAAGCTCGTCGTTAGTGAGATGTTCCTCGGAGTCGTTGGTGACGTTGACGGTGAAGTCACGCTCGCTCGTCGTAAGACTTGCCGAAAGCGTGATGGGGTTTACGATGAGAGTATTGGTGGTGGAGTTGCCGTCGGTGGCATACACAGACTGTGCGTATGTCTGACGTTGTAGGGTGAAGGGATTGAGCTTGTCGGTATTTACCTTCACCGGCTCGGCATTGCCGTGCGACACATACCAGTCGTAAACGTCATTCATGGCATTGCCCTCCTCGTCAACGACGGTGAGCACGTCCTCCTTGCCACGCTCCATCTTCAGAGCTATGGAGCTGAAAGCTAAGCTGTTGGACGCAGCAGAGTAAGCCCAAGGCTTGCGGTCGAGCTTATTGTCGTTGATGTAAGCGTTGGCTATTTCGGTGAAGGTCTTGAAGAACGTCTTGCCCGTAGAGGGGTCGGTGTCGGTGGGTTCGTGCTCCGTTCCGTCGTTGTAGTTGGTAGAACCGGATACGGCATTGGCATTAGAGTAATATAATGTAGCCTTATTGGATGCTGGAAAATTCTTCTGGTACGAGCTGCCATAGAAAGCAATGACGCTTCCCTTGCTGTTGCTGCCGTTTGTTGTGATGCCCGGACCATGCACATAGATGTTGGTGGGGAGAATGGTGTAAGAGTTGGTCGAGAAGCTGGTGGCACAACCAATACCACCAGATATGGTTACCGCTTTCTTGCATGTGGCGTTCTTGTGCATATTCATGCTTACGTCGGCAGAGATGTTGAAGATGCGGTGATAACCGCCGTTGATGTAGCCCACGATACCGCCTATACGGTATACGCCGTTAGCGTCATACGCTTCCTCGTTGTCCGTAACCTTTGAGTTGCGTATGATGATGTTGCTTATCTCAGCGTTCTTGGTAAGGTCAGCGGCTACGACGCCAAGTTTTATGGTACCGTTGCCCACGGGGCGATAACCCTTTGTCTTCTCCACGCAGGCTTTCTCGATTACCAGGTTGGTGACGCAGGCGAAGCCAGCTTCGTTGGCAGCTGATCCTGCCAGACGTGAGAAGAGACCCCATGAAGCCTCCTGACCGTCTGCATTGGTCCAGCAGATGTGCATGTTGCTTATCTTATGGCCGTCGCCGTCAAACTTACCGGCAAAGAAATTTGGTGTCTTTGGATTCCATGAGCCGATAGGAGTCCACAATGCCTTGCTAAGGTCGATGTCCTTAGTAAGCTTGAAGTATTTGCCGGAGAAAGACACGCCGTTGTTGACGTCGTGTGCAAGCTTAGCCAGCTGCATGTCGTTGCTGATAAGGTACGGCTTGTCCTTAGAGCCGTCGCCTGACTCATAGCTCTCGGCATAGTAAGGCGTGCCGTCATAGACGTTGCCATACACTTTAGGTTCGGTGTCGACAGTGGAGTCCTGCTGCGCCAACACCATCTGAGCGCTGACAAGCAGGAGGGTGAGTAAAAAGAAAAGTTTACGATATATGCAATTTGAGAAATGTAAGTTCATTTTCAAGTACTTATATTGAAGTTTTAACTGTTCGCTATGTCCTAAATCAATCTATCAGCAGACGTCCCGTATAGGCATCCTGGTCTGCCAGCACATACAGATAGCGCGGCTGTATGAGGATGCGGATGGGGTTTATCATTGCTGTCTTGCCCGTTGTGAGGTTGCTGAAGTTGTCCTTGTTAAGGGTTATCACTGAGGTGGCGTTCTTTCGTGTCACCACAGTCGTGCGGTCCTCGGCTATCAGCTCCACGTCGTACGTCACTTTTATTTTGGGAGTGAAGTCGGCGTCGGGGATGGTGAAGAAGTCAGAGCCCCATTGCGTATAGCCGGCAGAGGTGACGATGGCAGTCTGCGTGGCATCGTCGTATGCCTCGCTGCCGTAGCCCTTGTAAGGGATGGGCGTATCGACGAACGGTGCGCGTTGGACGTCAGACCATCCTATGTCTGAAGCGTTCCAGCTGCTGGTGTTGTCGTTCCACGTATAAGATCGTGAGATGGTGCATGAGGTGGCGAGATTGCCAGAGAGCGTTACGCTATGGATGCGGAAATGTCGGATGGCGTTCATCTTAGCGTCGAGCATGAAGGACAGGCTGTAGCCGGTAAGGGTCTGGTCGAACTTAAGGTTGATGACGCGGTCTTCATTCTCCGTGGCTATCGCTCCCTTGCTGATGGGGAGAGCGCAGATGATGGGCGCTGCCTTCGTGTCGAAGATTACGGGCGATGTGGCGTTCTCCATGGAGAAAGGGAAGGAGAGTGTGTAGATGCCGGAGATGGTGTTGGTCAGCGTAGCCGCTTCAGAATAAGGCATGTATGCGAAGAAGCTGAACGATGAGGCGTTGGGATAATCAGCCCATCGCTTCGGCGTTGCTGTAGGCCAACTCTGCGTGGAAGCATTGTACGTGGCAGTCTCGTTGCGGAAGATAGGGTCGGCGGTGTCGTTGTCCTGATAGCCGTAAACACCCATCGTTGCAGGATGGCGTTGCGGACTGTATGCTTCGTAGGGATTGGTGCGGGTGAGAATCTTCTGCGACTGTGCCGAGAAGGTGATGTAGCCGTAGCTGTCGGCATGCTGAATGGGCATGTCGGAAGAATCGCAAGCACTGAGACTTGCGAGGGAGATAATAGCTGCTATGGAACTTAGATGCTTCATGCTTGTATTATATATATGTTTTTACCATTCCTGCGTGCCGTTGCCGTCGTTCTTGATTTCGGCGCCGGGGAGCCATTGCTCCACTTGCAGGTCGGCGAAGGTGATGTTGTCGCCAACGTCAGACAACTTGAAGATGTAGGTGTATTGGCAGCCAGCTTTCCACTGCATATACTGTGCGGGAACAGTGGCAGACACTTTCTTGCCGCTGATGTTGGCGGTTATGGTGTAAGCGCCCTGCTCGTAGGGGATGTTGGCGAGGGGCGGCACGTAATACCATTTCTGGTAGAGGGTGGGGTCTTTGAGGATGTGGACAGCGTCCGACGCTTCTTCGTAGGGGACTTTGAGGAGAATCTTACCAGTGGCATCGGTTGATGCGGGCGCCATCGTGATGACGGGCTGCTGGCTTGACGGTATGCCGGTGAGGGGATAGGTGGCGTGGATGGTGCCACGGAGAGGGGTGTCTGCCTTGGATGCGTTGTCAAGGAAGCGGCTGTCGCTGAACTGTATGTTCCTCATTGTGACGCTCTTCGTGCCGTTAGGATAAATGAAGCGGAAGCGCACCTTGGCGATGATGGGGGCGAAGGTGAGCGTCACGCACGATCCGTAAGCGGGCGATGAGGCTGATGTGCTGTTGGAGGATGGGGTGGCAAGCCATAGACGGCTGGCGTATGGTGACGATGTGGCTGTGGCAGCCTCGGAATATTCAAAGGGAAAGTTGAGGCTGACGTTGGGGTCAGCGGCAGTCGGGGTGATGACGGTGACGTCGGAACGGAAGGGACTGTAAGCGAAGAAGCGATAGCTTGTGGCTGAATGATCCCAGTATTTTATGGTTTGCTGAGTGGAGAGTATCGGGTTCTCGATGCCCACGTATTCCCAGTCGGCAGTGTTGGAGGCGGTGTTGCCCGCGCTGCCCTGAGTGAAAAGAACCTTATAACCGTCCATCACAATCTGTGAAGACGACAAGGCGGAAACGTCTGATGCGGTCTTATATCCCCAGACGCGGAACGAAGTGAAAAGTGTTTCGAGGCCGTTGCCGGCACCTCGTGTTGTCTGCTCATCCTGCCATTTGCTGTTATTGCTGCTAAAGGCAATGCCTTTAGATTCGGGCACAAAAGGTTCGTCTTGCTCTGATGAGCAAGAATATAAGCATATTGCTAATGCCACTATGGTAAGAATGCGGATATACATTATTGTTCGTCTTTTAACTCGTCTTGATTATTGTTTCACTTTTTATAATTCTTTATGTATTCTTCACCGTGGCTTGTGATTTTGTAAATCTTATTATTATTTGGCACAGTCTTTAAAACTTCAGTAATATAGTTATGTTGGTCCAAATAGTTTAATTCTTTCTTTATAGAGGTATCAATGTCTTTAGATGTTTCATTTTCTTTGAGTTTGTCACAGATTTCTTGTTCTGTGAAGGTTTTGCAATTGTGTGGTAAATTGGATAAAATTGCAATTTGTATATCACTCAATTCTTTATTTAGTTATTTATTTCTTCCATTTTCTTATTTGTTTTAATGATAATAATAATGATATTTTTATAAACGGATGGAGCAAAAAATGCTCCATCCGGTTTATATGAATTAGGGATAATTAAGGGGCAGGGGTTACTTATTTTACATATACAACCTTGTATGTGTAAGCTGCAGGAGTTGAGCCTACTGCTGCAGTTGTCAAGTAACGGATAGCATAGTAGCCTTCTCCGTCTGGTGTGAATGTAAACTTGTTGCCATCAACGGAACCTGTTACAGGTGTTGCATCTGCTGTACCCTTAACTTGTATCTCAGCTTCGGTAATAGCATCTGTAAACTTATAAACAGCTACGCTACCTACAGTTGAGCCACCTGCTGTCAAAGTCTGTACATTACCATTGGCATCTGTTACAGTTACATCAATTGCTGTACCTGATTTATACTCAATACCATTATCAGTTACAGAACCTGCCTGATAAGTTGTGATAGAAGGAGTTGTAACTGTTGTGATAGTACCATGTGTCTTATCAGTCATATCAGTAACAACAGCATCGAATGTAATAGGGTAGAGACCTGCAGGATCATCAGGATTTGTAGGATCACCAGTTGTACCATTAGTATTCTGTGAAATCTTGAAGAGGTATGTGTAGCGAGTGTTTACATCCCACTTGCTGAATGTTGCTGGGATAGCTGCTGTAGCACCTTTTACATGGATAGTTTCGCCAGAGTCATCATCTGATGTGAGAGTATAGTCACACTTAATCAAAATTGCTGATGGTGTTGTTGTAGCAGGAGTTGGCAATACTGTGAAGTAGCCTGTTGCTGTAGCCATATCTTGGTCTGAACCATAGAGGTATGCCACATTGGTCTCTGATGATGTTTTAGCATGAACGCCTGTCAATTCTCCAGCATACCAGTTCTTACTTTTTTCAAGAGTGGTAACATCATATGTAAATGTGTATGAAGGATCTGTTGCTGTCCAATCATATTTTACAGTACCACTGACATTGGTTCCTCCTACAAAGTATTCTGGTGTAGATGAAGTAAGGATGATGTTGTGATTGGTTTTAGATACATTGCCCTCTGCATCATAGAAATTAATTTCTGTAATTGTGTATCCAGGGATTGTCTCGTAAAAACCTACACGAACCATTGACTGCTGACGCTGGAAAGTAAATTTGACAGGCTCCTTGTAATTGGCCTTTTCAACCTTTACAGGAGCTGCTATGTATACAGGATCTGTATTGAGTTGTGTTCCTGCTTTGTTTGGATTGATATGACCTGCGAGTTTACTAACGATAGCTTCTGTAATTGTAGTACCAGAAGTAAGCTCAACCGCTTGCTTGTATATGAAAGCGTCAATTGGTGAACCTGCAACAAAGTTATACTCTGAAGCTGAGTAGTCCCAGAACTTAATAGTTTGATTCTTGTCCAATGTTATATTTGCAGAACCATATTTTATATCTGTTGATGTTTTATCTTGTTTTTCTCCTACATACTCCCACCCCTTAGTGTTAGTAGTTGTGTTTTCTGCTGTAGCATCCCAAACTTTGTAGTTTACGAATACATTATGCCGCATGTCGCCTACTTTCTTTACACCATAAACCAAGAACTGACCATCAAGCATCTGCTGTGGAGTACCAGTGTTCGATGTTGCACGTGTAATCTTACCTGCCTCACCACCAAAGTTGATAGCAGTTGTAGCATTCTGTACGTTTCCTGGATTCTCTCCGAGGAAGTCGTCGCTTGAGCAGCTGGCGAGCGCCAATACTGAAGCGGCATAAAGAAAATACTTGTTCATAATCTTTAAATAAATAATAGTTTGTATTGTTTTGTTTATTAAAATCTTGAATACATATATATGTTGTTACATATCAAATTCCCATTGCTTCTCCTCGAAGTCTTCCACTACGGCATCAAAGCCGGAACCACCGGAGCGGTTAGGGATGGGCACTTTGTCCATGTCAAGCTCCACGGTTATGACGCCACCACGATAGAGCCGGCGCACTTGGTCGGTGACGTCGAAGACGATGGTTGAGTCCTTGCCGTTATAGAACTGCATCTTCACGTCCACGTAGTGTCGGTTGTTGAGGTCTGCCTCTGCCACCTTCTCCAACGACTCAAGGTAAGAACGTGTGTCGAGCTTGTAGGGATTGAGCTTTGGCATGCCGAAGGTCAGCGCCTTGCCGCCTATCACGTCCACCGTCTCACCCTTCTTGTCCGTCACGTCCTGCTTCATTCGCATATAGAAGTTGACGGTGATGGCGTCCGTTCCGGTCACGCCCGTATTGACATTGACGGAACGAGCCATGCCGCTGAAGTTGGCGTTGCCGTCGATGGAGGTTACCTTCCTGCCGTTGCGGTTGTTATGATGGAGAATCACTTGCACTAAATAAATATAAGTTAGGGGCTGGAGTTGTGTTTCGAGCGTACGTACCCAGCAGTTGCGCTCCTCATCAAATATGAATCCTTCCAGATTCTTGTTGATGTCGATGCCCTTTTCGTAGCTGGAGAAGAGTTCCTCGGGCTGATAGAACGAGTGGGTAAAGTGTGGCGCGTTATACGAAGACGGATTCATGGTCTGTCCTGTGTATGCCGTGACATAGTCGTACGTGGAAGTCTCGTCAATGCGCACACTCTGCACGCCGTCGGGAGTGTCGATGTAGTTCCATGCAAGGATGTCCCAAAAGCCGAAGTCATACTTTGCGTAGATGGAGTTGCCGCTGATGGTGTGCTTGTAAGGAGAGCGGTGGGTGCCGTACTGTGTGCTGCCGGTGAAATAGCGTCTCACCTCAAAGGCATGAGACTCCGTATAGCCGATTGGACCGAACATCGAGATGTCGGTATCGTCCCAACCATACGTCCATTCCGCCTGCCAGTCATATTCGACGTCGTACTTGAACAGATAGTTCCATACGACCTTCAGATTGAGGTCGACGGCAGGAATCTGCATATCAATATCTTTTCCGCCTTGATGAAGATGAAGCATCGGTTCGCGCTCGCAACTTGTTGTTGCGAGACACGAAACGACGAGGCATATAGCCATTATCCTATTAATCATCATTACCTTATTTCTTCTTAATGTTCCGTCTGTAGAGCAAGTCGTAACTGAGCGTTATCTCCAGTCGGGTGGGGCCCAACCAAGAATAACGATGCTGTCTCTTGCGGAAGTCCTTGGCATCGCCGTACCATTTATAGTAATATTGCTCCGTGTCCGTGTCGGGGTCGACAGGACACTTCCATTGATAGGGATCGTAGAGCGTGTGGAGATATCCAGCCTGCAAGCCGAACTCCATTCGCCAATGTTCGGAACGTCCCAACGGCATCACATATCCTATGCCCATGCCGGCGCCCCAACCTTCGCCTTCCCATCCTCGTTTCTCTCCGAAGCATATATTATATAGGTAGGTGTGCGCGTAGAGGCTGAAGTAGAGTCCCTTGAAAGCAGCTCCTTGTCCCAACGGACGCTCACGAATGTCGCCGCTTCGCAGATAATAGCGGGTGTGGAGCTGATAGTTGCGTAGCTGAAAGTACTTGTGGTCGTCGTAGTGCTGCCACCACGGACCGTCGAAACTGGCTCCGTACGTGAAGTGACCGTGAAGCGGATAATACTCTATCGCCACATTAGGAATGGGGCAGAAGCGGTCATAGCCCGGCATGTAGGCGAAGTCGAGGAGCAGATTGGTCTTAACGCTCAATAGCTCTCGGCGTGGCAGAACCGTATATTCGCTGTAAGGGAAAGCGGGAATGTTAAGTTGCACGTTGTTCGGAACTGTTGTCGGCATCACCGCCAAAGACTGCGATGTCAGACCGTTGTCGTCCAGACCAAGAAGCTGTCGCTTGTCTATCGCCATTATTCGCACGGCACGCAATACGGGATAATACTCCTTGAGCACGTAACGCCAGAGCTTGCCGCCGTCATATTGCTTCATCGCCTCTTTAAGGCGAGCGGTGTTGTCACCATAACGGTTCATGAGCGAGTCTACCTCATGAAATCTCTTATCCTTGCCGATGCGCATCAGCGTATGAAGGAGGGCATAGTCCTCAGGCACGACATCATAGCGTATGCGGTCTTTGCTGATGCCGTAGCTGCCGAGCAGTCGGTCCACAGAGGCACGGCGTCCCTTCGCCAGACGACAGTTGTTGTCGTATGGACCTTCAGGTGATGCCGTGGCACGTCCAAGGACGATACCTCTATCGCCCAAAGCTTCAAGTTGAGGAATAAGGACTTCGGTAATCCACTTCCTGTCTTGATCGCTGATGTTCATTCTGTTTACAATAAATTGGATGGGACGCGAATTTCGGACAAAGGTGCTGTCTGTGGTCTTAACCTGAGCTACCGTGTCCATAGCGAAGCATGAAATCATTGTAATTATCACTATAAGATATTTCACTTACCGTAAAAACGTTTGTAATCCTGACTCAATTTATGTTAATTCGTTGAAGGATAATACATAATCCCAACATATTCTGACTGCAAAATTATAAAAAATGCAATAATTACAATGCAATTGCATGTAGTTTTTTAAAAGTAACGTTGTTATATTATGTTAATGGCTTAAGTGCGATATATCATAAAAAAACTCCTTAAAAGGACAAAAACATTAACAGTTTTAATGCTTTTGCCTTTCAAGGAGTAACTTGTTTGTTTTTTTTTCTTATTATAAGAATAGCGTGTTACATTCTTATTTAAGGCGGAAGATATTCAGCGAGTTAGCCGGAATCTCCACTACGCCGCCATCAGAAGAAGTGGTGACAAACGTCTCGGTGGGGTGGACGTTTGTGGGGTTGTCGATGGTGTTTTCTTCCTGACCGTTCTTGGCTGTGAGGCGGATGAGCTTGGCGCCTTTGATGGTCTTGCCCTGTAGACAGATTTCGGCTGTGGTGTTCTCACTGCTGGTGTTGGCAACCTTCAGAATAACCTCGCCGGTATTTTCGTCGAGAGTGGCTGTAGAGAATACGCCGGGCAGCGTGTTGGCGCGGAGCTTTGTAGCGAATATCTGCTTGCCGTCAAGACTTGCGTAAACGCTGTCGCCAACCACCTTCAGCTCGATGTCGTACCAGCGACCCGTCTCAATGGTTCCTGAGACAGTGGCAGCCTGACCCTTTGCGCCGCCGACAATCTGCTCGATGCCGTGCTGCGTGTTGTTCCATCCGCCAAGGTTGAGCCAGCAGTAGTTCTTGTCGTCCACATAATTAAAGATAAGCATGAAGCCCTCGTTGCCTGAGTCCTTGCGTGCTCTTACCTTATATATATAGCCGTCAGCAGTAATCTCACCGGGGTTGAGACGTATGCAGCTCTCGCCATTGGACGTCTGCTTGATGATGCCACCGTCAACCTTCCAGTCGCCGTTAATGTCAGTGGGAAGTTCCTGCAGAGTCATAGGCAGAGCCTTGCCCTCAGCATCTGTGTAGCCCTTGTCTTCGAATGAAGCCTGCGTAGCCCATGTGCCCATACCCACGCGGCATACAGCCGGCTTGACCTGAGTCTCGCCATAGCTGTAGGGATTGTCCTGCTTTACATTGAGTACGCGAGTGCCCACGTTGTTAGCCATGAGGTTCTGAACGTAGTAAGACGGTGTGCCGAACACACGGTCAGACGTAAACTGAATCATGTCAGGTGCCCACATACGGTCGTTGAGGTTGGCGAAGATAGGAGCGTATGATGCCATCGTAACGATGTCGCTGTTGTTCTCGATGCCCATCATATAGACAGCCTCGCCGAGAGCGGCATCAAGAGATCCCATATTGCCGAAGCCCTGTGTGACGGCATACTCACCGACGTAAATCTCCGGACCCTTACGGTCGTAACCGTCGTACTTGCGGAAGTTCTCGGCAAACCAAGCCGGATTGCGATAGTAATGCTCGTCGAGCAGTTCCACGCTTTCGTTGCTGTCCCATGTGGGATTGTCATCACCCCATGCCACTACGTTGCCGATGAGGTGCATGTTGGGATACTTGGCGAGGACAGCATCCTTAAACTTCTTGAAGCGCTCATAGTAATGGTCGCTCTGAAGGGCAGGGTCGGGCTGGTTGTTCTCATTGCCAATCTCGAGATATTCGATGTTGTAAGGCTCTGGATGACCGTTCTTAGCACGCAGCGCTCCGTACTTGCTTGTGACAGGACCATTGGCATACTCCAAAGCGTTCATACATTCGTCAATCCAAGGCTGGATGCTGTCCACGGGAGTCATGCCACCGTGCCACAGTCCAACGTTCACCACGTAGAGCGGTTTGGCGTTAAGGTCTTCGGCAAGCTGCAGGTATTCGTCAAATCCCATGCCGTCGCTTGTGCGATAACGCCAGTTGACGTTCTTATGTCCCGGACGTTCTTCGATGGGACCGATGGTCTTCTCCCAATGGAAAGCGTTCTCAGGCGACTCCTGTCCTTCCACATAGCAACCACCGGGGAAGCGCACGAACTTGGGACGGATGTTATAGAGAAGCTGTGCAAGGTCGGGGCGCAGACCGTTCTCGCGATTCATGAATGTAGGCGGGAAGAGGCTGACAACGTCCAGTGTGATGGTGCCCTTGCCGTCGAAGACCAGCTCGAACTGAGCTTTAGGGTCGTTGGCGTTGGCTGTAAGAGAGGCAGTGAACTTGCTCCACTTCTTTCCCATCTTAGCGTCCATGGCAGTCTCTGCATACACGCTCTTGCCATCGGCGCTGACGAGGCGAGCCTTAACGCCGCCCTTGTAGCTTCCTTTAGCCCAAAGAGACAACTTGTAAGTTCTGCCCTGCACGGCATTGATGCCCCAGAAACCCTCGTTGACGAGAGAGGCAGTGGCGTTCTGACGCGCAGCGACGTTTATCTGAAGAGCCTTTCCCTGGGCGTTGTTGAGCAGAGCCTTGCTGACGAGTTGCGTAGAGATGGTTGCTCCGTCTGCAGCCTTTGTGCGCCATGTGGGAGTGGTGTTGTCGCTGTCCTCGAACGAACGGTTGCTGATAAGTTCAGCGTAGAGACCGCCGTCCGCAGCATGATTGATGTCCTCGAAGAAGATGCCGTAAAGGTTAGGCGACACCTTAACGCCGGGATTGGCTACATCAACGTTTATCTTCACTTGGGCGTTTGCTGTCAAAGCGGAGGCAAGCAACGCCGAGAGGAGGATGTTATTTGGCTTCATTTTTTTCTTTTATCTTTTGTTGTTTATGGAATGGTTGAGTGTTAAAGAGTTGGCCAACCGTCGGCAGTCCAACTGATTTTCTTCTGTATGAGCAGCGGGGCACCGTTCTTCTGCATGCTGTAGCCGTGGCAGACAAACCAGTCGCCGTCTGCAAACGAGTAAGCTGCGCAGTGTCCTGCTGCCTCAAACTCACGCTTGTCGCCTTCAAGGAAGATGGTGCCGCCACCATCACGCATATCCTTGCCGTTGCGGTCGAGGTAAGGACCTGCCACTTTCTTGCTTCTTCCCACTGCCACACGGTAGTTGCTCTTTGCGCCGCGGCAGCAGTAGTCCCAGCTTACGAACAGATAATAATATCCGTCGTGCTGCATTATGAATGGAGCCTCGATGGCATTGGTGCCGGCAAACTCCGATGTGGGATTAGGTTCGGCAGTGGTGTCGCCCACGGCATGACGTCTTGCTATGGTAACGGGCTTGGCGCCACGCTTTACGTGTAAGGAGCGGTCGAGCTGTACGAGCTGGATGCCGTCCCAGAACGATCCCCACGTCATCCAAGCCTTGCCCTTCTTGTCAACGATGAAGTTGGGGTCGATGGCGTTCCAGTTGTCGCGGTCTCCCTTAGAAGCCACGATGCAACCCTCGTCCTTCCATCCGTCTGCATTGGCGAGCGACGTATTGCTGAGCAATCCTATAGTTGACGTATTCTTGCCGAATGTTGAGCAAGAGTAAGCCATATACCACTTGCCGCGATACTTGATGACGTCGGGAGCCCAAATGTGAGTCTCAAATCCCGGAACGCTGTCGCGGGTCCATGCTGGTATCTTGCCTTCCGTCAGTAAGCCTTCGGGCTTGATGGTCCAGTGGCGGCGGTCCGAGGATGTCATCTGCGTGATGCCGTGTCCGGTGCAGTAAAGATAATACTGTCCGTCCTCGAAAGCCATCACGGGGTCGTGCACCATTGGCGTATCGACAGCGAGAGGAGCCGTCTGGGCGCTTGCCTGAGCCGTATTAAAGAATGGGGCAGTGGCAAGAACCACTGCTCCATAGATGTATTTCTTGAGATTCATATTTAATAGAGTATCTCTTATGAATGTTTTTACTTATTAACGAACTTGCGTCCGTTCACAATTACGATGCCCTTGTATGAGCTGTCCACCTGCTGACCGTTCAGATTATACCACTTGCCGTTGCCCTCAGCCTTCTTGGTGATGACGTACGGAGAGTTGATGCCAGTGGCTAAGCTTGATCCGTCGATGTACGAACCTTCGTTAACGAAGAACAATACCACCTTGTCCTCAGGCTGTGTAAGCTTCATGCTGAACGAATAGTTGTATACCTTCTTGGTGGTAGTGGTGATGGTGGATGTCATCTTCACCACATTGCCGGTGAACTCTACGTTCATATCCACTAACGAACCGTCCATATCTTCAAGGAATGTGTCCCAGTTGTAGTCGCTCTGGAGGGTAAACTCAACGTTGGATGAGTTGTCATTAGTATTGCCACCAGCAACTGTGAACCATCCGTAGTTGTCGTTACGGAGAACGAAATGTTCGCCATATCCCTCAGCACCGCGCTCAGCGTTGGCAGCCACGAGGCACCAGTTGTTCCAGTTTGCCACCTTGTTGCTGTAGTTATAGAACTTAAACTCTGTCTTGCTGCCCTTCTTGAGAGTGTAATAGTCCTTCGAGAAGTTGGTCCACCAGGCTGCTGAGGTGTTTTTCTCCATCGACTCGGGGAAGTAAACGGCAGCGTCCTTCTCTGCTTCTGCCTCCACAACTATGGTGTAATCCTTAGTGTAGACGTAATCGTCCTTTGAGACTATCATTGTCATCGTCACTTCACCCTGACCCTTTACCTTTCCGTCGCTTGTGAGAATGCTCTCGTCGCTCGACTTCCATGAGATGTTAGTGCCGAGCTTACCCTCTGTGGGCAGAACCGGAGTCTCTTCCAAAACAGTGCCGTCGTCGAACGGAAGGTTAATCTTGTTGGCTGTGTACTTGATGGCAGCCTTAGCGTCAGCCTTCACAGCCCAAACCTCCTGCTGCTTTGTATAGCTCTTCTGACCCAATGTGGTGGAACCGCTTGAAGAAGAGAGAGCGGCAATGGCGATGGCTGGGATATTGGTATAGTCGATGGTCTGGCGAACCAGTACGCCACGATAAACCACGTCGTCAATGGTAAGGGCGATATAGTCAGTGCCTGCTGTGCGCTCCCATGTGCCGTTCTCGACGCCGCTGATGGTGCCGTCGGCATTGAGGCGGATGTTGACGGGAGTCTCGTATGCCTTGGCTTCCGTGTTCTGACCATACTCATGGCGGAGGAACTGATAGTCGCCGGCTATCTCGGTGTCAGCGATGGAAGCCTTAGTGGCGATGTCGTTGTTGGTGATGGTCTCGCCGTCAAACTCGAACGGAGCAGCCATAATCCAACCCTCATCGTTGAGGAAGAGCTGATGAACGCGAACCTCATGACCTTCGCCCTTGTTGGTGAAGCGTGAGTGATAAACCACGAACGAGCGTCCTTCCTTGTCTGTGAAAGCAGAATTGTGACCCTGTGCAATCTCTGCACCCGACATCGGATCCCACTTATAGCCGCCGAATAGCAGCACGCCGCGGTTGTCGACAGCAGTGGCGCTATAGTTCATAAGGTAGCGGTTGAAGACAGCTGATGTGCCGTTGCAGTCAACGTAAGGTCCTTCGGGATTGTCCGAACGGAACACGCGCATCTGATAGCCGCCGGTGCTGACGAGTCCGCCGTAGCTCATGAAGAGGAAATAATGTGAACCAATCTTCTCTACGTAGCTTGCCTCGCCCGAAACATAATAGCCGCCGGCTATCTTCTTGCCGAAGTAGGGGTCGCTTGTGGTGTTGGCGCTGGCAGCAGCGGATGTAGCTGCTTTGCCATTAACCTCGTAAGGATATGTGTAAGTATAGTCGCGCAGACCGTTGCTCTTGTCGAGGCGCAGCAGGAAGATGCCGCCCGACCATGATCCGTAGCTCATCCACAGATTGTCCTGATCGTCGTAGAAAACGCACGGGTCGATGCAGTTAGGCCAGAACGATCCCCACTTGTCGCCTACATTATATCGCTCGGGCAGGGAGGTTTCGCCAGTGGCAATGGAGAAGTCGGTGTTCTTCCAGTCGTCGGCAGCCGCATATCCATTGTGTGCATACTTGCCCAAAAAGCCGGAGAATACCACCGGACCCTGATATTTCCACGGACCTTCTACGTTGTCGCTTGTGAAGCAGACGATGCTCGAAGCCCAGTTGTCGCCGTTGAGGCTCATATACATACACCACTTCTTCATCGTCTTGTTGTAGATGACGTCGGGTGCCCACTGCATACCCTTCACGGTGCTGCCTTTCTTCTGCCATCCGTGAGCGTCGAAGTTGCCGAACGTAACGGTCTTGCCCGCATGGTCCTTGACGGATGTCACGGCGTGTGTGGTGTAAGCGTCAGAGTAGTTGATTAGATTGCCGCTCAAATTGCAGAAGAGGCTGTTGGTGGCAGTGGCGTTTTCCTCGCCAGCCTTAAATACTGTCCACTCCTGATAGTTCTCAGCAGCAGTGGTCTTGCCTCTGCCAAGGTGAGATCCATATATATAATATGTAGGGGATGCGGGATTTGTGATGTTGTCAATGACGATGGACGGATCATGACAAACCACGCGCTTGTTATATTGGCGAGCGCTGTAAGCTCCCTGCAAGTCAGCGTCGGTGACAGTGGTCTGCGCTGCGGAAGAGAGAGCGGAGAATGCGAATATGGGAAGTAATAGATTTTTCATAGGAATATTTTTAATTGAAAATTGAGAGTTGAACCCCAACTCTCAATTCTCAACTGATTTTACTTATGTCTTCTTGCCTTGGCAGCTGAACCGAATACGAGGTGGCTGCCGTCCACTGTGAACGAAACGTAGAGGTCGTTCGGGTTGATGGTGTTGATGCCGAGGTAAGACTGGTAGGTCTCTGTGCCGTCATTGCCGGTAACAATGGCCTGGATGTCAGCTGTGCCGTTGTTGCAGTTTGTGACGTAAAGCTTAACCTTGGCGCCGTTCATTGTGGCGAGCCAGCCAGCCCAGTCGGCATAAGCCTCAAGCTGTGTGCCAATAGCCTTGCAAGCTGCGTAGCCATTGCCCCAGCCGTAGTTGTCGGCACGTACAACTCCATATTCGGGAGCTGTCTTGGCTGCATCGCGGAGAATAACCACGTAGTTGTTCCAGTTGCCTGCACCAGATGTGTAGTTGGTGAAGTTGAACTCGCGTGTTGCACCAGCCGGAACCTTGATATCGTCTGTGAATACTGACCAGAACGCGTCAGAGCAGTTGGCTGCACCGAGAGAGGTTGGCTCCGGAGTGGCAGCAGTAACCTTCGACTCGTTCACCTTGACTGTCACCTCAGCAGTCTTGCCGCCGTTGGCAGTGATTACCACCTTGTGCTCGCCAGCCTTTGCAGGAACAGTGGAGAAGGTGAGCTTCGAGTTGTCGAGCACCTCTGTGCGTCCGTCCTGATAAGTTCCCTTCACCTCCAAGCCAGTGGCATCGAATGCCAATGTGCGCTCCACGCCAAGGATAGCGCTTGAGTTATAGAAGTAGTAGTTGGTGTGCTTCGGCTTGCTTGTCACCTCTATCTTCACAGGAGTGTCAACCACCTTGAAGGCTGCGCTTGCGTTGATGGTCTTGTCTGCCTGCTTGTTGAGGAGAGTCTTGTTGAGCGTAGCAACGATATACTTGTCGCCGAGAGTATTGAAGTCGGGCACTACCATGAACGTAAGGTCGCTTGCCGAAATCTCCTTGACAGTTCCGCCGTCGTATGTAACCTTAGCCTTGATCTGTGATGTGAAATCAGAAAGCTCAGTGCCGAGGTTTACCTCTGCCGGAACATCGGTAAGTTCCATAGAGACAGGCTGCTGGTCAACAGCGTCAGTCACGTCCATCTCATCCTTGTCGAAGACGTAGTAGCATCCGTCAACGGTGAAGTCGAGATAAAGGTCAGCCGACTCAACGGGGATGCCTGTATACTTCTGCTGCGAAACCATACCTTCTGTTCCTACTACGTCAGCCACAACGTCGCAGGTGTTGTCGCCATAGTTGGTTACTGTGACCGTAACCTTTGCGCCGTTCATCTGAGCAAGCCAGCTTGCCCAGTCGCCTGAAGCTGTGTTGCTGTGAGTGCAGGATGCGTAGCTGTCGCCCCATCCATAGTCGTCCGAGCGGAGGCAGCAATACTCTGTCTTGTCAGCCTTGCGGAGCACCACTACGTAGTTGTTGTAGTTGCTTGCAAGTGAAGAGTAGTTGGTGAAGGTGGTGGAGTAGACCTTGTTGCTCTCAATCTTGATGTCCTGATCGAGGTGAGCCTCCCACCATGCTGATGAGCAGTCTGTATTTCCGAGTGTTGTCGGCGAAATCTTTGCAGCCTGACCCTTGTTGGCGTTAGCGATGGAGTCAGCACGTTCTGTAAGCCAGTCAGGACCGTTAACGTTGAATATGTCGCTGCCCTCGCATCCGGTCAGTGCTGTCATCGCCAAAGCGGCGGCGCAGAATACGGATGCCAATTTGCTTATATGTTTCATAATAGTATTTGCTAATATTTAATAATGTTGTTTTTACTTGCTGAGTCTTGTAACCGGATGAACCGTCCAACCCTTCTCCTTGAAGTAGGTGGTGTTGTCTGACGAGTTGTTGGCTGAGTTGCCTACGAGGTTCGGGTTGTTGTTAATAAGGTTCTGCGAGATGGGCAGGAACTCATGTCCGGGAACGAAGTAGTCAACCGGGCTGATTACCTTGTCGTCGCTACCATACTCAGAGTATGAAACCGGATCAGTGGGCAGGAAGTTGATGCCGAGACGCACAACGCTGTGCTCCTTCAACTGCTGCAGACGGTCAGCGTCATAGAAGAATCCCCAACGGATAAGGTCGAAACCGCGACCGAACTCGCAACCGAACTCCTTCGGACGCTCCACGTTGGCAATCTGCTCGAAGAGCTTGTCCTTCGTGTCGAAGTCGGCAAGCTTGAGCTTGGCGAGGTTAGCACGCTGGCGCACCTCGTTAATCCAGTCGATGGCCTGCTGTGTAGGTCCGTTCACCTCGTTCTCGCACTCGGCAGCGCGGAGCAGCACGTCAGAATAACGCATCATGCGGAGGTTGATGCCGCAGTGCAGACCGGTGGTAACAGTGCTATATAAGTTGGTGCGGATGTTGGTCCACTTTGCGATAGGAATGCCACCGTTGAGGTTGTTGGTGACGAGAGTGTCCTGCGGAGTAAGCTTCTGTGTGTAAGCCACGTTGCCGTTCTCGAAGCCTTCCCAGTCCTTCTCGTATGTGCAGAGAGTCCAGTAAAGACGCGGATCAAGCTTGCCGGCTGTTGTGCGCTCGCTCTTGAAGAGCTGATAGAGCCAAGGCGAAGCTGAGAGGTCAGCCCAACCGCCGAAGCGTCCCGGGCAGAGGTTCGACTCTATGGCGTGACCCTGAGTGGCGTTCGGAGAAGTGTTCACCGGAGTCCATTCGTCGTCGGTGCCCTGTGTGCCGTAGTCGAGATACTGCACCTCGAAGAGGCTCTCGGCATTGTTCTCGTATGCAGCACCCTCGCGGAAGTTGTCGCCGTAGTTGGCCATGAGCGAGTACTTGCCATACTTCTTGTTGATGATGTCCTTCAGCACAGCGAGAGCTTCGCTATACTTGTGGCGCTGCATGAGAGCACGGGCGTAATAGCCGGCAGCGGCACCGCTTGTGGCGCGACCCTTTGCCCACTCGCCGCCCTCTTCGCGTGAGGGGAGCAGCGTGATGGCTTCCTTGAGGTCAGCCTCCACCTGGTCGAGCACCTCGTCGTACGAGTTGTTCTTGCCGTACAGACCGTCCAGTGTTGAGTATGTGTCGTAGTCGGTGATGAGCGGCACGTTCTGGTAATAACCGGCGAGGTTATAGTAAGAGAAGGCGCGGAGGAACAGAGCCTGACCCTTGATGCGCTTCATGCTCTCTGAGAGGGCAGCGTCGTCGTTGCCGGTGCGTGAGAGGATGAAGTTGCAGACGTTGATGGTGTAGTAAGCCTCACGCCAGGGCCACTCTGCAATCTCGTTGGTGATAGGAGCGTTGAAGTTGTCGAACTCGAGGTACCATACCTGCGAAGCGTTCCATACCTCGTCGCCGCGAGTCATGTCGATGGTGTATCCCACACGACCCGTAGAGCCTTCGATACGTATGTGGTTGTAAGCAGCGATGACACACTCCTCAAGGTCGTCGGAGGTGAACTTGTCCGTGGTCTGCTGGTTGGGGTTGGTAAGCTCCAACTTGTCCTCACAAGAAGTCAGCGACATGGCGCTCAGACCGAGGAATGCTGCAAGTGCATAATTATATAGTTTCATAATTGGATTTACGTTTAATCGGTTATTGGTTTTTTATTAGAATGTGAAGTGCAGACCTGCCATGAAGCTGCGTGCGCTTGGGAACGAGCAGAAGTTGTAGCCCGGTGTGAATGTGCCGCCAGCGTAGTCGACGTTATATCCCTTATAGCCAGTGAAGGTGTAGAGATTCTGAGCCGAAACATATACGCGTACGCCGCTTACCAAGCCTCTGAACCACTGGTCAGGGAAGTTGTATCCCAGTTCCACGTTAGCAATCTTCCAGTATGCTGCGTTCTGGATCTTGCGTGAGCTGAAGAGGTCGTTCCAAGCGAGAGTGGCCTTGTTGGCTGCGTATGTGCGTGGTACGCTTGAGAGGTAGGTCGATCCGTCCTCAGAGAAGCGGTTGGCGTCAGCCATAGCCACGTCCTTGTTGCCCCAGCCATAGCAAGAGTTGAGGCTGTTATAGATGTCGTCGCTTACATGATAGTTGAGCACGCCGTATGTAGAGATGCTCAGGTCGAAGTTCTTATACTCCATGTGAGCGCTCAGTCCGAAGTTCACCTTTGGCAGACCGCTGCCGAGAACTGTCTGGTCGTAAGCGTCGATAACGCCGTCAGGCTCGCCGTTAGGACCAGAGATGTCCTTGTAGAGGCAGTCGCCGATGTTGGCACCCTGCTGTGTGGCGTGATTGTCGAGGTCGCTCTGTGTGCGTGCGATTCCCTCGTAAACCCAACCGTAGAACTGACCGATCTCCTGACCTACGTATGTGGCATAAGCGCCGGTGATGTACGACTTGGTGCCGAAGCCGAGTGAAGTAACCTTGTTCTTCAGTGTGCTGAGGTTGGCAGAAACGTCATACTTGAACGGATGGTCGTGGTTGCGGTATGTGGCAGAGAACTCGAAGCCGCTGTTGTCCATAGAGGCAGCGTTCATCGTAACGGTAGCGTTTGCCACACCGGTCTGTGTAGGAACCGGAACTCCATAGAGAAGGTCCTCAGAACGGTTCTTATACCACTCTGCTGTAAACTCGAAGCGGTTGTTGAACATGGCGAGGTCGATACCGATGTTGGTTGACTTCTTCTTCTCCCAAGCGATGTTCTTGTTTACGAACTCAGAAACGGCAGAACCCGTAACGACGTTGTTGCCGAAGCTGTAGGTCATGTTGTTACGCTTCATTGTCGCCATGTACATATACTCGCCGATGTTCTCATTACCGAGCACACCATAGCTGGCGCGAATCTTAGCCATGTTGACAATCTTCTTGCTGATGGGGAAGAACTTCTCCTTGTCCAGACGCCAACCTACTGACACTGAAGGGAATGTGCCCCAACGGATGTCCTTGGTAAGACGTGAGCTACCATCGCGACGGATAACTGCTGAGAGCAAGTACTTCTCGTCATAGTTGTATGTCAAGCGGCCGATGTAAGAGGCGAGCGCGTGGCGATATTCGTAAGACTCTGAGTAAGTGTTGGCTGCGTTCTGGAGCTGGAGGTAGTAAGGCTCAGTGAACTTGATGCCCCAGCCGGTGAGCAGGTTGGTGTTCTCTTCCTCGTATGTCAGACCGCCGAGGAGATTGATGTTGTGCTTGCCGAAGTGACCGTCATACACGAGAGTGTTCTCGATGAGGGCGTCAGAATAGTTGCGCGAGCCCTTTGTGAGGCGTTCGTTGGCCTTGTCAAGGTAAACACGGTTAGACTGAATCCATGCCGGAATCCATGTCTTGTCCTTAGCCTCTGTCTTGCTGTAAGAGAGGTTGATGTTGTAGTGAAGGCCGTGGTTCTTGAGCTTCAGACCCACCATCTTGAACAGATCGACGTCAGCAGAAGCTGTGCCTACGAAGCGGTCAACGATGGTGTTGCGCTGCAGCATGTTGTTGACGAGCAACGGATTGGAAGCCGAGATGTCGCCGTGTACGTTATCATAGTAAACGCCGTAGCCGTAAGCGTCGTAGCGATAGTTGTTGGCTGCACCAACCTTGTCGTCGAGCACCCATGTTGACGGGTCGTAAGCCTTGATGGTAGGCTGCATGAGCAGAGTGCCGCGGAGCACGTTGGTGACGTCGCCGTAAAGACCCTGGACATACTCGCCGGCGTTGGAGAGGCCCATGTTGTCCTGATTGGAGTGAGAGTAAACCATGCTTGTGCGGAACTTGATGAACTTTGTTTCCATCGTGTTGTTCACGCGGGCTGTGTAGCGCTCGTAGTTAGGACCTGCACCCTCGAGCGTGCCCTTCTGATTGAAGTAGTCGAGCGATACATTATATGTGCTCTTTGCGCTGCCGCCGCTGAGAGCCACGTTGTGGTTCTGACGGATGCCGGTCTTGAACACCTCGCTGAACCAGTCTGTATTGGTGTTGTCCTGGAAGTGATAACGTCCGTCTTCGCCCATCTTGTAACCGCCGGGAAGCGTTGTGCCAGAGTTGGCGCAAGCCTGACCTATGTAATTGCTGTACTGGTCGGCGTTCATAACGTCATAAACGTCGCCAGGGATGACGTCAGCTCCGAAGTAGCCGGAATAGTTGACCTTCAGCGGCTGGTCCTTCTTGCCGTTCTTCGTTGTGATGATAACCACACCGTTGGCAGCACGCGAACCGTAGATGGCACCTGCCGAAGCATCCTTAAGAATCTGGATGGTCTCGATGTCGTTAGGCGAGAAGTCGCGAATGGTGGTACCCATAGGCACACCGTCGACTACATAAAGAGGAGCTGTGCTGCCGAACGAACCGATACCGCGGATGCGTACTGACGGGTCGGCACCAGGCTGACCGTCCGATGTAATCTGGACGCCTGCAACCTTACCCTCAAGCATTGTAGAGATGTTAGAGTTAGAGACTTTCTTCATCTCCTCAGCGTTAACGATGGCAACAGAACCAGTGAGGTCAGCCTTCTTCTGTGTACCGTAACCTACTACTACGACCTGATTGAGGACGTTGTTGTCAGGTGTGAGCTGTATCTTTTCTATAATAGCGCGTCCACGAACTGCCACCTCGCTGGTCTTATAGCCCAGATAGCTGACAATAAGCGTAGCGTTTGATTCGACATCCAACGAGAATTTTCCGTCTATGTCGGTGACTGTGCCAGTCTTCGAATTCTTAGCCTTGATGGAAGCACCCATAAGCGGAGCGCCAGTCTCGTCGACAACCTGACCCTGCACCTTGATGGTGGGGGCTTGTGCTATGGCTGCATTGGCTGTGACTGGGGCAACAACTGTTGCACCGCCAACTGCGCCGAGGCATAGCATCATTGAGAATACTTCTTTCCTCATTGTTTCTGATTTTAGGTTTTTAATTATTATTTAGTTATAATTTTTTATTTCTCTTAGGTTTGAGATCGCCATTAGCTTTTAGCTTTAGGTTAAAGGTGATAACGAACGACTGCCTTACATGTATTGGTAACATGAATGATTTGTGCACCCGTGAGATTTTCAGTGGCAAAATTACACTTATTCGCTATTGCATGGGTGGACAAACGCTATAAAAAAGGTGGACAAACGCTGTAAATGTGCTGTTTTTACCTTATTTGTGGTTTTCTCCACCCGCTGTGTTCCTACACAGTATTTTTGATATAAATCATGTGGGTGGACAAGTTAAATTAAGAGGTGGATAATGAAAAGGTAAGAAAAGGGTGTAAAAAACGTTCACTTTTACTTGTGTTTTCTTAAAGAGCCACTTTAGCAATCTTATAGAGCCTCTCTTACATTCTAAAAGAGCCACTATTACACTCTAAAAGAGGCTCTTTTATAACGCAAGAGAGGCTCTTTTAGAGTGTAATAGTGGCTCTATTGGAAATTAACAGTTGATAACACATCTTTCTGCTCCTTATTCTCGGTACGAAGAAGGAGCCACACCATACTGTTTGGAGAAGCAGCGTGTGAAGTATTTGGGGTCGTTAAAGCCTACGCGGTATGCTATCTCCGTGATGTTGCGGTTGGCTACATTGTCTTTAAGCATGCGCTTGGCGATGTCCAGACGGTAATTGCGGATGAACTGTGAGGTGGGCAGTCCGGTCTCAGCATTGAGCTTCTTGCTGAGCACGGCGCGGTTGATGCCGATGGCGTCAGCCAGCTCCTGCGCTCCGAACTTAGAGTTGCTGTAGTTTCGTTCCATTGTCTCCATCACCACTTCCATGAAGGGGCGCTCGTTAGCCACGGTCTCTTGGCGGTCAGCTTCGATGGTCTTCTGCTGGCTTTCCTTGTAGCGACGCTGGTTTTCCAGAATCTGCTTGATACGCGTCTGCAGCTGTCCCGGCTCGTCACTCTCCTTGAGTGCATCCTCGATGGGTTGGTAGAGCGACTTCACTTCACGCTCGCGCATCTTCTCCATGCGACGCTTGAAGACGTAGCGAACGGCTACGCCTATACATATTAATATAATAAGCATGAACCACCAGCTCTTGTAGAAGTAAGGCGTGACGCTTACGTCTATGGATATGGTCTGCTCGTTCTCGGCTCCGATGTTAGGCGAATATCTCACCTCAAACTTGTAGTCGCCGGCGGGTAGGGTGGAGTAGCGCACGCTGTGCTGACCAGGCTGCAGCTTCACCCATTCCTTTTCGTATCCATTCATGCGGTAACTGTAGACACCTTGGTTCTCTCCCGTATAGTTGAGAGCCGAGAAGCTGATGCTGAACGAACGGTCGCTCTCGTGAAGCCTTATCTTTTTGGCAGTTGTTATGTTCTCCTTCAGATGATTGCTTCCGGCGAACACGGTCTGGTTGTTGACGCTCAGTTCGGTGAAGCGCAGGTTGAATTTGTCGTTGTAAGTGTTGCTTACGCCGTTGACAACCATCAATCCGCTCTCCGTTCCGAGATATATGGTGCCCTTCTTGTTGCGTATGGCTCCATTATAAAAGAACTGTGAGCTGATCAGTCCGTCTTCCTTCGTGTAGTTGTTGAACTGGCGTGTCTTAGGATTGAATACCGAAAGACCGTGGCTTGTGGTTATCCACAGCTGTCCATGATTGTCCTCCACGATGCCCGTAACGGTGTTGTTGGCAAGTCCGTCAGCTGTGGTGAAGGTCTCGATGTGCGTCTTGCCGTCCTTGCCACGTGTCTGGCAGTACATGCCGTAGCCGTTGCTGCCCATCCAAATCTTTCCGTCGCGAGTCTGACAGAACGCCATAATCTTGTCGAAGATGCGGCTTTCGGGGCGGTCGAGCTTGTAAGGCTGATGCTTTGCGGTGAAGAAACGCTTGCCATTTCGACGCGATTTCAGATTGACGCTAACCATTCCGCGTATGCTGCCCACCATGAGTGTGCCGTCGCGGGTGACCAACGAACCTACACAACCCTTTATGTCGCGGCATCCGGGGAACGGATCTTCCAGACGTTGCTTGCGCAGATCATAGAAGAACAGACCCTCGTTGGCACCTATCCACATACCTTCATTAATGCGGTCGTAAGCCAATACACCTATGAAGGTAAGCAGCGGCTGGTGTTCGCCGCCCACGTTCAGAGGCTGTATATTGTTGGGCTGCTTGGCGTTAGCTATTGCAACGCCGCCTCCCCACGTGCCAATCCATAGGTTGCCTTTTGCGTCTGCCGTAATAGCGGACACCGAATTGTGAGGTAGGGCTGAATTGTCGGTACGGTAATGCACGAACCCTTTGGAGCCGGGACGCATACAGCAGAGTCCGCCTTCCATCACGCCCACCCACAGCGTGCCGTCCGATGAGGCATACATAGAGTTGACGGCGTTGCGTGAAAGCGATGTCGGATCGTTGGGATTGTTGGCGTAATTGGTGATAAGCAGTTGGCGTGGCGTGAGTTTTACGATGCCACCCGTTTCGGTTCCCACCCATACCTGACCGTTATTCACGAAGAGTGAGTTGACAAAGTTGCTGCTAAGGGGATGAATAGGGCTGGTGCAGTTCCAGTGCTCAACGAATCCCTTACGGTCGTCGATGATGTCCACGCCGCACAATGTGCCGACAAGCAGACGGTTTTCTGGCGCTATGGCAAGGCAGGTAACCACTTCATGCTGCAGCGTATGGCGTGCGTCGTAAGTGTGAAACTCGCGTCCGTCGCTACATAACAGTCCGTTGTTGGTGGCAAGCCATATCTTATTGTTATACCTTATTATACTGGCAGCATAATTGTTGCCCATCGGGGCGAACATGTGTGTGAGGTCCTTGGCTATGAGCTTTCCATTCTTCTCCATGTATTCGCTCACGCGTCCGTTAATGCACACCACCACGGATCCGCGCTTATATACGTCGCACATTCCGAATTCGGGCACACTGTTGGGGGAAGGGGCTGACTGAACCGACATTACACGGCCCTTCTTGTCGAAGGCTATGCGGATGATTCGGGACGTACTGGCTATCCATATACATCCCTTCGCGTCGCAATATGTGCGGACGCAAGTGTCGTCCCATACGTTTTCCATCTGTTTCTCCACTTCTTTGTCAACGCATTCGGGAATGACTGGGCACATTGTCTCAAGGCTGAGCACCTGCGGACCTTCCTCAAAAGCTATCCAAAGACGGCGAAAACGGTCCTCACATACATTGCGTGTGCTGTTGCTGCGTAGGGCGATGGGCGAAGCCGTATAGCCGAGGCTCGTCATCTGATAACCGTCATAGCGCACCAGTCCGCCGCCATGAGTGCTTATCCATACGAAACCGTATGAATCCTTGAAGATGTCATCAGCGTAGTTATTGGGCATACCGGTTGCCATATTGAGGTAACTCGCCAAATATTTGCCCGCTTCACGGCTTTGGGCAAAGCCAAGAAGCGACGTTATCAGCATAGCAATCAGCAGTATTATATGTCTCATTTATGTAGTTTTTAGGTTTGGGTGTAGGTTTTACAATCTTTTGCAAAGGTAACAAAAAAATATGGATAAAGTAGGTAATATATGATGAAATTCGTAATTTTGCAGTAAATACACAAAGCATAGTGGAATAAGAATGAAAATAATAATCACATAAACATACAAAGATACGTATATGACACGAAACAAGATTATCTACATTGCTATTGTGGCGTTGCTCGGAGCGTCGCTTCTGCTTGGTTTCGCCGAAGAAGTGTTCCATTTGGATTTGGGCAGCGCTTCATGGGCAGCACATTGGGCAACGTCGCCCGTGGCTTTGGCATTGGGCTTCGCCTTCGCCCTTATCTTCGGTAAGACCTTCCCCGACTTCAACAAGGTGATGTCTAAGAAGCTCCTTCAGTATTCTGTCATCGGACTTGGCTTCGGAATGAACGTCAATGCGGCGTTAGCATCCGGAAGCGAGGGAATGATGTTCACCATTGTGAGCGTGTTCGGCACGTTGGCTCTTGGTTGGCTGTTCGGCAGAAAGCTTCTTAAGGTGGATTCGCAGACCAGTTATCTGCTCAGTTCAGGTACCGCCATCTGTGGCGGTTCGGCAATAGCCGCCGTCGGTCCCATCATACGTGCCAAGGCAGAGAGCATGTCTGTGGCGCTCGGCGTGGTGTTCGTGCTCAACGGTATAGCCCTCTTCGTATTCCCTTACATCGGTGACTATCTTGACATGACGATGAAGCAGTTCGGTATGTGGGCGGCAATAGCCATCCACGACACTTCTTCTGTAGTAGGAGCAGGTGCGGCTTACGACCAGATGCATCCAGAACTGGTGGCATCGCAGGGAGTCAGCGCCTTGGAAGTGGCAACCACCGTCAAGCTGACGCGTGCCTTGTGGATAGTCATCCTGGCGCTCGTCACTCCCTTCTTCTTCCGTCAGTCATTGGCAGCGGAGAGCGGCAAGCAGAAGCCGTGGTATTCATGTGTCCCCAGATTCATCATCTGGTTTATCATTGCCATCCTCTTCAACACCTACATTCTCAGCAACGCTTCGCTCCTCGGCGACAGCATAGCCGGCGTAGGCGGAGCATTCAGTGGAGCTGTCAACAAGCTTGCCAAGCACCTCATCACCCTCTCGCTCTTCTTCATCGGAGCTTCGCTCACCCGCGAAACCCTGCGCAGCGTAGGTGCACGCCCACTCGTCCAAGGCATTATGCTATGGATAAGCATCAGCTTGCTGAGCTTAGCGTATATTGAATTTGGAATTATGAATTAGGAGTTATGAATAACTCCTAATTCGTAATTCTTTAGAACGGGAATAGCAGCGGCAATACGCCTATCATTACGATTCCCATTATTATCTGTAACGGCAATCCCACCTTTACATAGTCCATAAACGTGTAGCCACCTGCCTGCATTACCAGAGCGTTTGGCGGTGTAGAGAACGGTGAGGCGAAGCACATACTTGCTCCCAAGGTCACGGCAAACAGCATAGGGTAGGGGCTTACGCCGATGGCAGCTGCCGAAGTGAGAGCAATGGGCGACATAAGTACAGCCGTAGCCGTGTTGCTGATAAACATTGTGAGGAACGATGTGGTGAAGTAAACGCCGGCGAGAAGAGCGTAAGGACTTGCCTGACCGAGATTATCGGCGAGCAAACTTGCCACGAGAGCCGATGCTCCCGTCTTCTCCAATGCCACCGACATAGGCAGCATGGCGGCTATGAGCACAATGCTCTCCCAGTTGATGGTCTTGTAAGCAGCCTCCACGGAGCGAATACATCCACTAATGACCATCAGCAGTCCGGCTATCATTACGGCTGTGACGGGAACTACGGGGATGAAGTCGAACACCATCATCGCTATCATGGCGAGCATTATGACACCGGCAAGCGGAGCCTTATAGTCAAGCGTCACACGTGATGCCTGCTCCAACGGCTGACCAATGACCACGATGCCTTCAGCCACGTCAGCGATGCGCTGTATGTTGTTCCATTTGCCTTGGATAAGGAGAATGTCGCCCTGACGGAATTCCATGTCCGCAAGATTGTCGTTGACGTAGCTGTCGCCACGTCTTACGCCCAGCACGTTAACATTATAGAGTCGGCGCAGACCGGCATCCTTCAGCGTCTTGCCGCACAGACGAGAATTGTGCATCAGCACTATCTCGGCTATACCTATATCATAGAACGCTATTTCTTCTGTGGCTTTCTTCAGTCCCATGTCAGAAGCAAGGCTTTCCGCCTGTTTGCTGTCGCCACTTACGTAAACAATGTCGCCGTCCGTAAGCTTCGTGTCAGGACCTGCAAGACGCTGCTCCACCTCCTTTATCAGCGACGAATGGCCTTTCTTTATGCGTCTTACCTCCAGCACGGTCAGCCCGTAACGGTGGTGAATGTCCAGTTCGGCAAGAGTCTTACCGTTGGCAAGCGAGTCGGCTCCGACTGTGAATACGGCGAGATTGTCCGTAAGACGATATTCTTCCATGAGGTCGTCCAATGACTTGCCGCGTGCCGGACGATTGTCTCCGTCTTGGTTCTTGCTGCCGTTAAGGAAGCGTTTGCTGAGAGGCAGCAGCACGATGATGCCCACCACGATGCAGACAATGCCTACAGGGAGGAAGCTGAAGAAGCGCAGCGGCTCGAAGCCGTTCTCTGTCAGCGCGTCCTGGATGACAAGGTTGGGAGGCGTACCGATCAGAGTGAGCATGCCACCCATACTGCTGGCGAACGCCAATGGCATAAGCAGGCGGCTCGCTCTTATCTTGGCTTTCTGTGCCAAACTCACCACGATGGGCATCATGAGAGCCACGGTGCCGGTGTTGCTGACGAAGGCTCCGATGACAGCCGTCACCACCATAAGCAGCAGAAACAGTCCTAACTCGTTGTCGCCAGCCAATGTCATCAGCTTGCCAGACGCTTTCTTAGCCAGACCGGTCTGCACGATTGCACCGCCCACGACGAACAGTCCCACCATCATTATCACCACTGAGTTGGAGAATCCCGAGAGAGCCTCCTGCGGAGTGAGTATTCCTGTGAGCAAAAGGGCGACGAGGGCGCACAAGGCGACGAGGTCGGAACGAACTTTGCCCATGGCGAAGAATACTGCCGATAGGGCGAGGATAATGAGTGTTGTTATCATATTATGTGTTGTCTGTAGTCTGTCAGGTGATTTAAGTGTATCAGATAACTACTCCCGTTCCGCTGCATGTAACCATCAGCATCGAACCAGTCTCTCCTACAGTTTCATAGTCAAGGTCGATGCCCACAACGGCGTTGCATCCCATCTCGCTGGCTCTATCTATCATTTCCTGCATGGCTGTGTCTTTAGCTTCGCGCAGCACCTTCTCGTACGATCCGCTTCGTCCGCCGAAGAAGTCGCGTATGCCAGCGCAGAAGTCCTTTATGAAGTTGGCACCGATAATGGTTTCTCCAGTAACAATGCCTCTGTACTCTTTAATGGGGTGTCCCTCAAGGGTTGGTGTTGTTGATAAAATCATAATTGTATTATTTAATTTGGTTCACTTATATAGACGTACAAGAAGTATGTAATGTTGCATCGGAAGTGGCGTTTTTTCGATAAATTAACGAAAAATTATTACTACGTAAGCACGATTTTAAACAGTCTGTCCCTCCTTTCCTGCACTTTAATCCTAAAACGCAATTACATGGGTTGTACAGTATGCTTATTATGCTTAACTTTGCATTATAGGAGCACGTACAGTACCCCTTTTTAATATGCGATTTGATTTAATAATAGTGTAAGAAAATAATATTTGTATAATATGTACTAAATGTTGGAGAAAATGTTCATTTTTACATGTAAATATACTAACTTTGCACCTACAAAATTCTTTAAAATCTAATGAGCACAATTATTGATTATCTTGACAAAGCGGACGCAAGCACGACAGTGGCACTCAACTTCGACGGAGGCAGCATAATGGACTCCATGTCAGAGGTGTTCTCTTCCCGTCTGTTGTGGGTGCCGATAGCCTTAGTGTTCCTTTATTTTCTCTTTAAGGCGGATGCAAAGAACAGACAGCGCCTGCTGATAATCCTGGCTGTAGCTCTGACTGTGACGCTCTGCGACCAGCTGACGTCCCACGTCATGAAGCCCTACTTCGCACGTCTTCGCCCGTCGCATACGCCGGGCGTGGAGAATCTGCTCCATTATGTCAACGGATATCGCGGCGGTCAGTACGGCTTCTGCTCCAGTCATGCGTCCAACTCGTTCGGCGTGGCAACCTTCATAACGCTGATGACGCGACGAATGAGGATAGGCTTTTCGTTCTTCGCACTCTCGCTTTGCGTGGCATACTCGCGCATCTATCTCGGCGTACATTACTTCGGCGATGTATTCGTAGGTACAGCCATCGGCATTGCCATCGGCTTCCTCGTCTTCTATATGCTTCCGAAGAACTGCCGTCAGATATGGCTCTCAAGACGTGTTGCCCAGAAACGCTGCGCAGGCATGGAGCGTCTGACCTCCAATGGCAGTCGTCTCCGTCTCCCCGTCTTCCTCCGTCCCGCCTTCTATCGTACAGCCAAGCGCCGTTACATTAATATGTAGGAATATTAAATGAAAAAATAGAAATAAGGGTGTGCATTCTTTCCTGTTCAAGGAAGAATGCACACCCTAATTGTTTTAATTTAAAACTCCTAACTCCTAATTCATTTCGCCCGTTCTCCCCATAGCGTCTGATAGTCACGCTTGGCGGCTGGGGCTGTCCATTCTGTCGGTACGAACTGCCAGTTGTTGTGGGTCTTAGGAGTGATGGGCGAATGCTTGCGCACGTACTTTATTATGTAGTCGCGCAAGGTGTAGTCGCCTCGCCATGTGATGCGGCTCTCGAGCTGCGCCTTGTCTATTCCTGCACCCTTGGTGAGCAGTCCGCCACCACCTGCGGCACGATAGCTGTTTACAGCCACGCGATATGTGCGGGTCTCGTCAAACGGCGTGCCGTCCGCCATGCTCTTTATGACAATGCGCTCTCCGTTAGGCTTCGTTACGTCCACGTCGTAGATGATGCCGGCAGCGGTATCGAGGTTGTAGAAAGGCTTCTTCAGTCCGAAGAACTTGTCGCGTGACGCGTCGCGGTTGTTCATACATATAAGGTGGTCGTCGGGAGATGTCATTGTTGTCACCCATCCGTCATAGCTCTTCTCAAGATACTGACGAATCTCTTTGCCCATCATCGTCATTACGCACAGATCGTTCTCGTAGCTGTAGAGCTTATACATGTCAGCCAAAGTTGCCGGACCGCTCTTCACGGTTACGTCAAACGACAGCGGACTGGCAAACGAAATGTCTGCGCCACTTGTGCTCAGCATCACGTCATGCACGAAGTCTACGAGAGTGCTCGGACCGAAATAGCAGTCGCGTGACGTCATAGACGTCGTGAACGAGCCGACTTCCGTACCCACGTATTTCTTCACTTCGTCTATCTGACTTTCGAAGGCGTCCATGTATTTCTGATTGACAGGGCGCTTGCCCATGTCCACGATGTTCACTTTCAGCTTCTTGTTACGTCCCTTCTTGCTCACCTCAAGCTCCGCATCGGCAACGTACATGGCGTTGTTGGCTGGATTGACGATGACGGTTACGGATCCGTCCGCGCTCTTCACCTCCTCGTAATGAGTGGAGTGGTCGTGTCCGTAGAATATCACGTCGAAGCCAGGCACCTGGCGTGCGATGTCGTGTGTGGCGTCGTTTAGCGAACCGTTGGTGATGCTGCGGTCGTTGATGCCGGTGTGGAACAGTCCCACGATGATGTCAGGACGTTCCTTCTTCTTCACCACCTCCATCCATTTGCGTGCTGACGATACGGCGTCCTCAAAGCGGAGTCCGCTCCACAGTTCCTCCGACAACCATGAAGGCACACCCGGCGTGATCAGTCCTATTACGGCTATCTTGATGCCGTTGCGCTTGAAGACGGTGTAAGGCTTCATGTAGGGCAGACCGGTGGCAGTGCTGACAATGTTGGCGCCAAGCATAGGGCACTTCAGTTCCTTCACCCACTTGTCGTAAACGTCATGTCCTGTCTCCACGTCGTGGTTGCCCATAGTCTGCACGTCGTAGCGCATGAAGTTGCTCACCGATGCCGCGATGTTTTCAGCATCGGTCTTCTCATAATTATAATATGTGACGACGGGCTGTCCCTGCAGCACGTCGCCGGCGTCCATCAGCAACAGACGGTCACCGTAGATGGTGCGGAGCGAGTCGACGTAAGACGACACACGTGCGAGCGAGCCGTTTGCAGGCTGCTGATTGATGAAGTCGTACGGGAAGAAGCGTCCGTGCACGTCGGTCGTCTCTATCATTCTTATCTTTACAGTCTTGTCCGCTTTGCTTCCTGCATAGGAGACAGCGGATAAGGCGAAAGCCATAAACATGGTCGCCAATGCCTTGGTATGATTTGTTTTCATCATATAAATTGTTAGTTTTTAGACTTTCAAAGTTACGGCTTTTGCGCTATATCCACAAATAATAAGTATGGTTTGTTCGCTTTTAGATGTTTTTAGTTACCTTTGTGGAGATAATAAAAGCAAAATAGTTATAATAAGCGAAAGGATATGAACAGATTGTTCTTTATAGGTGTTCTCGTTGCGTCAGCCATTACTGCCAACGCACAAGGCAATGCACAGAAAGATTCGCTCACCATGGAATCCATGATGCACAATCTTCCTGAAGTGATGGTGAAGGGATCGCGCCCCATTGTCAAGGCAGAGCGTGGCATGCTGTCGTACAATATGCCGCTGCTGTTGAAGCAACTGCCTGCCGACAACGCTTACGAGGCATTGACACGCATACCTGGTGTCAGCGATGCCACAGGCTGCATATCCTTCTCGGGCAATGAAGTGACGCTGATTGTCAACGGACAAGCCACCACATTGACACAGGAGCAACTGGCTGAGCGTCTGAAGGCAATGCCAGCCGCACAGTTGTCAAAAGCCGAGGTGATGCTTTCAGCCCCTGCTCGCTATCATGTGCGTGGCATGGCTATCAATATAGTAACGAAAGACTATGCCGGCACCAATCAGCTTTCGGGACAAATCATTGGTGGCATGCGGCAAAACAAATACGCCAATGAGTTTGGTAATTTATATCTTTCCTTGCAAAGAGACAAGTTTGGACTTGACGCACAATACAAATATATTAACGGCAATTCATACGGCGAGTCTTCACGCATAGCCAATCATCCACTTGGCAACAATCGTATACACTATAATGACGAAACCGGGCAGAAGTCGTTTGGCATTACACACGACTACCGATTGGGGATGAATTATGCCTTTAGCAAGAACCATCGTCTCGACGTAGCCTATACGGGACAATGGGACAAGACAAGTTCAAACAGCCATACGACCGGATCGAGCATCAGCGGAATGCATCGTGACAGTCATGAATATCTGCACAATGTGGATGTTAACTACGCGCTTCCTTTCGGACTAACCCTTAGCGGTTCGTACACTTACTATCGCACGCCTCAGCAACAAGCCCTCGATGGTACGATAACTACGGAAAACAAAAATGAAACTGAACGCAACCTGACAAGCGGCAGCGAGCAGACCATCAACAAATGGATGTTCACAGCCGACCAAACTCATTCTTTGGCACACGGCTGGGGATTGTCGTATGGCGTGAAAGGGCAATTCACAAGCAACAAGAGTTATCAGACCACGATTGGCAAGGATGGAACCATCCTGCCTGATGGAACAAGTAGCGTGGACAATAACGAGCGGATATGGAATATTTATGCAGGTTTCAGCAAGCAGATAAACAAGGCCATTAGCCTTGAAGCCTCTGTTGCTGCCGAGCAATATCACTCGCCCGTATGGGATAAGTGGCGCGTATATCCTACGCTCAATGCTTTGTGGAACGTCAACGACAACCATTTGCTCAATCTATCATTCAGTTCCAACTCTGAGTACCCGAGTTATTGGTCCACTATGAGCAATGTGTTCTACTCGTCCACATACACCGAGATACATGGCAATCCCGATTTGAAACCCTTCTCTTATTATAATGTCAATCTGATGTGGCAGATAAAGCGACGTTATACGCTCATGGCTTTTGCAAGTCTGAAACCTGACTATTTCGTGCAGTTGCCATATCAGACCACAGACCGTATGGCTGTGATAATGAAGGAAACCAACTTCGACTATTCCAATAGTTATGGATTGCAAGCATCTGCCATATTCAGTGCGGGCAAATGGCTCAACGGCAATGTGTTTGCAGTAGGAACATACAAGCACGACAAGAGCCGTAATTTCTTCGACTTGCCATTCGATCGCAAGAAGCTGTCTTTCATACTTGGCGGCACGGCATCCGTAAAACTATGCAGCACGCAGGACTTGCGTCTCATTCTTAATCCGTTCTATCAGACTAAGGCAATACAAGGCGTCTACGACATAAGCCCCATCTTCAGTATGGATGCCAAGCTGCAATGGTCGTCGCATGACGGGAAATGGGGCGTGCGTCTCAATGGCAGCAACATCTTCAACAACCGATTTGATACCCGCTCCGTGCAAGGCAACCAGGACTACCGTATGAAGGTAAACTACAACTGGTCATCCTTCACCTTCGCAGTTATCTATAAGTTTGGCGGCTACAAGGAGAAGACAGTAAAGGAAGTGGATACCTCACGCATGGGACACTAAAAGATAATAAGACAGCGTTTCTTGCATTTGTTCAGATATTTTTAGTATATTCGCATCGTAATAGAAAACAACCCAAGAGTATGGCAAGAAAATTATATCCTTTAGGCATACAGACATTCTCGGAAATCCGCATGAATGACAATCTTTATATAGACAAGACTGCCTATATATATCGCATGGCGAATTCTGACGGCAAATTCATCTTCTTGAGTCGCCCGCGCAGATTCGGCAAGTCGCTTCTTGTCTCCACCTTGCAGAGCTATTTTGAGGGACGCAAGGAACTCTTCAAGGGTTTGGCTATAGATAAGTTGGAAAAGGAGTGGACGGAATATCCCGTGCTTCATTTCGACCTTTCTGGTGGCAAGCATCAGGAAGAAGACCAGCTGAACAGATACCTTGACTATATTCTTAAAGAAAACGAACGCAGGTTCGGCATAGAGTGTGACGCTGTGGATGCCAATGTGCGCCTTGCAAATCTTATTTCTTCCGTCTATAATAAGACCGGCAAGCAGGTGGTTGTGCTTATTGACGAGTATGACGCTCCGTTGCTGGATGTGGTTCATCAGGACGAACGGCTTGAAAGCTTGCGATATCTTATGCGCAACTTCTACAGTCCGTTGAAGCAGTGTGAGCCGATGCTACGCTTCGTGTTCCTTACTGGTATCACTAAATTCTCGCAACTCAGCATCTTCAGCGAACTGAACAACATCACCAATATCAGCATGGACGAAGCCTATGCCGGCATTTGCGGTATCACCAAAGAAGAATTGCTCACGCAGATGTCTGACGACATTGACCGTCTTGCCGAAAAAATGTCCGTCACCAGAGAGGAAGCTATACTGCAGCTTACAGACAATTACGACGGCTATCATTTCACATATCCGTCGCCCGACATATTCAATCCTTACAGTCTGCTGAATTGTTTCTCAAAAGAGAAAATCGGGGCTTATTGGTTTGGGTCGGGCACACCGACATTCTTGATAGAAATGATGCGCAAGTTT